>ERZ857882.658-NODE-658-length-43117-cov-4.480098_pt1 | contig 43117 bp, 30 predicted proteins | sample MGYA00519697_ERZ857882 | MGnify/ENA primary metagenome ERZ857882 (study PRJEB31778, sample SAMEA3449373) | human gut metagenome | biome: human gut; feature: human-associated habitat; material: faeces | place: United Kingdom | collected 2010/2012 ...
ATTTCGTCCGTATAGGGCGAGTAGCCGAACAGGTTGCGGCCGCGCGAAAGGGCCGTGAGTTTCGAGACATCGCCCACTGCCTTGTGGATGGTTTCGAGGCGCGTCCACGGATTCTCGTCGAGATAACGCATCACCGAGTCGGGGACGGCGCCGCCCCACACCTCCATCGCATAGAAATTGGCATCTTTGTAGAACGGCAGGCAGCGGTCGATCTGCTCCTGGTTCATACGCGTCGCGAAGGACGACTGCTGGCCGTCACGCAACGTAAGGTCTCTGATTTTGAGATTTCTCGCCATTTTATAATATCATTTAAGGGTTCTTTGGCACGAATCCATTGTTATTCGAATAACAAAGGTAATAAACCCTCACGAATATGCAACTTTTTTCCGGGGAATTTTCAGGAAAAACGCCCCGGCCGCTTTCTTTCCGTAAAAAAGACGGGAAACAGAACGATCATCCGCCCGATCTGCCGCCGGGCTGGAACAGTTCCCGGTCGGGAAGCCCGTCGAGGTATCTGCGTTTGAAGACATTGACGCAGAAGACAAACATCGCCAGCATCAGCGGCCCGAAGATGACGCCCATAAAGCCGAAGAGCGACAGACCGATGAAGACCCCGAAAATGGTGATGAGCGGGTGCACGTCGGCCATCTTCTTCTGCATGACCATCCGCACGAGGTTGTCCACCTGCGTGACGACCAGCGTGCCGTACATCACCAGCCCGACGCCCTGCCCCCAGTTGCCGTCGAGGCTCATGTAGGCCGCCAGCGGCAGCCACACGAGGGCCGTGCCGACGATGGGCAGAATCGTGGCGAAGCAGGTCAGCACGCCCCAGAAAAGCGGCTCGGGAACGCCGAAGGCCAGGTAACCGACATAGGCCACCACGCCCTGCGAGACGGCCAGCAGCGGAATGACGATGGCGTTCGAGCGCACGATCATGTGGATTTCGCGCATCACGCTGCGCGCCGCGCAGCGGTCGAACGGCAGGATTTCGCGGCAGTAGGTCTCCATGCGCAGGCCCCCGATCAGCATGAAATAGAGCACGAAGAGCAGCACGACGAGGTTGACGGCGAAATTCACGATGCCGCCCACGAGCCACTGCCCCGCCCTGGGAAGGTAGCCCAGCACCGATTGCAGGTTGCTCTCGGACCAGAGGTCGTAGCCGGTTTTCTGCTGGATGAGTCCGGCGACGTGCCGGACGGGCGTGATGACCGACTGCGGATCAAGGGCCACGCCCTGGATTTTGTCGGCGACCATCCAGACGATCAGGCTGATCGGAACGAGGAAGAAGAAGATCGCCTCGCCGAGCAGCAGCGACGCCGCAAGGCTCCGCCGCCACCGCCGCCGTTCGCTCAAGAACCACATCTGACGCCGCAGCAGCACGTAGATCGTCACGGCCCCCAGCAAACCGCCCAGAAACGGCGTCAGCTCGACGAAGATCGTAAGGCCCAGCCCCGCGATAAGCACGAAAAGCGAATAACGCCAGTATTTTTCACGCGCCGAAAGCATACCCCGGCCCCGCGCAAGGAACGTGCCGCAGGCTTCCGGACCGGGAGTCCGGAATGTTGAAATATCGTCGACTGAAAATTTGCGCTATTCTATTGCGGCTCACAAATATTTGATATATATATTTGCGCCATGGAAGGAATGGCCGAAATCGTCTGCACAGACACCCCGGAAATGAGTACCCGCCATTGGCGAAAAGCTCTTTCAGGACACACATACGACTGACGAGGGATGTTCCTGCAACAGGAATGTCTCTCGCCGTTTTCTCAAAACGGCCGAATCCGGAAACCGAAACGCCGCGAAAAAGGAAACAAACGATCCATCTACAACGAAACCCAAAAAAATCCCTTATTCACAAAAACCAACGTTTATGAAGAAATTTTTCCTTCTCATGCTCTCGGTCTTCGCATTTTGCGCAGCCGATGCGCAGGTGACGACTTCGGGAATGAACGGCACGGTGACCGACGCCGACGGACAGCCGCTCGCCGGCGCCACGGTCATCGCCGTGCACACCCCTTCAGGCACGCAGTACGGCGCCGTGAGCGACAAGAACGGCGGCTACAACCTGCAAGGACTGCGCACGGGAGGTCCCTACACGGTGACCTTCTCGTTCGTGGGCTGCCAGAGCGTCGAATTCCCGGGACTGATGCTGTCGCTGGGCCAGACCCTCAAGCGCGACGCTTTCCTCAAGGACAGCCAGCAGCTCGAAGCCGTGGTCATCACGGCCGACGGCAAGAACAGTTCGATGAACGTCAACCGCGCAGGGGCGGTCACCAGCATCTCCAACGAGCAGATCGAACTGATGCCTACGGTCAACCGCAGCATGAACGACATCATGCGCCTCACGCCGCAGGCCTCGTCGACCACCTCGGGACTGGCCATCGGCGGCGGCAACTACCGCCAGTCGTACGTGACGGTCGACGGCGCGGCGTTCAACAACATGTTCGGCATCGGCGGCAACCTGCCCGCAGGCGGTTCGCCCATTTCGCTCGACGCGCTGGAGCAGGTATCGGTGTCGATAACCCCCTTCGACGTGCGCCAGAGCGGATTCACGGGCGGAGCGATCAACGCCGTCACCAAGTCGGGAACCAACGACCTGAAGGTCTCGGCCTACCTCTACTCCAAGAGCGACCAGCTCCAGGGCGACAAATACGACGGCGGCAAACTGTCGCTGAGCGAGATGCGGAACAACACGCTCGGATTCAGCGTCGGCGCCCCGATCGTCAGGAACAAGCTCTTCGTGTTCGCCAACTTCGAGCGCGAGTGGAACACCACGCCGGGCAACTCCCGGCTGGCCCGCACGAGCGAAAGCCAGGATTTCGGCAAAGCCCTGCAATACAACCGCCCGACGACCGCGAAACTCGACGAGATGAGCCGGTTCCTGATCGACAACTACGGCTACAACCCCGGTGCCTACCAGAACTATTCGGTGAAGACGCCCGGCTACAAGCTCATGGCACGCGTGGACTGGAACATCAACCGCAACCACGCGCTGAACGTGCGGTTCAGCCGGACGCAGAACAAGTATTCGTCGGCCCCGTCGTCGTCCATTTCGCCGCTCAACGCCGGCAAAGTGTACGACAAGGACGTTTACGGCCGCACCTCGGTCTACGCCATGTATTTCGGGAATTCGCGCTACTATCAGGAGCAGAACTTCACGTCGGTGGCCGCCGAACTCAACTCCCGCTTCATGGACAGCCGCCTGACGAACACGCTGCGCTACACCTATTCGCACCAGTACGAGCCGCGCAGCTACGACGGCGGCATCTTCCCGACGGTGGACATTCTGGAGCCTGCCGAGAACGGCGCGAGCGCCCTGTACGCCTCGTTCGGACTCGATCCCTTCACCGAAGGCAACCTGCGCGAAGTGTCGACGCACATCCTAACCGACGAGATCGGCTACACGCTGGGCAAGCACCGGCTGGTGGCCGGTTTGCAGTTCGAGCACAACCTGACCACGAACGGCTACTTGCAGGGCGGCGCGGGATACTACGTCTACGAGAGCTGGGACGACTTCAAGAACGACAAGGCCCCGCTGGCGTTCCGGATCGCACACGGCAACAACGACGACCTTTCGCAGGCGTTCCCCCAGTTCTCCCACATGCAGTACTCGGTCTACCTGCAGGACGAGATCAACGTGAGCGAACGTTTCAAGGCGACGGTCGGAGTGCGTTTCGAGGTTCCGGTCTATCCGTCGATCTCGGGCAACGAAAATAAGGACTTTACGGAGATCTTCGCCGACCACGGCGGCTACAAGACCTCGGATATGCCCAAGGCGCGTCTGTCGGTGGCTCCCCGCGTGGGCTTCAACTGGGACATGACCGGCGAGCGCAAGTATATCCTCCGCGGAGGTACGGGCGTGTTCAACGGCCGCCTGCCGTTCGTATGGCTCGTATCGGTGGCCGGAAACAGCAACACCATCCAGAACGGACTGACGCTTTACAGAAACGAAAAGGGCGACAACATGCCCAAATTCCACACCAATGTCAAAGACATGCTGGAAGACGTGTACAAGGGAACCTACAAGGGACATGACCTGGCGGCCAACACGCAGCCGACCATTCTGGACAAGAACCTCAAAATGCCTTCGACGTGGAAAAGCTCGCTGGCGCTGGACCTGAAACTTCCGGGCGACGTCAACCTCAATATCGAGGGGATCTACAACAAGGACTTCAACTCGGTGACCGTCACCAAACTCGGCATGGTCGAGAAAGAGGGCGGCATCCGGCTCCCGGGCGAACCCGAGGCGCGCACCTATTGGGAAAGCGGCAATATCAGGAATAAGGACGGCGAGACCGTCAATCCCTACCTGATCAACAACACCGACGACGTGGACGGCTACTACGCTTCGGTCTCGGCGCAGGTGTCGAAAACCTGGGGCTTCGGTCTCTCGCTGACGGCGGCCTACACCTATTCGAGCGCCAAGAACGTGATCGACGGCATCGGCGACCAGGTGACCTCGGCATTCAGCACCAACACGTTCAACAAGAACGGTTCGAACGTGCCCGAACTGGGTTACGCATCCTACGTGTCGCCCCACCGCATCCTGCTCAACGTCGGCTACCGCCTCGCGCACAAGAGCGGCGCGTCGAACTTCGGGCTTTACTACGAGGCGTTCCGCCAGGGATATATCGGTTCGTACTCCTATTCGCGCTACTCCTACACGATGTACGTGCAGAGCGGCAAGTACCAGAACCCCGTGACGAACGACCGCGGCGCGGTGAACCTGATCTACATTCCGACCCGCGAGGAACTCGACGGCATGCCGTTCACGTCGGACGAGAACAGGGAGGAGTACTGGAAATTCATCCGGAACGACGACTATCTCTCGAAGCACACCGGCGAATACTCGAAGCGCGGCGGCGCCGTGATGCCCTGGCAGCACATGCTGAACTTCCGCTTCTCGCAGGACTTCTACGTCAACGTCAAAGGCCGGCGCAACACGATTTCGCTGGGGCTCGATGTCAACAACATCGCCAACATGCTCAACCGCGACTGGGGCAACGTCAAACGGATCAGTACGACCAACATCCTGAAATACGAGAACGGCGCCTACACGTTCAACAAACCCACATGGTCGAAGTACGCCGGCACGATTTCGACCTGGTCGGCGATGTTCAGCATCCGCTACACCTTCAACTAATCTCCCGGAAGAGGCTCAAAAAGGAAGAGACCGGTTTGCGCCGGTCTCTTTCTTTTGTTTATATGCAGTCCGATTGCAACAACCGCCGGCGCAGGGCGTCGCACGCCGCGTCGGGATCGCGGTGATCGAAGACGAAGCCGTGAATGCCCAGAGCGGCGGCCGCCTCGATGTTCATCTCCCGGTCGTCGATGAAAAGCGTCTCGGAGGGGGTCAGGCCATAGCGTTCGAGCAGAATCTCGTAGATGCGCGGCTCGGGTTTCACGGTGTGCTCCTCGCAGGAGACCACCTCGCCGTCGAAAAGCCCGTAGACGGGGAAGCGGCGCAGGAAGTCGATGAACTCGCGCGACATGTTCGAAAGCACGTAGAGCCGGTAGCCCGCCGCTTTCAGGTCGCCGACGAGCCGTTCGGTCGGCTTCACGGGTTCCTGCAGGTCGACGGCCAGCCGAAGGACGGCGGCACAGGTCTCCACGGGGCGGCCGGTCATCCCGCTGATGGTGGCGGTCACCTCTTCGAGCGTCGACGTGCCGCGGTCGTACTCCTCCCAGAAGAGCGGCATGCGCGGGGCGCGGAGAAAACTGAAAAATTCGAGCAGTTCGGGGGTGCACTTGCTTTTATCACGGGCGAAAAGAACTCCGCCAAGGTCAAAAACGATGTTTTTCATAGGGACAAAGATACTAAAAAGTCGAATGGGGCGCAACACAAAATCGCGCACAACTCCGTAAAACCTTCCGACTGGTAAAAGGATCGTTACGCCCCCAAAGATACGAAAAATTTTGTTGGTGCGGGATTTGCAGGGTGTCCGGAAAACAATCAAGCCTATGAATCACGGTATAAGCATCCTTTTCCGCGCCATTCCGCTCGCAATGGCCGCCTTCTGCTTCGCTTACGGAGCCTATATTTTCGCGGCCGGAACCGACGCGGCTCGTCTGACGGCAGGTCCCGTCGTCTTCTACCTCGGGTCCATCTGCATCGCGCTCTACTGCACCGCCGCAACGATCATCCGCCAGATCATCGGGACCTACACGGCGGCGGCGAAGTACCTCTTCCCGGCGATCGGCTACACGTTCGCCATGCTGACGCTCATCAGCGGCGCATTCATCATCGCCTCGCACTGGCCCGGCGCGCTGGTCACCGGACACGTCGTCTGCGGACTGGGACTGATCACGGCCTGCGTGGCCACGGCGGCGACCTCGTCGACACGCTTCAGCCTGATTCCCAAAAACTCCGCCGACGACTCCTTCTCGGTCAACCCGGCCGGATTCACCCGCGCCGAGTCGTCGCTGCTGATCTTCATCGTCTCGGCAATCGCCGCCATCGCCTGGGTCTGGTGCATCCTGCTCTATGTGCGCGGAACGCTTCCGGCACACATCGTCGCCGGGAGCGTGATGTTCGGAATCGCCTGCGTCTGCACGTCGCTCATCGCGCTGGTCGCCAGCATAGCCCGCCAGGCCCGCGGCAGCTACACGATGGCCGAGAAAGGCAAATGGACGGGACTCGTGCTGACGATGGGTTCGCTGGCATTCGTGCTGGGGCTGATCCTGATTTTCGCCTATTGGGATCATTCGATCAACTTCGTGGGATTCGTGCTGATCGGTCTGGCGCTGATCTGCTGGAGCATTTCGAGCAAGGTGATTCTGCTGGCGAAAATCTGGCACGCCGACTTCCCGCTGGCCAACCGCATTCCGATCATCCCCGTGCTGACGGCGCTGGCATGCCTGTTCCTCGCGGCGTTTCTCTACGAGGAGGCCGCATTCCAGGCCAAATTCTTCGTCCCGGCGCGTGTGCTGTCGGGATTCGGCGCCATCTGTTTCACGCTCTACTCCATCGTCTCGATCCTCGAAAGCGGAACGTCGAAAAAATAAAAGGACAAAAGACTTTATTCGATTTTGGAGACGCAGATTTGTGCTTAAACGAAGCGGGGCACGGATGGGTAGTATCGGAATACGTCCCATTCGTGCCCTGCGAGCGCAAGTGCGAAGATGCCCTATAAAATCAGAATAAATGGAAGGCGACCGTAAGCCCCGCCATCACGATCGCGACCATCGACATCAGTTTGATGAGAATGTTGAGCGACGGACCCGACGTATCCTTGAAGGGATCGCCGACCGTATCGCCCACGACCGTGGCCCGGTGGCAGTCGGAACCCTTGCCGCCGAAATGCCCCTCCTCGACCATCTTCTTGGCGTTGTCCCAGGCGCCCCCGGCATTGGCCATGAAGACCGCCAGCACGAAACCGGAACTCAATCCGCCGACCAGAAGGCCCATTACGCCCGCCACCCCGAAGACCAGTCCGACAACGACCGGAGCGGCGATGGCCAGCAGGCTCGGAAACAGCATCTCACGCTGCGCACCGCGGGTCGAAATGGCGACGCAGCGCGCGTAGTCGGGCGTTCCCTCGCCCGTGAGGATGCCCTTGATCTCGCGGAACTGGCGGCGCACCTCCTCGACCATGCTCTGCGCGGCGCGGCCCACGGCGTTCATCGTCAGCCCGCAGAAGAGGAACGACATCATCGCGCCGATGAAGACGCCGATCAGCACCGTGGGGTTCATCAGCGACACGCGGTAATATTCCATGAAATCGAGAATCGAGGCGTCCTGCACGAAGCGCATCGTCCCGTCGGACATTTCGAGCATCGTCACCCCGTTGTGGATCAGACCGATGCGGATCTCCTCGATATAGGAGGCCAGCAGCGCGAGGGCCGTCAGGGCCGCCGACCCGATGGCGAAGCCCTTGCCCGTGGCGGCCGTGGTGTTGCCCAGCGCGTCGAGCGCGTCGGTGCGTTTGCGGACCTCGGGGCCGAGGCCGCTCATCTCGGCATTGCCGCCCGCATTGTCGGCGATAGGCCCGTAGGCGTCCGTGGCCAGCGTGATGCCCAGCGTCGAGAGCATGCCCACGGCCGCGATGCCGATGCCGTAGAGACCCATCGACATGTTCTGCGGAGCCATCATATTCTCGATGTCGAAGCCGATGGCGCAGAGGTAGGCAAGGATGATCGCCACGCCGATCGTCACGACGGGGATGGCCGTGGAGATCATTCCCGAGCCGATGCCGGCGATGATGACCGTCGCTGGGCCTGTCTGGGCGCTCCCGGCGATCTTCTGCGTCGGTTTATAAGAATGGGAGGTAAAGTATTCCGTGGCCTGCCCGATGACGATGCCCGCCACGAGGCCCGTGATGACCGAGAACGAGAGTCCGACCCAGTTCTCGACGCCCAGCAGACAGAGGATGCCGAACGTGGCGGCGGCGATCAGCAGCGAGCTGAAATTGACGCCCACGCCCAGCGAACGGAGCAGTTCGCGCATCGTGGCCCCCTCCTTCGTGCGCACGAGGAAGATGCCGAGGATCGAGAGCAGGATGCCCACCGCGGCGATCAGCATCGGGGCCATCACGGCCTTGATCTGCAACGCCTCGGAACCGGCCGAGGAGAAGGCCGCAGCGCCCAGCGCCGCCGTGGCGAGGATCGAACCGCAGTAGCTCTCGTAAAGGTCGGCGCCCATGCCGGCCACGTCGCCCACGTTGTCGCCCACGTTGTCGGCGATGGTCGCGGGGTTGCGCGGGTCGTCCTCCGGAATCCCCGCCTCGACCTTACCCACCAGGTCGGCACCCACGTCGGCCGCCTTGGTATAGATACCGCCGCCGACGCGGGCGAAGAGCGCCTGCGTCGAGGCGCCCATGCCGAAGGTCAGCATCGTCGTGGTGATGACCACGAGCTTCTGCGGCCCGGCGACCTCGACGAAATGGTTCAGAATGACGTACCAGAACGAAATGTCGAGCAGGCCGAGGCCCACGACCACCAGTCCCATCACCGCACCGCTGCGGAATGCGACCTTCAGGCCGCGGTCCAGCGACTGCCGCGCGGCATTGGCCGTACGGGCCGAAGCGTAGGTCGCGGTCTTCATGCCGAAGTAGCCCGCAAGCCCCGAGAAAAAGCCGCCGGTGATGAAGGCGAAGGGAACCCAGCCGTTCTGCACCCCGGCGCCGTAGGCCAGCCAGGCGAAAAACAACGCCAGCGCCGCGAAGACGATGCCGACGACCTTGTACTGCTGGCGCAGGTAGGCCATGGCGCCCTTGCGCACGTGCGCGGCGATCTCGCGCATGCGCGGCGTACCCTCGTCCTCGCGCTTCATCAGGCGGTAAAACGCCCATGCGAAGGACAGGGCGACGACGGACGCGGCAGGCACGATCCAGAAAATCGAAGGAATGTTCATATCATAAATTATAGTTAGTTGGTTGTATGCCTCTGCAAACTAATCAAGTAAGGTGAAAACAAATATAAGAAAATATCCCGGCCTCAAAAAGCCGGGCTGTTTGGTTCCGGGATTTTCCCGCTTATTTCTTCTGCTCTTTCAGCAGGTCGCGGATTTCGGTGAGCAGCAGCTCCTCTTTCGTCGGTGCGGGCGGTTCGGGAGCGGGAGCCGGAGCCGGAGCCTCTTCCTTTTTCTTCATCAGCCGGTTCATCAGCTTGACCATCAGGAACACGCAGAGCGCCAGGATCGTGAAATCCACGCACTGCTGGATGAATGCGCCGTAGTTCCAGTAGATCGGTTCTGCCGCAGCGGCAGCCTGTGCGGGATCGCCTCCTCCGGTCACCATGTCGCCCACGGAGTGCATGGCGTTCGACGTCACGTCGCGGACTTTCGAGATGTCGAGCCGCAGCTGCGAGAAGTCGGTGTTTCCGATCAGCGCGCCGATGGGCGGCATCAGGATGTCGTTCACGAGCGACGATACGATTTTGCCGAACGCGCCGCCGATGATCACGCCGACGGCCATGTCCATTACGTTGCCTTTGAGGGCAAACTCCTTGAATTCTTTGAGAAATGCCATATCGTTTAAGGGTTTGATGTATAATTAGTAGCAAAAATAACTGTTTTTTCCGGAAATCCAATAAGACATACGATCTTCCGCATCCTGTTTTCGGGTTTATAAAATCCGCGCCTACCCGCCTTCGTGTCCGTCTTTTTTTATACCTTTGTAATTCGAACCCAAATACAAGTTATGACTCCTGCCGCCGTTACCGCCACCGTCCTGGGCTATATAGCCGTCCTTTTCGCCGTCGCATGGGCCTCGGGCCGCCGTGCCGACAACGCCGGCTTCTTCACCGGCAACCGCCGCACCCCGTGGTACATGGCGGCTTTCGCCATGATCGGCGCCGCGATGTCGGGCGTGACCTTCATTTCGGTCCCCGGTTCGGTCGCCGCCGACTCGTTTTCCTACATGCAGATGGTCGCGGGCTTCACGGTGGGGCAGCTGATTGTGGCTTTCGTCCTGATTCCCACGTTCTACCGCCTGCGGGTCGTCTCGCTCTACGAGTACCTCGATAACCGTTTCGGCGTAAAGTCACACCGCACCGGGGCGTGGTTTTTCTTCATTTCGAAGATGCTGGGCGCCGCGCTGCGCGTCTATGTGGTCTGTGCCGTGATGCAGCTGCTGGTCTTTTCGCACTACGGCTTCCCGTTCTGGGGCAACGCCCTCGTCACGATGTTTTTCGTCTGGCTCTACACCCGGCAGGGCGGCGTCAAGTCGCTGATCTGGACCGATACGCTCAAGACTTTCTGCCTCGTGGCGAGCCTCGTGCTGTCGATCGTCTTCATCATGCGGGGGCTGGGTCTCTCGTTCGCCGATACGGCCCGCGAGGTTTCCGCTTCGCCCATGTCGCGCATTTTCTTCTTCGACGATCCCGCTTCGGGCCGCTATTTCTGGAAAATGTTCGCCGCGGGTATCGTCCTGCTGGTGGCCATGACCGGACTCGATCAGGACATGATGCAGCGCAATTTGAGCTGCGCCACGCCGCGCGACTCGCAGAAGAACATCGTGCTGACGGCTGTGAGCCAGATTTTCGTGATCTTTCTGTTCCTCGTGCTGGGCGTGCTGCTCTATTTGTACATGGAGCGCAGCGGCATGGCCGCACCCGCCAAGAGCGATCAGGTCTTTTCGCTGGTCGCTGTCGAAGGCGGATTGCCGCTTATCGTTGGCATTCTGTTTGTTGTAGGACTTATTTCAAGTACTTATTCAGCTGCCGGGTCGGCCCTCACGGCTCTCACGACCTCTTTCACGGTGGATATGCTCGAAGGCACGAAACGCTATGGCGACGCACGCCTCACGCGCATCCGCCGCGGGGTCCACGTGGCGATGGCGCTCGGGATGGCCGGCGTGATCCTGGCCTTCGAGTACTGGGCCGACGACAGCGTCATCAATCTGGTCTACAAGGTCGCCAGCTATACCTACGGTCCGATTCTGGGCATGTTCGCCTTCGGGATGTTCACGCGCCTGAAGGTCCGCGACCGCTGGATGCCGCTGGTGGCCCTCGCGGCCCCGGCATTGAGTGCGCTGGTGCAGTGGTGGGCGCTGAAGACCTGGGATTATCAGATTGGTTTCGAACTGTTGATTTACAATGCCGCCTTTACGATGATCGGCATGCTGCTGCTTGTGAAACGCCATGAAAAATAAGGTTTTATACACTCTTATCTCACTCTTTGCTTTAGGTAATGTCTCCGCCGCGGAAATCGGTTCCGCGACGCGGCAGGAGATCGGCCGGACCCTTTCGCGCATCGTTTCGCGCGAGGTGACGAGCGGTTACCAGAAACCGGAGCCGATCACCGTGCGCGTTCAGGCCGTCAAGGCCTCGCGCAGCCGGGTGCGGATCTACGCCACGGCGGCGTTGGCCAACTATCCCTTCCGCGAGGAGAACCTGCGGGCCATGCGCGACTCGGTGCGCGCTCTGCTGCCGCATGAGTTCCGTAAGGCCGCCGTCGAACTTTACACCGACGGTCGTGAGGCCTCCGAGTTGATTCCGCTGGCCTGCCGCAACGCCACGCAGCTGCGCAAAGCGGTCGATAAGAAGAAGATCGTGCTTTTCACCAACCGCTCCGGGCGTCCGCTCGTGACGCGCCTTTCGGCTCCCGAGACCCCCGGACGGGGACTTTCGGGACGCCATATCGCCCTGTGGCAGAGCCACGGACGCTATTTCGACCAGACGGAGAACCGCTGGAAATGGCAGCGTTCGGCGCTCTGGCAGACCTGCGAGGACCTCTATACGCAAAGCTATGTCTTGCCGTACCTGGTTCCGATGCTCGAAAACGCCGGGGCATGCGTGCTGCTGCCGCGCGAACGCGACGTGCAGAAATACGAAGTGCTGGCCGACAACGACAACGCCGGGCAGTATGCGGAGGAGGGGGCGTGGGAGAGCGGCGGCGCGGGCTTCGCGCACCTCCGGCAGGTCTATCATACGGGCGAAAATCCCTTCCGCGACGGCACGACGCGCCGTGTGCGGACCGTGACCGGCGGGGCCACGGGCCGTGCCGTGTGGCAGGCCGACATTCCCGAACGGGGCGAATATGCGGTTTATGTGAGCTACGAATCGACGCCCGAAAGCGCCGACGACGCGCATTATACGGTCCGCCACCTCGGCGGCGAGACCTCGTTTGCCGTCAATCAGACGATGGGCGGCGGGACGTGGATTTACCTCGGGCGTTTTCCCTTCGCCGCCGGACGGCAGGAGGTCGTGACCCTTTCGAACCGTTCGCGGGCGGGCGGGCGCATCGTCTCGGCCGACGCGGTGAAGATCGGAGGCGGCTACGGCAACGTGGCCCGCACGTCCTGCGACTCGCTGCGCCTGCCCGGCGCGGAGCATGCCGGGGAGACCAGCGGTTACCCGCGTTTCTGCGAGGGGGCGCGCTACTGGCTTCAGTGGGCGGGATTTCCGGAAGAGGTCTATACGCCGAAAAACAACACCGACGACTACAAGGACGACTACATGTCGCGCGCCCATTGGGTCAATGCCCTAATGGGCGGCTCGGAGCGTCTGCCCGACTCCGCGGGGCTGCGCATTCCGGTCGACATGGCGCTGGCGTTCCACTCCGACGCCGGGGTGCGCGACGGCGACGGCATCATCGGCACGCTGGGCATCTTCTTCACCCGCGAGAACAAGGGCAAATTCCAGGGCGGGGCCGACCGCTACCGTTCGCGTGACCTGACGGACCTCGTGCAGACGCAGATCGTCGAGGATATCCGCCGCACCTGCGAACCGGCCTGGAGCCGCCGCGGGATGTGGAACCGCGCCTACTACGAAGCGCGCGTGCCGGGCGTCCCGACGATGCTGCTCGAACTCTTGTCGCACCAGAATTTCGCCGACATGCGCCTGGGGCACGACCCGCGCTTCAAGTTCCTCGTGAGCCGGGCTGTTTACAAGGGTATCCTGCGTTATGTCAGTTCGCAATACGATCTGCCCTATGTGGTCCAGCCGCTGCCGGTCGAGGCTTTCGCCGCGGAATTCGCCGCCGCCGGCGAGGTCGCGCTCTCGTGGAGCCCGGCGATGGACCCGCTCGAAGCGACCGCCGCGCCGACGGGCTATGTGGTCTACACGCGCGTGGACGACGGCGGTTTCGACAACGGCCGCTATGTCGACAAACCCCACCTGACCGTCCGGCAGGAACCGGGGCGCATGTACAGTTACCGGGTCACCGCCGTCAACGAGGGCGGCGAGAGCTTCCCGAGCGAGACGCTCGCGGCCTGCCGCGTGCCCGACGAAAAGGGCTGCGTGCTGATCGTCAACGGGTTCGACCGCGTGAGCGCCCCGCAGAGCGAACGGAACGATTCGCTGGCCGGATTCCGCATGGACCTCGACGGAGGCGTTGCGGACCGGCAGGACATCGCCTTCATCGGAGCGCAGCGCGTCTTCGCCCATCGACAGACCGACATTGTAGAGGATTTCCGTGTTGAACGTCGCCGCCATGACCGGTTCGGAGGTATACGCCACCGTGGAGTTATTGCCGGCATACGTCGCCTTGATGCCCTGCGGGCCGTCCGCTGCCACCGTCGCAGGCAGACCGATGGAGTCGATTGCCCGCGTGCCGTAGCCGGAGTGGCCAACCAGTTCCGCCAAATCCGTCAGCGTCAGCTGATTGAGCAGATCCACCCACATCGGGTCGTCGTAGTCCTTGCCAATCAGGTTCGCCAAGGTGTAGTTCGTTGCGGTTGAACCCGTAATGACCGTCTCGTCGGGCGCTTCCGCCGTATAGTTGAATTGCAGACCGTTGATGATGGCGTCGTTCGCCGTCAGGCTGGCATAAGAAACCGGCCAAGTGCCCTGCCAGTCGCTGCGGGACAGGTACGTCACGAGCTTCTCGCCGTAGCTGTTCAGATCCGCATCACCGAACTGGTTGGTAATCTTGTAGCCCGTGCCGGACACGCTGTACGTCGCATTGTCGTCGCTGTCGACCGTGAACTTATAGACCTTTGCCGCGTCGCCAGGGGCATCCATCGCCGCCGCGCCGTTCGCGGTCAGCGTTGCGGTTTCCGCCTCTTCTACGCCTTCCGCAGCCGGCGTTTCCTGTGCGATGGGGGCATAACCCTTCGCCGCGAGGATGTTGTTCACCGCGTCGTGTGCATCCAGACCAACGCTCAGGTAGTAGTCACCCGCTTCGAGAATGTAGGTTTTGTTGACATGTTCGTCGTAAACCGTCAATTCCTTGCGATCCACCGTCACGGAGACGGTCTCGGATTCACCGGGCTGGAGGACATTCGTCTTGCCGAAGCCGACGAGCTGCACAGACGCCTTCTCAATCGCGTTCGCGCGGTCGAATTCGGTGTACGGCTGCTGACCGTAGACCTGCACAACTTCCTTGCCTGCGACGTTGCCCGTGTTCGTCACCTTCACCAGCACGGTGAAGCTGTCGGTTGCCGCGTCGTAGGTCACGCTTTCCAGCGCCTGCTCAAACGTGGTGTAAGACATGCCATAGCCGAAGGGATACGCGACTTCCTCGCCGTACACCCAGCTGTCGCCCTTGGACGCAAAGATGCCCGCATTGCCGGACGCGTTGCCCTGCTCCATGACCGCATCTTCATAGCGCGTTTCGTAGTACTTGTAGCCGACATAGATGCCTTCGGATTCCACCAGATAGTGAATCGCATAGCGCACCTTCGTCTTGTCGCCCGGCACGCCGTCAATCGTCACGCCGCCGACCGTGCCCGTCTCTTCATCCGCATTGGTGTAGACATAGGAGCCGAAGTTCTGAATTGCCGCGGAGGACAGGGAGGACACGGAGTAGGTATCCACCAGTCGGCCAGAGGGGTTCACGTCGCCCACCAGAATCTGCGCCACCGCGTTCAGACCGTACTGACCGGGGCCGCCGATCCACAGGCAAGCATCCACGCCGTATTCCGGATTGTTCACCCAGTCCATCGCCATGGCGTTGGAGGAGTTAATCAGCACAATCGTCTTGCTGAAGCCCTGCGAAGCCACATACTTGAGCAGCTCGCGCTCGGAATCCTGCAATTCAAAGTACGACGTACCGTCGGTGAATTCGCCGGTGTACAGGTCAGCGCCTTCGCCGCCGGAGCGCCCGATAACGACAATCGCCGCATCCTTGTAGCCGTCCAGATTCACGCCGGAAGATGCCACCGCGTCCGCCGAAACCTCGGCAATGCGGGTCGCCGCCGGGACGTCCGCATATTCGGTGAACATGCCGGGCGTGGAGCGGTTGGTCTTGTCTTCCTTCATCTGCGCAATCTGCGCGCTGTACCAGTCCATCATCGCGGTGTTGACGTTCAGACCCGCCGCCGTGAGCGCGCTGGTCATTGTCGCTGCCTTGCTGGTATCAACCTGACCAGAACCCGTGCCGCCATAGATGGTATCAACTGCGCCGCGGCCGAAAACGGTCACGCCCAGTCCTTTTTTCATCGGCAGCGCGCCATTGTTCGTCAGCAGCACAGAGCCTTCGCCCTGAATCTGCTCGCACAGCGCCTTCTGCCACGCGGTCAGCGCATCATCGTCACGCGTGCCGTCTTCCTTCAGGAAACTGGAGGCATAATAGGTAGCGTTCTTGCTGGGGTCATCCGTCACCACGCTCGTGGTCACGATGCCCAGTTCCTTGTTGATCATCATGGCGTAAGCAGCCGTGAAGTAACTGCCCACCAGAACAATCGTCAGGAGAATACAGGAGATGGATGTCAAGAGTGCCAAGAGTTTTGTGCGTTTCATGGACACCTTTCCCTTTCTATGAGGGCGCAGCGCCCCCTTTGATGTGCTGATTCTATCATAAAAAAACGACACGAAGCGCATTCGTGTCGAAACTGGTTTCTTTTTGTGCGTAAATCGTCATGCCGACTGCTGCGAACGCGGCAGCAGAAGCGAGAGGATGAACATCTGGTCTTTCGTGTCGATGCTCATATGCCCGTCGTACTTCTCAATGATATAGCGGATGGAGCGCAGTCCGAAGCCGTGGTACTGTGTGTCCTTCTCCGTCTTCGGCAGTCCCTCGTGCATTTCCGGCGGCTTGCTGCAAAAATTCTCGAAGACAATCTGCGTCATGCCCACCACGTCGCTGACGCGGATATTGACGCTGCGGTTTTCGGGCGCTTCCGCCATCACCGCCTGAATCGCGTTGTCCAGCGCATTGCCGAAGATGGAATAGATATCGGACTTTTCAATGGGCGCGAGCAGCGATACATCCAGCATCGTCGTCAGCAGAATGTGATTTGCGCTGCAATACAGGCTCTTTTCAGACAGCACCGAATCCAGCGCCGCATTGCCCGTGTGGAACGTGTACTCATAGCGCTGAATCTCCTGCTCCACCTCGTCAAAAAACGCCGCGTGTTCATCCAGCTGCTGTGCCCGGCGGTAGGTGTCAATGTGATAGCGCAGGTCGTGGCACTTCATGTTGATGCTGTCAATCGTCTTGCCCAGCAGCTGATGCCTGGATTCCTCCCGTGCCAGCAGACTCTCGATGATTTCCTTCTCGCGGCGCATCTCGTCGGCGTACATGCACTGGTAAATCAGCACCATCACCATAATGACCGAGAGAATCGAGAACAGGCGGTCAAGCAGCGAAATATCCGTCGGCAGCGACACAGAACGCACGAACACCGTCAGCAGCGTCACCAGCGTCAGGAACAGCACCTTCCAGTTGCCGAGCTTCAAATCGCCGTTCTCCGGAAAGCGCCGCACGAACATCAGGTAGCACACGGCGTACACCACCACAAACGATGCGCCGGAGAGCAGATAGAACAGCGGATCACGCGGCTTGGCCATCCAGCATGTCGCCAGTCCACCGACCTTGAACGCCAGATTCTGAATCGCATAGGAGGAAATGCCGATACAAAGTGCATTCGTCGTCGGAATGTCCATCGTCAGGCACAGCACCAGCAGCGATTCGGCAAAAATCGCTGCCACGCGTGCAAAACGATGCCCCAGCAGCGGATGAAACCATGCCAGCACCAAGTAGCACAGCACCACCGGCAGCACAATTTTCAGCGGGCGCAGCCGCGACTTCATCCGCACAACGAACAGCCCCTCCGCCAGCAGAATCTGCACCGCGAAGAACATATGGAATGGAAAATCATTGTTCAGATAATTCGCCAAGTTCGTCAGCATCTTCGTCACCTCACGCCGTAATAGCGGTTGACCGCATTCAGAAAGTCCCTGCGCATCGCGCGCGACAGCGGAATCGCCTCGCCGTGAACCGTCACATCGTTCTTTCCGACCATCGTCACGAAGCCCAGATTGGCGATATAGGAATGCGAGCTTCGGCTGAATTCCGCGCCCAACTGTTCCTCCGCCTCCTGTAAGGACGAGCGGACGGGGAATTCGCCCTGCGCCGTATGATAAATGACATGGTGATTGCTGCCCTCGGCATAGTAAATCTCGTTTTTCTCCAAAAACAGGATGCTGTCTTTTGTTTTCAGGCAGATTTTCGACTGCCGGTACTCCACCCGCTTGAACGCCTTGTTCAGCTTCACGGTCAGCCCCGGCAGTGTCACCGGCTTGACCAGAAAGCCGATGGCGTCCACCTCATAGCCGCGGATGGCGCACTGGCTGAGGCGCGTGGTGAAAATCAGGATAGCGTCCGGGTAACTCCGCCGCAGCTGCTCCGCCGTCGAAAGGCCGTCCATGCCCAGCATGTCAATGTCCATCAGCACAATGTCCGGATGCTCGCACCCGACGAGAAACGACGCCCCGTCCGGGTAGAACACCAGCTGCGCCATGCGTCCCGTTTCCGCCAGATACTGCGCCACCAAGCCCTGCATATACTGGCGCGTCTCCAATTCATCATCCACAATGGCGATGGTCATAGGCTGCCCTCCGATTGTTTGGTTATTCTATTATAACAAACTGCACGGCGGATGTAAAGCCGCCTAAAGCCGCCCTGCTGAATAAAAAACTGCCGCTGACGTGAAGCTCGTCAGCGGCAAAAGTGCTGCGCCAAGCGGAACGACCAGACGCCTGTGCGGAAGCGGTGCAGGCAGATGGCGCAGGAGAATCCGGAAACAGCTTTATTTTTCCTGCTGCAGCCCGTACTTCTTCATCCGCCGATACAGCGTCGCACGGCTGATGCCCAGCTGCTTCAGCACCGCGTCCCGGTCGTTCGGATGCTCACTGAGGGCACAGCGCAGTTCCCGCTCCTCGTCGCTGCTGATGACCAATACTTGCTGCTGCGGTGCGCTGCCCGTGCGTTCCGGGTACAGCAGCTGCTGCACAAAATCCGCGTCCATGCGGTTGGTGCGCGTCAGCAGAAACGCCTTCTCGAAGAAAATCGACATTTCCCGCTGATTGCTCGGCCACGAGTAGCTCATCAGCAGCTTCAGCGCATCGGGCGTGAAGGTCGCCTGTTTCCGCGTGTGCACACGCGCAAAGGCAATGTTTTCCTCCACCAGCTGGGCAAAATCCTGCTGACATTCGCGCAGGGGCGGCAAATCAATGCGGTAGTCGTTCAGTTTGTCCGCCAGCGGCAGCAGAAATTCGCCTGCCTTCGCCATGGCCAGCAAATCCCGGTTCGTTGAGCAAATCACACGAATAGACGCCCAAATCGGCTTGGACTGCCCCGGCGCGTAGTACTGCTCATAGCGGATAACGTTCAGCAGCTGATGCTGGCTTTCGGGCGTGAGCAAATCCACATGCCGCAGGTACAGCGTTCCTTTATGCGCATTGTATACAAGCCCGTTGCTCGTCGCGCGCCCAAAGAGCAGTTCAGTTTGATTCGCAATTGGCAGGGTGCTCACATCCGCCTGAATGAACTGCTTGTCGCGCCGCAGGCTCTCGTTGTGGATGCACTCCGCCAGACGCGTTTTTTCCGTGCCGGGTTCACCGCAAATCAGCAGCGGCAGCTCATACTGCGCGTACATCGCGGCGTTTTCCAGCGCAAGGCGCATTTTCGGCGCGTGGGAGATGAACTTGCCGAATTTTCGCGTTGCGGCGTCACTCTGCTGCACATGGTCTTTGCGGATGCTCTCCTGCATGTCATCCACCGAGCCGAACGCATACAGTGACAGAATTGTGCCGAAGTTCTGCCCGCTGACATCAATGCAGGCGATATTGAGCAGATACCGCTCCTTCTGTATCATCACGACGTGCGAATACAGGTTTTTTCGCTCCTTGAGCGACTCGAACACGGCACTGGTCAGCGTCAGACCCGGCAGTTCCGTGAAGCGCTTGCCGACCAGCTGTGCCTGTGTGCAGTGGAACGCGTTTTCCGCCACCGTGTTTGCAATTTCAATCACGCCGTCTGGATTCAGCTTCAAAATGGCATCAAAGGAGTAGTTCAGCAGGGAGGAGAACTCCGCCGTCCTGCGCTGCTCCACTTTGATGGCATCCATTGCCAGCCGTGCCCGGCGGAGCGCATCGCGGATGCACTCGTCCGAGCTGTCGACGAACACCGTCGTAATCCCCTGCGCCGCGGCATAGTTGCAGGCGTTTTCGCTGCCGATGATGGCTTCCGCGCCGTCCTGGATGGCATTCCGCGTCACCTGCGCGACCATGTCCGAGCTGCCCGCATAATACACCTTCACATCCGCGTTCGCCAGCGCACCGATGTTTTCCACGTCGGAATACATATGCCGGAAGCCGACGAAGGCGATTTTCGGATGCTTATGCGGTATCAAATCGCACGCCTGTTTGACGAAGCCCGCCATTTCCTGCCCGGAAAAGGTGATCTCCGACACAGGGTACTCCACATGCTTTTTGAGCAGCTGCGCCTGATTGCCGCGCGCAACGACAATGCCTGTGCAGCCCTCCATGGCTTTGGATACGTCCTCCACCACCTGCCGCGACGTGGTCTGGATGACCTCGGCATCGAACTTCGTCGTCTGCACAATGCGGACGGTTGCGTCATACACCGTAGGGTTCGGCGTGACAACCAGCAGCTTCAACATGGCGTTTTCTCCCCTTGATCGAGCTTGATGCTGTTATTGTATCACGCGCGTCGATACCTGTCAAACGTGCAACTTCTGCCCGATGCGCACAGCGCGGAAAAGGCGCTTGGCAGCATCCAGATACAGCGTCCGTGCGTTTTCAATCGCTTCTGACAGCGCCATGGGTTTTGATACCGTCGTCTGAATCGTGCTTTCGCAAACGTCGAACAGCCCTTCCGCGCCTGCGCCGATACCGCCGCAAATGCACAGCACCGGCACATTCGCCTTCGCGCACCGCCGTGCCACGCCAATCGGCACTTTGCCAAACTGCACGCTCTGTCCGTCTATTCTGCCCTCGCCCGTCACAACCAAATTCACCTGTTTGAGCTGCTCGTCAAAGCGAACCGTCTCCAGCACCGCGTCTATGCCGCTTTTCAGCGTCGCCTTCAGCACGCCGCCCAGCGCCGCGCCCAATCCACCCGCCGCACCCGCGCCGGGGAAATCCGCGATGCCGCGTCCAATGGTGTTTTCGACGACCTGCACATAGTGTTTCATGCCCGCTTCCAGTTCCGCGCAGATTTCCGGCGTTGCGCCCTTCTGCGGGCCGTAGGTGTATGTCGCGCCCGTCGCGCCCAGCAGCGGGTTCGTCACGTCGCACAGCACGGTGATGCGGCAATCCGCAAGTTCCGGCATCAGCCCGGAAAAATCCGCATGGCAGACTTCCGCCAGCGCCCCGCCTGTTGGGGAAACCGGCTTTCCCTGCCGATCTGTGAACACCGCGCCCAAGGCGCTGAGCATCCCCAGCCCACCGTCATTCGTTGCGCTTCCACCAATGCCAATCAGCAGCGACTTTGCGCCGCACCGAACTGCTTCTGCAATCAGCTCGCCCGTGCCGTAACTGGTTGTTTTTCGCGGGTCACGCTGCGCCGCCGGCACATATGGCAAGCCGCTCGCCTGCGCCATTTCAAGCACCGCCGTCTGTCCGTCGCCCAGCAAGCCCCACTGCGCATCCACGGGCATGAGCAGCGGGCCAGTCACACGCGTCGTCATCCGTTTTCCGCCCATTGCGCAAAGCAGCGCATCCACCGTGCCTTCGCCGCCGTCGGCAATGGGCAGCGACACCGTTTCCGCATCCGGGAAAATGTCAGCCGCGGCTTCCTGAAGCAAATCGCAGATTTCCACCGCCGTCAGCGACCCCTTGAATGAATCGGACGCAAAGAGCATTTTCATCAGCGGATTCTCCTTTCTTCCATCGGGTTCATCATACCACAAACGGCAGGCAGGAGCAATCTTTCCTGCCTGCCGAGAATGAATCTATCAGCGAATTAGTGATGCAGCACTTCGCCGGTCAGCTTCTGGTAATACTTCAGCAGCGCGCTATGGTCGCAGGCGCCGCAGCCGTCCTTGTGCAGCACCTTCATCATCTCCAGCACCGCCTGCGTCAGCGGAATCGGGGCATCCACCGCGCTCGCCGCATCAACGACGTTCTTCAAGTCCTTGATGTGCAGATCAATGCGGAAGCCGGGCTCAAAGTTCTGATCCATCATCATCGGCGCTTTCGCGTTCATGACGGTAGAACCTGCCAGACCGCCGCGAATCGCCTCGAAAATCTTCTGGGGCTCAACGCCGCACATCTGACCCATCTGCATCGCTTCCGCCAGCACTGCGATGTTGACCGCCACGATGGTCTGGTTGCACAGCTTGGTCACGTTGCCCGCGCCGATGCCGCCGCACAGCACCACGGACGAGCCCATGCTCGCCAGAACGGGCTTGAAGCGGTTGAACACTTCTTCCTTGCCGCCGACCATGAAGGACAGCGTGCCGTCAATCGCCTTGGGCTGACCGCCGGACACAGGCGCATCCAGCATGTCAATGCCGCGCTTTTCCAGCTCCGCCGCGATTTCGCGGGACGCAACCGGGTTGATGGACGAGCAGTCAATGAACACAGCCGTCTTGGGCATTGCATCCGCCAGCTTGTCCTCTTCCAGCATGACGGACTTCACCTGCGGGCTGTTCGGCAGCATGGTGATGACCAAATCAACGTTCTTCACCGTGTCAGCAGAAGAAGCGCAGATATTCGCGCCCGCCGCCTTCATTTCCTCGTTCGCCGCCGGATTGCGGTCAAACACAAACAGCTCATGACCCGCCTTGATGAGGTTCTTCGCCATCGGCTTGCCCATGATGCCCAGACCAATGAATGCAATCTTCATATCAAAAATCCTCCTAAATTACGCAATTCTATCTTTCAGCCTGTTTGAATCAGGCGGGAAAGCAATTTACAGCAGCCCCATGTCTACAAGGACTTTCTTCAGGCGCGCGCGCTGTTCGTCGTTCAGCGGCTGAATGGGCTTCACGCAGTCGCCGCAGTCGTGCCCGATGAGCTTGAGCGCTTCCTTCAGCACGACAGGGAACGTGCCCATGTTGGTTGCGATTCGCAGGGCGGAGAAGCGGAACTGCGCATCCAGCGCACCCGCCGCATCGCCCGCGCGGAACTTCTCATAGATCTCCACCGCAATCTTCGGCGCAACGTTGGCGCAGGATGCAATCGCACCCGATGCCCCGTAGCACAGCGCGGCGTAAATCAGCGTATCGCGTCCCATCATGACATGGAAGTTGGCCATTCCGCGCGTCAGACGGAGATACTCCTCTGTATTCGTCATGTCGCCCGTGGAATCCTTCACGCCGATGATGTTATCGATTTCCGCCAGTTTGGCAACGGTTGCCGGTTCAACGGTGACGTTTGTCTTGGGGCGGTTGTTGTAGATGATAATCGGCAGATTCGTCTCGGAGGCGATTTCGCGGTAGTATTCGGACACCTCGTACTGCGTCTGGCTGACGAACATGGGGGTCAAGACGCTCAGCGCATCAATGCCGCCGACCTGCTCCACCGCCTTGGCGATTTCCACCGCGCCGCGCGTGGTGATATTGTTCGCCCCGGCGTAGATGTCCATGCGCCCGTGCACCGCATCCTTCGTCACCGCCAGCACTTCGCGGTAGAAGCCCATATCATGCGCATAGAACTCGCCCGTCGTCCCGAAGGGGAACACGCCGTGAATCCCGCTGCTTGCCAGATACTCAATCAAATCGCGATACGCCCTCTCGTTGAACTTGCCATCCTGCGTGACAGGCGTTACAATCGGCACAACGATGCCATGAGGCTTGAATGCCATAAAACCGCTCCTTTCAGCAATCGTGAATCATCACCAGCGGACGCACATCCGGCCTTTCCGTCTGAATGACATTGTTCTCAAAGCGCACATCCTCGCAGAAGCGAAGCGTGAACGCCGCCCCGGAGGACAGCCCATGCCGGTCGTACTCCGGGTACTTCTCCCCGATGGGCTGCGGCGCATCCACGCCGTGCCTGCATCCGCCCGGCAGCAGCAAATCGCAGTCCGCCACCAGCACATCGCGAATTTTGTTCTCCGCGCTGTCGCCGATGAGCAGGCTCTCATAGACCGTTTTGCAGCGGCTGAACAGATACGGTGCGCGATAGCCGATGCGCCGGAATACGATGTGCGCCATCGACCCCACTCGCACCGGAAACTGCGGTGCTTTGCGGTTTCTGTGCCCGATGGTCATGTACATCGGGCCGCCGCAGTCCGTCATGTCAATATCCTCGAAGGTGCAATTGCGAATCGCCGCACCGTCGACGGTTTCCACCGCAATGCCGCATCGGTTGACATTTTTGAGGATGCAGCGCCGCACCGTGACGTTCTCCACCTTCGCGTAAGAATCCGTGCCAATTTTGATGGCGCTCGCCAGCGACTGGATGATCAAGTCCTCCGCAAAGATGTTCCGGCAGCCCATTCTGTCCGCCGTTTTCAGGCAGAAGCCGTCGTCGCCCGCCATAATGCAGCAGTGCCGCACGCTCAGGTCGTGGCAGTCCACGGGGTCAATGCCGTCGCGGTTGGGGGTGTTCATGCAGTCCAGCATCAGGTGCTCCAGCGTCACAAAGCGGCTGGAGAGCGGAACAAGCGTCCAGTAGGCGGCGCTGGTGAACCGCACGTCGAACACGCGGATATCCTCGCAGCAAGCCATATAAAGGTTGTCCGGGCGCGACGTGTACAGCTTGTTGATGCCCTTCGGGTCGTTGACCTTGAAGCGGCAGCGGCCGTTCGCGTTCAATTCGCCTCCGCCGGAAATGCTGATGTTCCGCGCACGCTCGGCATAGACCAGCGCCCGCCCGGTGTTGCGCACAGCCACCAGACTTTCGCACGGCACGACGACCACGCCGCCTTTGCCTTCCGCCGCATCCAGCGCCCGCTGAATCGCCAGCGTGTCCAGCGTACTTGACGACGCTGGTGAACAGTGCAATCAGCAGCACGCACCCTTGAATCAGCGGAATGTCCTGCATGGAAATGGCATTCACCAGCAGCGACCCCATGCCCGGAATCACGAACACGTTCTCCACGAACACCGATCCGCCCAGCATACCGACCATGCGAAAACCCATCAGCGTGATGACCGGCAGCAGCGCATTCTTCAGCGCGTGGATCTAAATGACCTTCCTGCCCTTGAGACCCTTCCGCCACGCAAAAAAGCAGCCCTCCGGATTTTCATCCAAGAGGGCTGCCCATTTTATCAGCTTACTTCGCCGCGTTTGCCGCCGCGATTTTCGCCTTCTGCCGCTTGTTGCAGCGCACCGTGCGCACAATCGCCAGCACCAGCCAGACACCCACGAGGGTGAATGCGCCGATGTTAATCCAGTGCAGGTATTCCTGCCAAATCGGGGGATTGTAGCCGATGACCTCCGCGTTCATGGCGTTGGAGTTCACCAGCGCGTACATCACATCCTTCACAGCGCGCATCAGCACAATCGCGTCGCCCGCGTCGGAAGTGTCACAGTCCGTCCACATGGCGCTCTGCTGCGTCGCAAGGTCAAGGCTGCCGCCGGCGTAGAACATCATGCGCGGAATCATGTACTGCGGAATGGTGTTGAAGTCGCAGATAACCAGCCCGTTGAAGCCCCATTCGTTGCGCAGGATTTCGGTCAGCAGGCGGTAGTCGCCGCCCGTCCAGCGCGTGCCGATGCGGTTGAAAGAGGTCATGATACCGCGGGTTTCGCCCAGCTTGACGGTATACTCAAACGGCTTCAGGTAGATTTCGCGCAGCGCCTGCTCGCTCAGCCAGCTCAGGTCTCCGCCGATGGAGCGGTGCGTTTCCTGCTCATTCGCGACGAAGTGCTTGACCGTCGGCAGCACGCCGCGGCTCTGGATACCCTCCACTTCCGCCGCGCCCATCATGCCGGAAATGAACGGGTCTTCGGAGAAATACTCCGAGCAGCGACCGCCGAAGGGGCTGCGGTGGATATTGACGCCGGGCGCGTAAATGCTGGAATATGGCTGACCCGTCGCCTTATCGCCAATGGTGCCTTCTTCGCCGATTGCTTCGCCCAGTTCGTTCATCAGGTTGATGTTCCAAGTGGACGCCATCACGGGTTCGGAGACATACTGGCAAGTGCCGTTGACCTGCTCTTTGCTCATGAAGCAGGTGAAGCCCGACGGGCCGTCGCCGTGGATGGTCGCCGGCAGACCGACGCTCTCCATCGCCAAGGTGTGGTATGCGCCGTTGTTGATGAGGGCAATCATCTCTTCCTCGTCGCAGCCCATCATCAGCTCTTCCCAGCGTTCGTCATCGTAGGAGACAACCGGCTCATAGCCTTCCGCTTCCGCAGAGGGCAGCAGGTCGCGCAGGGTCAGTGTGGGTTCTTCGCCGAACCACGGGTATTCTTCCGAATCAAAATCAGTCGGATTATTGTGCTCTTCGCTGCGAATTTCCTCATACAGGCGATCCGTGCCCGCGTGCTGCTGCGCGGTCTGCGGCGTGGGCCAAGTGCCCTCCCAGTCCGCGCGGCTGAGCATGGTGTCCAGCTGCCAGTCGCTGTCGAGGAAGTCCTCGGAATCGGTGTAGCGGTTGACGACTTCACTGTCCGTCGTCGGGTCGGTGCCAATCTGCACATCCGCCGCCAGATTCAGCGCAATCGCCTTTTCGGATTCATGCGCGTTGCGGGAGACATACAGCGTGTACTCGCCCGCTTCCAGTTCATAGCCGCTGAAACCGTTGTTGTTTGCGTCGCGGTAATCGTAGCTCGCCGCGGAATACGGGTCAAAGCTGACCGTCACCGTCTCGCTCTCGCCGGGCTGAAGGAGCTTCGTCTTTGCAAAGCCGACAAGCACCTTGTGCGCCTTTTCGATGCCGCCCAGCGTGTAGGGCGCGGAGGCGTACAGCTGCACCACTTCCTTGCCCGCGACGCTGCCCGTGTTCTTCACCGTCACCGGCACAGTGATGGTCGTGCCAAGTTCAATTTCGCTTGCGGAGGCATCGCCCCCCGTCCAGTCGAACGTCGTGTAGCTCAAGCCGTAGCCGAAGGGATAGACGACGTTGGCATTGTACCAGTCCTCGCCGTCGGTTTCGCCGCGCGTCTCATAGTAGCGATAGCCGACGTAAATGCCTTCTTCGTAGTCCACGGAGTAGTACATGCCGCCGTCATACTTGTCGGTCGTGTCCGGCAGGCAGCCCGTGCCGAAGTTTACGAAGGACGGATTCTTGGTGAAGTCCGCCGCCCATGTGTCCACCAGACGGCCGGAGGGGTTCACGTCGCCGTTCAGAATTTCGCCCAGCGCGGTGATGCCGTTCGAGCCGGTGAAGCCAATCCACACCGCCGCATCAATCTTATCCGCAAAGGCGGCGTAGGCACTGTCTTTGAGGAATGTCGCTTCAAAGCTGGAGGGCGTGTTGAACACAACGACAACGCGCTTGAACGTGCCGTCGGTGACAGCGGTCAGCAGATCAATTTCGTTCTGGTCAAGCTCCAGATAGTGGCTGTCTGGGGACACAGCGCCTTCACTGTCGCCCTGATAGCGGGGCAGGTCAAAGCCCTCGCCGCCGATGCGGGTGATAACGACCAGCGCCGCGTCGGAATAATCCGCATAGCTGTTCTTCACCGCGTCGGTGTACTTGCTCTGGGGCGTTTCAGCGGTTGCAATCTTCTGATTGTCGCCGTTGTCAAGGTCGCTGGAGTTCGCGGTGCGCACCGGGCCGGACTGGCTGCTCTCATAGAAGTTCTTCAGCGTCGGATTGATGACGAAACCCGCGTCGTTCAGGCTCTCATACAAGTTCTTGTTATTGCTCGTATCGAAGCCGCCCGAACCGGAGCCGCCATAGGACAGGTTCACACTGTTCTTGCTGAACACGGAAATCCTCGCGCCCTTGTTCAGGGGCAGCGTAGCGTTCTCGTTTTTCAGCAGCACAAAGCCTTCTTCTGCCAGCTTCAGGTTAACTTCCTGCGCATTCGCAAAGGCTTCTGCCTTGTTCGTTGCCTTCTGTGTGGGGTACACAGAGGTCACTTCGTCACTGTAAATCGGGCGCTGGCTGCCGAACAGCGTGTCCATCAAGCCGCCGAGTTCACCCGCGCTCAGTTTGAAGTCGATGGCTTCCCCAATCGCCCCCATCGGCTTGTCCAGCAGGCTGTTCATGCTGCCCGGCAGACCGACGACCAGATAGTTGCCAACGCAGTCCGCCAGCAGCACGATAACCGTCACAATAGCCCAGACGACCAGTGCTTTGCTCTTTTTCGGACGATTCTTCTTTGCCATAGGTTTGTCTCCTTATTTTGCAGAAATGGCGGTATATGCGGCGGAGTTTGCCGCATACACCGCTGCTTGAGGAGGAGCAGAGAGGAAATGAGGAGAATCCCCCTTGCTTATGGATTACTTCTGGTAGTTGCCCGTCGCCGGCTCGTTGTGGTTCTCGTCCCAAATCAGCACAGCTTCCGTCGTCACCTTCACGCAGTCCACAATCGGGGCATACGCCTTGAAGGTCGTGCCGTCCACCTCATTGGTGTTGTTCGTCATCAGCTGAATCAGGTTCGCGCCCTTGTTCAGGTGCACACCCTTGATAGAAATCAGGTCAGCACACTGCGGCATACTGCTCTGCGTCGCCTCGATGGTCACGCGCGGATAGCTCTTCGCTTCGCCGTTGACAATCACCTGATAGTCGTTGCCGTCATAGGACATGGTGACGAATTCGCCCGTGATGCTCACGTCGATGGTCGCGTCATCCACATCCATATCGGACGCGATGTAGAACTCCAGCGAGATGCCGCTGGCGTAGAGGTAGCCGACCATGCGGTTGCCGCTCGCGCCGACGGACTCGTTGTAGATAATCATGCTTTCTTCCTGCGCAGAACCGGAGTAGCTGGGGCCAATCTTGCCGGTCAGGTCGGTATCCTCCGCCTCAAAAACATAGGTGTTCTGACCGGACACGGTTTTGTTCCACGCCGCCTTGATGGTGGTGTCAGCCATAATCGGCTGGGAGAAGTCGAAGTCGCTGCCGTTTTCGTCCACCCACTTGTCGAAGGCATAGCCCGTGCGCTCGGGGTTGGCAACAGGCTGCTTGACCTGCGTGCCGACTTCAACGGGGTAGGAATACTGGTTCAGGAGAACGCCATAGTAGTCATAATCAAATGTCACGGTGACAAAATCCGCGCCAACCTTCTTCCAGAAGGCATACACGGTCGTGTCGCCCGTCACGGGAGCTGCGAAATCATAGGTGTGCGTGTAGTCCGCATCGGCGTACCACGCGACGAACTCATAGCCGTCGCGCGCGGGCGCAGCAGGCTCACTGGCGGTGCCGCCCTTGGAAACTTCCTGCGTGGATGCAGCGGGCGCGCCGTCGTAGTTCAGGTCAAAGGTCACGACGCACATGCCCGCAACAACCTCAATCTTGAACACGACGCGCTTTTTGCCGACCGTCGCGGTCACATTCTTGGTGTTCGCGGTCTTCATCGTGGGTTTGGACAGCTTGACGCTGCTGTCCGTCATGGCGACGATTTCCGTCGTGCCATCGTCGTAGGTAACTTTCAGCGTGCCGCCCTCGGCAGAAAATTCTTCGCCGATGACGTACACCGTCTTGTTGGGCATGGTTTCGACCTCGACGGAGGTCACTTTCTTGTCATCCGCCAGCGCCGAGCCTACCTGCGCCAAGAGGCAGACAGACAGCACCACAGCAAGGCACAGAGAACCGAATTTCTTCAGCCAGTTCATTTTTTTCTCTCCTAATTGTAGATAGTAGGCTTGGCGAAAAAGCCAGCCGCCAGACCGCCGACGCGCAGCGTTCGACAGCCCGGCGGCTTTTGCCCCGCGCCTGCGCCGCAAGAGGATGCAGCGTCAGGCGCGGAGCAGACGTTTGTTCACAAACCGTGAGGATTCAGAAGCATTACTCGCCGATGGTCAGCGTGAAGGTACGGGTGACTTCCGTCGCCGTGGGAGAGCCCACATGCACGTTGTTCGGGAAGCGAGAGCCGAAGCCGCGAACCAGCGGGATCTGCAGCGTCACCGTGATTTCCACCTCGCCCGCCTTGGTCGGCGTGCCGGTGATGGCCAGCGCGGAGTTGTAATCGTAGGTGATGCCCTGATAGGCGGTGACAGGCGCCATGACCTTTTCCGCCGTCAGACCGTATTCCGCCAGCTTCGCAGCATCCTCATCGGAAACGCGGAACTCGTAGAGATACGCCTGATAGTAGTTGCCCGCTTCGACGTCCGCCGTTTCAAGGTAACGGGCGTCAGTCGCTTCGATGTCCGCGAACGCCAGCGCGCCCAGACCATCGTAGTTGTTGCCCTGCACCTGAGAAGCATCCTTCCAGTACCAGTTCTGGATACGGAGGGTGCCGCCGACGCTGTCGCCCGTGCCCGGCAGAATGGTCTTGCCGCCGAAGCCCTGCATTTCACCCTGCGCAACCGGTGTGCCGTCGGTGTGCTTGACCGTGCTGACGAAGCGCGGGTTGACCTTGACGAGGCTCTCATACGCATAGTAGGGAGCATCCACCGTCACGTTCGCCGCTTCGCCCACCTTGAGGGAAGTGGTGCTGACGTGTAGCGCGTCCACCACGCGGATAACCGCCTGTGCGCCGAGGGTGATGTAACCGTCGATGCCGTTCAGCTTGATGTCAATCGTCCATTCGCCTTCCGCCAGAGAACCGTCGGACGTGACAACGCCCGCATCGCTCATCGTGAAGCCTTCGGGCAGCTGCGCGCCGTCCGCCAGGGTGATGGTCGCGATGTCCACGTCGCCGAAGGAAATCGGCAAAGACTGCGCGGCATAGCTGTCGAATTCGAGGACACAGGGTTCAAAGCCGATGTAGCCATTGTGCACCGCGCTGCTGTTGGCGTAGTTCCACAGGATTTCCTGCGCACTGCGGCGAACCGCGGCGTAGTGGGTCTGGGAGAGGAACGTGCCTTCCGCGCCGTCGCTGACACGGACACAGTTGCCATCCGCATCCCAAGCGCCGATTTCCAGGCCGATGTCCGGCAGCGTCGTGCCAGCGCCCAGCACCTGATTGTCGCCCTGACGCACCATCAGGTCCAGCGGGCAGTATGTGCCCTGCCATGCGTCGGTTTCAAAGATGGCGCGGTTCGACCATTCGTTGCGAACCAGCTTGTGCATCGCAAGGTTCAGCTGGCTGTTGACCAGACCGATGCGGTTGAAGGAGCTCATCACGCCCGTAGAGCGACCGACTTTAAGCGCGTACTCGAAGGGCTTAGCGTAGATTTCACGGATAACCTGTTCGGTCGCCCAAGTGGACACGCCGCCGTTCAGGTCGCGGTAGGATTCCTGATCGTTGAGCACCATGTGCTTGATATGGCAGGTGACGCCCTTGGAGGTCACGCCCGCAACGACTGCCGCCGCGAACTTGCCGCCGTGCACGCCATCCTGGCTGTAATACTCAACGTTGCGGCCGGACAGCGGGCTGCGGTGAATGTTCATCGCGTTGCCCTGCCAGTAAGAGCAGCCCTTGAAGAGCGCTTCGTTGCCCATCATGACGCCGACTTCTTCCGCGAGGTCGAGGTTGAAGGTAGCCGCCAGAATCGGGGGGCAAGCCCAGAGCGTACCGCCAGAGAGCTGCAGAGGCGTTTCGTTCACGCCCGCGCCTACAACATCCACCGCGTCAATGGCTTTCACGCCGCCGCCGTTGTTGACGAGGCTCGCCATTTCTTCCCACGTCAGCTGGTTCATGAATGCTTCCCACTTCTGGGAGCCTTCGTCGTCGCCCTGCACAACTTCGCCGTCTTCAATCTTCAGGCTGAAGTCGATGCCCGCCATGTCCATAATGGAGATGGGCGCCTTTTCGCCTTCGGTGCGGGTCGCCGCCTGCGTCCAAGTGGACGGGATGCCGTCTTCATTCACGAACCATTCTTCATAGCCCTGATCCATGTAGGAACGGTAAGAATACTGACCGTCCAGCGTCGCCAGCGTGTCATCAGAGATTTCACGATCCGTCTTGGACGCCGGTGCGGGCTGAGTCAGACCCGTCGCGCGGCTGATCATGCCGGAAAGCAGCGAGTCGTTGACGGAGGTGAAATCATCAACAAACAGGGATTCAATCTCGTTGCCGGTGATGTAGTCGGTGGTGCAGTTCATGCCCGCCGCCACGGTGTAGGTTTCGGACAGCTTCACATCGTGCGAGTTGCTGCGCGCGGTGATGACGTAGTTGCCTGCTTCCAGCTCATAGCCGGTGTAGCCATTGGCGTTGGCGTCATTCCAGTCGTAGCTCGCCATGTCCTGCGCAACCCAGTCAACGGTCACCGTCTGAGACTGACCGGGCTGGAGCAGATCGGTCTTGGCAAAGCCGACAAGGTTCGCGCTCGCCTTTTCAATGCCGCCCTTGGTGTACGGCGGATTGGCGTACACCTGCACAACTTCCTTGCCCGCCACGTCGCCGGTGTTGGTGACCTTCACCTGCATGGACAGCTTCTGGAAGGGGTCGGTAATCGCGGTATCCGCCGCGGGCATCAGTTCCCAGTCAAAGGTCGTGTAGCTCAGGCCGTAGCCGTACGGATACAGCACCTGAGAATCGTACCATTCGTCGCCGGAGCCGGGGTTTTCGGCGTTCATGTCGTCCGCCGCCGTCTCGTAGTACTTGTAGCCGACATAGATGCCTTCGCGATACTCAATGGTGGCGTACTTGGTCGCTTCGCCATTGTGATAGAAGAAAGCATCCATCGTGTCGCCGTTTTCATCAACGTTCTGCGTCTGGTTGCCGAAGTTGGTGAAGGACGGGCCCTTGGTGAAGTCGCGTTCCCAAACTTCCACGGTGTGGCCGCTGGGGTTGACTTCGCCGGAAATCAGCTTGCCAATCGCCTCGATGGCATTGTTGCCCGTGTTGCCGACCCAGAAAATCGCGTCCACGCCGTATTCGCTGGTCGCCTTGGGTTCAGCCAGTTCGGGAATCTGCAGGATGTTGGAGGAGTTAATCAGAACGATAATCGGCTTGTTCGGATAATGCTCCTTGACGTGCTTGACCAGCGCCTTCTCGTTGTCGTCCAGCATCAGCTCATGGTCGCGGGGGTTGCTGTGGTCAGTCACGTTGCTGACCAGCTTGTCGCCGCCCTCAGAGCCCGTGCGGGAGAAAACGATAATCGCCGCGTCGCCATAGCCATTGTAGGAGCTGATGGTTGCCGCTGAATAGTAGTTCATCGGCAGTTCATTGCTGGTCGTTCCCAGCGTCTTGTGCTTGGTGTAGAGGTCAACCAGCTTCGCATTCACGCGGTAGCCGGCTTTCTCCATCGCCATTTGCAGGGTGCTTTCGGCAATGCCGTTCGCGCCGGTGGAGCCGCCTGCGGAGCCGCTGGTGGACGCAATCAGCGACACGGAGTGCATACCGAACAGGGACACCTTGCCGCCCTTTGCCAGCGGCAGGACATTGTTCTCGTTCTTCAGCAGCACGAAGCCTTCGCTTGCCACTTCAATCGCGAGATCCTTGGCAATCTGCTGTTCTTCTTCCAGCGTCATATAGTCGGTGTAATACCGGGCATTCGTTCCGGCGAACCCGTAGGTATTGCCGGTCGGCGTTACGGTTTCTGCCGCCGCGAACGTAGCCGTCAGCCCAACGACTGCGCTCAGCGCCAGCGCCATCAGCCGATGGCTCTTTTTGCTCTGGAACACGATGTTTGTCCTCCTCATTGATTCGTGTTGAAAAACATGGCATCTCTTCCGTTTTGAGACAGAAGAGAAGAGAAAAGAAACGCGAATGCTGCCCTCCTTCTTTGGGAAATTCCCATGGTCCTCTATGTGAGCGTCCTTCGGCAGGGGATTCCGTCAGACGACTCATTGCGTTTTTGTTGGATTCGTTTGTTTTAATGCCGTTTCCGACATCCACAAGGATAGTATACATGCTTTGTGAACAAATTGTGATTGAGCCACTTTTTCTGCGTTTTTTGCAACTTTATTTGCATCGGCGTTACCGGAGCATACAAAAAGCGCCCGGCTTTCGCCGAGCGCAAAGGAATTGCGAATCAATCATGTCGGGATAGGCAGCATAATCGACAATCGAAATATGCCGTTTTCGGCGCTGATTTTCAGGTCGCCGCCGTACTTCTCCGTCAGCGTCTTGATGGAGCGTGTGCCGAAGCCGTGGTATTCTTTGTTTTCCTTGCTCGTCTGCGGCAGCCCGTCCACAAAGCGGATTTCGCCCGCATAGTAGTTCTGGCTGTCAATCAGCAGCAAATCACCTGTCGTGCCGATGGTCAGGGAGATGATGCGTTTCTCCTCCTCCGTCACGGTCTTTGTCGCCTCAATCGCGTTGTCAAGGATGTTGCCGAACAGGGCGTAAATGTCGCTGTCCTCCATGAAGCCGATGCGCCGCCCGTCCGCCAGACACGTCATCGTGATGCCCAAATTCGTGCACGCCAGCATCTTGCCGCTCAGCGCCACGTCCAGCGCGGCATTCTGCGTGTGCGGCGCCGCATCGTAGATGTTGACCAGCTGACCGATTTTTTTCAGTTCTTCCTGATAGCCTGCATCACCCAGCGCGGCAATTTGGTGGCGGATATCGTGGCATTTGAGGTTGATGGCGTCGTGAATCTGCCGCTCCTGCTCATAGCGCCGCTGCTCGCTGTACAGCATCTGCGCCGCGACATCCGCCTTGCGTTCGTTTTCCGTTTCCCGCAGATGGCTCATGCAGACGACAATGGTCAGCAGGGAGAACACGGCGCTCATGATGTTGTGGCAGTTGCTCAATTCGCGGTTGCCCGACGGGGTCACGCGGTACAGCGTCAAGTCCAGCACGACCGAAATCGCCACCACGCCCACGCCCATAAACAGCATCATGCAGCTGCTCATGTTCGAGAAGTCCATAATCGTCCGCTGACGCCGCTTGCCCACCAGAATCCGGTAGTAGCTATACAGTGCTATCACCATCAGCGCCAGCAGACAGCTTCTATCCAGCAGCACCGGGAAATTCGGCAGCGAATAGCGTGGAATATGGATGATTCTTTCGCACATATTCTGAATCGAATACGCCACTGTGACCGCATACAGCGCTTGACAGAAATTTGCCCGGCTGCAAAAGGGAACGGACAGCATGAACAGCACAAACGCTGTTATATAGCGAATTATGCCCATTCTTGTGCCCTGCATGTTCAGCCCCACATACGGGCGGGTGCCATACATCCAGCAGAATGCCAACAGAAGCGTCAGCGCGACGCGCAGGTAGAAGTGCTTGCGCTTCTCCAAGCAAGATGCCGAAATTGCGCAGCCCGTACCGACGGAGAGGATAAACGGCAAATCGTCACGCACGGTGTCTACGAGGTATTCCCATGTCAGCATATGATTCTCCCTCCTTACTCCGCCATGCCCGCAAGGTGCAGCGCGGACAGGAACTCCTTGCGCCTGCCGCGGCTGATGGGGAAGGTACGCCCCGCCACCCTCGTATCATTGCTGCCCACATGCGTCACGAAGCGCAGATTGACAATCGTCTGATTGTTGACACGGAAGAACACATCCGGCAGGGCATCCTCCACTGCTTTCAGCGTCCCATACGACCGCATAATCCCCGATGCGGTGACAAATTGAATATGATGGTCATAGATTTCAACATAGTGCAGCTCATTCGGGCGCAGGCGCGTCGTTGTGCCGCCGCTTTGGATGACGACTTCCTCTTCCGATTCTACCATGCAGCGGTTCAGGATGCGCGGAAGCTTCAAGTCCAGCGCAGCGGCGGTAATGGGCTTCAGGATATAATCCGTCGCCTCGACCTCGTAGCTTTCCACCGCATACTGCGCCAAGCTCGTCAGGAACACCAGCACCACCGTGTGATCCATCTCCCGCAGCTCGTGCGCCGCCATCATCCCGTTCAGCCCCGGCATCCGAATATCCATAAACACCAGCTCATACTGGTGCTGATAGGAATCCAGAAACGTATTGGCATTCGCAATCCATGTAATGGCAAAGCGTTTGCCGTTCTTCTGCGCATACGCTTCCAGCAGGGCAGTCAGCCGCTTCGCGTCGCTTTCGTGATCTTCCACAATGGCAATTCTCAGCATCTGCTCGCCCCTTTTCGCCGGAGGATAATTCCTCGTGATTTGGTACTATTATACCAGATTTTTTGCCAAAATCAAGGCAGGTTTCAACAAGGCGATGGACGAATGCAGGGATTTCATGTCACCCGATTCGCGGAGGAGGGCACCAAAAAGCGGCGCGCGTCCGTTTTGGGGGATGTGCGCCGTCGGGGTGTGATGTTGCTTATTCATCCTCCGGCATATCCGTATCTTCGCAGAAAAGAACCGTCACATTCTCCTTCTGCATCACATATTCTGCGTTGCCCAAATAGCGGTCAGCATCCGCATCAAAGGGCAGTGTAATGCGGTATTCTGCATCATCATCATCTATGCTGAAATATTCGCTTCCAATGTATTGGGGCAAACTCCACGCATGGAAAGTCAGCTCCGTCACTGGCGTTCCCCAGAAGAGTTGGTCGCCAATGAACACAATCTGTTCCGGGAAAACGAATTGGTGCAGCGGCATATAGGAAAACGCCGCTTCTCCGATGAGATACACCGAATCCGGCAGCCGGATCTGCTGCAAGGCATAGCATTCGCTGAAGCAGAAGTCATCCACAATGAGCAGTTCGCTGTTCGCGCCAAATTCTACTTCCGCAAGATTCGAGCACTCCCAGAACGCAAACGCGCCCAGTATCTTGCAAGAATCCGGCACAACGACCTTTTCCAGCAAATCATTGCCCACAAAGGCAAAGTCCCAGACATAGCCGATGCCGTCCGGAATCACGAAGCAGGCATCGGTGCGCGTCTTTGGATACAGCAGCAGAATGTCCCGCCCATACAGCACGCCGTCCACGCAGGTCAGCTCGTCCTCCGTCAGCCCGAACGGAAGCTCCGCGCCGCCGTCGTAAAACTCCGCAAGCAAGTCCGCCATTTCCGGCGATTCCGCCTGTGCGGGCAGGGCGGACATCAGCAGGAAAAGCGCGGTGAACAGGGAAATCAACTTTTTCATATGGGGGAATCACCTCCAAATCGTTGTGTGCGGGGGATTTGTGCCGTGCCGCGCTTATTCGTCGCTCCAGACGCGCAGCACTTGCAGGTTTTTCGCATCAACGGCAATGTTCCAGCCGCCGAGTGTCATGTCACCGTCCTCGTCGAAGCCTGCATAATACACAAGCCACACATCCGCTTCTGAATCGTACTGCACAAGAAATGGAAGATACTGCCTGTTCTCTCGCTGATACGCCCGGACTGCAATGTCTGCAACCGCAAGCACCTCTTCCGATGTCGGATGAATCTTGCGCACGAAGAGATTTCTGCCGCGCTTTTCGAGCAGCGTGTTCCATGCGCCCGGCGCATCCTCGATGGTCAGATCCATAAAACCGCCCCTTTGGGGCTGATAGTAACCTGTTACCCCGTCTTCTGTCTGAACTTCAAAGCAGCCGTCGATTCTGGATTCTTTCACACTCACGAAGCTCGTTTCCTGCACATTGCCTTCCGCATCAACGAAGAAAACATGCCCGTCGCGGACGAATCCTGAATATCCGCCGGAAAACTCGGTGCAGTAGTCCGCCCATTCATCCAGCAGCATCTTGCCGCTCGGAATGTGCAGCAAATTCACGCGCATGGTATCCTCATCCGCCGCCACCCAGACGACATCGTCCGCCACACCGCCCATCCAAAGCCACTGCATTTCCGTCACCACCGCGCCAGACTGGTCTAACAGCCCGTAGTTCCCGTCTCCCCACGATTCCGCAATGGTGATGTACGCGCCGCTTGAGAACATCATCGGATATTCCGCCACGAACGCGCGCTTCTGCCAATCATAGAGGTAGAACGAATCCGTCTCGTCGCTGTACACAATCGCGAATTTGCCCACCACCTCAATGGATGCAAACGCGGGCGGCAGAAGCGTTTCGCCGTCTGCGGACTGCAAGCCCATGTAGTCCTCTTCCCCAAGGTTGGGGCAGAAGACGGTGATGGTCGTCACTTCGGGCACGGCAGGGGATTCCGCCAGCACCGCCGGGGCTGCGCATGAGACGGACAGAGCTGCCGTCAACAATACCGCTAAGAAAATACGCTTCGCTTTCATATTGTTTCTCCCTCTTACATCAGCCCAGCAAACCAGTCATCCATTCGCCACGCCCTCACTCCACCCGTTCGAGCTCTTCCAGCACGTCCTCCAGCAAATCTTCCGCCGCCATATCCGTCCAGTTTTTGCCGTTCGGGAAGACGCGGATCGTGGCATCCGGGTGCGCTCCCAGCAGGTCGCAGAAGTCATGCACGTCCATCTTGAAGAACGGCTTGTCCGTGCAGACGGCGGCGGCGAACATTTCCTCCGGCCATACGGAAATTACGCCCTCGTCTGGCAGCGGCTGATTCGGGTCGCAGTCCAGCCAGACCGATTCCCAATCCGCCACGGTCACGGCGAAACTCTTGTAGCGTTTGTGCGGGGCGGCGTTCATCAGGCCGTCGAACTTGTTGTTGCAGAGGCTTTGTTGTTTGGGGGTCTGCTTGCTCATGGGGTGTCCTCCTTCAATTATTCGTCTTGTTTTTTGCTTCCAGCAGTTTTCTTCCGTTATCCCGATACCATGTCATCGCATCATCAAAATACGACTGCACAGCCTGATCCATATTATTCTTCTGCAAGTTCCATTCCCCCACCTCCAAGCGAATTTGCAGCCGCTGTTCATCGGTCAGGCGGTAAAACCAGACATAATCAAGCTGCGCCGCGTGGGGAATAAATTCAAACAGCAGGCTGTCCGGATAGCGCTCTTTTGCTTCCTTAAAAAGTGTTTTCTTCCACTGCTCCACATTATCCTGCGTGATTTCCCTGCCAAAGATATAGTAGAATGTCGCCCACGCATTGACATAATAGCAAATCTGCCACAAAAGCCGCTTTTTCGCGCGATACTTTTGCAGCCCCCACGAAATCACATCCAGCAGAAAATCCTGATATAGGTCATACTCGTTTTCTACTTCCCACGGTTCACCCAGCACCGTCAAGTCATCCACATATTCCACATAGTCTACCATCTGCTGCAACGCCAGCACAGTCAGCCCTTCGGACGGCAGCTCTTTCTGCCACACCTCCCGCAGATAGCGGTAAACCGGGAGGCGCTTCCCCTGCCGCTCCAGCTGATACACGTCCGCTTTAATTGCGAGAATATCCAGCATCCCGATGCCCCTTCCCTCAATAAAAATACTTCTGCAAAACCAGCAGCTGCACCAACGCCACCTTGCCCACCACATCCGGCACATACCGCTTCGCGCGTGTCTTCGCCAACGTGCCTCCCTTCCTTTCACCTGATTTTCCTTTCTTCTGATTTATTCGCGGCGGCGTGTTTGTTCTCCTGCTTTTTCCCAGCGTCGGAGGCTGTTTTTACAATTCGCGCAGATTTTTTCGCAAGAAAAAGCGATTCCCGGCAGGAACGCCGAGAACCGCGGGGGATGATGTTCACTTTGCGCCGCGCGCATTTTCTTCCCTTTGGCGCACTTCCCGACTGTTGGCAATGAAGCGCGCAATGCACGCCGTCGCCAGCGCTGCGAAAGCAATTGCCCAGAAGATGATTTGATAATCCTGATAGATGTTCAGCAGGGGTGACCGATGCAGGATGGTTGTCTGCTCGCCATCCGGCGCTTCCCTCACGATGTCCACGCCCGAAAGCAGGTAGGTATTTCCGGCATCGTCCTCTGTCCGGCGGCATTCCTCCGCCCGGAGCGTTTCCAGCATTGTCTCTGCCGCATCGCCCGTCAGCCGCTGAACGAATTGATCCGCCTTGAAGCAGTAGAGTTCCGACTGCTCCCGAAAGTACATTTCGTCGTCCTTCGCATAGAGCGCAGAAATGCCGTGATGATTCTTGTTGGTCATGTTGACGGTATACAGATAATTGCCCTGCAAGTCGTAGACCTTCACAAGCTGCAACGCATCAAACAGCAGATACAGGCGATTTCCCGCGACGATGGGCGAATTGACGCGGCTCCAATACTCTCTGTCCTCCTGAAAGACGTTCGGAACGCCGTTCTGCGCCGGATGCCGCCACTTTTCCAGCGTCTCAAACCCAGCCACCCAGAACATCCCCGCCACAAGCGCGATGATGACTGCCCACATGACTACACCCGTCAAGTCCGATTTTTTGCTTTTTGGCATCTGCGATGCTCCCCTTCTACTCAATTCGCACCTTGTACCCAAATGGTTCTTCTATCGTACCGTCCCGCATCTTGTCCCATTGCTTATCAGTCAGAATGAATCTATACGAGATGCTGGCGGCGGGTTTGCCGTTCTCGTGATATTCAAAGCAGGTCAGCAGCAAGCCATAAAACCACATTTTCTCGCCGCGACTGAAACACCAAACCCCCCGCGCCGTCACACGCTTGCGGTCGTCGCGAACATAAACCATCAGCTCGCTGATAGGTCCGCCGTTGGCGGAATAGCTATAAATGCTGATGTTATCCGTCCAGTCCAGCACGCGGTGCGCTTCTACGGTCACCAGTTCCTTTTCCCGAAGGCAGGATTTTTCCCTCATTTCCGCGCAAAGCAGTTCTCCCTCTTCATCCAGATAATACGCAAAGTATTCCGCGGCTTTTTCGGGAATTTCCCGGCGGAACTGCCCTTTCCGCACATTGCCCACGCCCTCGTTGATGGGCGACGGCTCATAGTTGCCCATCGGGGTCATGTTTTTCCCCACCGTCGAATAGCGGATGCTGACGCTACTACCGATGTTCTTTTCCCGCAGCTCCTCCACCGTCAGCGGATGAAGTGCGTACCAGTCCGCAGCCTTTGTAACCGCGATAATTGCCTCTCGAAACATTCGTGCATTCCTCGTTTCTGCGCCTTGGATCCTCCATCTTCTGTATTCGCCGCCCACGTCCGCTTTTCCTGCTCACCGCACCTCTTCCAGCGCATACAACCCCGCGAAGTACGCCCGAATCTCCCCGGCCTGCTTGGTGAAGGAACAGGGAATCCGCACAACATTATTCTGCCTGTTCGCCAGATTCAGCTGGAACAGCCCGCGGATTCGCCCCGCAGACAGTGGAAACGTCTTTTCCGCCTGTCCGAGCGCCTCCTCGTGCATCGGCTGCGCATCAGGCGTGCAATCGCCGCCGCGAAAATGCCGAGCATCCGAAAAAGCACCCAGAATCCACGGTCATAGAGGTAGATTTTTCGTTCCATTTATCCTTCTCCTTTGCGCCCCCGCATTGACATCCGCCGCTTTGTGTACTATACTGTACACAGTAAATCGACAATGGAGGGAAACGCCATGCCGCGCAGAAAGTTTGACACCACCCCGCGGGGAATATCCGACACTCACACTGATGCGCCTATCGCCACGAGCATTTGCGAGAACAAGCTGGTCTATGCCGAGCGAATTCGTACCCTGCGAGCAGCGGCGAACCTATCGCAGGGCGAGCTGGCGGAAGCCATGAATCTGGGGCGCGCGGCGATTTCCAACTGGGAGACGGGACGGACGCGCCCGGACATCGCCAACATCCCACGCCTATGCAACGTGCTGGGCATCACCGTTGCGGCGTTCTTCTCTGACACGCCGGAGGAAGCGGGCTGGAACGATGCAGAGCGCACCCTCATGCGAAACTATCGAAAATTGAGCGCGATCAATCAGGAGCTGCTTTCCGCGACCGCGCAGACGATGGTCGCGCTGGAAGAGCAGTATCCAGGGCTGCCGAATCGTCCCGCCGCGCCGAAGCTGCCGCCCGAACCCGCGCGCTTAGAGCTGCTGGAACTGCCATATGCGGATGACCCAGTCGCGGCAGGCACGGGCGACAGCGGATTTGCCGCCAGCGGGCACACGACGTTCCTGCACGCGACCCCCGCCACGCGCGGCGCAGACATGGTATTCCGCGTCAACGGCGACAGCATGGAACCGAAATATCCCGACCACTGCAACGTGCTGGTGAAATTCACCGACGAGCCGCTTGGTTCGGGCGACATCGGCATCTTTCAGGTGGACGGCGCGCTGTACATCAAGCAGTACCAGTCCGACGGTCTGCATTCGCTGAACAAGCACTTCAAAATCATGCGCCGCAAGTCCTACGACGAAATCAAGACCATCGGGCGTGTCATCGGGATTCTGCCCGACAGCGATTTCGCCACAAGCGCGGAAATTCAAGATTTTCAGGCACAGGAAAGTCAAAATTGACTAAGAACCAGCCCGTCGGCAGCTTAGGTGTCGGCGGGCTGGGGCGTATTGTGTTATCTTCGCTGCGCTTCCGGGGCGGAAGTGGTTTTTTCGTGCCAGCTCTCCTGCTCAATATAGTCCGGCATCACTGCATCCGGATTGTACTGCCACGTTTCGCCATCGTATTCGTAGCACAGAATGCCCACGTCGCCGGATTTCACCCACAGATTGTAATTATCCGCTTCAAAGCAGATTCCCCAGAAGTCCAAACGGCGGACAGGCGAAAAGGAATACAGCAGTTCACCGCTTTCCTCGTCCGTAATGTCCAGCCGAATCATCATTTCCGTCGCGTCGATGTCCACGCGCAGGCGCCCGTCGAAGCTGTAAATCGTCTCCGTCTGGAACACGCTGTCGTTCGGCTCTTCGTTCTGCACCGAGCCGCCGGTCGCGAACGAGAGGATGATGGCTAACATCAGGGTTAGAATGTCTTTCAGCATGGGATGTACCTCCTTGTTTTCCGACGCGCAGTCCTCCTCCGCCCGAAACGTGCTGAATTTCGACCAGATTGACTACTGTTCGTCACTGTGCTATTCGACGTTCCCCCCCATTTCCTTCTTTTTTCTGTTTCGGGCGGAAGAATTTACAATTGGGCATTTCGTTTCACGCTCGCTTTTCTCGCAGCGCTTGGCAGTACGCATCAAACGTGATTTCAAACCGAATCAAGCGCGGCATTTCCGCCATCTGCTGAAATCCGCAGGCACGGACGCAGCGAATCGAGCGGAGATTCTGCGGCATCACTTTCGCAACAACCCGGTCGGCGCGCAGATGCAGAAACGTCTTCGACAGCGCCGAACGCACCGCCTGCTGACTAAGCCCATGACCCCAGAGCGCATTCTCGCCAATCACATACACAATTTCGTACGCTCCCTCCATACGCCGTCGGCAACAGTTTCACGAAGCCCACGCTCTCGTTTTCCTGATGACAGCCCATGAAGAAATGCCCCGTACGGCACAAATGCTACTGGTACATCGGTTCAGGCACAGACCGCACAAGCTGTTCCAGGGACTGCGCCGCGTCGGGCGCTTCGTTCAGGTACTTGGTCACGTCTGGATTCCTCATCCAGCGAATCATGCGCGTAATGTCCGCATGACAGATTTCCATACGCAAAAAAGCAGAAGCGGCTTTTTTCATATCGCTTACCTCACAGTAAAATACTTAAAAGCCCTTCTATGCGCAGTGCATCGACGGTTCTTTTATATGATGTTATACTGATTATAACACAGGAAGCCAGAAAAGTCAAATGCTTCCACGGGTGCGGATGGGCAATCAAAAGCAAAAACAGACAAACAAAAAGACCAGCCATAAATGACTGATCTTATCGCTCCCCAGGTAGGGCTCGAACCTACAACAACTCGGTTAACAGCCGAGTGCTCT
>ERZ857882.661-NODE-661-length-42991-cov-3.607765_pt1 | contig 42991 bp, 34 predicted proteins | sample MGYA00519697_ERZ857882 | MGnify/ENA primary metagenome ERZ857882 (study PRJEB31778, sample SAMEA3449373) | human gut metagenome | biome: human gut; feature: human-associated habitat; material: faeces | place: United Kingdom | collected 2010/2012 ...
TCCTTGATTTCCGGAGAAAGCTTACCTTCCATAGCGCTCTTCACCTCTTCGATCGCATCGTAGATGATAGAGTACAGACGGATCTCAACGCCATCCTTCTCTGCATTACGACGAGCCTGTACGGACGGACGAACCTGGAATCCGATGATGATCGCATTCGAAGCGGCAGCCAATACCACATCCGATTCGGAAATCTGACCGACAGCCTTGTGAATCACGTTCACCTGGATCTCTTCGGTAGACAAACGGATCAGAGAGTCGGACAATGCTTCTACGGAGCCGTCCACGTCACCCTTCACGATTACATTCAGCTCCTGGAAGTTACCCACAGCGATACGGCGGCCGATATCGTCCAGCGTAAGCATTTTCTGTGTACGGATACCCAGTTCACGTTGTAACTGTTCACGGCGGGTTGCAATCTCGCGTGCTTCCTGTTCAGTCTCCAATACATTAAATGTATCACCGGCCTGAGGTGCACCGTTCAATCCGAGGATTAGAACCGGTTCGGAAGGACCGGCCTTTTCCACACGCTGGTTACGTTCGTTGAACATAGCCTTGATACGTCCGTGGTGTGTACCGGCCAAGACGATATCACCCATTTTCAGGGTACCGTTTTCAACCAATACGGTAGAAACATATCCGCGTCCCTTATCCAGGGATGATTCGATGATGGAACCGACTGCACGTCTTGTCGGGTTAGCCTTCAGATCCAGCAGGTCGGCTTCAAGCAATACTTTTTCAAGCAGCTCTTCAACGCCCATGCCTTTCTTGGCCGAAATATCCTGGCTCTGGTATTTACCACCCCAGTCTTCCACCAGGTAGTTCATGTTAGCCAGTTCTTCTTTGATCTTTTCAGGGTTGGCATGCGGCTTATCTACCTTATTAATAGCAAATACGATAGGTACACCGGCAGCCGAAGCATGGTTGATCGCTTCAATGGTCTGCGGCATGACGGCATCGTCGGCAGCTACAATAATAATAGCGATATCCGTTACCTTGGCACCACGGGCACGCATAGCGGTAAACGCTTCATGACCCGGAGTATCCAGGAAGGTGATACGGCGTCCGCTGGCCAGCTTCACATTGTAAGCACCGATATGCTGCGTGATACCACCGGCTTCACCAGCAATCACATTGGCATTACGGATATTATCCAGCAAAGACGTTTTACCGTGGTCGACGTGTCCCATCACTGTTACGATAGGCGGACGTGCTACCCAGTCTTCTTCGTTATCGTCTTCTTCGTCGGCATTGATGGCTTCCACCACTTCCGCACTGACATATTCAGTCTTAAACCCGAACTCTTCGGCCACGATATTGATCGTTTCCGCATCCAGGCGCTGGTTGATTGAAACCATAATACCAATACTCATACAAGTAGCGATAACCTTCGTCACAGGCACGTCCATCATGTTGGCGAGGTCGTTTGCCGTAACAAATTCGGTCAGCTTCAACACCTTGCTTTCCTGTTCTTCCAGTTCCAGCAATTCATGCTCGCGTTTAACGGCTGCATCACGTTTATCACGACGGTACTTGGCGCCTTTATTATTCTTATTTCCCTTGTTCGTCAGACGAGCCAGGGTTTCTTTGATCTGCTTCTGTACATCCTCCTCGCTTACTTCGGCCTTAACCGGCTTTTTCAGACGGGGTTTGCCACGGTCGTCGCGCTGATGCTGGTTAGCGGGACGGCTGTAGTTCGTACCCGGAGTGTTGTTCACATCCACACGGTCCTTCTTGATACGGTTACGTTTCTTTTTCGCATCCGCATTCGCTTCGCCCGGTTTAACAGGAGCTCCCGGCTTCACCGGTGCACCCGGTTTGGCATTCGGATCTTTCGGTCCTTTATGGAATCCCGGTTGTCCGGGTCTGTTATTGTTGTTGAACTTTTCGCGTTTATCATCGCGTTCTTTCCGTCTCTCTTCCTTTGTTTTCTTTTTAGGACGAGTAGACTGGTTCAAGGCATTCAGGTCAATTTTGCCGGTTACCTTGATATTCGACTCGAACTTCGGAGTGTTCAAACGGAACAAGCTACTGTCTTCCGATTCAGCAGAAGTCTGACCCTCTACGGCCGTTTTATTCACTTCTTCAGAAGAGCTTGTCGTCGTTTCCGGCTTCACTTTAACTTCCGGTTTTTTCTCTTCGATTCTTTCTTTTTCCACAACTATCTCTTTTACTTCTTTTTTCTCCACAGGCTTTTCAACAGGAGCAACCTCCTGTTTTTCCTGTTTTGCAGGGGCTTCTACTGTCTTTTTTTCAGGAGCAGGAGCAGAAACGACAACCGGTTGCGGTTCTGCAACAGGTTGCGGTTTGACTTCCGGCTGAGGCTTAACGACAGGCTGCGGTTCAACGACAGGCTGCGGCTTGGCTACTACCGGTTCTTCTTTCACTTCAGGAGTCTCCTGAACTTTTTTATGCTGTCCGTCCAGGTCGATACGGCCTTTCGTTACGATTTTAGGCTTGAACTCTTCCGGGATCACGGTCTTTATTTCCGAGGTCTTCTCTTCTTTCACAGAAGCGGCCTCTCTCTCTTTCTCTCTGTGAGGACGTTCTACCCGCGGACGTTCAAAACCACCCTCAGGCAGATCCTTTCCAAACTCTTTTACGAGCAAAGCATACTGTTCATCACTGATCCTCGTGTTGGGATTTGCATTCTCCTCAACAGGATGACCTTTCTTGTGTAGAAACTCAACAACCGTGTTGATCCCTACGTTTAATTTTCTTTGTACTTGTATTAATTTTATAGGCATATCTAACTTTGTCGTAATACTTTATTCCTGACTTTCATCTTCAAATTCGGCAGATAAGATAGCAAGTACCTCGTCGACTGTTGTTTCTTCAAGGTCGGCACGTTCAATAAGTTCTTCACGGCTCAAAGCAAGCACGCTCTTGGCCGTATAGCAACCGATATTCTTCAGTGCGTCGATTACCCAGCTATCAATTTCATCTGTAAATTCATCCAGATAAATATCTTCCTCGTCGGCTCCTTCCACATCACGGAATACATCGATCGTGTATTCAGTCAACATACAGGCCAGTTTAATATTCAAACCGCCTTTACCGATAGCCAGTGATACTTCTTCAGGACGAAGATAAACCTCTGCCTTATGTTCTTCTTCGTTCACTCGTATAGAGGAAATTTTAGCCGGGCTTAATGCACGCTGGATAAACAGCGACGCATTGGATGTATAATTAATAACATCGATGTTCTCGTTTCTCAACTCACGCACAATTCCGTGGATACGAGAACCTTTCATTCCTACGCAGGCACCTACCGGGTCGATACGGTCATCGTATGACTCAACGGCCACTTTTGCTCTTTCTCCCGGGATACGCGCGATAGCCTTGATCAGGATCAGGCCGTCATTAATTTCGGGAACCTCCAGTTCGAACAAACGTTGCAGGAACATTTTATCTGTACGGGACAGGATAATCTTCGGATTATTATTATAATTATCCACCTTTTGTACAACCGCACGTACAGTTTCACCTTTGCGATAGAAATCGGAAGGAATCTGTTCTGATTTCGGGAGCAGCAACTCATTACCCTCGTCATCCAGCAACAGGATCTCTTTCTTCCACACCTGATATACATCAGCTGCTACGATTGTACCTATTTTATCTTTATATTTAGCATACAAACTATCCTTCTGCAATTCAAGAATCTTTGAAGCCAGCGTCTGACGCAGGTTCAGGATGGCACGACGTCCGAAATCGGCGAAATGAACCTCATCGGTTACTTCTTCTCCTACTTCACAGTCGGCATCGATCTTACGGGCCTCGGTCAACGTAAGTTGCAGATTCGGATCTTCCAGTTCGTCATCAGCCACAACCGTGCGGTTTCTCCAGATCTCGAAGTCACCTTTTTCAGGGTTGATAATTACGTCGTAGTTCTCATCCGTACCGAACATTTTAGCGATTACGTTACGGAAGGAATCTTCCAGCACGCTGATCATCGTATCCTTATCTATATTCTTCAACTCCTTGAACTCCGCAAGTGTGTCAATCATACTGATTGTTTCCTCTTTCTTGGCCATAATCTTTCTTTACTTGAATCTTATTAGGTATTTTGTATATTTTATTTCTTCGAATGTATAGGATTGATCTTCCCGGACAGTAACTTTGCGTTTGGCACCATCAGGTTTTACCTGCTTTTCAACGGTAACTACAACACCGTTCTCGTCAGCCGATTTCAATACTCCGGTCAGTTTCACACCGCTTTTCAGCAGCATCTCCACTTCGTTCCCTATATTCTTTACATATTGACGAAGCACTTTAAAAGGAGAGGTAACTCCTGCCGAACCGACTTCCAGTTCGAAGTCTTCCACATCCCGGTCCAGATGTTCCTCTACATACCGGCTCAATTCCACACAATCATCAATGCAAACTGCCTCATCATTATCAATCTCAATAATAATAAGGTTTCCCGGCTTAACTACTACGTCAACCAAATAATTGTCGGAAGAAGCCAATTTCTCTTCAACCAACTGAGTTATTACTCCCTTTTCAATCATAAACATACTGTTAAGAACAAAAGAAGGGGACTACCCGCCCCCTCCTCATCTTCGCTTAATCGCCCGCAAATATACAAATAATCAGTGAGTTTTCAAACAAATACAATCTTTTTATCAGAAAAGTTCGTTTTGCAGCCTAAGATAAACTCTCTTTATCTCAATACTTAACATAGGTTACATCTTTTAGGAAATTAAAACAATGGGAGAATTCCGGTGAAAACATAAAAAACAAGGCTGGAAAGGACTTTAATTCATTGATATATAACGTAGTTCTAAAAGAACTCTATACAATTATTACAGTGCAAATATATGGAATAATTGTTTCAATATATTGCATTTTGTTTAAAAAAAATGATTGATAGTCCGTTTTTTAACATATCGCCAACAATTATGCCCCTAACTAACCGTAAATAATATTTTTTCATATCTCAATCCTAAAAATCGCGAAGATTTATTTATCAATATATAAAATAAACATTAAAGCGATACATATTGTTAAAAAAGAAAACATTGCACAATACGACCTTTTCAGGCGGTATAAATATCTTCCATAAATCACTATATATATGTCATATAACCACAAAAAGCAGCTCAGATATTAATATTGAACCGCAGTAGAAGAACAATCTGTTATCCGGGAACTAACTGTTAATTTTCTTCATAAAACAGGGGATTGTGTTAAAAACAGGCGCTTTTTTCAATAATTCAGACATAAACGGACTAATTTTTTCATTCTGATATATCTCTGATTTTTTCAAATTCCAACAGGCCGAATACACACCAAGCCCAATACATACTTAACAAACTGATAATATGCAAATTAAACCCAATTCATCAACATAATAAAAGCACGTGAGTTCTTTTAGGACTATGAATTCGCCAACTATTAAACGTCAGGATCTAAAGTTTTCTATACACATTTTAAACAAAATAGAGTAAAAGAAAAAGAAGGGGGACAAAGAGAACGCCTCATTTATTAATAAAATCAATTATTATGTTGAAAAACTTCAAACCTGTCAGCTTGATTCTTGTCGCAGGAGCCATGACACTTCCCGTAAGTGCATCCGCTAACTTTGCGCCAGAGAAGCATGAAACCGCGATTTCCCAGCAGAACGGGAAAGTTACCGGTACCGTAGAAGATGAATTCGGCCCGATCGCCGGAGCATCTGTAGTCGTGAAAGGAACCACAAACGGCACAATTACCGACACAGAAGGTAATTTTAGCCTGAGCGATGTAAAGAACGGAAGCGTCATCCAGATTTCTTTCATCGGGTATGCAACAAAGGAAGTGACATACACCGGTCAATCTTCCTTATCAGTCCTACTGGCTGAAGATACTCAAAAACTGGACGAGGTAGTCGTTACCGCCATGGGTATCAAGAAAGACGCCAAAAAACTAGGTTATGCCGTAAGTACAATCGATGCCGGAGAGTTGATCAAAACGGGTACTCCAGACTTCGCCACATCATTGTACGGTAAGGCTTCAGGTGTGCGCATCCAGGCAGCTCCGGGTGGTGGTACTTCCTCCGTATCCATCTCCGTACGTGGTCTGTCTTCTATCACCGGTACGACACAGCCGCTGATCGTAATGGACGGTGTACCCATCCACAACGGCGACGCCAACAAAGACGGTTACTGGACTAACCAGCGTGTAGAATCCAACGGTATGGTGGACATCAACCCGGAAGATATCGAAAGCATCTCTATCCTGAAAGGTGCCGCCGCATCTGCCCTGTACGGATCTGAAGCAGCCAACGGTGTTGTGATGATTACCTCTAAAAGCGGTAAAGGCCAGAGTGGTCTCGGTGTAGACTTCAGTGCAAATGTCAGCTTTGACAAAGTAGCCTACATGCCGAGCATTCAGAAAGAATTCGGTCCGGGATACGACAATGCCCTGTTGGCCACCGCAAGTGAATTCGAACAGCAAACCGGTTTCCAGAATACGCGTACAGACCGTAATGGAAACCAGGTAATCAGCCCGCGTAACACATACTATGCCTGGGGACGTCCGTACGACTATACCACCCAGTTATACAACTATAACGGGGCTATTCGTACTTACGCACCTATCGACCACAACCAGTGGAATGATGTTTTCCAGACAGGTATCAACCAGACTTATAACCTGGCCATTACCAACGGAACGGAAAAAGGCAACCTGCGTTTCTCCTATACCTATATGGATAATACGCCGACACAGTTGAACTCGCACAACAGCAAGCACAACTTTGCTCTTTCTGGTAGCGCCAATATCCTGAAAAACTTAAAAGTGGATTACTCGGCAAACTATATGCGCCAGCATGTTAAAAACCGTGCTTACCGTATCAGCCGCTTGTTGACAAACTATGCAGGTATGTTCACCGGATATGATGACATCGCAGCAATGAAGAACAGCACTGTTACCAGCTTGGGATACATGAACGTCCCTTATACCAGCAATACACTGACTCCTGATGAAGCCTGGGACTGGAATCCGGCCAACTATCAGATGTCTTCAGAGTATTTCTGGAATATCTTAGGTAAAGAACAGTTGGAAGACAATAACCGTTTCATCGCGAGTGTAACGCCAAGTTGGGAAATCATTCCGGGTTTGACCGCACGCGGCCGTCTGTCAACAGACTTGACGTACAATGTAATTGAGAATAAGAACTCAACGGAAACGCCAAATGTATTCAGACAGCCGGGCAACTATACCGGATCCTATTCATTGAAAAATTCAAAGTATGAGATCTATTACGGTGATATCATGTTGATGTTTGACCGTACATTTGCTGAAAAATACAATGTTGCTGCAACCGCAGGTTGGTCTGCCCGTCAGGAAAGTCAGTTCGACACCTCAGTGAGTACCCGCGGAGGTCTGAGTGTTGAAAACTGGTTCCACCTGAACTCTTCCGGATTAACACCGGCAAATCCATCGATGAAAAAAGCATCGCTGTTAAAACAAGCCTTCTTTGCTACAGCTTCTTTCGGTTACGACAGTTGGGCTTATGTGGAAGGAACTGTGCGTCAGGAAAAAACATCTACGTTGTACCCCGGATCCAACACATTCGTTTATCCTTCTGTGAACGGTAGCGTCATTTATTCATCTTTGCTGAAAGATAATAAACCCGAATGGCTGGATTATGGTAAAATTCGTCTTAGCTACGGTGTTGTAGGTAACGCCCCGGAAATATATAAAGCAGCTACCGGTTACAACCAGAGCGCTGTAGGCAGTTATATCTACAATCAGGTTCCACAGGCACTTGGAAACAATGAGATACAACCGGAACAGAAATACGAATTCGAATTGGGTTGGGAAAACAAATTCCTCGGCAACCGTTTGGGCTTCGAACTTTCTTATTACCAGAATACAGTAAAAGACCAGATCCTTCAGACTACAACATCAGCATCTTCAGGAGGTACTTCCATCTGGATGAATGTCGGTGAATTAAAGAACGCCGGTGTTGAAATGTCTCTGTATGGTACAGTTATCCAGACTAAAGACTGGAACTGGGATATTCGTGCCAACTGGTCATGGAACAAGAACGAAGTAACAAAACTGATAGACGGTATCAACTCTATCGACCATTCTACTGTTGATAACGGAGCCGCAGTGCTGCAATCCAGAGTAGGACGCCCGATGGGTGACTGGTATGTTTACGGTACGGTAAAAGACGAGAACGGAAACAAAGTCGTTGGCGATAACGGTCTGTATATCGTAGACTATACAGAACGCCAGAGAGCAGGTAACGCCATGCCGAAAGTTGTCGGAGGTATCAGCACATCATTGAACTATAAAGATTTCTATCTGGATGCCACTATCGACTTCCGTATTGGTGGTGACGTACTGAACTTGCCTTACCAGTATATGACCGAACTCGGTATCCTGGATTGTACATTGGATAACCGTGACGCCTCACGTGGCGGTCTTACCTGGTATGCAGACGGAAACGACCTGTCAGACCCTTCAAAACGTCATTTGACAGACCAGCCTGCCGGATCTACAGTAAACGGTAACATGGTTTACGATAACGGTGTAATCCAGCCGGGCGTTAAACAAGACGGTTCTGAAAACAAAACGATCATCACTGCCGGTGAATCATATTACAACCAATACGGTTGGGGATATTCCGGAAACATCACTTATGAAAACGCAATACAGAAGAATTCATATGTAAAGATGCGTGAACTGAGCCTTGGTTACAGATTACCGAAAAACATCACTTCCAAATTCGGTTGTAAGAACTTGATGGTTTCCGTATACGGTCGTAACCTGTTCTACTTCTATAAGAGCCTGAAAGAATTCGATGCAGAATGTACGGACGGTACAACCTGGATCACGCAGGCACAGATTGGTGGTTCAACAGCCACAACACGTTCATTCGGCTTCTCATTACGTGCAAGCTTCTAATTGACGAAAAATAATATAGAATATTAAAATTGAAAGATTTATGAAAAAAATATATGCACTCGCACTTGGATGTGCTGCCCTTCTGGCAACGTCTTCCTGTAGTGACGACAAATTCACGGATCAATATCAGGACCCGTCAAAGACACAGACGGTATCATGCCCGGCCTTGATGGTTGGAGTATGGCAAGCCTCTAATACATGGATGAATCCGGTCTATTACAGATATTACGTATCTTCCACCACTTCCGGGTTATTCTCCGGAGTGATCGGTCATACAAACAGTAAAGACCGCTTTGCCGGTGCTGGCCAGGGTTACTTCAACGAACGTTGGAGAAACTTCTACAACACTGTCACCCAGTACAGGGTGTTGGAAACCGAATTCAACAACCTTCCGGAAGAAGAAAAAGAAGACTATCGTATCTTCTTCTTGCTGGGACGTACGGTAATGGAAGAACAACTTTATGAAGTTTGTTCCTCCTGGGGTGGAGTACCATTCTCTGAAGCCGGCACATTATGGGCAACAGGAGACGTAGAAGCTTCCAAACCTAAATACGACTCGGATATCGATTTGTATAGAATGATCCTGAGCGACCTGGACGAAGTCAACACATACCTCAACGGCCGTTCGCTTACAGCCAATGCCAGTACTTACCTGAATGCAGAAGACTATGTGAACAACGGTGATATCACCTTATGGCGTAAATATGTGAACTCCCTGCGTTTACGTGTAGCTACTCACCTGGCTTCTAACGGCGACCTGGTAAGTGAAGCACGTGCTGCGATCAAAACCATGTTGGAAAATCCCGGTACTTATCCGATGGTAGATCTAAACTCTGATAATATCACAGTGCCACAAACCGACGATGACCAGTTTGATTTTGACCGCGACCTGCAAAATGCAATTGAGAATTCAACTTACAACCGCATGTCCGGCCCAATGCAACGCGCATTGAATGCCAACACCAATAATCCGGACCCACGTTTGGAAGTCTTGTATGACAGTAACTGGAATAACGAATATATCGGCCTCGATCCGTCTGAAACACTCACGGAACAGGAAACGAATATGAGTATCTCTACACATGGTACGGCTAAATATTACGCAGCCCTGGATACATCGACCTTCACCCGTAACCCCGGATTCCCGGGACTCTGGATGACAGCAGCCGAAGTTGCTTTCATGAAGGCGGAGGCCTATGCCAACAACTGGGCTACCGGTAATGCCAAGAGCGAATATATCAACGGTATAAAACTTTCCACTGAATTCTATTTCGATTTGAATTCAACCGGTACCTACCGTGATCCGTTAACTCCTCCCTCAGCAGCCGAAGTTGAAGCATATGCTGAAACACAATGGGACGCCAGCAATCCGCAAAAGAGTATCCTGACACAGCGTTGGATCCATCACGGTGCTATCCAGGAATATGAAGCATGGAATGTTGTCCGCCGTACCGGATATCCGGAAATTTATTTCAAACGCGACCCGCAGTCTGTCGCAACTCCGCTTCCTCTGGACCGCATCCAGTATCCGGCTGACGAAAAAGACTATAACTCAGCCAACCTGAATGCCCATCTGGGAGGTAAGGAAGACAGCTGGTACGCTCCTTTGAACTGGATGAAGAGCAATTGGTACACCACTGTTGAATAACAAATAAACAGAGATATATCCACAGTAAATAATTACAACATAATTGATGGAAAATTGTGGAGTCGAAACCGCCCCGAAGTGATTCGCGGCGGTTTTTTCCATTTGTACAATTCCCTGACTTTCCTTATCTTTGTGCCCCGAATACAAAGGGGTGCTTGCCACGTACCGATACAGTACGTGCCGCAGGCTGAGATTATACCCATATTACCTGATACGGATAATGCCGGCGAAGGGAATTGTAAAACATGGTATACTTCTTCACACAACACACCTCTCCTATTCACTTATCAGGTTTTTAAACATTAAGGTAAAAAGGATGAAAAGTGTATTGATTATCTGTGCCGGATCTCTGGCAACATTCGCAGCAGCGGGAAACCGTCCCGACCCTGTCGATTCTCTCAAAATTTCACGTGACTTATCGCTGGACGAAGTAGTCGTCACCGCCACCAAAGTAGCCAAAGGTACTCCGGTGGCTTACAGCGAAGTATCCAAAGACGAACTCAGCCGCAAAAACGATGGCCAGGGTATCCCCTATCTCATCTCCCAATCCCCTTCCGTCATCATGACTTCGGACGCCGGGACAGGTATCGGCTATTCGGGCTTCCGTATCCGCGGCACAGACGCCAACCGCATCAACATCACGGTCAACGGCGTACCGGTCAACGACTCCGAGTCTCACACCGTTTTCTGGGCCAACATGTCCGATTTCGCATCTTCCGTCGATAACATACAGATACAACGGGGAGCCGGGACATCGACCAACGGAGCCGCCGCCTTCGGTGCCACCGTCGCCATGCAAACGCAAAAGCCGGACCTGAAACCGTATGCCGAATACAGCCTTTCGGCAGGTTCGTTCGGAACCGTCAAAAACTCAGTCAAAACAGGAACCGGGTTACTCCGGGATCATTTCGTTTTCGACGCCCGCTACTCCAACGTCCAAAGCGACGGATACATCGACCGGGCAACAGCCAATATGCACTCTTATTTCGGCTCAGCCACCTATTACGGCGACAACACTCTGGTCCGCTTCCAGACATTCGGCAATATAGAAAAAACGTATCAGGCTTGGAACGGTGTCCCTTCCATTTATCTGGAAAGCGACCGGACCTACAACCCCTGCGGAGAATATAAAGAAAACGGCGTTAAAAAATTCTACGATAACCAGACAGACAATTACCGGCAGCAAAACTACCACCTGATGGCAAGTCAGCGACTGAGCGACCTGTGGAATATGAACCTGACACTCCATTACACACATGGAGAGGGATATTACGAAGACTATAAGCCCAATGAAGAATTTACAAAATACAAACTCCCCGAGTCTTATATCAACGGGAAAGGCGACACAATCGTCAGTTCCGACCTCGTCCGCCGTAAATGGCTGGACAACGACTTTTACGGTATCGTTTACAGTGCGAACTATCGTTCCGAACGTCTCCAGATGAGCTTCGGTTCAGCTGTCAATAAATATGTAGGCGACCATTTCGGCCGTGTCATGTGGGTCAAAAATGCAGAAGCACTCCCCTCGCCTGACTACGAATATTACCGTAACAGAGGGAACAAACTGGATTATAACTTTTACGTAAAAGGCAACTACCGGTTCCACCCCTACCTGAACGGATACCTCGACCTGCAATACCGTGGCATCCATTACACGATCAAAGGAAGTGACGACAATACCGGTAAGGAAATCTACGTCAACAAAAACTGGAACTTCTTCAACCCGAAAGCCGGTATCAATTTCCAGAAAGGCGGTCATAATGCTTTCGTCTCTTTCTCCGTCGCCAACCGTGAACCCAATCGAGACAATTTTACGGAAGCCGCAGTCAACGAACGTCCTACTCACGAAACACTCTACGACTACGAAGCCGGTTACAGCTTCGGCAACCAACGTTTCCGCGCCGGAGCCAATCTTTATTTTATGGACTACAACAACCAATTGATCCTGAGCGGCAAAATCAGCGAAATCGGTGAAGCATTGACCAGCAATATCAAAGACAGCTACCGCATGGGAATTGAACTGACCGGAGGCGCAAGTATCACCCACTGGCTGGACTGGAACGGAAACATCACTCTGAGCCGTAACAAAATAAAGAATTTCACTCATTACATAGATGACTTCGATAACGGAGGCCAGGCAAGTTATTATCTGGGAACAACCGACATCGCCTTCTCTCCCGGCATCATCGCCAACAGCATGTTCGATTTCAACCTGAAAGGATTCTCCGCCAGCTTCAACTCACAGTTTGTAGGCCGTCAATACATCGACAATACCTCCACCAAAGACCGTTCCATCGATCCCTATTTCGTGAACAGCCTGCGTGTCGGATACGTTTTCAAACCGAAGTTTGTCAAGGAGATCGGCGTCGACATCACCATCAACAACCTCTTCAACGAGAAATATGAAACAAACGCCTGGGTATATACCTACATCAGCAAAGGGATCGTCAACAAAGACGACGGTTATTTCACCCAGGCCGGCACAAACGCCATGGTCAGAGTAACAATCAGGTTCTAGAAAAATATAAATTATGGAACAACTATTAGAATATTTCGGTGTCATTACAGGTTTTCTCTACCTGTTATTAGAGATCAGGCAGCATAAAGCAATGTGGGTAGTAGGCTTCCTCACCTCCCTGGTCTACGTATTTGTCTTTTTCTTCTCAAAGATATATGCCGATATGGGGCTGAATATCTACTATGTTGCCATCAGCATTTACGGTTTCAAAAAATGGACCTGTACGAAAAAAAGCGTCACTGAAGAGAAAGTCTCCGATGACCTGATTTTCTACCGTCATATCACCTGGCCGTTATTAGCAGGGATAGCTTCCGCTATCCTCGCTATATACGCCTTATTATATTACGTACTTCATAACTTCACAGACTCCCCCATCCCGATGGGCGACGCCTTCACCACCTCCGTCGGCATCGTAGCCACCTGGATGCTGGCCCGCCGTATCATCGAACACTGGATCTTCTGGGTAATCGTCAATTTCGTATCCGTTTATCTTTATTACCTCCGTGGCCTCTATCCAACCATGTTTTTGTACATTTGCTACGCAATATTGGCCATCGTCGGATATTTCACCTGGAAAAAGAAAGGAATAAATAAAGAACGGATATGAAATGTTGAAAATAAACTCTACATTTGTGAGGTATTACAAACTTATTAAAAACAAAACCTTATGAATGTAATTCTTAAATCTGACATTGAATACAAGCAATGGCTCACCGATCTTAAATTCCGTATACGAAACAGCCAAATCAAAGCAGCATTGAAAGTTAATACAGAATTAATCAACCTATATTGGGAGCTTGGAAAGGAAATTGTTTCCAAACAGGAACAATCACAGTGGGGGGATGGCTTGATAAAACAATTAAGTTCAGATCTACAGCAGGAATTTCCTGAGATGAAAGGTTTTTCCACAACCAATATCAAATACATCAAAAGATGGTATTCATTTTATAACCAAGACATTACAATTGGTCAACAAGTTGTTGACCAATTACGGGAAACAGTTTCACAAATTCCCTGGGGACATAATTTACGTATTATCATTCAATGCAAATCCATTGAAGAAGCATTTTTTTATATACACAAAACAATTGAAAACGGTTGGAGCCGCAGTATTTTAGAATTACACATCAAACAACAAGACTACCAACGAACAAGGCATTCCGTATCAAATTTTTCCCGTTTGTTACCAACAGTCCAGAGTGACCTGGCCCAGGAATTACTAAAAGATCCTTACAATTTCGATTTTCTTACACTTACAGATAGCTATAAAGAACGTGAACTGGAAAATGCCTTAACCGACAATATCACGAAATTTTTAATTGAGTTAGGAGCTGGTTTTGCCTACGTAGGCCGCCAGATACCTTTAAAAGTAGGTAATAAAGAATTTTATCTGGATTTACTCTTTTATCATCTAAAACTACGATGTTATATTGTTATCGAGTTGAAAGCAACCGATTTCATACCAGAATATACCGGCAAATTAAGTTTTTACCTGACTGCAGTAAATGATTTATTGAAACACCCTGCAGATAATCCGTCAATAGGTCTGTTGATATGTAAAAATAAAGATAGCTTTATTGCCGAATATTCATTGAAAGGAATTAGTCAGCCCATTGGCGTCTCGGAATACGAACTAACTCGCCTATGTCCGGAAGACTTCAAGGGAAGCCTGCCTTCAATAGAAGAAATTGAAGCTGAATTAAAAGAATAAAGTTTAAAGAAAGGAATTAAATACAAATGGAAACATTATATGATTGTGTAGTAGTTGCTAACGGCAGTTTTCCGCAAACAGCGGGGCCGTTGGAATTATTAAAAGCAACACCCGTCATCATTGCCTGCGACGGGGCCGTGCAGAACCTTCATGAAAGGGGGTTGGTCCCGTCGGCCATTGTCGGCGACCTGGACAGTATTCCATCGGAAATGCTCCGGCTATATGCCGACCGTATCCATACCGTGGAAGACCAAGAGATAAACGACCTGACCAAGGCTGTACGTTTCGCCCACGCTTCCGGTTACCGGAAAATACTGATTCTCGGAGCTACGGGACTTCGCGAAGACCATACACTCGGAAATATCTCCCTGCTGACAGACTTTGCTCCTCTATTCGAAGTCGTGGAAATGCTCTCCGATTACGGTCGCTTCATCCCTGTCCTCCGGACAACAACGCTACCATGCACACCCGGCCAGCAAATATCCATCTTTTCCATGTATCCCTGCGGAGAAATAACCACCGAAGGCCTCCGATGGCCCATCACCCGACGGCGCCTGACATCCTGGTGGCAAGGCTCCCTCAACGAAGCCCTGGGAACCGAGTTTACCCTCACCTTATCCCCCGATGCCCGATTAATCATCTATTTCCAGTCCCCCGTATAATTTTCAATCTTCAATTTTCAATTAAAAAAAAATGCCCCGGAAGGATAACCACTCACTTCCGGGGACTTAATACACCCTCAATTTTACAACTTAGTATACTTAACCGAAGCCTCACGGCTTCACCTTTTATGCTGGTAATTTATTCAGCTGACAAGCCTTCCATTCGGGGAAGCCATCGATCTGATCGTTCAACTGAAATAAGAGCTTGTCGTCAGCCACTTGTTTCAAAATAGTCTTCGGAGCAAGAGGCAAACGCATGTCGTCCACTTCAAAAAAAGCTTTCAACAGAATCACGTCATATCCGTCACGAACTATTTCCTTCTTTATTACAACCGGCACTTTCAACTGAGCCAGATAATAAGCGGAACGTTCATAGGCGCACCATTTATTTCCTTCCAGATACAGATGCACTCCGTTCTGGTTGTCAATCTCGTTTACTAAAACGTATTCGACTTGTGCAGCATGTTCCATATTATTATTTTTATGCTTTTCCATAAATCATTCTGATGCAAAAATAGACTCTATTTATTATAATTCCACACGGTATACATATCAATTATGCATGTTGAAACTATCAAATAAAGCATTATCATCTCTTTTCTTCTGTAATTCTCTCAAATTAGCTGCTGCGTCTATCACACCGGCTTCTTTTGCCTGTTTCAGCAAAGTTTCTGCCCCATCAAGATCACCCTCAATTAATTTTATAACGCCACGGGCATGGATTGCTTCAGCCGAATTACCTGCTTTCGACAGATATTTTTTAGCGGATTCGTAATCACCTTTTCCTATAGAGATATTAGCAGCATTCAGATTAGCCACCGGATCAGAACTGTACATGCGTACAGCAATTTCAAATACATCATTATATTCCTTGCTTCCCGTTTCATAGCTGTTGGCTACGGCAAACATTTCACTCAGACTCAATTGTTGCGGACGGGTCTTGATAATCTCACGACCTTCTTCTACCGTAAACTCACGAACCGTATAGTCGATACGATATTCCGAACGGCGCAACGACGGGAAAATATTTTTCAAAACATAACTAAAAGCAGATCCGCTTTTCAAAGCACGTAGTTTAGCCTCTTTCTGGTCGGGCTGCAAGTCACTGTTGATAATACTAAGCACTTCGTCACGTGCCGGCATATCATAGTCAGCCTCTGCCTGCGCTTTGAAACCGGCCCAGTCTTCAGGTTCGTTTTCCAGCGTAAAGAAACTCTGCGGGAAATCATTCTTCGAACGGATATAATCGCGCAAAGCCTTCACACGGTTATCCGACAAACGGTCGTTGGAAGCATACGAACCTTCCGGCGAAGCATAACCTTTTAATATAATACCCTTCGGAGTGATATTCTTATCCGACGTTACCGAACGGATCGTACTGTTGATCTTATCCAATTCAGACGCATTATTACGGAAATCCGGCAAGATCTGCGATTTTCCCACCTGGAAATCCAGATAAGCAGTTCCCACTTCGGCACGATGTTTCTCAGTTTCAGCCTCCGGCGAAATATATGCCAGTGTCGGCTGCACCTTATACCGTTCCGTCGGTGCCATACGAATTTTATCGGCAATCAGTAACGGACCCACCGCTTCTTCTTTTCCACAACCGCACAGATCCTGTGCCAGAATGAAACGGGCATCTTTCATCCATGGCTCCCAGGCTATCACCATTTTATAAGGAATAGTATGCTCCGAAGCGTCACTGGCCCGAAGAACCTGATAACGCGGTTCATCTTGCAAGTTCTTCAACGCGACTTCACGTTTATAAACTTTTGCACGATTTTTTCCGTTCAGCAATATGGAAGGAAGTCCTTCTTTCTGTTCTGCACTTTCCAACAGCGGAGTCAATGTCAATGACTTACGCGATTCGATCAGGTCACCCTTCACCCGGATTGTTGCATCGATATAAAGTGAATCCCCTTTCTGCATCAGGTCGTTGCAAGCGACACTGATCGGACTGTTTCCCGTTTGTGCTCCTGTTGGAACCACACCGGCCACCAACAAAGCGGCTGCTATATAGATATTCTTTCTGTTTTTCATTGTCCCGATCATTTAAAGAAATAAATAAAGGAAAGAGCGGCTTTTGTCACGCCGAAATAATCCTTGGTACGGCTTTTCTCGATAGAGCCGCAAACAGCACACGGATACTTGTCGTCCTCCAAATGCGCCCAACCCACACCGATCACAGCTTCCATACTCCACCGGCTACTCAGCAACCACTGATAACCATACGACAGACCTGCCCCATACAGATGTCCCTGATAACGGTGATTTTCCATATTTTCACCCAGAATCTTCAGACCACCCACATTATAATCAGCATAATGAGCATGCACACCGAAGAAATGTCCGTTAAATTTCTCGCACAGCCAATAACGTGCTTCCGGCTGTACCAGCCAATGTTTAAAACGAGCTTCGTCTCCCAGCATCCAGCCGTTATAGTTACCGGACAAATCCAGCGACCACTTTTTGCTCAATCCGACCTCTACTCCCAGGTTAATGGTAGCAGTAGCATCGTAAAGCAAGTTAGACTTCACCGCAAACTTCTGTCCATAGACATTCGTCATACCTGCCAAAAGCAAAAAGAGGAAAAGTACTTTTTTCATATACATTATTATTATAATTTCATTTACCCTGCAAATCTAATTAAAAAGAAAGATTTTCAACGTTTACAAAAGTAGTTATTTACTTTATTCCAAATAATAGGCAAGTCTTTCAAGTTAATAGGGTGTTTCTACCAAATTAGCCGGTTTTGATAGAAACACCACCTCACCTCGCCTCTACGGATAGAAATACCGACAAAACATAATCTGCGAAAGTTGCGATTTTCTTGGATTTCATTCTCAAAAAGCAGTGACTTTCGCGAATGGTATTCCAAGAATGTCGTATATTTGTATAATTATAAATATCAATATATTATACAACTATGAAAGAAGAAAATTACATCCGATTCGATTGGGCCGCAAAAAGGCTCTTACGCAACAAAGCGAATTTCGACGTACTCGAAGGATTCCTCAAAACTCTTCTGGAAGAAGATATTCATATCATGGAAATTCTCGAAAGTGAAGCAAACATGGAAGACGAGAGTGATAAATTCAACCGTGTCGATATCAAAGCAAAGAACAGTAAAGGCGATATCATCATCATTGAGATACAAAACACACGTGAGATTTATTATCTTGAACGCATTCTTTACGGGGTAGCGAAAGCAATTACCGAACATATTAATATAGGAGACTCGTACTCATCCATAAAAAAAATCTATTCCATCAGTATCATCTATTTCGATATGGGAAAAGGAGAAGACTATATTTACAAGGGTTCTTCACGCTTCTGGGGACTCAACACCCATGATGAACTCGAAATCAGTATAAAAGAAAAGAATGCCATCATCAGAAAAACACCGGATAAAATTTTCCCTGAATACTATCTGATACGCGTCAACGAATTCAATAAACTTGCCGTAACTCCTTTAGAAGAATGGATCACTTACCTGAAAACCGGGAAAATATCCTCCGAAGCCAAAGCCCCGGGACTTCCCGAAGCGCGCGAAAAACTTCGCTATTACGATATGCCCCCTCAGGAACGTCAAGCCTACGACCGTCACTTAGAAAATATAATGATCCAAAACGACGTCCTAAGCGCTGCCAAGGAAGAAGGAATTGAACAAGGAATTGAACAGGGTAGCCTAAAAGCCACTAAGGCTATAGCATTTAACATGAAAGCCAAAGGCTTGGATCCGCAAACAATCAGCCAATATACCGGACTTTCTCTCAAAGAAATAGCCATACTATAACACATAAATATTTACTAAAACCAAACAGGCACGCCCCCGTTATCCGGTCCGTGCCTGCTTTGTTAATCAGAAAAAGAATAGTTCCTATTCGATTTCCGGACGGTCGGAACCGCCGCCTTCGCTACTGCCCGAACCGGTTTCATCGGTTTTGGGGATTTCGAACTTCTGGATACTTACTTCGTTCAACATACCCTTGAAATAAGCCCCCGGGGTAAAGATGATTTTACGATGGCGCAAAACCTCGGCATTTACAGCCTCTTCCGTATCCTGGCTCTTGCTGCCGAAAGCAGGACGGAACGTCCCGAAATCACCCAGCTTCACCGACAAATGATTTTCCAGATTCCACATGATCGCATCGATCAGACCATCGGTCACCATTTTCACTACACCACGCGGTGCCATCCCCACTTTGGTTACCTGATCGCAAAGAGCGGAATAATCTACCGTACCTGCCAACAGAGGGCGGGCTACATACTTCACTGCCTTGGTTTTATCAAACCCGAAAACAGTTTTCTTAACTACATACTTTAAGGCCATACTGATTTGTTATTAAATGATTATTAAAAAAGAGACTACAAATTCATCGTTTTTCGGACTTCCGGACACTTGCATTATCCAGTATCCTTTTGAAATTTCCGCTTGTGGTAAAGATTATTTTGCGACGGCACAAAACATCTGCATTCACATCCTTTTCCTCACTCTGAGGCTTACATCCGAGTCCCGGACGAAACGTCCCGAAATCATCCAACTTCACCGACATGTGATTGAGCAGATTCCATTCCAACACCTCGATCAAATCGTCGATAACCATTCTTATCATACTGTTCGACACTCCCATACAACGTTTGGCGGCCTGTTCATAAAGCTCGGGATAATTCACTGTACCGGCCAGCAGAGGACGGGCTACATATTTCTCTGTCTTGGTTTGATCGAAACCGAAAACAGTTTTCTTGACTACATACTTTAATGCCATACTATTTTTGTTTTATGATTACGAAACAAAGGTACGACAGGCTGTTCCGACGAAAACGGGATAGAGCGGTTTAGTACGGGATAAGAAGGTTTAAATAGGAATAAATCGGTTTACTGCCATATATGTTCCTAATCGTAACCGTTTTTCATCCAAACACCGTCAGACCTTTGTTTCTTGATGATGTTACAAAGATAGGACACCGGTCAGGGGCCAAGGGAACCTACGGAAGGATACGGGACTATTCGGGAACATTCGGGCACCTTTTGTTGAAAAAGGCATAAAAAACTCCGGGAAATAACCTGTTACGGATACTTCCCGGAGTTTAAGCTGTTAATAATGAAATTAATTATCTTTTACACAACGGAATTCTGATTTTGCGTGATCTTCACCTCTATGACCTCTAGCCCACAAGTGCAAGTTGCCATCATATTGAAATGTATGGGAGGTTCCTTTACTCCATTTATGTGTTACCCAATGCCATCCTTCCCAAACTTTCGAATCATCTTTCGTTCCATCTTTCCAGTCATAAGGAACCCCACTATAATAAGTTCTACATAATCCCGGTCCACCAATACTCGCTACATACATCAATCCTAATTCACGTTGATTGGGTAAACGCCATCCTTTTCCTTTATATCTCGCGCAGTATGAATTAGCTGGATAATTATTAGCATCTTCATTCAATGTATTCCAATTTTTCTTAACAGTCCTATTTTTTTCTTTATAATAATCAGAATAACTAAACCCATTATAAGGCTTATTTATTTCTTCTCTTTCATGATGGACTCTCAATTCACTAACAGCTTTTTGGGTTCTTAGAGAAACAGAACTCAGATTTTCCAATGTTATCGAATTTCCTGTTTTTTCATAAATAGGCGATAATGTATAAGAAGAAGCTAACTGATCTTTGGTTACACCTAAATCACGAACACAACGATACTGCCGTCTACCTTCATCTTTATCCGAAACATAATTATCATCACCATTTTCACCACCTAAAGAATATCCTTCTTCAGCCCAATAAACCCGTGCTCCATTTGTACTTGTATAAAAATGTCGGTCCGGAGAAACTTTTCCATCACCACCTTCTGCTCCATAAATATTGGCTTCTGATGATATGGCTTCATTTCCAATCCATAAAGAAATATATTGTTTGCTGGAAGGTAAATACCATTTTACTTCATCCGGATCAATCTTACCATTACCATTTTCGTCTCTATTACGCTGGAGACATGCGTAGTAAGCAACATTCTTTCCTGACTTGTTCATATAATTTACCATTCCATCTGCTCCAGGAGCTTTATTAAAATCAAGATATGCATCCCACTGTCCACTAAAGTCCATATTCTTGCGTCCATGATCAGCATTAGCTTTACTTCCACCACAAGTTAACCGGCCAGTCTCATTCACGGTTTCAATTCCCCATGCAATTATTGAATTAGCTACAGATTGTGTCTTTTTATAAATGGTCTCAATCGGACGCTGGGTAATTACATATTGGGCATTTTTAGTAACAGAACTACTACCTAATCCTGCCTGCTGAGAAGATGTTTCACATAAAATCTGTAATGTACGATCTTCGCCTGTGTTGACATATTTATACCATTCTTTAGGCTTATCTTCATAGTAAAATTCATTTACAAAGCATGTAAAGTGGACTTTATCTCCCCAATCCTGATGATCGTCTCCTACTTTCCATTTCTTCAACTCCTTAACTAATTTATCGACAGTCCACAAATTTGTTGCATTACCATTGGGTTTTGCTGAAGTATAAGAAATACATTTAGATTCATTATTCGGATTCTTATAAAATGTTACCCAAGACAAATCATCGTCATTTGCTATAGTATAATCACCTTCACTATCTGCTTTATAGACTTTATCGGTATAAGGAGTCTTTACTGCAAAGGAAAAATCTTTTAACTTATCCTTAGTAAAAGTCAGAAGCCGTTGTTCAAAATGGGCATCGCAACGCAAAATGACATCATTATCACCACCAAAAATAACATCACCTTCTTCACGAGGTTTATTATCTTCATCAGGATTATTTGTTAACACTTCTACAACGATATTGTCAACCCCATTTACAGTAAGATTATATGTATAATCAGTGTTACGATATGTATTAAAGTCGTTTGCATCATAACCTTCTCTTGCAACAGAACCAGCACCCTTTCCTAAATGAATGATATAAAGAACGCGAGGGGCGACTACACTCCCATTTTTATCACCGTCAATTATAGTGGGGTCTTCTGCTTTACCAACAAATGAACCTTTAACAATAACATAAGTAGCATCCTGATGTGCATTTGTAAACTTACGTTTATTATTATCTTCTTTATAAAGTTCACGGTCATTTTGATTATAACATGTATTCAGAGGTTGTTTCAAATTTTCAGACATATAAAAGGTAAAAGAACCACCTTCTCTGATAGGCATAAAATCTTCTAAATCAAAATAACTGGAAATAGCAGCCGTTCCGTTTTCAAACAACTTAGCTCCGGAAGGAACTCTCAACACCTGATATTCTTTTGCCGTAAAGGTTCCTTTGGCACCACTTCCTGTTTTAATATTAAAAGTAACTTTTGCAGCAACCCGCTTAATCTTTATAGTGCCAGGTAAAATTGCGGTTCCGGCTTGTATCAAACATTTCGTTTCACCCTCATTAGACCACTGTCCGCTCATAAGCATGATATCATCATTATTCTCCACATTGTTTGAAGAAAGTTCTGCTGCTAACTTTAAAAAGTCACTTTCTTTCAATTCACGATTAATAGCATCTTGAAGTTTAGTCTGTATATCTGGAAACATACCAGATACAGTATTAGCTACAGCATAAATATTACGATATCCGGATGTCGTATTTATAGAAATATTGCCAGTCGATGAGTTACTTCCTTCTGTTAATACATTTTCTCCTGAGACAAATTCACCACTATAACTATCAAATGTGAACACATACAAATCTGAAAGAAGTTTTACATCACTTTTTCCGGCTCTTGTTGTTATTATATCCATTTCAGGAGCAGTATAAGGAATCTTCAACGATACCGGAATACCCTCTTCCACCTCTTTTTTATTGACTATACTTTCATCGGAGCAAGACCCGAACAGGAATAATCCGAATAGCATGTATACCAGATAAATACTATATTTCTTCATAACACTAATTTTTTATATTCGAAATTTTACACCTATATATTAATTAAAACTCGGAACGTTGATATCTACTTTTGTCATCGGAATTACTTCGTAAGTAAACGTCGGGTTAGCCGGTTGCGTAATATCCACTTTTACAATGAATCTTACCAGATAAACATTATCCTTAACCAAGGATTCAGGGAATGTATAAGACCAGGATACCTGTTTTCCGATAAAACCATCTATATTTCCTCCGACAGAACCAACAAGTTCGATAGTCGGCGTTGCTTCTGGATATGTATAAGCACGATTCAGAGTTGTATATGTTGTACCTATAGTTGTTGTAAAAGGACCGTCATTACCGTTTGTTTGTGTATCTGTAGATTTGAACGACATATTCGTCCATGACAAGCTGTTTTTTGAAAAAGATAAACCTGGATTTACAATATCCTTTCCATCCTGAACAACTTTTATTTCAACCATTGTTTCGACACGTGCTGTAAGCTGACGCACATCAATCGATATATCTTTAGATGGGGTAAAAGCAAGCTTCTGACCGGACTTAGGCAACGATGCGGCTTCCTGGGTTAATGCCTTTTTAACTGTATAACTTTTAAAATCATCCTCATTACTGATTGCTTTCAAGGCTGCAATATCAGCCTCCGATACATTTACAAAAGCATAAGCGTTTGATTTGACTAACGGAAGACGGGTTGAACCCTCATTTCCTGTTAAGACCATCGGAGCAACTGTCGGAATACCGTTACTATCGAAAATACCGATTACAGCATTTTGGATTGTACCCTCATTCTCATCCAAACCGACAGAAGCTTTTGTCTGTATGGAACCTAAACTTATTGTTACCGGAACTAAATCACTGTTCTCTACAGGAGTATCAAGTAGTTCGCTTTCGGAAGTACAAGCAGCGAAACCAATCAATGTAACGATTAATGCGAAGATATTCTGTAATTTCATGACCCTATATTTTATTGCTTTATTTACTATCTCGTTCGATTTTATACTGCAAATGTAGGGTATGCCGAAATAAGTGAGGATAGGTCAAAATCTCATGTTTAAGGGGTAAAAGTGGCAATGTGGAAAAGTAGTGAAAATTGATAGTTACACCCCTAACGGGAGATAGATTTACAAAGGTTGAGGCGTCAAAAAAAGAAGAAAAGTAATGTTTTTTAATGCATTATCTTTCTTCTTTATTCTATGCCCAGTAAATATCAGTAGATAGATTCGATTTTAGACGATAACGACCTCTGGAATTTGGTAAGTAGATTTCAGCATTGACCTGTTCAGGAAATCGAAGGAGTTGTTTCGTCATTTTTAATGCACATTAAATATTTATTGTCTCTTGGATACAATGAAAGTAAGTGACTGTTTAATAAGATCTTTATTTACTGAGGAGGAAGATGTTCTAATTTTTGAAGCTTTCCGAAGAAAAGAAGCCCTGACAATCGAATTGACAAGGCTATTAAAAAAAAGTGCCAACAATAGAGAATTGCCGACACTTCCTTCTTTTTATATTCTAAATATTAATAATCAGTTGATCCTTCAATAACTGTTCCAGTTGACCAATCCTGTGCTTTAATAGTAAAATTACCATTTCCGACTGGGGTTGGAGTATCAGGATCTTCAGAACCAATACCGGTGATAGTTATATCCAAACCGTACATTGTATTAGATTGTAAAGTCTGTGTACCAACACTATAATATCTAGTTCCTATTCCTGAATAATTAACCCCAATAGTTATACGTGTAATAGAACCTGGACAAGCATAAGCACGTGCTGCTGTTGTTAAATTGGAAACATCTACACCTCCTTCATCTGTAATAGTAATAGCATTACCTGCTGCAAATAGAGCTTTTGTCATATTTTCGTCATTCGTTGCTACAGCATCTGATTTTACAGCACCTGATAATAATGCGCTTTCTTTTGATCCTACAATTTTAATACTTGCAAGAGTTTTAACCGCACTTTTATAATTTTCAGGAACAGATTCTGCAAATTGAGTCTTAATATCATATAATTTAACGCCAGCTAATACACGAGCGACATCAATTCGTTCTGTTGCAGTTCCTCCAGCAGTAATAGTTACAGCTTTAGCTCCATACATCACAAAATTCTCACGAGTATTGCTTGTCAACTCCACCACCTGACTAGGCAACGTAGAGGCAGTAACACCAGTTAACTGTGTAAGACCACTAACAGCCGCAATAGTATAAGTTCCCACCGGTAGCTGCCAAGTCAAACTTGTCTCTGAAGCGCTTCCTGCACTTATCGTACGAGGCTCGCTATACAAAGCTCCATCACTGCTAAATGCATATACTATTACAGTATTTAAATGTGACTCAGATCCGATACCAGTTTCCGTATTTGCTTTTGATACAGCAGCAACACTTGACAGATCCACTACAAGAGAACCTTCTTGAGGAACAATTGGCTCATCTTCATTAGAACAGGCTACAAAAGATAAAGCAGCCAAAGACAATACAAATAAATTCTTGATTTTCATATTTGTTTCCCGTTTGACTATTCACCTAAAGTTCTCGTAAAGGCAAGCGTAGAGAGCTGCCATCGGCCGTTTTCCATTACATATACCTCCGTAACAATAAAAGGGAAGCGCACGGCATTGCCGCCGACTACCGAGTTCAGATGAATACGGCTGTAAAGGGTTGCCGTTCCGGCCGCGAACTTCACCTGCACGTCGTGTATCTCGGCTTTCCTGTACCAGATGCCGCCCGTACGGATGGTATTCAACTCCTCTTGTTTGCCCCAATAGCCGCCCATGTGGACGAATTGCGAGTTCTCGTGAAACAGTTCCGCCAGCTTCTCTACGTTTTTCTCTGCCATCCAATCCCATTTGCTGTGAGACAAATCGACTATCGCCTGTTCTTCGGCTGTAAATATTCTTTGATTCTCTTGCGCTTTTGCTCCGACCGTTAAGGTCAGAAACATAAATACCATAATGGCTATTGATTTCATATCTTTCCGATGTTAAGTTCCTACTACTCGCAAAAGTAGCGGGAAGCCCGAAACCGGTCGATACAAAAAAATCGGAAAAAACTGCAGTTTTTTCCGATTAAGCGACACCGTCTATCCTGAATTATCTTCTCAAAGAGTTGCGTAAGGCAGGAATGCGTTTAAAGACATGTCCGATGGAAAGGACCGATGTGATAATTCCAACCCTATAATGCCATAATCCTATTCGAGAGTTCGCCCCATTAATATTAAGCAAAACAATTCCCGTAACGGATACGAATAAAAATACGATAGATAGCGCCATCGTAACTCTGCTTTTTCTGCCTATCCCGTTTTTTACAACTCCTCTATACCAACTCCAATGTGTAATTATATGGAATATTACAGTTATAAGGAACAAAAAACTTGTTAAAACGTGAAATACGGCCCAATTATGCCACACCTCGTGGGCATTCCCGTGTCCGGCAATATGTAATCCTATTCCCGAACATGCAGACAGAACGAATGTGAAAATTAGACCCCAATCTATTACAAAAATCTTTTTCATCTGTTTCCGATTCATACTATGTGACAAAGGTCGCCACTCCGATCGGATGCAGACGATAACAATTGTAAAGATCGAAGCCTAACGGCGATTTCTGATACGGGACAGGGAGACGGGGGTAATGCCGAGATAAGAGGCTATGTAATGTTGCGGAACCCGCTGAATGATATTCGGGTATTCCTTGAGCAATTCTTCATATCGTTGTTGCGGCGTATTTTTTATCCGCGACAGGAATAGTTGCTGATAGGAGTGAAACCGGTCGATGAGCTTTTCTTCATACGCTTGCCTCCACCGTGGGTCGTCTTTGATAATGGCGTAAAAATCATTCCTTTTTATCGCAGCGACTTCGGCAGGCTCAATGCTCTCTAAGTAGAAAAGGCTCGGCGTGCGCTTATATAGGCTATCAAACGAAGCGACAAAATCCCCCTCAAAAAAGAATTGGAAAGTAATGTCTTTCCCGTCGTTATAGAAAAACAGCCGCAGACAACCCTTACGGATCAAATAGAGTTTATCCGCAACTTTACCCTCTTCCAATAATATGGTTTTCGGGGGAATCGTCAACTGTTTTGCAACTGCGTAAAAATTAGACAGATAATCCGATGCCATAACTATTCCCTGTAATCCGTAGGTTTCATACCCAGATGTTGCTGCACGTAGCGGCTGAAATAGGCGGGCGACGAGAAGCCGAACATATCGGAAATCTGGACGAACGTCAATGATTTGTCGCGTAGCAGACGGGTAATGTCGAGTATCGTATAACGGTTGATCCAGTAGTTGGCGGCATACCCGCTTACCTTTTTCGACACTTCCGACAGATATTTGGATGTAACGCACAGACGGTCGGCGTAATAGGTCACTTCCCGGTGCTCGCGGTACGTTCCTTCTTCCAGCATCTTAAGGAAACGGCTCATAACGGAAGCGTTCTGCGTGGAGATGTCGCTTTCGCCATAGATGCGGGCATGGAAATCGAAAAAGTCGAGGATAGCCGCCTGCATAGCATTAATCAATACCTCGCGGTAGAACCGGTGCTCCGTGTCTTTGATGCGTAGCTCCAGCAAGTCGAAATCGCGGCGACACACGATCTGTTGCTCGGGAGTAAGGTGCATGACAGGGTTAAGAAAGAGCGCCAACGAACCTTTTATCCCGTAATTGCTCTGCGGCGTACACAGATTTATGAATCCGGGAGTCGCATAGATTATCTTGCACCGGAAGTCGTCCGACGGTTCTATCTTCTCCAGCATTTTCCGCTTGCGGACGATGGACACGTCTCCGGCATGCAGTTCGAAATCACGCCCGTTGAAACGATAGCGGCACGTTCCTCCCAGGCAGAGCAAATGAGCCAAATACTCCTCTTCGCAATCCGTCCTTACGACGCCGAGCCTGTCCACGACGATTATATCTTTCTGATATTCCATGTCCTATCCATTTAACTCCCCAAATACAAAAATAAGAATAAATACAAAATGAACTCGGGCCACGGCAGCAAGTTTTAACACTATCCGAAGGACTATCGTACGACATCGATCGTCCTCAGCCAGCTTTCCACTCCGTCTGTATTTTTCCCGATTGTACCGAATCCTTTCAAATGTTCGGCGGCAGAGGTCAGCTCGACGATGCGCGCCAGCGTTTCGTCGCGGTAGGTGGCAGCATAGGTGCAGAACGGCACGACGGTTTTCCCGTTGAAGTCATAGCTTTCCGCGAACGTATGGATAATCATCGGGGCCGTCCACCACCAGACAGGACAGCCGATAAATACCGTATCGTACTCCTCCCAATTCTCGACTTTGTTTTTGATAGCGGGGCGGGCGTCGGCCTCCTTTTCGGTTTTCGCTACCTCGGTGCAAGGGGTATATTCGGCGGGATACGGCTTTTCGGGTTCGATACGGAACAGTGTACCGCCCGTCAGCGAGGCGATATGTGCGGCAACGTGCTGCGTATTGCCGCCCCAGCTGAAATAGGCGACAAGGATTTTCTTTGCTCCCGAGCGGGCATTCGAGGTTGTATTTTGTGCATAAGTTCCCGTCCAGCACATCAGAACGGCAAACAGGGTCATCAGTTTCGTTTTCATATTCGTTCCGGTAATCGAAGGTTTTTATCGAAAAACTCCGTCAGTTCGCCCACTGCCTGATTCACATATTCCGGTACATAGTAGGTCTTGATATGCGTCGCACCGGGGATAAGGAACAGTTCTTTGTTCTGCGTTCCGGTCGCCTTGCTGTAACATTGCTCGGTCATGTAAAACGTATCGGCATTGCTTCCGGCAATCATCAGCAACGGTTGGTCGATCAGATACATTCCCTCGCTGGCATCGAACGCCATCAGGTCGATCAGACTGCTCTTGGTGTAACGGAACGTGGAGTTGGGATGCGCATGGCTTTGCAGGTAATATTCGTAGCCGTCGCGGTAGAGGTCGAAAGGCAATGCGGCCGCCTGTTCCGGCGTCACGCCGCTCATATCGCCGACGTATTCGATTTCGCCGCTTTCGGCTTCTTTTTGGCGGGCAGCGCAGGCATCGGCGAGTCTTTCCTGCACGCTATTTATCTGTGAGTCGAGAAACCCGTTACGGCGTACCAGTCCCGTGTTGAACATGCTGAGTGTAGCCACCGCTTTGAACCGTTTGTCGGTCTGCGCGGCTTTCAGCGTGTAGCCGCCACCGCCACAGATGCCGAGAATACCCACCCGCTGCGGATCTACGCCCGGATATTGCAGTAGGATGTCGGCGGCCCGGCGGATGTCCTCGATGCGGTTGGCCGGTTTATCCGTATTGCGCGGCTCTCCTTCGCTAGCCCCCTGACAGGCGGCATCGAACGCCAAGCAAATATATCCCTGTTCAGCCATGCGCTGGCTGTAAAGACCTGCCACCTGCTCTTTCACGCCACCGTTCGGATGGGCCACGACGAGGGCCGGATAACTTTTCGCCGGATCGTAGCCCGCAGGAGTATAGACGTTGGCCGCGATTTTCAGGCCGTTCAGGTCGTAGACAATGGGATGAATATTTACCGCTCCCGCTTTGTTCTCCGTAATGGCGTCGGCATAGACCAAACCCCACGGGTTGCTGTTGTGGCTCTCGAAATTCGACATATCGGCCGCAGCGAATGCTTTGTTCTTTTTCATAGTTTCCTGTGCGTTTAATGTGCCGGACAGCAGGCTCGCCATGCTCAGCACGCAGATACATACTTTTTTCATTATTCTCCTTCTGTTTTTGGTTTCTCTATAATGGGTGAACCTCCGAACACCTCGCTCATTTCGATCGTATCGAGTTCGGCGTCGATGGCCCGTACCTCTTCCGCAGACAAGCGTATATCCGTTGCGCCTATGTTCTCTTTCAGGCGACAGAGGCAACGCGTTCCGGGAATGGGAACGATCCACGAACGTTTGTTCATCATCCATGCCAGCGAGATCTGCGAGGCGGTGGCGCGGTGTTCGTCCGCCAACCGTTCGAGCAGGGCGAACAGCGGACGGTTCTTCACGAAACTTTCCCGGTGGTATTGCGGCATCGAAGCACGGTAGTCGGTTGCCGGATCGAAAGTCGTTTCGGCAGTATAACGGGTGCTCAACAGTCCGTTGGCAAGCGGCGAGAATGCGACGAACCCCACGCCCAGCTCTTCGAGTACGGGAAACAACGTTTCGTGTCGGCGGACCATCATCGAGTAGCGGTTTTGTATCGCCGTTACGGGACAGACACGGTGGGCGCGGCGCAGGTATTCTTCGGTCGTTTCCGATATGCCCCAGTGCAGGATTTTTCCCTCCCGGATAAGGTCTGCCATTACTTCCGCCACCGCCTCCGGTTCGATAGCCGGGTCGATACGGTGTTGGTAATAGAGGTCGATACGGTCGGTGTGCAAACGGCGGAGAGACCCTTCGAGCGAACGACGAACGGCCGCCGGACGCGAATCGGGGATCACGGCGTGCGTGCCGCTTGCTTCGGGACGGTCGAACGATATGCCGAATTTGGTGGCGATGACGATGCGGTCGCGGAACGGACGCAGGGCCTCGCCCAGCAACTCTTCGTTATCGTGCGGTCGGTCGGCCGTGCCATACGCCTCGGCGGTATCGAAGAAGGTGTAACCCATTTCCACGGCATCGGCAAGGAGTTCCATCATTTCCCGTTTGTCGGCGGGAGCGCCGTAGGCGTGGCTCATGCCCATACAGCCCAGCCCGACGGCCGATACCCTCAGCCCGCTCAATCCTAATGTTCTGTATTCCATATTTTCTATTATTTACGAAACGGTTGCCATTTGAGATAGGTCGCCGAACGCCAGAACCATTCCAGCGGGCCGTATTTGAAATAAGTGAGCCATATTCTACTGAATACGACTTGTACTATATAAAATGCAATTCCCAAATAAAATAATTCGGTAGCATGCCAACGGCCGAATATGGAGCCGAAACCCCAAAGCGAGAATAGGATGGAGCCTATAATGCCTTGCGCTTCGTAATTTGTAAGTCCCATGCGCCCGTAAGGAGTCAATAGATTCAGGCATTTTCCTATACCTTTCATGTGATACAGAATAACGAATCCCATCGTTATGGCTGCCGAGAAAAGAACCATATTCACATCGTTCAACGTCATGCGGAAAAGCGCTGTCGCAGAGGGGGTAATACCTTGCATGAAAGAGGTATGTTCTTGCGGCAGGAGTCCGTTCATTCGACCGATAACCCACGCTCCGGCAGCAAACGATACGAATAGTGAGATGTTGCGGCGAGTGTGCAGGTGTACCGTCTCGAAAAAGCGGATACGCCCGACGACGAGTCCCAAAATAAAGAGGGCAAAAGTCAGATAACCACGACCGCCCCAACTGAACTGGTAACGTAATGTCCGCATTCGGCCATCCGTGAGGTTGCTTTTGATCGTGTTGGTAAGTGACGGCGTTTTCTGTGCGACGTCAGCCATTTGACAGGGACGCTCGGCACGCACGCGTTCCGTTTCGGGGACATTGGCAACTACGGTAGTTTCCCGAGGTGCCGCGATCTTATCGTAACCGAAAGATATCCAACGAGGAGCACCAATCAGAATCAGGGATGCGATTATTACAAGTACCTTGGTTTTCAATGGATATAATAATACCAACACCAATCCGAACAGAGCGTAAAACGACAGAATATCCCCCGAATAAAATGCGCTTCCGACTACGCCTATCAAAAAGAGTATTATCATACGCCATATAAAACGCCGTCTGAAATCCATTCCTTTTTTCGCTGCCCGGTCCATCTGGATGAAAAAGCTCATACCGAACAGAAATGCGAAAATATTTATAAAACGTCCCATGAGTACGTTGCGGGTCAACCAACCGATCCACTCGTCTAAAACAGGGAAAGCAGGTTCGGTTGGCGTAAATGCACCGAAGTTAAAAATGCTGTAATGTTGCTGCATGTGTACCAGTACCACGCCGAGCAAGGCGAATCCTCGCAGGGCATCGATTACGGTAATACGATTGTCTTTTACTGTTTGGTTCTGTCCCATAAATATAGCTAATGCGAATTTCAATTATTTGTCTTTAACCACGTTGTCCATGTTCGACATTGCAAAGTTAGAGAAGAACCTCAAACCGTAATTACAATAAATTCGGTTGGAACTACACTTATCTCGGTTTTTGTATCGTCCGATCCTGGACGATTGAATTTCAATGTAATTTACCGCAAAAAATGCAATCCAAACCGTATTTTTTATACTGGCAACATATGTGAATATGCCTACATTTACACAACTGTAAAAACAAAATAATTAGCGTATGGACACAGTAAAATTGAACAATGGCGTCGAAATGCCGCAGATGGGTTACGGCGTCTATCAGGTATCGCCCGCCGAATGCGAACGTTGCGTAAGCGATGCATTGAAAGTGGGTTACCGGATGATCGACACGGCGCAGGCATACCACAACGAAGAAGGCGTAGGAAATGCCGTCAGCAAAAGCGGTATCGACCGCAAGGAGATTTTCCTCGTGTCGAAAGTGTGGATATCGAACTACGGATATGACAAAGCGAAAGCTTCCATCGACGAGAGCCTTCGTAAATTGCAGACCGACTACATCGACCTGATGCTGCTGCACCAACCGTTCTGCGACCGCTACGGGGCATACCGCGCATTGGAAGAGGCTTACAAAAAGGGTAAACTGCGTGCTATCGGCGTTTCGAATTTCTATCCCGACCACTTCATCGATCTGGCCAGTAATGTGGAGATCGTTCCGGCCGTGAATCAGGTAGAGACGCATGTTTTCGACCAGCAGGTCGAGCCGCAGCGGATCATGGAGGAGTTCGGTACGCGCATCATGTCGTGGGGACCGTTCGCCGAAGGACGCAACGGTTTCTTTACGAATCCGCTGTTGGCCGAAATCGGCAGTAAATACGGCAAGAGTGTAGCCCAGATCGCCCTGCGCTGGCTTATCCAGCGCGGCGTGATTATCATTCCCAAATCGACCCACATCGAACGAATGCGGCAAAATATCGACATTTTTGATTTTTCGCTCTCCGACGAAGATATGGCAGCCATAGCTACGCTCGATACGGGAAAAAGTCTTTTCTTCGATCACCACGATGCGGAAACGACTCGTATGTTTATGGGATGGAAAAAATCTCTATAACAATGAGAGAGATTGTTTTATGGGTAGGAGCCGGCGAAATCGGTAAAGCCATCGTCCGGCGGATAGCGGCCGGGCGGAAGGTGATCGCCGGTGACAAACGGTTGGAGAACGCTCGCTGTGCGGCCGAAGAGTTGAACAATGTCGGTTTCGACGTCGAACCTACCGAAGTGGATCTGTCCGAACGTGATTCCATACTCGCCGCAATCGACGAGGCAAACAGGCACGGAGTTGTAAAATACATGGTCAACTCAGCCGGAGTATCGCCGAGCCAGGCATCGGTAGAAACTATCCTCAAAGTCGATCTGTATGGCACTGCCATTTTGCTCGAAGAAGTCGGGAAAGTAATTGCCCCGGGCGGCGCGGGAGTAACTATTTCGAGCCAGTCGGGACATCGCATGCCTGCGCTCGGCACAGAAACCGACGAATTGTTGGCGACCACACCGGCCGAAGCGCTGCTCGCTCTCGATATATTGCAGCCGGCCAACATACGCGATACGCTCCATGCCTATCAATTGGCCAAACGTTGCAACGTGAAACGGGTCATGGCGGAAGCCGTGCGATGGGGCGAGAGAGGTGCGCGTATCAATTCGATTTCTCCGGGAATCATCGTGACGCCTCTGGCCATAGACGAATTCAACGGTCCGCGGGGCGCATTCTATAAAAATATGTTTGCCAAATGTCCCGCCGGTCGGCCCGGTACGGCCGACGAGGTAGCTCGTCTCGCAGAATTATTGATGAGAGATGCCGGGGCATTCATCACCGGAAGCGATTTTCTTATAGACGGAGGGGCGACGGCATCCTATTATTACGGTTCGTTAAATCCCTCGAAATAAACATCATAAAGCATGAAATACGCCCGTACTGGCGCCGCTGCCGGTACTGATCGTGGCGACATACGACGAACAAGGTATGCCCAACGCTATGAATGTGGCATGGGGCGGTCAGTGCGGTTATCATCACGTTGCATTGAACCTCTCGTTGAATCATAAGACAACCGAAAACCTGAAACACACGAAGGCGTTTACATTGAGCATCGCCACCGTCGATACTCTGGTAGTCTCCGATTATTTCGGTCTCGTGTCGGGGCGCAAGGAAAACAAGATCGAGAAGGCTGGTGTGCATGTTACCCGCAGCGAATTTGTCGATGCCCCTGTTATCGACGAATATCCCCTGACGCTCGAATGTAAGGTTATCGAGATGCAGGAAGCACTAGGCGAAATGCACGTCGTGGGCGAGGTCGTCAATATGCAGGCCGACGAGTCGATACTGGATGAACAAGGCAAAGTGGATTTGGGTAAGTTGCGCTCGATCTCCTACGATTCCGCATCGCATTCCTATCGCGTACTCGGCGATATTGTCGGTAAGGCGTTTAAGGACGGAAATAAGCTGCTGTGATGATACGCAAGAAATTATGCGTCAAATAAACCGTTCCCAATGGGAGCAGTTACGCGACATAAACCTTGCACATAGTTAAAGTTGCTATCAGTCTATATCTTATCAAAAAATTAGTATGAAATATGACTGTTATTTAACTGCCGAAACTATTGAAAATCCATTGGGAATTTGACTTTTTCAAAAGATTTAACTACTTTGTCATCAGTTGTTTGAGGCTATGAATCCAAACGCAAAACACGGAATATAGAACCGTTGCCTTTTCGTTACCTTGTCCTATTATAAAAAATGTAACAGCCCGATTTATCGAACTGTTACATAAGTTTAGGGGAAAGCCATTTATGGGCCTCCCGCGTAAACATTTTCAGGCTTCCCAAACAACAGTCTACATTTCGATCAGCGCTTTTCCGGTCATTTCCTCAGGCTGAGGCAGCCCCATCAGCTTCAGCACGGTCGGAGCCACGTCGGCCAATACCCCGTTACGCACGCTCTTGACCCGGTCCGAAACGACGATAATAGGAACCGGATTCAACGAATGGGCCGTATTGGGCGTTCCGTCCGCGTTCTCGGCATGGTCGGCATTGCCGTGATCGGCAATCAGCACGACCTCGTACCCGTTGACCTTGGCGGTCTCGACCACGTCGTGCACGCAAGCGTCGACGGCCTTAACCGCCTTGAAAATCGCATCGTAAACTCCCGTGTGCCCCACCATGTCGCCGTTGGCGAAGTTCAGGCAGATGAAATCGAACTTCTTCTTGTTCAGTTCGGCCACCAGTTTGTCCTTCACCTCGTAAGCGCTCATTTCGGGCTGCAGGTCGTAAGTGGCCACTTTGGGAGACGGAACCAGAATCCGCTCCTCTCCTTCGAAAGTCTCCTCGCGACCGCCATTGAGAAAGAACGTCACATGGGCGTATTTTTCCGTCTCGGCGATGCGCAACTGCTTGAGTCCCTGCTTCGACACATACTCGCCGATCGTATTGACGACGTTCTCCTTGTCGAACAGGATGTGCAATCCCTCGAACTTCGCATCGTAAGGCGTCATGCAGCAATAATAGAGCGGCAGCCGCTTCATGCCGAACTCGGGCATATCCTGCTGCGTCAGTGCGATCGTCAGTTCCTTCGCACGGTCGTTGCGGAAATTGAAGAAGATCACGACGTCGCCTTCGCGGATCGTGCCGAGCGGACGGCCCTCGCCGTCGACGCAGACGATCGGCTTGATGAACTCGTCGGTCACGCCCTCGTCGTAAGACTTCTGCACGGCGGCGACCGGATCGGACGCTTTCTCGCCCTCGCCCTTTACGAGCAGGTCGTATGCCAGCTTGACGCGCTCCCAACGCTTGTCGCGGTCCATCGCATAGTAGCGGCCGACGATCGACGCGATCCGGCCGGCCGACCCTTTCAGATGACTCTGCAACGCTTCGATAAAACCTTTGCCGCTGCGCGGATCGGTATCGCGTCCGTCCATGAAGCAATGCACGAAAGTCTTATCCACGCCGTAATGCTTCGATATGTCGCAAAGCTTAAAGAGATGGTCCAGCGAACTGTGAACCCCGCCGTCCGAGACGAGGCCCATGAAGTGCACCTGCTTGCCGTTCTCTTTCGCATAAGAAAATGCCTTGACGATTTCGGGATTCTTCAGAATCGAGTCGTCGCGGCAGGCGCGGTTGATCTTCACGAGGTCCTGATAGACGACGCGCCCGGCACCGATATTGAGGTGACCCACTTCGGAATTGCCCATCTGTCCCTCGGGCAAGCCGACGTTTTCGCCGTCGGTGCGCAGCTGTGCGGAAGGATACGTCGCTTCCAGCGAGTCGATATACTCGGGATGAGCCGAGAACACGACATCGTCGTGACCGTGATCGCCTTTGCCCCAGCCGTCCAGAATCATCAGTAACACTTTGTTTGCCATAGCCTTTGCCGTTTTAATTTCGGGACGCGCCCAGCGCACGCCCCTCGAGTTGTTTTTATCGTTTCAATTGAGTCTTTATCAATTCGACCGCCCGGAAGATCGCTTTCTCGATTCCGGCGGCATCCTTGCCTCCGGCCGTCGCATAGAAAGGCTGTCCGCCGCCGCCGCCGCTTATCTCCTTGGCCGCCTCGCGCACCACTTTCGAAGCATCGACGCCCCGGGAGACGATCTCGTCGCCGAGCATGACCGTCAACGCGGGCTTGCCTCCGACAGCCGACCCGATCACGAATACCAGGTTCGGAAACTTCGGCTTCAGTCCGAACGCGATCCCCTTGACGATATCGGGCAGGAAATCGGCCTGTCGGGCAATCAGCACGATGCCGTCTTCTTCGGTCAGAGTCGGCTCGATCGACTCGACGATCGAACGGATGCGCTCGCGCTTTCCCTCCTCGATCTGCTTGTTCAGCTCCGCATTTTCCTCAACGAGCTTCTTGATGGCCTGCGTGACGGAAGGATTGTTCACGTATTGCTGAATGCCTCTCAGCGTGTCCTCCAGACCGTAGACGAACTCCGCCGCCCGCTGCGCCGTCACGGCCTCGATACGGCGCACGCCGGCCGAGGTCGCGCTCTCGGAGAGAATCTTGAAGAAGCCTATGTTCCCCGTCCGGGCAACATGCGTTCCGCCGCACAACTCGACCGATTCGCCGTACCGAATCACGCGCACCCGCTCGCCGTACTTCTCGCCGAAAAGCATCATCGCCCCCATCGAGCGGGCCTCGTCGATCGGACAATCCCGCCGCTCCTCCAGCGCGTAGTCGCTCCGGATGTCGGCATTGACGAGCCGCTCGACCTCCCGGACCTGCTCGTCGGTCACCTTTTGGAAATGCGAGAAATCGAAACGCAGATAATCGGGACACACGAGCGAGCCTTTCTGCTCGACATGCGTGCCGAGCACCCGGCGCAGCGCTTTGTGCAACAGGTGAGTGGCCGTATGGTTGGCGGCCGTCGCCGCTCTGGCTCCGGCATCGACGACGGCATGGAAATCGGCGGCCAGATCCGCCGGCAGACGGTCGACCAGATGGATCGTCAGATTGTTCTCCTTAAGCGTATCGGTCACGGCGATACGCTCGCCTCCGGCCTCGATATATCCCTTGTCGCCGGTCTGCCCTCCCGAATTGCCGTAGAAAGGCGTATGATCGAAAACGAGCTGGAAATAAGTCTTGTTTTTGGCTTTCACGCGGCGATAGCGCGAAATGCGCACGTCGCTTTCGAGCGTATCGTAGCCGACGAACCGGCTCTCGACGATCGGCAGCAGTTCGACCCAATCGTCCGTATCGACGGCCGCCGCATTGCGCGAGCGTTCTTTCTGGCGTTGCAGTTCGACGGCGAAAGCGTCCGTATCGACCTTCATGCCGCCTTCCGAGGCGATCAGTTCGGTCAGATCGATCGGGAAACCGTAGGTATCGTACAGCAGAAACGCATCGCTGCCGCCGATCGTGTCGCTGCCGGCCGAGCGAGCCTTGCTCATGACGCCCTCGAGCAGGCTGATGCCCGTCGAAAGCGTCCTCAGGAACGCGTTTTCCTCCTCCTCGATCACTTTTACGATGAGTTCCCGCTGGGCGACCAGTTCGGGGAACTGCCCGCCCATCTGAGCGACCAGCCCGTCGACCAGCCGGCAGATAAACGGCTCGTCGAAACCGAGGTAGGTATAACCGTACCGGACGGCGCGACGCAAGATGCGACGGATCACGTACCCGGCCTTGACATTCGACGGAAGCTGACCGTCGGCGATCGAGAACGCGATCGCGCGCAGATGGTCGGCGACCACCCGCATGGCGACATCGGTCTTCGGATCGTCGCCGTAGCGACGGCCGCACATCTCGCCCAGCCGGCCGATCGTCGGCTGGAAGACATCCGTGTCGTAGTTGCTCTGTTTGCCTTGCAATACCATGCACAGCCGCTCGAAGCCCATGCCCGTATCGACATGGCGGGCCGGCAGCGGTTCGAGCCGTCCGTCGGCCTTGCGGTTGAACTGCATGAACACCAGATTCCATATCTCGATAACCAGATGGTGTCCCTTATTGACCAGCTCGCGCCCGTCCAGCCCGCGACGCTCCTCGTCGCTCCGCAGGTCGTAGTGTATCTCGCTGCAAGGGCCGCAGGGACCGGTATCGCCCATCTCCCAGAAATTGTCGTGCTTATTGCCCAGAATGATGTGATCTTCGGGCAAGAACCGTTTCCAATATCCGTAAGCCTCGTCGTCCCGCTCGATACCCTCCTCGGGACTGCCTTCGAAAATCGTCGCGTACAGCCGCTCCTTGGGCAGTCCGTACACGTCAACGAGCAGTTCCCATGCCCAAGAGATCGCTTCCTTTTTGAAATAGTCGCCGAACGACCAGTTGCCGAGCATCTCGAACATCGTATGGTGATAGGTGTCGAGGCCGACCTCCTCCAAATCGTTATGCTTGCCCGAAACGCGCAGGCATTTCTGAGAATCGGCCACCCGGCGGTCCCGGATCGGGCTGTTGCCCAGAAACAGATCCTTGAACTGGTTCATGCCCGCATTGGTGAACATCAGCGTAGGGTCGTTCTTGACGACCATCGGTGCCGAGGGAACGATCCGATGGCCCTTGCTGCGGAAAAAATCGAGAAACGTCTCCCGAATCTGATTGGAATCCATAATCGAGTTATACTAACTGAATACCCTTGTTCGTTAATCCATAGAGGTTGCAAAATTAAGCAATTTGGTCTAATTTTGCGTACTTCCGGGGGCAGAATTAACGAAATGGCGAAAAAACGATACAAATTCAATCCGCAGACGCTGACCTACGAGGTGATCGCCATCCCGTTGCGCATCCGGTTCTACCGCATCCTGAGGAAAATACTGGTCGGATTCATTCTGGCCTCGATCGCCAACCTGCTGTTCTCGTTCTTTTTCTATACTCCGAAAATGTATCGTATCAGCGAGCGAAACAACGAACTGATGCTCCAGTACGAAATGCTCGGCGACAAAATCCGAGCGGCGACCGCCAAACTCGACGAGCTGCGCCACCGGGACAACCGGGTCTACCGCTCGCTGTTCGGCGTCGACTCGCTGAGTGTGCACGGCGTCTACACGCCCTACCCCGCCGCGAAATACGGCAGCATGAAGGACGATCCGTACGCCCCGCAGATGATCGGTACGTGGCTCGAGCTGGACCGGATGACGAGGCTGCTGTATCAGGAGTCGAAATCGCTCGACCAGCTTGAGGTCATGGCCAAAAGCAAGGAGCTGATGGCCGACGCGATCCCCGCGATCTGGCCGATCGACCGGAGGAACCTGCGCGGACACATCGGCGCGTTCGGCTCGCGCGTGCATCCGATATCGGGACGCATCTCGGGACATCAGGGCATCGATCTGGGCGGACGGACAGGCAATCCGGTCTACGCGACCGGAGACGGCACGGTCGCATTCAATAACGAGGGCGTGCGCGGATACGGGCTGCAGGTGCTGATCGACCACGGCTTCGGTTATAAGACCCGTTACGCGCACCTGAGCAAGATACTCGTCTCTCCGGGACAGAAAGTCAAGCGCGGCGAGCTGATCGGAGAGGTCGGCAGCACCGGACGCTCGACCGGACCGCACCTGCACTACGAGGTAATCTACCGGGGCCAGCACGTCGACCCGATCAACTACTTCAGCCGCGATATGACCGAGGCCGAATTCGAAAAGATCATCGAGTCGGCACGGGCGACCACCTATGAAACGGAATAAGACCATGAGCGAGAATAGCCGACCGACCCGCTTCAAGGACCTCGTGCCCCGCTGGCAGGAGCAACGCGAGAATTTCAAGAAAAAATTTCTGCGCGGTGTGGTTCACGCATTCGCGTGGACCGGAATGGCCGTACTCTACTACCTTGCGTTCTCGATCTTTTTCGACACGCCGCTGGAATACGAAATGAAGCATTCGACCCGAATGCTCAGGCAACAGTACGACTCGCTCAGCCGACGCTACGACACGGTAGAGAAAGTGCTGATGAACGTCATCGACCGGGACCGGGGCGTGTTCCGGACCCTGTTCGAGTCGGACCCCTATAATTTCGATACCGATTTCGAAAAAAAGAAGTGGGAGGCTCAGGAAAAGCTGCTGACCAAGTCGAACAAGGAGCTCGGCAAGCTTTTCCTCGAAAAACTCCGCTCGTTCGAGAAACGCGGCAGCGAGCAGCTTTTCACCCTCGCAACGCTCGAACAGGCCGCCGACTCGCTCAAGGACCGGTTCGACAACATCCCGGCCATACAGCCCGTCATCAACAAGGAGCTCACGCTGCTCACCGCCTCCTACGGCATGCGCATCCACCCGTTTTACAAAAGTCTCGCGGCCCATCAGGGAGTCGACTACACGGTCAGCGAAGGTTCGCGCGTATTCGCCACCGCCGACGGACGCATCAAGGAGATTATCACCAAGCGCACCTCTTCGGGCAACACGGTGGTCATAGACCACGGAAACGGATACGAAACCGTATACAGCCACTTAGGCAAAATCTACGCGCGCCGGGGCGACCGCGTCCGTCGGGGCGACATCATCGCCCAGTCGGGCAACACGGGCCTGTCGCTCGCTCCGCACCTGCACTATGAAATCCGGCACAACGGCATGCGAGTCGACCCGATCCACTATTTCTTCATGGAGCTCGACTACGAGGAGTATCAGAAAATCGTCAAAATAGCCCAAACGGGCATGCAGTCATTCGATTGACAGGGGGTCTTCGCACAAAAACAGGAACTTTTCTCTCACGCCCCGTATTTCCGTAGGGCACAATCGAAATATTTACTAATTTTGCCGTCAGTAGTTCATTTTCTAACCAAACGACTCACATGGCCACACTACGTTTCAAAGCCCTCGGCGAAATATCGCGCAGGGAACCGATCGAGCCCGAGCTTTCGGACAAGAAAATCTCCGACCGTCATATATGAATGTATTCAATGACAGAGTGGTTTTCATGGACGGATGGAACAAGTCTGTTTATATGATAGATAGCATATAAACCGGCGATCGACGGTTGATAAAAAGATGGAGTCCTTTGCAGGGCTTGAGGGTAAAATCAAGATACGATGAAAAAGGGGGCTTGCCACAACACGGTGGCAGGCTCCTTGATTTTTGAATAAGAATATGTTATACTGTATAAACAAATAAAAGTTTATGCGGCGAATAGTCGGTGATATCCGAGATGTGCTTCTTCGCCGGACAATGAAAACACCCTCGTTTTTTTACGACAATTTTTACGACAAATCAAATAAAGTTATGACATCTTATGTGAGGTTATGTACTTTAATGAAAACGGTTTGGATTAACAAAGTAAGGAAAAGAGAGGTTAAATCAGGGCATAAGATACTTTCACTTGAAATCCCCACGATGAAGCCGGAAGTGAAGTAAATATTTTAACGGGCAGTTCCTTTGGGATTGCCCGTTTTCTGAAACAGCAAAATATAAATCGAATTTGGAGTGAGATTATGAAAAAAAGAACAGCAATAACTGCGGTTATATTAACGCTTATAATGACATTTATGGAAATGTCCGCTCTGCCGGCAGCACTGTTTTGTAATATAAAAATTGAGGACATCGATCCGATTTATATTACTTTGATGTTGAATTTTTTATTGGCTTTTGCGATTTGTTGGGTATGCAGAAGGTTTCTGATGAAGGATTGGCAGTTTGGATTACAGCTTAAAGGCGTTTTATCGGGGCTGATAAAATACGGGTTACCCGCAGTAATTGCGACTGTGGCAGTTACATTTGCTTTCTGTATCGGACTTATGCCGTTTGATAATAAACCGACTATATGGAGAGTTGTTATTGAAGGAATTGTATACTACATAGGTGTCGGCATTATGGAAGAATTGTACCTGAGAGGTTTGTTGCAGAATATTATTGCAAAGTGGTTCGGGGAAAGAAAAAACGCAATCTTGTATGCGATTTTGATTACTTCTGTATTATTTGGCTTAGGTCATATTTTCGGAGCTTTGGGACAGCCGATTGCAACAGTAATAGCTAAAACAGTCTGGGCAACCGCACTCGGCGTTTATTTCGGAGCGGTCTACGCAGTAAGTAAAAATCTGTGGGTTCCGATCATACTGCACTTAATTATAAATCTGTGCGGTATTCCGTTTTGCTTTTCAACGAGTAACCGGTACCCGACAATAGCTTTGATAGCTTGTCTTGTATCTTATGTTCTGCTTGCGGTTTATGGC
>ERZ857882.668-NODE-668-length-42908-cov-29.720766_pt1 | contig 42908 bp, 31 predicted proteins | sample MGYA00519697_ERZ857882 | MGnify/ENA primary metagenome ERZ857882 (study PRJEB31778, sample SAMEA3449373) | human gut metagenome | biome: human gut; feature: human-associated habitat; material: faeces | place: United Kingdom | collected 2010/2012 ...
GAGGAGGCCTGCCCATAGTACGAGAGGACCTGGGTGGACGAACCTCTGGTATGCCGGTTGTCGCGCCAGCGGCACGGCCGGTTGGCTACGTTCGGGAGGGATAACCGCTGAAAGCATCTAAGCGGGAAGCCTGCTCCAAGATTAGGATTCCATGGATCTTCGAGATCCTGTAGCCCGCATGTTGAACACGTGTTTGATAGGCCGGAGGTGGAAGCCCCGTGAGGGGTGGAGCCGACCGGTACTAACGGGCGATGGCGACACAACAATTCCGATCCTCTTGTGGAGGGTTGGTTCCGCGTCTTTCCTGTGCTGGATCGTCCTGGACGGCAATATGCGTTGGGATGGTCACTGAACGATACAACGGTAGGCTTTGCCTCGCGTCCGCTAGCCGGTTCCCAAACCGCCACGTGATAATTGAATGGCCGGAATGGCCGCCATGTTTTGGCTGTCGTTCCGTGATCGCGGTTTTGCGGTGGTCATAGCCCTGGTGAGACGCCCGGTCCCATTCCGAACCCGGTAGCTAAGGCCAGGCGCGGCGATGGTACTGCACTCGAGAGGGTGTGGGAGAGTAGCACGCCGCCGCTTCAAACGTTGGGGGTTCCCGTCGAGCATCCTGCTCCGGGAACCCCATTTTTTATCCCTGAACACAAGTAGGGCGCAAGCGTTTTATCGCAATGGGTTTATAGACTGGGCAACTATGCATTACTTCGTACCCAAACGTTGCACCGAGTCGAACAAGATCATGTATCACGACAAGGCAACGGCTCAGCAGGCCGCCGACCAGAGTTGGCGCGAACGCGGCACTGAGCTTTGGGTATACCGTTGCGATTTCTGCGGTACTTGGCATCTCACGCATCGCGATCCACAATCCAGCTACATGCATGTTCCGCTTAACCAGCAGCTCAAGCCACATTCCCGCAAGAAGGGCTACAAGCCCCGCAGAAGGTAATAGCAGAGCAATAGCAGGGCATAACAGGACAATACCGAGAACAAGGCAACATATAAAACCAAGGCCCGGCGGATTCATTGCAATCCACCGGGCCTTGTGTTGTATCAGCTTCGTATCAATGATACGAGCGCTGCCATGTATCTACCGCTCCAAACGGAAGCCCTGTCGCTTCGCCTGCACGGCAATGGCCTTGGCGTTCACGCCCTCGTCGATCGCATTTGCCGCAATCTGGTCGCTGAACACGTCCACCGGCCGTTCGGTATCGCGCAAATCGTAATACTTGTGCACTTCGGCGTCGAACGAATCCAAGCCGGACAGCAGCTTCTCATCGCTACTTGGATACTCGTTCTCGAAGAACTGCATGGAACGCGGCATACGCGGCTTGACGGCCGGCTCCTGATCGGGCTTGCCGATTGCAATGCCCAGCACCGGGTACGTGTATTCGGGCAGATTCAGCAGGTCGATCAGCGCGGGAACATCGTTGAGCAGCGAGCCGAGAATCACGCAACCCAAGCCGAGCGAGTACGCGGCCGTCTCCATCGCGTGCAGTGCCAGAACCGCGTCGTTCTGCGCCTGCGTGAAACGATAGCTGCCATTGAGCGTGAACGCGTCGGACGCCACTTCCACGCCCTTGCGCGCGGCGATCGCGGCATTGCGATGCTCGTCCAGCACGAACACGTACAGCAGCGGCGCGGTCGCGATATACGGCTGCCCGCCGATTTCGGCAAGACGCTTCTTGGCGGCTGGCTCGGTGACGCGGATGGCGGACCAGTCGTTCAGGAACTGGCTGCTCGCCGCATGCTGCGCCACGGTCTCCAACGTTTCGACGACGTCGTCCGGCAGTGGCTTCGGCTTGAATTTGCGGATGGAACGACGCTCCAGCAGAGTGTCGACGGTTGCGTTATGAAGAATGTTGCTCATACCGCCATTGTTGTCCGCGCGGCGCGATTTTGCAAGGGAATCGGGCTAAATCCGTCTCCCTGTGAGAACATATCTACTTGAGACTGCTTTGCGATATTTGCGACGTATTTACTTGCCCTGCGCCTGCCGTGCGTGCCGCCTGTCCACAATCGCCTTCGACCCGCGGCCGGACAGTTGCGATACGAGCGCGCCGAAACCGGCGGAAACCACGGCGAATACGATGCCGAGCGCCGCTTCCGCAGCCTCGTTCTTGGTACCGTCGGCACGGACGGCCTTGCGGCCGACGCTTTTCTTCCACACCATCTCGAACGCCTTGCCGAGCACCAGTCCGGCCAACGTGGGCACGACGGACTTGAAAATCTTATCGCCAAATGAATCGGGATCGTTCAGTCTCTGGTCGCGCATCGCATTCACCTTCTCGTCGACGGTGTGCAGGGCCGCCACCACGCGGTCCGCACTGGATTCCATATTCGGCATTTCACTCATGAAACCAGTGTAACGCGTCGGAAAACATGCCGGAATATGTGCGGGACACGTGGCGGAATGGGATGAAAACGCAGCTTGCGTCGGCTAGAGTAGAGACATGACTGAAACTCAACTGGGAGGCAATGCCGCTTCCGCAATCACCCCTGGCCGCTTGGTGCTGCTGCGCCACGGGCAGACCGTGTGGAGCGAATCCGGACAGCACACCGGCCGCACCAATATTCCGTTGACTGACATTGGCTGCGATCAGGCTCGTGCCGCCGGCGAACGGTTGCGTGAGGCGTTTCCCCAGGGTTTCGCGCAGGGGTGCATGTTCGCCAGTCCGTTGCGCAGAGCCCAGCAGACGGCGCAGCTGGCCGGATATGGCGATTTCGATGTGCTCCCTGAAATCGCGGAATGGGATTACGGCCGTGCCGAAGGGCGTACGCGCCAGGAAGTGAGTGCGGTGGGCGGTTTCGCTTGGGATGTGTGGCGCGACGGTCCGCAGGCACTTCCCGAATCGTTGGAAGGCGATTGGATTGAAACTTTGCCGAACGGCGAGCAGGTGCCCGTGCACAACGGTCCGGGTGAGACGGTGGAGGAAGCTGCGGCGCGCACACGTGAGGCGATCGCCACGGTCAAACCGTTGCTCGACGCTGGAAACGATGTGCTGCTGGTGGCGCATGCGCACGTTCTTCGTATCTTGACGTCGCAATGGCTCGGTGTTGATCCGCATTTCGCGCGGTTGCTGCGATTGGACACTGCGCATTATTGTGTATTAAGCCAATATAAAGGTGACAATGTCATCGAACACTGGAATTGCTGAATTATCGAACGGAACTGTTTGATATCGCTGAATATTATGGCGGTCCCTCCTTGGAACCGCCTTTTTATTGCATGCATGACTTGCCACTTTGCTGCGGCGTGTCGCAAACGCTTGCATAAAAGTATGCTCTCTAAAAGTATTGAAAATAAACGATTTTCGGGATTTCTTTCGATGGTGTGACGTCTGATTTTTGAATTCATTTTGCCTACGTTTGCAAAAATCGGGGAAATGCGGCACAATAGTGGTTGTTAGGAATCGTGATGACGCGATACCGCAAATTGTTTCCCAACGAGAAGCTGGGAACAGGAATGGAAGAGAAAGGTTCGATGATGAATCGTACTATTAAGGCAGCAGTTGGAATGGTCGCTATCGCGGCAATGTCTGTTGGCACGTTGGCTGCTTGCGGTGGTTCTAGCTCAAGTTCCGATAACGGCAAGGGCAAGGTGTACTTCCTTAACTTCAAGCCGGAATCCAGCGACGAATGGAAGAAGCTGGCCAAGGATTACACCAAGGAAACTGGTGTTGAGGTCAAGGTCCAGACCGCTGCTTCCGGTACATACGAACAGACTTTGAAGTCCGAGATTGCCAAGTCCGAGGCTCCGACCTTGTTCCAGGTCAACGGCCCTGTCGGCTACCAGAACTGGTCGTCCTACACCGAAGACATGTCCGATACTGAGCCGTACAAGCAGCTTATCAACAAGGATGTCGCCCTCAAGGATGGGGATAAGGTCGTCGGTGTTCCGTATGCCATGGAGACTTATGGCCTGATCTACAACAAGGATCTGCTGGCCAAGTACATTGCCACTGACGGCGCCAAGATCAAGAGCGTCGATGACATCGACAACTTCGATACCTTGAAGGCCGTGGCCGATGACATCCAGGCTAAGAAGGACCAGCTTGGTGTCAAGGGCGCGTTCACCTCCGCCGGCTTCGACTCCAGCTCCGACTGGCGTTTCAAGACCCATTTGGCTAACCTGCCGCTTTACTATGAGTTCAAGGATGACAACGTCACCAAGCAGCCGGAGACCATCAAGGGCACCTACCTGCCGGAATATAAGAACATCTTCGATTTGTATCTGAAGGACTCCACCACCGAGCCGACCCAGCTGAGCTCCAAGACCGGTGATGATTCTACCTCCGAGTTCTCCCTCGGCGAGGCTGTGTTCTATCAGAACGGCACCTGGGCATGGTCCGATCTGCAGAAGGCCGGCATGAAGGCTGACAGCGTTGGCATGATCCCGATCTACATCGGTGCCAAGGGCGAAGAGAAGCAGGGTCTGGCCACCGGTTCCGAGAACTACTGGTGCATCAACTCCAAGGCTTCCGACGCTGACAAGAAGGCCACCAAGGACTTCCTGAAGTGGGTCGTCACCAGCAAGACCGGCATCAAGTCTCTGTCCAGCGACATGGGCTTCACCACCCCGTTCAAGTCCTTCAGCGACGTCAAGTCCGACAATCCGCTGGTCCAGGCTGCTGTTGATGATCAGAACTCCGGCAAGACCGCAGTCTCTTGGAACTTCACCATGATGCCGTCCGAAGAGTGGAAGAACAAGCTTGGTTCCGCCCTCCTCGAATACGCTCAGGGTACCGGTGACTGGGATGCCGTCAAGACCGCGTTTGTTGACGGTTGGAAGACTGAGTACGACGCTGTTCACTGAGATTGTGTTGCACCATGAGTTGCAAATCGCAATTCAATAACTGAATAAGCTAGCTGAGGTCGAGGATTTTTCCTTTCCTCTCTTCGCCCCAGCCGGTTGTGGAGACAACGGAAGGCCGTCATCGCAATGTTCTGCGATGACGGCCTTTCTGTGTTTCGTACGTTTGCCGTGTGCGCAATGTGCGGCAAACGTCAGTGACGCAGTCTGGCGGTGGTCGATCGGACGATTAGCTGTGCGGGAAACGTCTTGAACGGCTCGTCAAGCGGCTGCTTGTCAATCAGGGCAAGCGTCATACGGGCCGCCTCGTGTGCCATCTCGACCGGTGTCTGACGGATGGTGGTCAAACCGAGATCGCGAGCGTAGGTGCTGTCGTCGTAGCCAATGATGGAGATGTCGTTCGGTATTGTGAAACCGTTGCGTTCCAGCTGGAACAGTAGCGGAATTGCGATGCCGTCTTCCTGACAGGCAATCGCCGTGGGCATGTGGTCCGAGCTGAGCAGCTGCGTGACGACTTTGCTGATGTTGTTCTTGCCTTCGTCGGTAACGAACACGCGCGGTTCGACGCCATTGGACTTGCAGCACGTCATGAACGAATCGAAACGGCCCTGCACGCTGAAGTGCAGCGTCACTTCACGGTCGGTACGGATGTAAGCGATATCGCGATGGCCAAGCGTTATCAAGTGGCGTGCGGCCAATTCGGATCCCTGCTTGTCATCGATGCGCACGGCGGCGTTGAAGCCGCGCTCTTCCGGCAAGCTCGAATTGATGCCGATGATTGGCACATCGACTGACCTGAGTTGCCTGATTTCGTTGCTGTCGATGTCGAAGGAAATGACGATTACGGCGTCGACATTGCGGCGTACCGGCAGCATGTCGAAGAACGCGCGGCGTTCCTCGGCGCTGGACATCTGATAGATTGAGATGTCGTAGCCTTCATCATGGAAGGATTCGTTCAGTCCTTCCATGATGGACGAACTGAACCACAGATTGAGTCGGCCGGAAATCAGCACCGCGATTCGTAGCGCGCGGCCGGTTTTGAGTGCTGCAGCGGAGCGCGAGATGGAAAAATTTAATTCGTCGGCGGCTTTCATGACTTTGTCACGCGTGGCTTTCGACACAAGGTCGGGACGTGTGAAGGAGCGAGAAACCGTTGAAATGGAGACGTGCGCAAGTTGTGCCACGTCTTGAATGCTGCTTTTCATGGTGACCCCTTGTATAGTAGAACTACTGGATATTCAGCATACTGTATTGAAACACTCTTGCAAAAGTTGGATTACAAACGTTTTCATTTGTGCCACAGTTGTTGCGGGGCTGATATTTACAATGCTTTCAGGCTGTCAATACTATGACAACGATGCAGAATATATGATTTATGACATGTAAAAATGACAACGTTTGACATTTCGCGTCGCGCTGTTTATTATAACAACTGTAAAAACTAAAAAGGCGAAAAACAATGCAGTGATTCGCCGATTTGGGGCAGTTGGTTTTCCATGCCGCGTTGCTGCGGTGTTGGAATGGAGAGGAAAGAAAGCAGGCAAGCTATGATCAGCATGGCCGGCAAAGCGATACGAAAGTGGTGGGCTCTGTTTGCGCTACCGACGTTCGCTGCATTTATCATCGGGTTTGTAATCCCGTTCATCATGGGTGTGTATTTGAGTTTCTGCAAGTTCACAACTGTGACTGACTCGGAATTCATTGGACTTAAAAACTATCAGAAGGCACTTGCGGATAAGGAATTCCTGCATGCGTTAGGTTTCTCGACGGCGCTGACCATTGTCACTACGGTTGTGATCAATGTGGTTGCGTTTGCCATCGCATATATGCTTACCAAGGCCATCAAGGGCTCCAACATCTTCCGTTCGGTGTTCTTCATGCCGAACCTCATCGGTGGCATTATCCTGGGCTACATCTGGATGCTGCTGCTCAACGGCATTCTCGCTCACTGGGGCCGCGCGTTGACGTATAGCGCAACCTACGGCTTCTGGGGCTTGGTCATCTTGGTGTGCTGGCAGCAGATTGGCTATATGATGATTATCTACATCGCAGGCATGCAGTCGCTGCCGACCGACGTGCTCGAAGCGGCTTCCGTGGACGGCGCAAACGGCACCCAGACCATGTTCAAGATCATCATTCCGCTGATGATGCCGTCTATCACCGTATGCTCGTTCCTGTGCGTCACCAACGGCTTCAAGCTGTACGATCAGAACCTTGCATTGACCAACGGCGCTCCGTCGAACATGTCTGAAGGTCTGGCAATGAACATTACCCGCACGTTCTACGGCCGTATGGGCTGGGAAGGCGTCGGCCAAGCGAAGGCAGTGCTGTTCTTCATTCTGGTGGCCATCGTGGCGCTCATCCAGAACAAGCTCACCACGAGCAAGGAGGTGGAGGCATGAACTCCGGAGAAAAAGTCAAGCACGGCGCACTGTGGTCCGTACTGTTCGCGGTGGTTTCGCTGGCGTGGATCTTCCCGATCGTGCTGGTGATCATCAACTCTTTCAAGCAGAAGGCGTATATTTCTCGTAACGCGTTCTCCCTGCCGACCGGTAAGGCGTTCGTTGGACTTGAAAACTATACGCGTGGCCTCGATACCACGAACTTCTTTGCCAGTTTCGGCTGGACCCTGCTCATCACTGTCGGTTCCGTGGCGCTGATTCTGGTGTGCACTTCGATGTGCGCATGGTGGATTGTCCGCGTGAACAACTGGGCTGCAAAGCTGCTGTACACGTTGTTCCTGTTCAACATGATTGTACCGTTCCAGATGGTCATGTTCACCCTCTCCAAGCTGGCCGATATGCTCAAGCTCAACACCCCGTGGGGTCTGTGCTTCGTGTATCTGGGCTTCGGCGCTGGTCTGGCCGTGTTCATCTTCACCGGTGTGGTTAAGGGCATTCCGGAATCGCTGGAAGAATCCGCCATGATCGATGGTGCTTCCGTGCCGCGTATCTTCTTCCAGATCGTTGTGCCGATCATGAAGCCGTCCATTGTGTCCGTGGCTATTCTGCAGGCCATGTGGATCTGGAACGACTACCTGCTGCCGTACCTGACGCTCGACCTGGGCAAGTACAAGACCATTTCCGTGGCCGTGCAGTACCTGAAGGGCGGTTATGGTTCCGTGGATATGGGCGCCATGATGGCATGCCTGGTTATGGCCATCATCCCGATCATCATCTTCTACCTGATCTGCCAGAAGTACATCGTCAAGGGTGTTATGGCTGGAGCCGTTAAGGGCTGATCTTCGATCAGCCCTTAGGGAACAGCGCAGTGCGCTGTTCCCAGGCTCCAGCCCGAGCGGCTATGTCGCGAGGGTAACGTTGAGCCCGCGCGTAGCGCGGTCCTTAATTGCAGGGCCGAAGGCGGCGCGGTGAAGGGCTGATTTTCACCCAGAAAAATTTAAGGGACTGATGCGAATCAGTCCCTTTTTTCGTGCCTAATTACTTGCTGATGTACTTGCGGAAGACATGCTCGAGGATCGGCGAATGCAGCATCAGCATGGTGCCGTAGCCGAGCACGAGCAGCAGGAACAGGCCCTGCGGCATGTAGAACCAGCTGGCCACGAGCAGCGCGACGTACACCGCGTCAATCGCAATCAATGCCAACGTGTGCCCGATGTTGCTCACGCCGAACACAAAAGCGTTGCCGAGCGTGCGCCAAAACGAGTTTTCGAAACGTGCCTGCAATGCCCAAACCCATTCAAAACCGATCAGCCATACGATCGTCAGCGCGAATTTCGGAATCAGCAGCGGCGTGATCTGCAGCACGATCCACGAGTAGACGCACAGCGCGCCGGTCGTGCCGAAAATCAGCCAGTAGCCGGTTGATTTCGCGAAATTCGAGCGGAAGGCGGCGAAATAGTTGCGCGTCGCCGTGCCTTCGCCGGACAGCGTGCGGCGGGTGGCGTCGTGGCCGGCGGTCAGCGCCGCGCCGATCGTAATGATCGGAATACTGGTGACGAGCATCAGAATGTTGATCCAGATCGCGTCGACGGCGTCGCTCAGGCCGCGCATAAAGCCGGAATCGGGGGAGAGGAACTTCATAATCGCCTTTCGTATGGCATCCGTTGGCAACGTATGCAAGTCGAATCTTCTGCGATTCTACTCGATACAGCTGGAGTATGCACATTTTCGTCAAACGTTTGATGTGCTGCAATGATTAAGTTTTCATTAGCGTTTCGCTTTGCTTGATGTTATCGTTTTCATGTAGCGGAGACAGTGCTCCGCATCCGATGGACTACGACAAAAGGGGTTATGGTGACAGCAAACAACATGCGTGACGATTGGTGGAAGCAAGCCGTCGTCTACCAGATCTACCCGCGCAGCTTCAAAGACGTGAACGGCGACGGGTTGGGAGACATCGCCGGCGTCACCGAGAAAATGGATTACCTGAAGAATCTCGGCATCGACGCGATCTGGCTGAGCCCGTTCTACCCGTCCGACCTGGCCGACGGCGGCTACGACGTGATCGACTACCGCAACGTGGACCCGCGCCTCGGCACCATGGCCGATTTCGACGCGATGGCCGCCGCCGCGCATGAAGCCGGCATCAAGGTGATCGTCGACATCGTGCCGAACCACACGTCCAACAAGCACAAGATGTTCATCGAGGCGCTCGCCGCCGGCCGAGGTTCGGCCGCACGCGACCGCTACATCTTCCGCGAAGGCCGCGGCGAGCACGGCGAGCTGCCGCCGAACGACTGGCAGTCGCTGTTCGGCGGCCCGGCGTGGCAGCAGGTCGATGACGGACAGTGGTACCTGCACATGTTCGCCAAGGAGCAGCCGGATCTGAATTGGAAGAATCCGGACGTGCACGAGGAATTCAAGAAAACGTTGAGATTCTGGTCCGACCACGGCACCGACGGCTTCCGCATCGACGTGGCGCACGGCTTGGCCAAGGACCTCGATTCCGTGCCGCTGGCCGACATGGATCCGGCCGCGGTGCAGCATGTGCTGCCGGCGGACGGCGCGTTCAGCCCGCTGTGGGACCGTCCGGAAGTGCACGACATCTACCGCGAATGGCGTCAGGTGTTCAACGAGTACAATCCGCCGCGTTTCGCCGTCGGCGAGGCGTGGGTGAAGGCCGAATCGCAGCATCTGTACGCGTCCACCGACGAGCTTGGCCAGGTGTTCAATTTCGAGTTCGCCGAAGCCAACTGGTTCGCCGACGAGTTCCGTACGGCCATTGCTGACGGCTTGCGCGCCGCCGAGGAAACGCACGGTTCCACCACGACGTGGGTTATGAACAACCACGATGTGCCGCGCAGTCCGTCGCGTTTCGGTCTGCCGCAGGTGAAGGACGCTCCGTACCACCAGCTGGCGCACGATTGGCTGTTGCGTGACGGAGAGACCTACCGCGAGAATCGTGAGCTCGGCACCCGTCGCGCCCGCGCAGCCGCGCTGATGGAACTGGGCCTGCCGGGTTCCGCCTACGTGTATCAGGGCGAGGAACTGGGCCTGTTCGAAGTGGCGAACATTCCGTGGGATCGTCTTGAGGATCCGACGCCGTTCAACACCCGTCGCAACTTCACCGACAAGGGTCGTGACGGCTGCCGTGCACCGATGCCGTGGAAGGCTGCCGATTGCGGCGAACCGGCTTCGTGGAGCCCGGACTTCATCACCGGCGGCACGTTCGGTTTCGGCCCGGAGCAGGGCGATTCCGCCGACGCGCACCTGCCGCAGCCGGCCTGGTTCAAGGATTTCGCGGCCGACGTCGAGGCCGATGACAACGGTTCCATGCTGCACTTGTACCGCAAGCTGTTGCAGTTGCGACAGACGGTGCTGACGGCGACCGGAGACACGTCCGCCGACCTGCTGGACATGGGCGATACGGTGGTCGCCTACTCGCGTCCGGCCACGGAAGGCCGTCGATTCTTGTCCGTCACCAATTTCGGCGACGAGCCGATCGCCCTGCCGGACGATGCGGTCGCCATCGCAAATTCCGTGCCGTTGACGGACGACGGCAAGCTGGATAGCGACGCCTCAGTCTGGCTGCTGCTGGGCTGATCGACCGCTGAACCTGGCCGCTCCCAAATCGCCTTGCATATATGAAAAATTCCGGCCCTCCACAAGGAGGACCGGAATTTTGGTTTGTAAGGAAAGGGGAATGGTAAGTCTAAACGCTACTTCTCGCCGTTCATGATGGCGGCAAGCGATTGCACGCGCGGCAGATCGAACACCTCATCGGTGTGCACCACCTTGAGGTCCGGGCCTGCCAGCGGCACACGCCAGTTGGAGTATTCACTGGACGTGCCCGGCTGGTTCTGCGTGCGCGTCTCGCCCACGCCATCCACCAGCGCGGCCTGCAGCAGCACGGACGGCGACTTGAGCAGCATCTTGTGCATCGCCTCGACGATTTCCTGGATGTGGCCTTCCACATCGCCCGCCACTTCCGGCGTGATCAGGCCGGACTCCACGAGACGGTCCATCATCGCGTCGCGTTCGGCGGTGGCGGAAGCCTGGAACTCCTCGACCGGGCCGGACAGCAGGTGCAGCTGTTCGCGCAGCTTGACGTGCTCGAACTGCAGGTAGCCGGCGGTCGGCGGCAGGTCGTGCGTGGTGACGGAAGCCAGCGCGTACTTGCGGTACGTGGACGGATCGGCGTACGGGTCGCCGGCGTTGGGGGAGTCGTCCACGCGGGCGAACCATTCCACCATGCAGCCCAGCAGGCCGTGCTCGCCGAGTACCGTGCGTACGTAATCAGGCACGGTGCCCAGATCCTCGCCGACCACCAAACCGTTCACGCGGGACGCTTCAATGGTCAGGATCGCGATCATCGCCTCATAGTCGTACGTAACGTACGCGCCACCGCGCGCGCCTTCGCCCTGCGGAATCCACCACAGACGGAATAGGCCGAGTACATGGTCGATGCGCACCGCGCCCGCGTGCGAGAACATGTTGTGCACCATCTCGCGGTACACGCCATAACCAGTTTTGGCCAGATAATTCGGATTGAACGGCGGCTGGCCCCAATCCTGACCCTGCTGGTTGTAGAAGTCCGGTGGGCAGCCCACGGTTACGCTGCCTACTGCGAAACGTTCCGGATTCCACCACACGTCCGCGCCGAGCGAGTGCACGCCCACGGCCATATCCTGCATGAGGCCGAGTGCCATACCGCTGTCACGGGCGGCGTTCTGCGTGGCTGTCACCTGCTCGTCGGCGATCCACTGCAGCCAGCATTCGAAATCGACCATATCGGCGTGCTCGCGCATGAGCTCCACCACTTCAGGCGAATCGCGGTTCGTGTCCTTGAACCACGTGCCTTCCCACGGCGCGCCCCACACCTGGAACGCCACCGACCATGCGGCGAACGCGCGCAGATCCGGACCCGCGGCCTCCTTGAACGCGTCGAACGCGGCCTGACGCTCGACGGAACGCGGCACGTTGTACACAAGCTGCAGCGCCTGGCGCTTGTGCCACCAAGCGGAATTGATGTCGAGCGGCTCGATACTGTCGTTGGCTGGCGAGACTTCCGCGTGCAGACGCGCCACTTCGGCCTGGTCCGCCTCGTTGAGTTCCGCATATTCAGCGATATCCTGCGGACGGATGTACGTCACATTGAGAAAACGACGCGATTCGGGAAGATACGGCGACGGCTCCAGCGGCGGCACTGGCGCGGTGGCGTGAATCGGGTTGATAAGCATGAAATCGGCATGCGATTTCGTTGCCGCGTCGGACAGCAGCAGCTTCAGATCGCCATAGTCGCCCACGCCCCAGGATTCAGCGGAACGGATGGAATACATCTGTGCCATCCAGCCCCAACGTTGCTTTTCCGCTACTGCTGGCGGCAGTTCGATGCGTGCCGGTGCGCAGATCAGCGCGGCTTCGGCGTGCAGCGGGCCGGCATCGACGGCCAGCGTGTGGTAGCCGGCGGGAATATCGTCCGGCAGCGTCAGTTGCAGCGAGCCGTCATCTGCGTTCGAGCCCGTCAGATACGCGGTCAGATCGCCCGCATATTCCGTGCCGTCTTCCAACGTCAGCTTCAGCGCCACGTCGTTTCCTTTCGCGCGGATTGGCGTGACGGCTTCCTTGCCGATGAACTTCACGACGGTCGGCTCAACAAGTGTGTCTGCGATGCGCTGCTGGGTCGCCGCATAGGAGGCGGTGATCGCTTCGTCGCTGGATGCGTCCACGCCGAGTGCGGCCAATACGGAGACGAGCACTTCGTCGCGGATTTCCACATAGGTGCCGAGCTGGTCGATATACGACGTGGAAATGCCATTGAGCTTGGCGAGCTGGATAAGAGGCCGTGCGATGCGTTCTGCGCTTTCGGTCTGCTGGGTCTGTGTCATAGGTCCCTTCTTTCCGCGCCGTTTGTGACGGCTGACATGCTACATTGCTTGCGATTGCCGCAGCTTCGATGCTGGTGGCATTCGCACCAAAGATAACTATATCACGGTATGATATCGTTTTCAAAGCGTGTTTTGCGGTAAGAGAGTGTTGCTATATTGCGATTTTGCTCTAATTTCAGGAATATAGATAACCGGAATTGTTTTTCCATATTGACTATCGTTTGCAATACGAAGGCGCAGCGCTCCGCATTGCAAACGATTATTCCAACGGGGCATTGCTCGTCTGCTACTCGGCTTCGAGAATTGCAAAGCTTTGCAGACCTAGACGCAGCGAAGTGCCGCTAATTTCGTTTTCGCCGATGCTGAAAATCGTCCGATAACTACCATCTGGTAGCTGCAAAGCTTTGCAATCGCGGCTTGGATTGACGGCTATGATCAGCTTCTGCAGGTGGGTGGAACGCTCGAAAACGAACACTCTATCGCGTTCGATTGCATGGAACGTAGCCCCCGACCGCAAGGCGTCGCATTCCCCCTTGACGTGGAGTATGGAGCGCACCGTATGCCACAGTGATTCGGCGTCGGCCTGCTGTGCGGCGACGGTCGGGGCGTCGGCGGACGGGTCGGCGGGCAGGTAGCTGCCACCGGTCACATCGCCAGCCCGAGTGTCCGATTCTGCAGAATCGGACACGTGAAGTGCTCCGGATGCGTCGTTCGCACCCCACTGCATCGGTGTGCGCGAACCGGTGCGCACGTAGCCGCCTTCTTTGCCGGGCAGTGCGCGGTATCGCATGCCGATTTCGTCGCCGTAATACAGGAACGGCACGCCCGGCATCGCGAACAGCGTGCAGTATGCCAGGGCGATTTCGCGCTGCGACAGTCGCGGCGCCACGCGTGCGGTGTCGTGGTTGCAGGTGATGAAATTAAAATTTCCGTCGGCCGTTTCCGCTTCGCGCAGACGCGGCTCGTACTCGTCCAGGAATTCGCTGATCGGCGTGCCGGAATCGGCGTTGAAATAGCTCTTGTCGCCCTTGCGGCTCAACGGGTCGTCCACGTTGCGCAACAGCATGTTGTAGCCGTTGGGAACGCCGTCCCAACGCCAATCGAGATAGAAATCCATGTCGAAGCCGGCGGCCATCGACTCCTCTGGCCGTCCCCATTCCGAAACGAACGCGGCTTCGGGGAAGGCCGGGCGGATCCGGGCGAACATGTACTGCCAGGTGCGGATGGTGTAAGGCTTGCCCTCATCGTCCTTTTTGACGAGGCTGTCGGCCATATCCACGCGGAAGCCGTCTGCGCCACGGGAAAGCCAGAACCGCATGACGTCCACCATCGCGTCGCAAGTGGCCTTCGCGTCCGGACCAAGGGCTGGCTTCTGCCAGCTACGTTCGGGGTGCGCGAAACCGTAGTTGAGCGCCGGCTGGCATTTGAAGAAGTTCAAGATGTAGGTACCGTTGCGGGGCGATTCGCCGCCGATGAATGGCAGTCCGTCGCCACCGGAGATCCATGAGTCTGTCCAGATGTAGCGGTCGGAATAATTGTTTCGTTCGACCTTGCAACTGCGGTGGAACCACTCGTGTTCCTCGCTGGTGTGGCCTGGCACGAGATCGAGGATCACGTGCATGTCGCGCCGGTGGGCGGCGTCGAACAACGCAATGAGATCGTCGTTGGTGCCGTAGCGTGATGCCACCTTTTTGTAGTCGCGCACGTCGTAGCCGGCGTCTTTGAATGGCGAGTCGAAACAGGGATTGAGCCAGATCGCGTTGCATCCGAGATCCTTGATGTAGTCCAGTTTTAAAGTGATTCCGGGGATGTCTCCGATGCCGTCGCCATTGGAGTCGACGAAGGACTGTGGATATATTTCATAAAAAATTGCGTCGGCAAGCCATTTGGGGTGGGGGTGTTTCGCGGGGGGAAGCATGAGGGTGTGTCTCCTTGATATTTCGCGGTTTGCGGTGTTTCTTTGAAACAATCATAACGCTGAATTGCAAACGTTGGCAGAAACGTGCTACACTAACAATCACTGATACATTTTTGGTGGCCCCAGTGTTGTTGGTAATCATCCAAGAACGATGATGTGAACGTATGCAGGGTTTTGGTCCGTACCATTTAACCGGAGATGTTGAGGAACACAAGGTTATGTGAGGAAAGGAAGATCAATGAAGATCGATTGGAAGAAGGCAATCGGACTTACTGCTGCCGTTTCTATGCTGGTTCCGCTCGCTGCGTGCGGTGGCTCCTCCGACGGTGGCGATAAGAACGCTTCCGGCTCCACCGAGGCCGTCACGCTGAGCGTGTGGGCCCCGCAGGAAGACCAGGCCAAGGACACCAACTGGCTGGGCAAGGTCGAAGAGAACTTCGCCAAGGCGCATCCGGAATACAATATCACGTGGAAGAATGACGTGGTCTCTGAAGGCGATGCTTCCAAGCAGGTCAGCACTGATCCGTCCGCGGCGGCCGATGTCTATATGTTCGCTTCCGATCAGTTGGGTGTTCTAATGGACGCCAAGGCCATTGGCCAGCTGGGCACCGACGCTGAGAAGCAGGTGAAGGAACAGAACGGTGACCTCGAAGTCAACTCCGTCACCGGCACCGATGGCAAGCTCTATGGCGTGCCGTACACCGACAACACGTGGTTCATGTACTACAACAAGTCCAAGATCACCGAGGATGAGGCCAAGGACTTCGATACCATCCTTTCCAAGGCCAAGGTCGCGTTCTCCCTGCAGAATTCTTGGTACATCAACGGCTTCTATGATGGCCTGAGCCTGTTCGGCGAGAAGGGCAATGATGCTGACGCAGGCATGGTCTTCCCGAAGGACGGCGCCGATATCACCTCTTATCTGGTTGATGTGGTCGCCAACCCGAACTTCTCCAACGACGATGGCGCTTCCGGCCTCGCAGCCATCAAGGATGGCTCCGCCGACGTGCTGTTCTCCGGTACCTGGTCCGCTAAGGACGTGAAGGAGGCCCTGGGTGACAACTACGCCGCCACCTCTCTGCCGACCTTCACCGTGAACGGCCAGAAGAAGCAGATGAAGTCCTTCGCCGCCACCAAGGCCGCTGCTTACAACCCGAACGCCAAGAACCCGAAGGCCGCCGCTCAGTTCGCGGCTTACCTCGGCTCCACCGAAGCTCAGAAGCTGCACTACGAGATGCGCGCCATCCCGCCGACCGACAAGTCCCTGTCTGATCTGACCACCGACGACGTCGCAGCCAAGGCCCAGTCCGACACCATGGCCAACACTGCTCTCCTGCAGTCCGGTCTGTCCGGCATGAACGATTGGTGGACTCCGGCCGAAACCTTCGGCAAGGCCCTGGTCAACAAGGAAATCACCAAGGACAACGCTGCCGCCAAGTACCAGGATTGGGTCAAGCAGGCCGGTGGCAAGATCGCTGAGTGAAATCAGTAATTCTAAAAATCCAATAACTGAAGAATGCAGGTGGTTGGCACTGCCAAATCCCCCCAGCCATCCTGCAGCTTTGAGAGACGCTTCGAGTCGCGGTGTCTCTCTCCACTTTGCATAGTGGCTCACTCCTCCTCCGAGCTTTGCATTCCCGGGCAAGGTTTTTAAATTCTCCTTCCCCTTGTCCGGGAGCAAAGCTTTTTTTATCTTTCAATATCCATATGAGAGGGCAGTCGAAATGACAGCAACAACTCTTTCCCCACGGGAGATGAAGCGCCTTCGGAAGCAGGGTGCTGATTATGTTTCTCCGTCGCCTTACACGGTAAGGGCGGCGTTCCGGCGTGGTGACCTGTTCACTAAGCTTTCCGCAGTGGTGTTTGGTCTTGGCGATATCGTGCGCAAGCAGTATGTCAAGGGCATTGCCATGCTGGCGCTGGAAATCGCATACTTCGTGTTCATGGCAATCAATGGTGTGGACTATCTTTCCAAGTTGCCGACCTTGGGCACCAATGCAGGCGGCAAGAAGCTGGTCGACGGCTTCTGGGTCTACACCGAACCTGACCGTTCCGTGGTCATCCTGTTGTACGGTGTCGCCACTCTGGTTATCACCGCTGCCTTCATCGGCCTGTGGGTCATGTCCGTGCGCTCTGCATACAAGTCCCAGGTGCTGCTCGAGGAGAACGGCAAGGCTCCGAGCTTCATGGACGATGTCCGCGAGCTGCTCGATGCCAAGGCGCACGTTCTGCTGATGTTCCTGCCCACGCTGGGCATCGTCGTGTTCACCGTGCTGCCGTTGATCTTCATGATTTCAATGGCATTCACCAGCTATGACCACAAGCACCTCGTGCTGTTCCACTGGGTCGGCTTTGAGAACTTCGCCAAGGTTTTCTCCAACAGCGGCGGCACTGTTAACGCTGCACTGTTCGGACGCGTGCTGGTGTGGACCTTGGTCTGGGCTTTCTTCGCCACTTTCCTGAACTTCTTCTTCGGCATGTTCGTGGCCATGATCATCAACCGCAAGACCACCCACTTCAAGGGTTTCTGGCGCGCATGCTTCTCCATGTCCATCGCCGTTCCGCAGTTCGTGTCCCTGCTGGTCATGCACACCATGCTCCAGCCGCAGGGTGCGGTGAACCGCATGCTGCAGACGTGGGGTTGGATTGACGGCCCGTTGCCGTTCTTCACCAACGCCACTTGGGCCCGCGTCACCGTGATCATCATCAACCTGTGGGTCGGTATCCCGTACACCATCATGCAGATCACCGGTATTCTGCAGAACATTCCGGCCGATCAGTATGAGGCGGCGAAGATCGACGGTGCCAACTGGTGGCAGATCTTTACTAAGATCACCATGCCGTACATTATCTTCGTGCTCACCCCGTATCTGATTACCACCTTCACGGGCAATGTGAACAACTTCAACGTCATTTACCTGCTGTCCGGCGGCGATCCTACGCCATTGGGCGATTCCGCAGGCTCCACTGATTTGCTTATTACCTGGCTGTACAAGCTGACCGTGGACAAGCAGGATTACAATCTCGGTGCCGTGATCGGCATCATGACCTTCGTCGTGTTGGCCATCGTTTCGCTGATCACCTACCGCAATTCCGGCTCCTATAAGAATGAGGAGGCATTCCGATGAGCAACAAGCATTCCGCAACCAAAGTGGAAAGCCACGGCCTTCTGCACGACCAGAAGATCCGCCGTATCACCGGCGACGTGTTCGCCCACTTGTTCCTGGCCATTCTGGCCGTCATCTGGCTCGTCCCAATCGTATGGGTGTTCGCGGAGTCGTTCAATAAGAACACCGCCCCGTACACCAGCTCCTTCTTCCCGAAGGAGTGGACTCTGGACAACTATAGGGTGCTGTTCACCGACCGCAACGTGTTGGACTTCCCGAAGATGTTCGGCACCACGTTCATCATCGCCTGCTTCACCTGTGCGATTTCTCTGATCTTCGTGCTCTCCGTGGCATACTGCATGAGCCGTATGCGTTTCCGTGTGCGCAAGACTTTCATGAACGTTGTGCTGATTCTTGGCATGTTCCCGGGTATCATGGCCGTCACCGCCATCTACTTCATCTTGAAGGCCTTGGGCCTGTCAAGCGGCACCATGACTACCGTGGCGTTGATTCTCGTGTACTCCGCCGGTTCCGGCGCTGGCTTCTACGTGATGAAGGGCTATATGGACACCATTCCGACCTCGCTGGACGAAGCCGCCCTGCTCGACGGTTGCACCCGTTTCCAGGTGTTCCATAAGATCATCATCCCGATCTGCAAGCCCATGATCGTCTACCAGGCCATCATCGGCTTCCTGACCCCGTGGCTCGACTTTGTCATGGCCAAGGTGATCTGCCGTACGCAATCCAACTACACCGTGGCATTGGGCCTGTGGCTCATGCTGCAGAAGGAATATATCCAGAACTGGTTTGCCCGCTTCGCCGCGGCCGCGGTCGTGATCTCCGTTCCGATCGCCATCCTGTTCATTGTGATGCAGCGCTTCTATCAGGAGTCCATGTCGGGCTCCGTGAAGGGCTAAAGAAAGGCAAAGGATATGACGCTCGTAGACAGCTTCGCACAGCCGAACACGAGCGTCGCCGAACCGTTCCCGCTGTGTCTGGAACGGCCGCTGGGTGCCGTTGTTACTGAAACCGGCACCCAGTTCGCTCTCTGGGCTCCTTCCGCACAGAAGGTGACCCTGAGACTGTTCTCGCGTGGCTCCATGGGGGAAAGCGGCGACGCTCTGATTGGACAGTACACGATGCGTCCGGAATCCGATGGTTCCTGGACGTACGATTTCGCCGACAACAAGCACGGCGTGTATTACGACTTTTTGATTGAACGCGATTGCGGTTCCGTGGACCGCGTCGCCGATCCGTGGGCGCGCGGGGCCGGTGTGAACGGCCGGCGCAGCATGGTCGTGGACTTCAGCCGCACCAATCCGGATGGTTGGTACCGCGACCATATGCCGGACGTGCCGCTTGCGCAGACGGTGGTCTGGGAAACCCATGTGGGCGATTTCAGCAATGATCCCGCCGGCGGTTTCCCCGAATCGCATCGGGGCAAGTACCTGGCGTTCACCGACGACGGTACGTCTCTGGACGGGCATCCCGACTTTCCCACGGGCATCGCATATCTCAAGAAACTTGGCGTCACCGCGGTGCAGCTCATGCCGATTTACGATTTCGGTTCCGTGGACGAAGAGACCTGCGATCGCTACAACTGGGGGTACGATCCGGTCAATTACAACGTGCCGGAAGGCTCGTATTCCACCAATCCGTTCGACGGGTCGGTGCGCATCCGCGAAGTGAAGCAGATGGTGCAGGCGCTGCACAACGCCGGCATCAAAGTGATCATGGACGTGGTCTACAACCACATGTTCTCGCCCGATAATTGGTTTGAGCGGTCGGTGCCGGACTATTTCCTGCGCCGTAAGCCCAACGGCGCGCTGGCCAACGGATCCGGCTGCGGCTGCGATATGGCCACCGAACGCAAGATGTTCCGCCGGTTCATCGTGGAATCCGTGACGTTCTGGGCGCGCGAATACCACATGGACGGCTTCCGTTTCGACCTGATGGGTCTGATTGACGTGGACACCATGAATGCCGTGCGTGCCGCGCTGGATGAGATTCCCGGCCGTGGACGCGACATCCTCATGTACGGCGAACCGTGGTCCGCGGGCGCCACCGCGCCGCTGCCCAGCGACACCGTGCTGGCTGACAAGTCAGGCCTGTCGAAGCTTGACAGTCGCATCGGCCACTTCTGCGACACCACGCGAGACACCATCAAGGGCCATGTGTTCTTCTCGGACCGCCCGGGTTATGTGAACGGTGGCATGCACGAGAACGTAGCGGCTGCGCGTGAGGCCGTGGACGCGTGGCGTCGCGGCAAACATTCGGAAGGAGTGGCAGGCCAGGTCATTCAATACGTGTCCGCGCACGACGACCTCACGCTGTGGGACAAGTTGTGCGCGAGCTTTGCGGCTGGTTCGTTGGGCAGCACCGTGGCCGAAGGCGTTAACGAAAATACCGTGGATGTGCCAAAAGTCATGTATGACGCCGATTTCTCGGCGGAAGGGCTGGCCGGTGTCGGTCCGCAGATTGCGGCCGCGCTGACCGACGTGATGGACGCCAACAAGCTGGCTGTGGGTATCACGCTTACCTCCGCTGGCATCCCGTTCATGCTGTCCGGCGAGGAGTTCGCACGTACCAAATTCGGCAGCTCTGATTCTTACGATTCCGCCAAAGAGCTTAACTGGCTCGATTGGAACCGTGCATGGCAGAAGCGCGATTTGATTGAGTATTACGCGAAGTTGATTGCATTGCGCAAGTCTGATCCACAGTGGTTCGACGGCAATCGCAATATCGTCGATACGGAAGGCGACGAACTCGTGTTCCGCGTCGGCGATTATCTGATGGCCGCCAATCCAGGCAGACACGTCGGCGTTATTGACGTGGCCGTAACGGGTTTGGAACCGATTGGCGGAATACGGAGATACTGGTGTGGTCTCGGCTCGTCCGTCAGTCCGGTGGAAGGCAATGTGAGCGCAGGTGATGGCGATTATTTGATTGTTCCACCGCATACGTTTGCAATCTGGCGGTTGCAGTAATACTCTCAGTAGGGAAGCTACAAAACGGCGACCGCAAAGCTGCGGTCGCCGTAACCGATACGGCAATGGGGCCGGAAAACCAGAAAGGATACGAGAAGTGGGAGCCGGAGCTCATAATCCACGATATGAGGTGGTATTTTTCGACCTCTACGGGACGTTGATCGACATTCGTACAGACGAACAGAGCGAAACCGCCTGGCAGGCGCTATATGACTGCGTTTGCGAACTGGGTGCCGACTACGAATCGGTCGACGAAATGCGCGAACGCTTCGAAAAACTTGAGGCCCGCGAAATGGTCCATCAAGCCGATCGTGCAATCGTCCGTAACGGATGGGATGAATTCGATATCCTGCCGGTCTACCGGTCGCTGCTGATGAACCGTAGTGAGGAGGCTGAAAAGAAACTGGCACTGCCGCAAGCCGCGCTGAAAGCCGCATGGGCGTTCCGGCAGGGCAGCACCAGCATGATCCGCCTGTATCCGGGCGCACTCGACATGATCGAAGCATTGCAGGAGGCCGGCGTCGTCGTGGCGCTGCTAAGCAACGCACAAGCCTGCTATACTCGCCCCGAACTGGAAATGACCGGCTTGGCGAACGTACTGGACGACGTGATTATCTCCAGCGAAGAGAAAATCCGCAAGCCTGCCCGCGACTTGTACATGTTGGCTCTCGACCGCGAGTTCGTAATCGCAAAAAACGCGCTCATGGTGGGCAACGATGAAGCAAACGATATTATCGGAGCCAATTCCGCCGGTCTCGACGCAGCATACTTCCGTACGGAAATTTCGCCGATGAGCGACCCGCCCAAGTCGGAGCATGCGGTATGTTCGTTTACCGGTGCCGACTACGACGGTCTGCTGAAATTCGTGCTGAACGCGTGAAACGCGCGTAGGTTGCGTCTTGGGCGTACTGGGCGTCTTGGGCGCACGAAAGGCCGTATGCGGAACTGAGGAGGACATATGGAAAGCTATGTCGAGCAGGGTGCTGGAGCTGATTCGATTGAACAGATCGGATTCGGCGGCGCTCGCCGTACCAAGAAGAAGCACCGCGGACTGACGGTGTTCCAGCTCAAGGTCATCGGCGCTGTGGCGTTGGCTCTGTCAGCTGGTAGCACCACCATTGTGCCGCTGTTTTTCGGTTCCGACGTCAATAATATGACGTCGCTGACGGCGATGGTCTTAAGCGAGGTCGTATCTTGGTTTGCTATTCCGATTTACGCGTGGCTGCTGGTGCAGGGTTTCCGTGAAACACATAGTCGCGTCGCGTACGGCCTGCAGCTGTTCATCCTCGCCGTGGTGTGTGAGGTGCCGTACGACCTCTGCACGTCGCATAAGGCTTTCGATTTTGGCTCGCAGAACCCTGTTTTCGGTCTGTTCATCGCGTTCGTTGTGCTTGCCGTGTTGGATTGGGTGGCGGCGCGCTACCAGAAGTCAATGAAGATTGTGCTGTCGGTCGGTCTGGTGTTGATCGGACTGTTGTGGGATCTGCTGCTGCGCGTCGGCCTGCGCCAGCATATGATGAGCGTCGGCTCGGTGACGCTTGGTTTCGTGCTGATTTTCACGTTGATGCGCCAGCATGAGAATTCGATGATGTTCACTGCCGGCCTGTTTGGCGCGGTGATGATGATTATGCCTGGCATTGGCGTTGCATTCGTGCATTATTACAACGGCGAGTTGGGTTATAAGCGGCAGTGGACGAAGTGGGCTTTTTACGCGGCTTATCCAGTTATTTTGATATTTTGTGCTATTGGTGCAACATTAGCGTGATTTTTGACAACGTTCGCAGTATAATAGTAGCAATATGGGAGAGCATTGCCGCTCGGGCAAGTGTTTCCAAGGCTGGGAACGTTTGTGATTATGATGCAGAAACCGCAAAGGGGTTGAGAGATGGATAGAGCAGGCATTCGCGAGGTGGCCAAGGCCGCGGGTGTGTCGATTTCCACGGTGTCGCGCGCGTTCACGCGTCCGGAACTGGTGTCCGAACGTACACGTCGCAAGGTGCTGGAAACTGCCGACAAGCTTGATTTCAACATCTCCCGTTCCGCCACGTCGCTGAAATCCGGCCAATCGTACCGTGTGGCGATGCTGATGAATGAAGAGATCACTAGCTGGTTCAATACGGAAGTGTTCGCTGGAATCGAATCCGTCATGCATAATGCCGGGTATGACGTATCGCTGTTCCAGCATGTCGACACCGCCGAAAATCGCAAGGAATTCTTCACGAATTTGCCCGTCCGCCGCAACGTGGACGCCGTATTCGTAACGTCGTTCGGCGTGGATCCGAAGGAAATCCAGCAGCTCAAACGCATCCACGTGCCGATCATCGGCATCAATACGCCGACGCAAAGCGGCTTCGACGCCACCATCTCCATCGACGATGAGGACGGCATGTTCACCGCCGCCCAGCATCTGATCAATCTGGGGCACAAGAATATCGTGTACGTGTGCTCCGATGCGGTCGATTCCATTAATTCCTCCATCGATGCGCGAGGACAGGGCTTCATCCGCGCCTGCAAGACGATGGGGGCCTCCCATGACTTCAAGTGGCGCGTCGTCTCTGTGCCGCGTGGCAAGACCTTCGCCGACTCGGCGTTGACCGCGCTGCTTGCGTTGGACGAGTTCCCGGACGCGATCTGCTGCCAGATGGATATGATGGCGATTCCGCTGGTGTTGCGTTTGGAACGTTACGGCCACCACACGCCGAGTGACTATTCGATTATCGGCTTCGACGATTCGCCGTACGCCGACACTGTGAACCTGACCACCATGCGCCAGGATCCGTATGCGATGGGTCGCGCGGCCGCACAAAAGGCCATGAAGCTTATCGAAGGCAAGCCGCTTGAGAACGCGCATGAGATTGTGCGCGCCCAGCTCGTACTACGCGGCACCGATTCCGTGTACGGCACTGGCCGCTGAGAGCCGAGTCTCATTACCCTTCCGCAGCCCGTCAATGCCGACGGGCTGATTGTGATGGCCTGGGGTGGATTGATAAGGGATACCCCCACTGTAGTCACGGTGTGTGGCATACGTTTTCAGGAAAAAAATGAAACAATTTGCAGTGATGTGTTTCATGACACGCCAATCGGGGGCTGATGAATGATGAATTTCATTCAATGATCAGCATGTGTTTTTTGATTTTGCAATCGTTGACAAACCGTTGAATATCAGGCTTTAAAGCGTTGTCCCCGTGAGAGGGGACGAAAAAACGTATCGGGGGAGGGGTGTGGGTTCTTTTTGTTTCATTTTGTTTTCATAACTGCAAAGGTTATCATAGTAAACCGTAGGTCAGAGAAAAAGGGAAAACAGAGGTTTCCGGCTGTGTTGCCGGAGATGGGAACAGCGCAGAAGCTATACGTAAAACAGAAGTGATAACGGCATTATGCAAAGGATATCAACCCTCGAGTTGAGGGACTCAGAAGGGTGAACACTTTGCGGATAGGGGACAAGATGAGGCAATGGCGTAATGGTGTCGGCAACGCACCACGACACTATGCAGGAACGCGATCGGCAACCGGTCGCGTGCTTTCGCGTACCCGCTCCCTGACCGCCGCCGCCATAGCGGTAGCCATGATGGCCACCGTAGCAGTAACTTCCCTCCTCCCCGCCTACAATGCCAAGGCGGACGAAAGCAGCTTGGCGGATGGTTCCAAGTGCACTCCAACCTCTTACACGCTGGGCGACGCTTCTGGCATGGCTAGCGAGGATACGGGTGTGGCAACCTACGTAGGTCGTGACCTTTACATCGGTAAGAACACGAACGGTAAGGCAAATATCAGCAATGAGAATGATGTTGATGGCTCGTATGCAGTAGAGGCCGAGGGCCTTACCGTGGTCAACGGCAAGCTGGTCATGAAGCCGTTGAAGGATTCATGGAAGGCTCCGAATTCTTCTGGCATCTATTCGAGTGCCGGTTTCCGTTGGGGTACCGTGGGTTTCGGTTCGCAGTTCCGTCCTAGCGACAGGAAAACCGTGCTTGCGGTCGGTGGTGCCAACTCCGGTATCAACAGCCTTTCTTCGGGTAATGTGCAAGGTAACGTCGGCGCATATGGCAAGGGCGGCTTTGTCGGCCAGAGCTACACGGCATGGGATTCCAAGAATAGCTACAAACCTGTGGCAAGTTCCGCTCAAGGTTACCAATACAAGGCTTCTATCGCCGGCAGTGAGACCAAGTGGAGCAACAACACGAGCCGCTCTTCTATCGTGGCCGCTCAGGGCGATTGGCAAAAGAACAATGACGTCACCTTCAACGCAGCAGACCCGTTGAAGGACGTGAACGGCACCGATTACACGAACTATACGGAAGCCAACCTCAAGACCAAGCTTTCCGCCCCCTTGTCCAAACTGGAGGACACGGGTACCGTCAATGCCTCTGGAGAGGCGTCGGAAGGCACCGCCACCCGTTACAAGTACAACTACGATAAAACGACGGATCCCGTCAGCTTTCAGTTCACCTATAATGGCGGCTCTACCACCGTCGATGGCCAAAGCGTAAAGAACAACGAGAAGCTCATCACCTTCACCGGAGACGGCAAATCCGCCACGCAGGTGTTCTCTCTCACCAGTGAGCAGCTTTCCTCCGCCGGTTATCGTGGTGTCGATTTCAAATTCGTCAACATTCCTAAAGACGCCTCCATCGTGATCAATGTGTCCGGCGACAACATTGACTTCCATACCGGCTGGCGTTTTTGGTGGGATGAGACCGACATCGGTGGCGGTTTCTCCAAGGCGGAAACGGATGAAGTCCGTAAGCTGTACTCCTCCGTGGCTCAGAAGATCATGTGGAACTTCACGAACGCCACGAAAGTCACCATTCGTGGCGGTGTGGCCAATGAAAGCAGCGGCGAGAAGGACGGCAATTACCAGTCCAAGAACACCACTGACGATCCTGCCGCCGCAATGCTTGGCAGCATCCTCGTGCCGAACGGCAGCTTCGAATCCCATGTGAGCACCAACGGCCGTGTGTACGTCGGCCGGGACTTCATGATGTACAACCCGACCGCAATCGCATATGAGAACACTCAAGCAGGCTGGGAAGGCAAAACCGCCTCAGTGCTTAACATGGACCAGGAGCGTCACAACCTCCCGTGGAACGGCCAGATGACCGCCAACTGCCCGGCCATCCAGTGGAACAAGGCGAATTCCGCCGGCGAATCGCTGAAAGGCACCACTTGGAAGGTATACGGCACCCTTGAGGACGCGAAGGCTGGAACATCTTCCTTGGGCACCATCACTGATGGCGAGTTCACCGATGGCGACGATGGCGACAACGGTACCATCAAGTTCGAAGGTGTCGCCAAGAACGCCAAGTATTTCGTGAAAGAGTTCGCCACCAATAGCACCGAATACACGAAGATTAATCCGTATATCTACCAGATCAACACTGGCGACGATGAAGACACTCATACGGATATCGCGCACGTGTATGACGCCAATGGTAATGAAATCACTGGCACCAATGCGGACAAGAAGCTGACCAATTCCAACGCGATCATCAACGAGAAGGAAGGCGCCGCACTGGAATGGTCTAAGGTCGACGGCACTGATGGCAGCACGGCGCTCGCCGGTTCGGAATGGCAGTTGCAGAAAAAAGACTCCAATGAAGCCTACGAAATTACGGATTCTACCAAAGCCGTTAATACCGTAGCGATTCAGTACAACGGCAATCCTGCGCCGACCAACGGTATTTCCTTGACTTACAACATTGCTGTCGATTTGACTGCGGTCGTCACCGATGCGGATGGCAGTTCGGATGGCGTCCCGCAGGCCGTGAAATGGAGCAGCAGCGAGCCGACCACCGTGTCGGTGAGCGACGGCAAGATCCTCGGCTTGAAGAACGGTACCGCCACAATCACTGCATGTTCCGTTGCGGATAGCACAAAGTGCACGAAGATAAGCGTCACCGTTACTGGCGCGCCCGCCGATACAAAGAACACCACCACGTTCTATCTCAACGCGGATGGCTACACCGCGAGCAACAAAGCGAAGCTGTATTACACATTCGATGGTTCAACCTGGACCAGCGCTGCAATGGAAAGCACTGAGAATTGCAGCGGATGGGTAAGCGTCACCATTGACAATGCTGGTCTTAAGGCTGCAACGTATCTGTTCTACAAGGGCGACAGTCCTAGTAGTGCTACCGGTTGGTACCACAGTGGCAGCGCAAATGGCCAGACGAACTTTAGTCTTCCGGCGGGGCAATCGGCAGTACGCGTACAGAACTATGCGGCTGTCAATGGAGCCCCTACCGGTTGCAGCACGGGCGGAGGAAGCTCTACTACCGGTTCGGTCACCATTAGCGGAAGCACGTATGAGGTCGGACTTAACAAGACCATTACGTTGACTGCAACGCCGACGCCGAGTTCTGACACCGTCACGTGGTACAGCGGCAACACCAGTGTTGCTGGTGTCACGGCCGGTCCCAGTACCACAACCACGGTTACGGGTCTGAAGACTGGCACGACCACCATCACGGCGAAGACCTCCTCCGGTGCGACCGCTTCCGTCACCATCACAGTGAGGGATGACTCCACCATCAACGTGTACTTCCAGAAGTCCACGGTCAATTGGAAAGAGTACTACCTGCATTATCAGCCAAAGACCGGCACGAACTGGCCTGCGGTCAAGATGACGGATGCGGGCGATTGCAGTGGCTACGTGGTTGCGAGCATCCCGAAGGCGAACGTTGCAGCGAATCACGGCTATTACTTCCGCAATGGTAATAGTCCGAACAGCGATGGTTGGTACAACAGCAACGGTCAAAACGCGGAAGGTGATCCGTTCAAATTCTGGAGTGGCACCTACACCGACATGTACGTGAACACCAATTCCGACAAGCAGCCAACGAAGCCGAAGAGTTGTCAGTTCGCCTCTTCTGCCGCCAAGGTGAGGGCTCGCGTGTCCACTGCGGTGCTGAAGTCCAGCAAGACAGATGTGATCGCCGTCAACGATGCCGAGGGTTCCGGCACGAGTGCGGCTCCCATCGTCTACTCCTGCGGCGACGCCAAGGGCAAGTGCGATATGGACACTAGGGCTGGCTATTTCAAGGTGGTCGACCTTGAAGACGGTACGTACACGCTCACCGAAACGGTTGCGCCGAACGGCTACAGCATCGCCGGTCCGTATACGGTGACGATTACGACCACGAATGGCGTTACATCGGTTTCGATTACGAATGGTAATAGCGGTCTGATTAACGATAACAAGATTCCGAACATCCGCAATACCGGCACGATTTCCTGGAACAAGATTTCTTCGGATTCCACGAATACCAAGAAGCTTGGAGGCTCGGAGTGGAAGCTGACGAAGACTGCAAACTTCGACTGGGACACTGACGGTAAGGCGGTGTATACCGACATTGTCAATGACCATCAGTCGCCGATCACGATTACGGACTGCGAGTTGGGAGCGGGTAATGCTTGCTCCGCCTCTGAAGTCCAGCCGATTTACGATGTGGATCCGGTCGAAGGCCAGTTCAAGCTAAAAGGCTTGGAGTGGGGTACGTACACGCTCGTCGAGTCCAAGGCGCCTGACGGTTACGATGTCGATTCCACCGTCCGCAAGTTCACGTTCGGTCCGGCCAGTGGCTCTGATGGCACTGGCCAGTGGAACTCGAACGGTGTTGCGTCGGCCGCTGGCGATGCTACCGGCAATTTCACGACTTCCCCTGCGAATTACGACTCCTCAGTGTTCAACTTCTCGGTTGGCGACATCAAGAATCAGCCGGGGGTGGTGTTGCCGGCGACTGGTGGAACTGGCAACTCTTGGATTTACGCGACGGCGATGGCCGTGGCGTTGATAGGTGTTGTTGCGGCTGGAATGGCCCTCAAGGTCAGGAGGCGGCAATGATGAACTCGTCTAGGAGAAGGGGGACTGGACCGTAGCGTAGCGACCCAATGCCCACTAGGCAATAACTGAATACACATAACTGAAGATTTCCAAGATTTCAAACAAATAAGAAAGGGAGAACAATGAACAAGGTTCTCAAAGGCCTCGTAGCCGTGGCAGCCACCGCGGCAATGGCCGTCGCCGGTTTCGCCGGCGCCTCCACCGCCATGGCGGATGACCCAACTGGTGGTATCGCGGTTGAAGCCAACGATACCCACACCTATTCCGTCTACCAGATTTTTACTGGTACGTACGGTAGTGATGGTTCTCTTGGCAACGTTGCAGCTGGCCAGAACTTCAAGACCGCGAATGGAGCTGGTGATGGCGGCACTAATCTGTCAGCCGCTGATGCTGCCAAGAAGGTGGCTGGGCTTGAGAGCAGTGCCTCCGATTCGATGAAGCTTGAAACTATCAACAAGTTCGTTGATTTGACTGGCGATGCATACGGCACAGTATCGGCCGCAGCTCAGCTGAGCAAGGTCCCGGCTGGTTATTACCTCGCCAAGGACAAGGACACTGTGACCGGTAATGATGCAGCTACTTTGTACATTGTCAAGGTTGTTGGCAATGAAGTCGTGACCATCGCCCGCAAGGCCGATAAGCCGACCTTCGAGAAGAAGGTCCAGGATGCCAACGACTCCGAAGGCACTACCACTGGGTGGCAGGATTCTGCTGACTACGACGTGAACGATACGGTTCCATTTAAGCTGACCGCCACCTTGCCGACGGACAAGGACGATTTCGCGGCGTACAAGACCTACAAGCTGGTCTTTAAGGATACGCAGTCGGCTGGTTTGACTTATCCGGGGGCTTCTGGCTTCATTGTTAAGTATGAGGAAACCGTCGTTCCGGCGAGCCAGTACACCCTGACTCTGAACCCGACTACTACCACTGCTGATAGCACGTTCACCCTCACCATCAACGATGTCAAGTCTCTTACTGATTCCGAGGGTCAAGCCATTGCTGTTGCTGAAGGTGGCAAGTTCACTGTCGAATATGCATCCACGCTGAACGAGAATGCTGTGATTGGTTCTGCGGGTAACCCGAACGAGGCTAAGCTCGAATACTCCAACAATCCGAACTACACTGGCGATGGTGCAGGCTCTCCGACTGGTGAGACTCCGAAAGATAAGGTCATCGTCTTCACCTACCAGCTGAACGTCAACAAGACCTTCGATCAGGGTGACCCGGCGGAAAGTGATATGCCGAAGTTCACGCTGTACAAGAAGTACAAGAATGGCGAGAGCGAGGAGTGGAATAAGGTCGGTAAAGAGATCGCTCTGACGAGGGGCGGCACCGAGGGGCATTTCACCTACACTGGATCTTTCTCCCGCATTGATGATGGCGAGTACAAGCTCGTGGAGACCCACACTCCGGCAGGCTATAACACTGCTGCTGACACGCTCTTCACCATCACTGCTGACCACGATGTATTGTCTGACAATCCGGCGCTGACTTCTCTGAAGATTAATCAGACTGACGGTGATAAGACGAATGGTACCGTTCAGGCCGACGTCGTGAACAAGAAGGGCTCCAACCTCCCGTCCACCGGTGGCATGGGCACCGTGCTGCTGTACGTGGCTGGCATCGCCGTGTTCGTGCTTGCTGGCGCGACCCTGGTGATGGCTCTGCGTCGTCGCAATGCCTGATCCTCCGGATTCCATAAGAATCTGAAGTAACCATGCGAAACCCGTGAGCCGCGTTGACGCAAGTCAGCAGCGGCTTACGGGAATCGCAATACATAATTTAAAAACTAAAAATTAAATAATAACTGAACCCACATATGCTGGGCTGGACCACCTCAATCCCTTGTACACTGCCTAATTTTCTTGAGTATCCAGCCTGGCTCCATATATTTTCCGGTTTGCCGTTGGGGGCGAATCGAACATGCTTACTTTCCAATCCACAGAAGAGGGGTCGGCAATGAAGGAACGCACGATCGCAAGCCGCGTCATCGCCGCATGCTGCGCAATCGCCGCCACATTCGCCGCGGCAGCCTGCGCACTCCATACTCGCGATGCCGTCGCGGCTCCAACAACAGACTCTGCCAGCGGCAGCATCGCCATTTCTTACCAACACAAAAGCTCGGACTCCGAAACGGGTAGCGATTCCACCGACTTCGCCATTTCGGACGCCAGCTTCAACCTCTACAAAGTCGGACAGATCCCGGCAAGCGGCGGCGCCACCTTCGAACCCGTCGCACCATTCACCGACTCCACCGCGTACCCCGTCGACTGGTCGAAGATGACCGGCAAGGACGCGCAGGTGTGGCGAGACATGGCCAACACGCTCGCCGGACTCATCGCAGTGAACAAACCCGACGCCACGGCAACCGGTGTCACCAACGCTTCCGGACACCTGACCTTCACCGGACTGTCCGACGGCTTGTACCTGGCCGTGTCCGACAGCGTTGACGTGAAGGTCACCAACGCTTCCGGAAAGAACCAGACATGGACGTGCTCTTCCGGCAGCATGCTCGTCGCAGTGCCCGAAGACGGCGTCTCCGGCGGGTCGCGTGTGCTGAGTATCGAACCGAAAACCGAATGTGTGGCGCAACCGCCGAAAACCGTGGAACGCACCGTGCGCAAAATCTGGAATGACCGGAACAATTCCGACGGCAAGCGCCCCGAATCCATCACCGTGAAACTCCTGCGCGACGGCGAGCCCGTGGAAAACGTGAAGCTGAACGAGTCCAACAAGTGGACGCATTCGTGGACGGATCTCGACGCGGACCACGAATGGACCGTGGTCGAAGCGGCGGTGCCCGACGGCTACACCACCATCTCCGATGTGGAAGGCGACTCCACTGAAATCACCAACACGCACACGCCACCCACCACGCCGGACCAGCCGCACACCGGCGCCGACGTGCAGCAGGCCGCTTGGATTGCCGTGGCCATCTTGGGCGCTGGTTTGGTGCTGCTGATCGTTGCCAAGACGGCTTTGCGGAAGCGGGCGTAGCATAAATAACGTGACGGATGAATCGGACGCCAAGCCAGCTGCGCAAGTCGAATTGGATGCGCAGGTTAAACCGGGTGCGCAGGTTAAACCGGCTGCCAAGCATAAGAAATCGAATGCGCTGCTCAATGTGATGATTGCCATTTCCGCAATCGCCATGATCGGCGCGCTGGGCCTCATCGCGTATCCGACATTCAGCGACTGGTGGAACCGCATGCACCAGTCATACGCCGTAGCAGGCTACGTGGAACAAACCAAAGACATGTCCGGCGCCGAACGCAAAGCCATGCTGAAAGCGGCGCACGAATACAACGAACGGCTCGCCGCGAACGGCGACCGGTGGCACATGACCGACGCACAGAAGCGCGAATATGATGAAACGCTCGACGTGACCGGCACCGGCATCATGGGGTACGTGACCATACCGCGCATCAAAGTGAAACTGCCCGTATACCACGGCACCAGCGACGGCGTACTGCAGATAGCCGCCGGGCATCTGGCCGGAACCTCGCTGCCAGTAGGCGGAGCGACCACGCATGCGGTGGTCTCCGGACACACCGGACTGCCATCCGCGCGACTGCTCACCGGCCTCGACGAACTGAAAAAAGGCGACACGTTCGCATTCCACGTGCTCGACCAAACGTACACGTACAAAGTGGACCAGATCTCAGTGGTGCTGCCGAGCGAAATCAGCAAACTGAATATTGAGTCCGGGGCCGATTACGCGACGCTGATCACGTGCACGCCGTACGGTGTCAACTCACACAGGCTGCTCGTGCGAGGGCACCGGATTCCGAATCCGAAAGTGCCAGACAAGACGCAATACGACGAGCCGGGCGAAATGACAGCCGTGGCGGCTGCGGTGATCGGACTGCTCGTGTTTGTGGCTGGCTGCGCTTTTGTGGGGCTCGCGCGGCTATGGCGACGCTCCTGGATTGTGCGGCACGGGTTGTGCGCCGGGGCCGGCGCGCGCCATTCGTCTGGTGTTCGGGGGTAGTGTCTAGCCTAGCGCCGCCGCAGGCCGGTGACATCGCTTCTCCGGTGTGCGGGGGTGTGCGTCTGGTCGTGCTCGGTATGTGGTGCGTGGTGTTTGTGTGCTTGTGGTACGTGTTGCGTTTCAGTGTGTGTACTTGTGTTTGCGTGCGTGTGCATGTCTGATGTTGCGCAGGGGTGTTGTTGCGGTGCGCATATGGCCTGAATCGTGCTGAAGCATGGGTTGTGAGCGGATGGGGGTATTATTCGGCCTGTTTCGGACGCTTTTGATGCCCCTTTTGCTCATGACTTGCGATTTTGCCGGTCCGCGCGCGGTCGTGTGCGTACGGGGGTGTGTGCAATGGGTCTTGCGTGGTTGTAGGCGTGCGGGTGTGCCGGTGTAGGCGTGGGTGTAGGCGCGCGGGTGTGCCGGTGCAGGCGTGGGTGTAGGCGTGCGGTCGTGGTTTTGGCTGGGTATCTGGCTTATAGATGGCGGATTTGGCCGGGCGTCCGGTGGTATCTCGCTTATAGGTGGCGGGTCGGTTTGGGCAATAGGTCGTTAGGGGGTAGCATGCATGCCCCCTAGATGTCTTGTTTCCGCAAGGGGCCGCCATCTATAAGCGAGATACCATCCGTCGATCCCGCGAATCCGCCATCTATAAGCGAGAAAGCGCGTGAACCGGGCGCTGCGGCGGCGAAATCGCAAAATTATGGAATCGGCTGATTGCTGCGCGCGGCAGGTGGGTAGTATCGGGCGCGGAAGACGTGGAAGGAGCTGCCATGTGTGATGAAGGGGAAACTGCGGATCAGGCGGATGCCGTACGAACGGAATCGCAAAAGATGGAATCGCGAGCGGGGGAGACGGCGCTTGACGGGTCGGCGCGCAGCATCATCGTGCTGATTGTGGTCGGCATGCTGGTGGGCGTGCTGTCGGGCACGTTCGGCATCGGCGGCGGCACGGTGATCGTGCCCGCGCTCGTCTGGCTCGGCCTGTCGCAACGCAACGCGGCCGCCACGTCCACGCTGGCGATCGTGCCGACCTCCATTTCCGGCGTCATTTCGTACGCGACCGGCGGGCACGTCGACTGGCTCGCCGCAGCTCTGCTGTTCTGCGGCATGTTCATTGGCGGACAGATCGGCAGTTGGCTGCTGTCACGGCTGCCGGAACTGGTGCTGCGGTGGATTTTCGTGGCGTTTCTCGTGTTCGTGGTGATCAATCAGGTGAGTTTTGTGCCGTCGCGCGACCACCAGATCGTCATGACGGTGGTGACCGGCATTGGCTTGGCGTTGCTGGGTGTGGTCATCGGCACGCTGGCGGGGCTGCTGGGCATTGGGGGTGGTGCGCTTGCGGTGCCGTCGCTGTCGATGCTGTTTGGCGCGTCCGACCTGGTTGCGCGCGGCACTTCGCTGTTGGCAATGTTTCCGAATTCGATCACGACCAGCGCGGCGAACTTGAAGCGCAGGCTAGCGCATGTGAAAACCGCGCTGATTATTGGTGTGACGGCGGCTGTGACCGCGCCGCTCGGCACGTGGATTGCGGGGGAGGTTTCGCCACGAGTTGGGGCGATTATGTTCGCCTGCTATCTGTGCGTGCTGCTGGTGCGGTCCGTGTTCGTGGCCGTAAAGGCCACGCGCGCGGCGCGGGTTGCGCGGGGCTGAGTGGCGCGGGCATTTTTCCCAGTGGCTGGATGATTTAGTCGCGTGAGTGGTGCGTCAGAGGTGGTTTTTATCCAGTCACTGGGATTTTTGGCGTGTGAGTGGGGTCTGAGAGGTTGGATTTATCCAGCCAGTGGGGGATTTTGGCTTGTGGGGTGCGGTGGGGGTGTTGTTTGACGGAATATGGCGATTTTATTGGCCGTATTCCCCCTGTTCATGCGGTGGATATGTTGCGGTCATCATATGGCGATGAGTGTTCATCTGTCGTTCTTCTGTAGTGCGGTGTGCGTTGGCTTGCGGCGCATAGCGTGGGCGGTGGCATCGAAAGATCCAAGCAATGCAGCCGCGGAAAGGTTCCGCGCAGCCGGAAAACATGGTCGAAACGGGCGTTACCTAACGGGCGCAACCGAAACGGCAGGTTGGACGGCACGGAAGAAACTGCATGGAAGAAAGAAGAAACATGAGCAAGCACAAAGCTTTGAAGGGCGCGATCGCAGCGGTCGCATCCGTAGCGACGCTCGGCGCGCTCGCCGCACCGGCGCTCGCGGCCGACACCACCTACAGCCCCAACGGCAAGTCCGTTGCGGAACTGGCGCAACACGGCGGCGCGCAGCGCATCGCAGCTATCGGCAACAAAAAAGCCAAGAATGTGGTGCTGTTCATCGGCGACGGCATGGGCGATTCGGAAATCACCGTCGCCCGTGACTATCTGAAGGGCGCCAACGGCCACTTCGACGGACTTGACGCGGTCGGCCAGCCGAGCGCGCTTGGTGACGTGCAGGCTGGTACTGGCCAGTACACCACCTTCTCGGTCGGCAACGGCAGCAAGGACAGCGCTGTCGGCAAGGATGGCGACGGCAAGCTGGTCGCCAACCCCAATCCGGGCAAGCTTACCCCCGTAACCGATTCCTCCGCATCCGGTTCCGCATGGGCCACCGGCACCAAGACCTACAACAACGCCGTTGACGTTGATATTTACGGCAATCCGCAGCTGAACCTCTTCGAGCTGGCCAAGGCGGCCGGCAAAGCCACCGGCAATGTGACCACCGCCGAAATCCAGGATGCTACCCCGGCCGTGCTGGAATCGCATTCGTCCGAACGTGCCTGCTACGGCCCACAGGGCAAGACCGACGGCACGTCCAACAATGCCTCCAAGCAGTGCCTCATCAACCAGCTTAAGGAAAACGGCGGCATCGGCTCCATCTCCGAGCAGCTGCTCGACACCCGCGCTGACGTAACCATCGGCGGTGGTTCCAAGTACTTCCGTCAGACCGTGCAGGGTGGTGAATACAAGGGCAAGACCGTGTGGGAACAGGCCAAGGAAATGGGCTTCCAGACCGTCGAGAACGATCCGGCCGCGATGAACGCCCTGCAGTACAAGGACAACCAGCCGGTGCTCGCTCTGATGAGCGACGGCAACATGCCGACCAAGTTCGACCCGTCCAAGGCCACCGCCAAGGATCCGGCCAAGGACGCCAACCCGACCGTGTGCACGCCGAACGCCAATTGGCTCGGCAACCAGGGCTCCTCGCTCAAGGACATGACCAAGAAGGCGCTCGATTTGCTGAACGACAACCCGAACGGCCAGAAGAACGGCTTCTTCCTGCAGGTCGAGGGCGCCTCGATCGATAAGCAGGACCACGCAGGCAATGCCTGCGGCCAGATTGGCGAGACCGACGACTTCGACCAGGCCATTGCCTACGCCATGCAGAACGTGGACCTCACGAACACGCTGGTGATCGTCACCGCCGACCACGCGCACACCTCCCAGATCCTCAACGCCCAGCCGGCTTACGCACTGTCCACCGTGCTGAAGACCGCTGATGGCAACAACATGGTCGTCTCCTACGGCACCGCCCAGGACGATTCTCGCGATGCAGACGGCGGCTACAACGGCGGCGACATGGAGCACACCGGCACCCAGCTGCGTATCGCGGCTTCCGGCCCTGGCGCACAGCGCGTCATCGGCCTGACCGACCAGACCGACAACTTCTACACCATCGCTGGCGCTCTGGGACTGGCCACTTCCACCGAATCGCAGAAGGCACTGTCTGACAACGGCACTGTGAAGGTCTCTGCTGCCGACGGTAAGTTCACCGCGGACGTCGATGGCTTCAACGGCGACGCTGTGCTCAGCTACGAGCTGAAGGACAAGAACGACAAGACCGTGGCCGCGTCCGATTCCTCCACTCCGCTCTCCGGCGTGCGCGTCAAGACCGCACAGACCACTCCGATCGCGCTGGACGGCGTCACCGAAGGTTCCGAATACAAGCTCACCGTCACCGGCCGCCAGTCCGGCAAGGCCGTGACCGTCGACTTCCAGGCTCCGGCCGCCAACTCCGCCGATAAGAACAACGGCAAGCCGGGCGCTGGCAACGCTGACAAGAACGGCGTGATCGCTTCCGGCAAGGTCAACAACGATACGAAGGCCGGCCCGTTTGGCGCCGCACTGCTCGGCAAGACCGGCACCGCTGTGCTGGCTGCGGCTGTTGCGATCGCCATGCTGGTTGCCGTCGCGATGCTCATCAAGACCGCGAAGGCCGCCAAGAACGACCGCTGATTGGCTGAATAACCTCCGATAATCCCCGAAACCGCCGCCGCTGAGATGCTCCCCAGCGCCGGCGGTTTTGGGTTTTGCGCAAAGTTGAGTGAGGTGTGCTCAAGAATTTTTGCGATTTCGGGAATAATAACTTGCGATTCAAAGTTGAGTGGTGTAGGCTCAAGTTTTGGAAAGCATGAGAGACGGCAATCCGGAAACGGCGATCCGAAACTCGAGCGAAGAACGAAAAGAACGTATAGCGAACCTATTGCAAAGGAGACCAAATATGGGACGCGCAGTTGGCATTGATCTGGGTACTACCAATTCCTGCATCGCAACGCTTGAAGGTGGCCAGCCCACCGTTATCGTGAACGCCGAAGGCGCTCGCACCACACCGTCGGTCGTGGCATTCAGCAAGTCCGGCGAGATTCTGGTCGGCGAAGTCGCCAAGCGCCAGGCCGTCACCAACGTCGATCGCACCATCAGCTCCGTCAAGCGCCACATGGGCACCGACTGGACCGTTGAGATCGACGGCAAGAAGTGGACCCCGCAGGAGATTTCCGCCCAGGTCCTGATGAAGCTGAAGCGCGACGCCGAAGCCTACCTTGGCGAACCGGTCACCGACGCCGTCATCACCTGCCCGGCATACTTCAACGATGCCCAGCGTCAGGCCACCAAGGACGCCGGCACCATCGCGGGCCTGAACGTCCTGCGTATCATCAACGAGCCGACCGCTGCGGCACTGGCTTACGGCCTTGAGAAGGGCAAGGAAGACGAGCGCATCCTGGTCTTCGATCTCGGCGGCGGCACCTTCGATGTGTCTCTGCTGGAAATCGGCAAGGACGACGACGGCTTCTCCACCATTCAGGTGCAGGCCACCAACGGCGACAACCACCTGGGCGGCGACGATTGGGATCAGAAGATCATCGACTGGCTCGTCGGCGAAGTCAAGAACAAGTACGGCGTTGACCTGAGCAAGGACAAGATCGCCCTGCAGCGTCTGAAGGAAGCCGCCGAGCAGGCCAAGAAGGAACTGTCCAGCTCCACCAGCACCTCCATCTCCATGCAGTACCTGGCCATGACCCCTGACGGCACTCCGGTGCATCTGGACGAGACCCTGACCCGTGCCCACTTCGAGGAAATGACCTCCGACCTGCTGGGCCGCTGCCGCACCCCGTTCAACAACGTGCTGCGCGACGCTGGCATCGGCGTCTCCGACATCGACCACGTGGTCCTCGTCGGTGGCTCCACCCGTATGCCGGCCGTCAAGGAGCTCGTCAAGGAGCTCACCGGCGGTAAGGAAGCCAACCAGTCCGTGAACCCGGATGAAGTCGTGGCCGTCGGCGCAGCCGTGCAGTCCGGCGTCATCAAGGGCGACCGTAAGGATGTCCTGCTTATCGACGTGACCCCGCTGTCCCTCGGCATCGAAACCAAGGGTGGCATCATGACCAAGCTGATCGAGCGCAACACCGCCATCCCGACGAAGCGTTCCGAAGTCTTCTCCACCGCTGAAGACAACCAGCCGTCCGTGCTCATCCAGGTCTACCAGGGCGAGCGTGAGTTCGCTCGCGACAACAAGCCGCTGGGCACCTTCGAGCTGACCGGCATCGCTCCGGCTCCGCGTGGCGTTCCGCAGATCGAAGTCACCTTCGACATCGACGCCAACGGCATCGTGCACGTGTCCGCCAAGGACAAGGGCACCGGCAAGGAACAGTCCATGACCATCACCGGTGGTTCCGGCCTGCCGAAGGACGAGATCGACCGCATGGTCAAGGAAGCCGAAGCCCACGAGGCCGAGGACAAGAAGCGCAAGGAAGACGCCGAGACCCGCAACCAGGCCGAGTCCTTCGCCTACCAGACCGAGAAGCTCGTCAACGACAACAAGGACAAGCTCTCCGACGACGTGGCCAAGGAAGTCACCGACAAGGTCAACGAGCTCAAGGAAGCCCTGAAGGGTGAGGACATTGAGAAGATCAAGTCCGCCCAGACCGAGCTGATGACCTCCGCCCAGAAGATCGGCCAGGCCCTCTACGCACAGCAGGGCGCCGCCGACGCTGCCGGTGCGGCCGGCGCTGCTGGCGCAGGCGCTGCCGGCTCCGCTTCCAACGGCTCCGACGACGACGTGGTTGACGCCGAAGTCGTGGACGACGACAAGGACAACAAGTAATCATGTCCGATTTCAACAAGGACGAGTACCTGAACGACCTGCCCGACATGGATGACCTGTCCGGGCAGGCCGCCCCGGCCGCCGATTCCGCTGCTGACGGCGCTTCCGCCGATTCCGCCGCTGCCGCCGCTGGCGCAACGCAGGAAGGTGCAGCTCAGCCGGCTGCCGCGCAATCGCAAGAAAATGGCGATTCCGCTGCCGCTGACGGTGCTGACAAGGCAGGCGCTGCCGACGGCAAGGCCGACGATACGCTGACCCCCCTTGGCCAGGCCAAGAAGGAAGCCGCCGAATATCTGGAGGCGCTGCAGCGCGAACGCGCGGAGTTCATCAACTTCCGCAACCGCGCGCAGAAGGAGCAGGAACGCTTCCGTCAGCACGGCATCATCGACGTGCTGACCGCCCTGCTGCCGGCCCTCGACGACATCGACCGCATTCGCGAACACAGCGAAATGGACGATTCGTTCAAGGCCGTCGCCAACAAGATCGACAAGGCGTTCGAGAAGTTCGGCGTTGAGAAGTTCGGCGAAAAGGGCGAGGATTTCGACCCGACGAAGCATGACGCGATCCTGCACAAGCCGGATCCGAATGCCGAGAAGGAAACCGTCGACACCGTGGTGGAAGCCGGCTACCGCATCGGCGACCGCGTGATCCGCGCGGCCCGTGTGGTCGTGGCTTCTCCGCAGAACTGATCGCGCATTCGCACAATCCGCGTATCCGCGCGAAACGCATGTGACGAGTAATCGGGCCCCTCTGAAAAACGAGGGGCCTTCGATTACCTGAAACAACGGTTCAACGACAACTGTTTGAAAGTTTGAAAAACTGTACTTTTTACTGCATGAAAACCTCACGAAAGGAGGCACATCATGGCTGAGAATGAATGGCTGAGCAAGGATTTCTATAAGGTCCTCGGTGTCTCCAAAGACGCCACCGACGCCGAAATCACCAAAGCGTACCGCAAGCTGGCGCGCAAATACCATCCCGACCTGAACAAGACGAAGGAAGCGGAGGAGAAGTTCAAGGACATCTCCGAAGCGTACGACGTGCTGAGCAACAAAGAGAATCGTCAGAAATACGATGCGATTCGCCAGTTCGGCATGGGCGGCGCGCGTTTCGCCGGCGGTTCCGGCCAGGGCGGCTTCGACGCGGGCGCGTTCTCCGACATCTTCGGCTCGATGTTCGGCGGCGGCGCAGGCATGGGCGGCAATGGCTCGCGTATCCGCTTCCAGACCAATGGCGGCGGCAATCCGAACCTCAACGACATCTTCTCGATGTTCGGTGGCGGAGCCGGCAACGGCGGCTTTGGAGGAGGCCGCGGCTACGGGGACTATAGCGATGGAGCCTACGCAGGCTACCGTCCCGCCCCGCATCCCGAGGATGGCGACGACCTCAGCTCGAAGATCACGCTCACGTTCCGCCAGGCCGTCAAGGGCGCCACGGTCTCGCTCAAGGCCGCGGGCAAGAAGTTCAAAACGAAGGTTCCCGCCGGCGTGAAGAACGGCCAGAAGATCAAGATCGCCGGCAAGGGCAAGCCAGGCCAGCACGGCGGCAAGCCGGGCGACATGTACCTGACGGTCACCGTGACCGAAGACCCGAAGTTCACGATGGACGGCAAGGATCTCGTGATGGATCTGCCGATCACCGTGGGCCAGGCGGTCGACGGTGCGAAGATCTCCGCCAGGGACTTCGACGGCAATGACGTCACGTTCAAGGTGGAGAAGGGCACCTCGAGCGGCGAGGAAGTGCGCGTGCGCGGCAAGGGCGTGGAGACGCGCACCGGCACCGGCGACCTCGTCGGACGCATTCAGATTCGCGTGCCGAAGCACCCGACCATGGGCGAGAAGCACGCTGCGAAGGAATTCGACAAGGCGTGCGGCGACTTCGTTGAGGAGCTCGCCACAGAGAACACCGAAACGAAGTGATCACAATGACGCGCATATCACCAGCACGGCGCAGGCTGTATGAAATGTGCGCGACGGCCATCGTGGCCAAGCGGGCCAATCTGGAAGGTGCGGCCGGTGTGGGATTCGACATCGACCTGCCCGTCTTCTCGGTGGGCAAGGTCGGTCAGATCGCCGAGATTCACCCCCAGACCCTGCGTCAATACGACCGGCAGGGGCTCGTGGTGCCGGGGCGCACGGAAGGCGGTTCGCGACGGTACTGTCTGCGGGACGTCGACCGGCTCGTGCAGGCGCAACACCTCAGTCAGGACGAAGGCATCAATCTGAACGGAGTGATGCGTATCCTCGAACTTGAGGAGGAGAACCGGCAACTGCGGCATGAAGTGCAGGAACTCACCGGTGTGACCGGATTCAGCGTGTTCACCGCCGACATGAACGGCAGCATCACCCAGACGTCGCGTTCGCATCGCGCACGCTATTGGCGTGGGCAGCTCCATGCCGAGGTGCACGCATTGCCGGCGGGGGAGAGCTCAAGCGCGCAGTCGAAATCGATGGTGTTGTGGCATACGGCCAAGCACTGACAGCAATCCTTGGCGGCCAGATGTTTTTCATCTGGCCGCTTTTTGCGTTATGCGCCTAGGCTATGCTGGGCCGGACGAGGAAATCTGCGAATAAGGAGAGGCGAATGATGCTCAAGGCGGTGTTCTGGGACATGGATGGCACGCTCATCGACTCCGAGCCGTACTGGCATGCCGGCGAGATGCAGATCGCGCACGAGAACGGCGGTGTGTGGAACGACGAGCTCGCATGGAACGGCTCGGGCCGCCCGGTGCCGGATGTGGCGCGCGAGAGGTCCTCGACGCGACAGGAACTGTTGTAGTGGTAATACTGGTCGCCATTGACGAGCACGGGTGCACGCTGCCGGTGGAGGAGATCGGCCGGCGCATGATCGAATACGTGACGCGGGCGGAATATGAGCGGATCCCCTGGATCCCGGGCACGCGCGAGCTGCTCGTCGCACTGCGCGACGCGGGTGTGCCGAGCGTGCTCGTGACGACATCGCCGCGCAATCTCGCCGAGAATCTCATTGCGCAGGCTCCCGCAGGCACGTTCGCCGGATATGTGTGCGGCGAGGACGACGTGGCCAAGAAGCCGGATCCGGCACCGTATGTGGAGGCGGCGCGCAGACTCGACATACCGCGTGCCGATATGCCGCAGTGCGTGGCGTTCGAGGACTCGATGAGCGGACTCACCTCCGCCGCCGCTTCCGGTGCGACGACGATTGCGCAACTCGGCTTCATTCGCACCGACAATTCGGACGGTCCGCAGTACATGTCGATTGACGGGTACGACGGCGTGACACCGGAGTCGCTGAATGCCGTGGTGGAACGTCGGATTGCGGAATTGGCCGCGCGCTGAGCGGGCAATATGGTCGTTCGGTGACGCGTGTGTGCGGTAAACGACCGTACTTGGGGAGATTATGGTCGTTGAGGTGACGCGTTGCTCACTCAACGACCATATGCGGCTCTTGGGAATCTTTATAGGGTGGCTTGGCGGAATGCCGGCATTGATGGAGATTGCTGGAATTGGTCGTCGCCCCACCTAGACTGGGAGAGGCTTCGTCTGTGCGGCGGGGTCCCTCGTATGTGCGACGCGCGGAAATGGTGGAGGAACATGGCTGAACGACCGGAAACGCAAGAGAAACGCAAGGTGATTCTGCG
>ERZ857882.672-NODE-672-length-42861-cov-8.317712_pt1 | contig 42861 bp, 32 predicted proteins | sample MGYA00519697_ERZ857882 | MGnify/ENA primary metagenome ERZ857882 (study PRJEB31778, sample SAMEA3449373) | human gut metagenome | biome: human gut; feature: human-associated habitat; material: faeces | place: United Kingdom | collected 2010/2012 ...
TGTGGGCGTTGCCCACACCCACAACCTTTGAAAAGGTTGACCAAACTTTTAACTTTGGGACGGAAAGTTTGGCTGTTGCTTTACTTTGTTGCCCGACTTAAGCTAAGCAAAATGAGCTTAGAATATTTCACACAAAAACTCCCCTTGAGCATTAGCCAAGGGGAGTTAATCATTTAATTTTATTTTAAGAATGTTGCAAATCTCTTTGTTACCAGTGCAAATACAGCATAACAGCCAAAGCCTGCAACTACAATAATCCAGCGGACAAGCCACAAATCCATAAGCAGATACGCAAGCACGATGGCAACTATAAATATTATTGTCGGCAATGCAAACTGTCTGATAGGGAAGAGGTCTTTGTCGAGCTTTCTTGAGTGATGGGAGTGCATTATAAAAGAAACCATATAAGACGCTACCGTTGTAAAGCAGGCTGCCATACCGCCGAACATCGGCACAAAAATAAAGTTGAGCACAATGTTTGTAACTGCCGCCACAATGGTGTTGAATGCTATGTATTTTGTGGACTTGTAGTAATATTCTACATTTACATAAACCGTATACATATACATTTCAAAAGATGCAAATACAAGCGGCGGAATCATATATATACCGCTGTAATACTCCTTTGTAGCCATGATTTTTACAATTTCAGGCGCAACAAACATCAGGCAAAGCATTACAACAAGGGCGATTTCAAGGTACTTTGTAATATTTTTGTTGATGATATCCTTTTCATTGGTCATCAGCTTTCGTGTAAACCAAGGCACCCACACCGCCTCAAGAGATGCGGTAACAGCCATCGCAACCATACTTAGATTATAAATCAGGCTGTAAACACCTGTTTCGGAAGAATTATACAGGTTGGTAATCATAATTCGGTCTGAGCTTGACAGCAGTACAAGCGAAAGTCCGTGGAAAATAAGCGGCAATGAGTAGGTGAGGGCATATTTCCAATACAACTTGTTAAATACCTTTTTGCCCCTTATAAATGACGCAATCACAAAGTATATGCCCACTATGGTGTAAACAGCGGCATATGGGATAATGTAACCCATATACTTATTGTCGCCATGCATATTTAGAATTGTTATAATTGCGGCAACCTGTATCGTCAGGTTCGGCAGTGCCAGCAAAAGGGTCTTTTTTATGTAGTCAACCTTCATCATATATTTGGTGGTCATTGCGGTTGATACAAACTGAAAATACGACTGCATAAGACAGCAGATTACAAGCACAATGTCAATGTCGCTCCATATGAGCATTCCTGTAATTATGAGCGCCGAAGAACCCACAAAGCTGAGAAGTGACAGTCCGTAGATTGAGGACATATATCCCTCGATATCGTCACCAAAGTCAATGTAAGCCGTTCTTATTGAGTTGCCGAGCGACATACCCACTATGAGTGTAAGTATGCTTACCCACGAAAGGTAGGTTTGCGATATACCGTACTCAGAGGTTGTGAGAAGTCGTGTGAATATAGGGATTGTAAAGAAAGCAAGCGCTTTGTTAAAAAGATTTCCTACAAGGTAAAATGCGCTCGCTTTAAGGCTTTTGTTGCCCTTTTCCGCTTTACTTGCCAAGTGAAAGTCACTTCCTTAAATAATAATGATAGCTGTGTTTTTTCTTCAGCGAATGCTTTCCCTTTTCTTCAAAAATAAAGTTTCCGTCCTCGTCCTTTTTTGGCAGAGCATAAGGAATAAAGGCGGCCAAAGTAAGGATTGAGAAGAAGTAGTAAATGTTGTAGTATGCCTCGCTTTGCAGCATAATCATAAAGGCACAAATTGCGCCCGATACAATAAAAGGAATTTTGCCGTTTTTTCTGTTTCTATACAGCGCCACACCGCAGATGATAAGAATTGCAAAGAAGATTAAAAATCCCGGCAGGCCGCTTTTGTATAAAAGGTCAAGATAATAGTTGTGGGCATGGGTAGCGCCGATAAGATCTCGTGATGCCTGATTTTCAATTTCACCAACACCAAATACAGGCGATTTTGCAAAGGCGGCAAGCGCACTGTCCCAAATCTTAGTTCTTCCCGTAAAGGTAAGGTCCCTGCCGAGCATATCTACAATAATAAACGCAAATGCCTCCTGTAATCTGAGGATGATTACACCGAAGAAATACGCAATATTTATTGCGAGATAGGTAATGATATTGAGAAAATTCGGCATTTTGTTTATGAGTGCAAGCAAGAGGAAGAGTGTAAATACAGTCATACCGATTACACTTGTTGCCGAGAACGCAAGTATTACAGTGGCAAACGATACCGCAGTAATTACAAATGACGAAAGCGTCAGCTTGTTGTACTTTCTCAGCGAGCGAACTATTGAGAAGATAATCGCAGGGAAAAACAGCATAATTGAGTTGTTTCTGTATCCGAGAAAGTAGTTTTGCGTAAATGTGTTAAACTCGTACATACCTTGCGGAAACAGAAGTACAGTTGCAAAATTTATAAGCACAAACAGTCCGAGCGTAAACGATGCGCCGTCAAGCAGTGCGTCGGGGTCTGTTTTCAGTCCCATTTCCACAACAAGGCAGATTGCAAGGGCATTTAGTATGGCGATGAACAGTGAGGTGTAATTACCTCCGCAATAAATTGTTGCAAGTACACGCCACACCTCAAAGAAAACTATTCCTACAAAGAACAGCGACACTTTTTGGTAAAAGTAAACGAACCATACGCCGAGAACGGCTATTACCATAATCTTAAACACATTTGATATGGTATCGAATGTGTGCAGCGCAGGCATTTGAGAAAACATTGCAGGCTTATAAAGCACCATAAATACAAGGGCGATAAACCAGCGTTGATTCATTAGCTTTTTCATTGTAACCTCCTTATATTACAGCATCTTTTTAAGCCTTTTAAGGACGGGTAAAATACCGAGTTTGCTTAAAACTTTGTTGCGTTTAATTTTAAATTCCCTCTTTTTGTCAACCGTTGCATATTTAAACACAAGTTCGTCAAAAGGAACGGTGTCAAGCCGATTAAAGAAAGTCTCTCTGTTTGGGTGCGCCTTTGTCGGTGTGCCCATAACAGGATAGGTGAGCCTGAGCTTTTCTTTTGGAATATCTCTGAAAAAGATTTCGCTTTTAATGCTGTCAAAGAGCTTTTTGCCTTTTTCGTTGTTTAACAGTACAAAAGAAATTCCCTTGTGGTCGTCAAGGTCGGGGAAAATCTGCTGAATAAGCCACAAATCTCCGAGTGTAATATCGCTGATTCGTGGGAAAGACTTTAGTCGGCAGGTGCTGCAAGCAGGACGGTTGAAAAGTGAAAAACCAAATCCTCTTGCGAAGGCATCGTCTTTCCAAAAAGCCGATTTTTCGTGGTCTTTATACTTAATGGTGAGGGAATAATTTTCCCAGCTTATCCTTTTGTCACGGAAAGAAACCGAGTTGATATGTTCGTTATTCGCATTTGCAAATTCAAGGTACTTATTCCAAATTTTAGGTGACGGAGCACCATGGCAGAACAAATCAACCGTTATAAGATTTTCGTAATCCTTGCCCAAAAAGCTCTTTAGCGCCCTTATCTGACAAGGAGTGCCTGAGAAAAGAACCGTTTTCTTATTATCGAGCAAGGCTTTGGTTTCCTTATAAATGCCCTGAGTGTTACTCTGAACATATTTTGAACTTCTGAATTTTTTAAGGTCATCTATATTATCAACGGCAATGTGTCTTACACCGAAGTTTTCATCAAACGCAGCGCCTATAACAACGCCGCCGTTGCTTATTATCGCTTTTGCAAGGTGGGTAAAAATTCCGCCCGAAGTGCTCTCGTGGCGAATATTCTCATCTTTGCTGTATGCCGCAACAGCCGAAAATTCAGCTGTACCCTTTTTAAACTGCTTTATTGGGCAGGCTTTAATGCACGCACCGCAGCCTATGCACGCCGATTCGTCAACATTTGCATACACAAATCCCTCGCTGTCGGGTTTCATACTTATAGCTTTGACAGGACATTTGTCGGCACACGCCGAACAGCCGCAGCAATCGTGCTTGTCATACAGCTTTATATGTTTTTCATGGGCAGGCAAAATTCCGTCAAGCGCAGCGGTAATGTATTCGGCAGAATGAGCCTTTAATTTTTCAAGCCTTGCCTGCACCTGTGTATAATCAATAGTTTTGTTTAGAGTTTTGTTTAGTTTGCCGTCCCATTCGTCGGCAAGCTCGCTGTCTTTTATCTGTCTGTATTCAAGACCAAGGCTTTTTAAAAGCGACTCAAGCCTTGTGTTGGTTGAACCCTTAGTGCCCTGAGCAAAGCGCTCGAACACAAAGTATTGCCTTTCAAAAATGGTAGAGAACACACTGCCATGGAAAGAATCGGTGCAAACATACTTTGCGTTTTTAATAAGGTTTACAAAGCCGTCGGGCGCAATATCGTAAAGCGCAAGGTCAGCATATCCGTTGTCCGACTCCGTATAGCCGTCAATATACGGCAGGCACACAACCTTTAAGCCTGTTTTTTCGGCGAGCTTTCTAACCTTTTTTCTATGCTCAGGATTTTTGCCGAGGAAGTAGCAGAATATGTACTCGCCGTCAACCTTCGGTGTACTTCCGCTCATTTTGTCCCATATTTTCTTGTCAACCATAAGGGTTGGGTCAAGAACAAGCTGAGCCTCTTTGTTTGTGAGGTTTTTTATTATGTCGCAGCCGCTCATTTCTCGGCAGGAAAGGCTGTCAAAGCCGTTGATAGCTGATTTATAAAGGCTTTCATCGGCTTTCTCAACCGAGTTTATGCCAAAACTCGGCGCATACGCAATTCTGCGAGTTCCCTTTGGAACGAAGGAAAGCGTGTAATACTGCTGTTGAATATGAACAGGCAGCCAAATTTGGTCGCTTCCGCAAATTACGGCATCGTATCTTTTGCTGTATTCTTTTAGAGCTGCAAGGCTGAGAAAATTACGGGTTATGCGCAGATTTTGATTTACAAAATTGTCAAAGCCTGCGTTCCTCTGAGCCATACACTTTGAGTATTCCGCATTGCCTGCCATACCCTTTTGCGACTTTTTATATTTGATTTTTGCCGCAAGTTTTTTGGGCGAGAGCAGTGTGGCGAGCTTGTCTTTTTTGCTCGATGTATATGTAAAGTTGATAATTTCGGTATCATATCCCATTTCGGTAAATATGGACTGCATAGCATATGCCTGCAATTTTGTACCGTAATTTTGAGTTTTAAATGGGGTTGCCAGACCTAACATAAATTTCTGAACCTCCGAAGTTTAGTTGCCTTTTGTTTTATCTTCATAAAATTGCTGCAGCTTTTTAGCCTCAACAGAAATTTCAAAGCCGCAGTTTTCTATTTCCTTAGCCATATCTTTTCGCTCGTAGTCAAGGCTGTTTTCAAGAATTTGCTTTGCCCAGAGTTTATCCTCTGACTGAGAATCAATAAAGTGCATAAGCGGTGTGCAGTCAACCTCCTCAGGCACAACCTTTGCCGTACCAAAGGTCATAAGACCTGCCGCCTGAGCCTCAATATACACAATGCCAAAGCCCTCGTATCTTGACGGAAGAACAAATGCGTCAAATGCCTGCATAACATCGGGCACATCTTTTCTAAGTCCCGTATAGGTAATTTTATCGGAAAATCCGTTCTCTTCGGCATATTTTTTAAGTCCGTCAAATTTTGCATAGCTTTTGTAGTCGCCGACTATAACAAGGTGAGAATCGGGGTGGAGCTTGCAAATTTCATTGAATATGCTCAACATTCTTTCGGGATTTTTCTGATAATAAAGTCTGCCTACAAAGCCTACCGCAAAGGTGGTGTCAGCTATGCCAAACTCGTTTCTTATTCTTTTTCTTGTGCTCGGATTGTAGGAGTAGCTTTTTGTATCAATCGCATTCGGCAAAACTCTGAAATTGCTTTTTTCAAGAATTTTGTCGCCGAAAAGATACCTGCCTGCGTCCTTACTGCAAGCAAAAAAGTCTGTTGCGTAGCGGCGAAGTCCTACCTTTAGCACACTGTTATACATTCTTTTTACAAAGCTCGGATTGTTTACATACGCAAGGTGTGCGTGGGCAATTCTTGTTTTTATGCCGTATTTTTTGCCGAGCTTGCAGTACAGCGCCGACCATTCCTCCATATTTGAGTGGAGAATATCGTAATTGCCGTTTTTCATAATCTCGCTGACCTGCCTGATGTTCTCGCTCAGATTTTGCGATTTGGGAGTAACACGAAAAATATTACAGCCCATTTTTTTAAATGCGTCCTCGTTAAGACTGCCGTTTTTAACTGACGGCAAATCATCAATTATGATGTCAAATTTTACATCGTTGTGGTTCATATGGGTGTAAAAGTTCAATAAAACAGCGCCCACACCGCCACCGTTGATTCCGACAGCAATCTGTAATACTTTCATTTTCGTTTCCTTCCTGTTTTGCTTAATGCAGTTTTTTCAGTACCCTCTTTACGCCGAGAGGTATCATTTTTTTGATTTTGGTTTTCGGGTTTACCTTGAACGCAAGTTTTGTTTTGACATAGCTGTCAAAATCTAAGCCGTCAAAGCCGTCATAAATTGTATCTCTGCACGCCGGTCTTTCTGATGCCACGACAAGGTTTGAGTTCATGGCAGAGGCTTTTTCGTAATCCGATTCTATAATTTCGAGCCTGTCTTTTATCAGGTCAAAATAATCTTTGCCCTTTTCGGTATTTACGAGTACGAGAGATACTCCGTTTTCGTCATAAAAATCGGGGTGAAATTTTTGAATACCCCAAAAATCGGCAAGCGAAATATCGCCCACTCTGTTTTTATTGGCAAATTTACATTCGTAACAGCTCTCTCGGTAGGTTTTGCAGTAGAGAAAGGCGCTGTAATACGGGTCAAAAAATCCGTAGTCCGACTTGCTTTTTTTGCCGTTTTCAGCCTTGTAATACAAGTCCCAGCCTCGTTTTTCTTTACTTCTGAAATTGTATGAGGTGAGTTTTCCGCCGAGCTTTCTGCCCATATAGTCAACATAATTTTTAAAGAGTGCAGGACTTGGCACACCATGGCACACAATGTCAACGGTAAGCAGTTTTTCGCAGTCCTTGTTAAGGAATGTTTTAAGTCCTGCGACCTGACAGCCTGTACCGCTGAACAAAACATATTTATCGTCTGCAAGCAAGGTTTTTACCTGCTTATAAATACCTCGGGTGTCGCTCTGCACATACTTAGAGCTTTGCAATTTGTAAAGCTCGCTTTCATTGCTTACGGCAATGTGCCTTGCAACAAGATTTTCGTCATATGCACAGCCGAAAACAACGCCGCCCCTTGCAAGCACTTCCTTTGCAAGCGGAATAAAAAGTCCGCCCGATGTGCTTTTAAAAGCCGAGGTGCGGTCTTTGTACTTTGCCGCATACACCTTTGGCTCATCGCAACGCTTTGCGTCAGTCATAATGGGGCAGTGCTTTACGCACAGACCGCAGTCAACGCACTTGCTTTCGTCAACAACAGGGCAGAGAAATCCCTCGCTGTCGGGTTGTATGGTTATACATTTTTTAGGACAAATCTGCTCACAGCCTGAGCAGCCGCAGCAGCTTTTGCCAAGCTGAAGTATATTGTTCACAATTAATCACCTATCATATTTTTAAGAATATCAAGCGATTTTTTACGCTCTGCCGATATTTTTTCGTTTACCTTTTCAAAATCTATTTTTTCGCTGTCAATGTCAAAGTCGTTGTAGCTTTTGAGTATTCTGTTTTCGTAGCCGATAAGCTGAAGAATACTTGAGATTCTTTCGCTGTAACTCTTTGGCAGAACATCGGTAAATTGTGTGTTAAGACCGATTGCAAAGGCAGTGCCATGGAAAGAATCGGTAAGGAAATGCTCGGCATTTTTTATGTACCACAAAAATTCACCGATTGGAGGACAGCAAACAAATTTGCCGCTCCTCACAATATGGTGGAAACAGTGGCTCAGTCGGTAGAGTTTAAGTCCCTTTTTCTTTGCGTACTGCTTTGCGTATTCGTCAAATTGTTTGTTTGGGTGGAGCTGATACACAAGCACATATTTTTCGCTGCACTCTCGCTGAGGTATGAGCTTTTCCCACTCTGATTTTTCAAGCAAAAAGGTAGGGTCAAGCACCTGCTCGGCAGGCACTCCGAGTTCGTTTGCGATTTTTACACCGCTGTTTTCACGAATTGTAATTTTATCGTAGCGTTTAAGCCACTTTTTAATGTTTTCTTTGTCATTTGGCAAAACTTCACTGCCGCCAAAACTTGCGGCATATGCAATCTTCTTTGCACTGTCGGGCAAAAACGACAGAAAATATACAGGGTCAATCTCACCGCACACAACGGTATTCCACACCTGATCACTGCCTGTCATATAAATATCTGCCTGAGGAATATCGGCGGCAAGCTCCTGTTCGCTGTTGTATTCCTTGTCGGTCACCTTAACGATTTTTCTGTACTCTGCAAATCGCTTATCCGCAAATTTATATACGGGATTTTGAGTTGCTTTAAAAACAAGACGAGTGAGTGCATTTTTATTCCACTTTGCACTCACACTTTTGAGTCTTGTGTCAACAAGATTTTCGGTTTTTTCGTCTGTTCGGTAATAATCTATACATACGGCATTTGCGCCGAGCTTTTCAAGAGCGGTTTGTGTTGCATATGCCTGAAGTACAGAGCCGTAGTTAGATACGGCGTGTCTTGTAAGATATGCAACAGTTTTCTTCTTTTTCATATGTTACTCCAAAGTTTCAATAGTGATTCCGCCGTTGCTTTTCACAACAGAGTTTGCGGGAATGTCACGATAAATTACACAGCCTGCGCCTATAACGCAGTTGTCGCCGATTTCTACGCCTTTAAGAATAACGGCATTGGTGCAAATCCAGCAGTTACTGCCGATTTTCACCTTGCCCACCGAGTAACCCTGCTCACGAATGAGCTTTGTTCTATCTCTGAATTTATGGTTTTGGTCATAAATTTTTACATTTTCGCCGAAAATTGTATGGTCGCCGATTTCTACGCTTTCAAGGCAGTTGATAGAACAGCCACGATTGAAAAAGCAATCGTTACCGATTTTGATTGACGCACCCTTTTCAAGGTAAAGTCCAAAATTTTTGCGGAAAGTTGTGTTTTTGCCGATAGAAAATCTTTTTCCGAACATAATTTTAAAACATAGCTTTTTAAAAACGGCTTTTAAGCGCCAATATATTTTTAATAATGTCATATCTTTTTGCCACCCTTTGCTTTAATCAAATCTTTGTAGCAGTTCATCAGCTTTTCATAGTATTTTTCGCAGTCGCAGTTTTCCCTTGCCTTTTCAAGCGCCGCCTTTGACATTGCAAGGTACTCGTCCTCGGTAAGATTGTTCATCTTTTCAAGGCAAGCACAAAGGCTGTCGGGATTATTCGGCTCGCAAATAAAGCCTGTTTTTCCGTCATCAACAATTTCGGGCAGACCGCCGTTGTTGCTTACAATGGCAGGCTTGCCGAGTGCAATAGCCTCAAGAATAGAGTAAGGCCCGTTTTCGTACCATTCACTCGGCAGAATAACGCACTTTGCCTCTTCAACATATTTTTTCAGTGCGTCACCGCTCTGAAAACCTGTAAAAATAACCTTTTCTGTAAGGTTGTTTTCTTTAACATAGTTTTCAAGCTCCTCACGCAGAGGACCGTCACCCACAAGGTAAAGTTTGTTTTTAAAGTTGCCCTTGTGGTATGCCTTTACAAGTGACATAAGTCCCTTTTCAACCGAAAGTCTGCCAAAGAAAAGGAAATAGTCCTTTGCGTTGCTGCATAGCTTGTATTCTGTGCCGACAGGCAAAAAGTTCACCCAATGCACAACGGGATTTTTTGTGATGCCCGATTTTACAAACTGCTTTCTGTAAAAATCAGACGGACAAATGTAGAAGTCGATTTTATCGTACATCTTCATTCTCTCGTAGTTCTTAGCCTCAATAACAGCAAGGTAGGTTTGAAGTGCGGAGTTTTTTACGCATTTCTGCTCAAGTGCAGGCTTGTAGCTGTGCTCAGCCACGCAGCGGTCGCACACCTTGTCGCCGCAAAGCATAGTGTGTGTAGGGCACACGCAGTTGAGGTCGTGCGCCGTAAACACAACAGGAATATTATACTTTTGTATTGCGTTCAAAATAGAAAGCGTAATGTGTCTGTGAACCAAATTTATATGCACAATATCGGGCTTTTCTGCCTCAATAAGCTGTTCGATTTTCTTTTTAGCATCAAACGAATACAGGGCGTGCATACCTGCTGTGAGTTTCTCAAACGGCGACATACTCTTGTTGAAATCAACATTTTTTGAAAAATACTTTGCCTGTGCGCAATCGTAATTTTTTTCGTCCTGCATAGCAAAATATATTACTTCGTTGCCATGTTCTTCGAGCAATTTTGCAAGTCCGAAGTGATAGGTTTCACTGCCGCCTTTTACATAGTGGTATTTATTTACAAGCAGAATTTTCATTTATTCGGCCCTGCCTTTTTGTTTTAATGCTCGTGCCATAGGGTAGAGTTTTGAGTGAACAAGCGAGATTACGGCAATCATCATACCCTTTGGCATTGCATTGCATACACTTGTCATCAGTTTTTTAGATTTCTTTCTGTCATCGGGGTACTGCGGAAAGTCTTTCCATGGCGACATAGCCTTGTACTTTAGGTAATCGCCGACAAATGGGTGGTTGTTGTTTTCGTTCCATGGTCGTGTACCCGACAAAAAGCACGAAGTATAGTGAATAATATACGGGTCTGTTACCGTTTCGCTGTACTCCTGTTCGCTTAGATGGTGCTCAGGCTTTCTGACCTTCATCAGGTCTTTAAAATTAAAGTCGAAGAATACAGTCATTGCGTCATATTTTGTATGTACTACCTTTACAAGTCCCTTTTTGGAGAGAACACCGTTGAGCACACCTTGGTCAACATAGGTTATGTCGCCGTTGTGCGCAATGATAAAGTCGAGAAATTCCTTTTCAACATTCATCTCACGCCAGCTTTTAAGGTCAATGAGCAGTACGCCGTTGTTTGTGTAGGTGCTGTTGCTGTCAAGGTTAAGCTCGGTTTTGTAGCGGTCACTTCGGCAGTCGTCAACAGCCGCCACAACCTTGTCACCGAGGTCTGTTTCCCAAAATTCCTTTAGCGAGTGGCGAATAACTGTGTCGCAGTCAAGATAAATACATCTGTCTATATCGTCAGGCAAAATGGTGCAAAGAAAAAGTCTGAAAAAGGTACTGATATTCCATCTGCCAACCTCAATTTCCACGCCTGCCTTTTTGTTGAGGTCGGGCTGAGGTATAAAGTGAATGGTGCGTCCGTATTTGCCGACCATTTCTTCAAAGCGATGTTTGTTCTCGGCAGAAATGCTGTTGTCTATCATATAAATATTGATGCTTTCAGAGTCTGTATTGTTATGAAGTAAAGACATTATCGACACACCCGCAATCGGTGCATAGCTGTCAGAACTTGAATAAACTATGTTCATTTTACCCTCCGTAAAAATATTTTTAAGTCATTATTTAAGATACTTTTCTTCAAATTCCTTAAACGACTGGAGATTTTTGTCTTTATCGGCTAAAATAAGATTTTCAATACCGCCGATTTCGTCAAACGGCCACTCAACGCCAAAGTCAGGGTCGTTATACATAATGCCGTCATCATACTCGCCGTAGAACTTTTCGCCGCATTTGTAAGAAACAACAGACGGCTCAAGCACAAGGTAGCCATGAGCAAAATGTTCGGGAACATAAAGTTCGTTCATATTTTCTTCGGAAAGGTAGAAACCCTGCCACTTTTTAAAGGTAGGGGAGTCGGGACGAAGGTCAACGATAACATCAAAAACCTTACCTTTAATGCATCTTACAAGTTTTGCCTGCTCGTGTACACGCTGAAAATGGAGAGCACGGATAACACCCTTGTGAGATACTGTATAGAAAACCTCTGCAAGGTTGTGCTCAAGACCGTTAGCCTCGAAAACCTCTTTTGAGTAATCCTTAATAAATGCGCCTCTTACATCTGTTGCGCAAAACGGTTTAATAAGATATGCACCCTCAAAATCGGTATTGCAAAATTCAAACTTCTGAATCATATAAATAATCTCCTAAAAATGTTTCTATTCTGAAAATTAACCCATAATTTTCAGAAAAACGCAGTTTGCATTACGAATATAAAGGGCGAAAGATAAATTTCGCCCTGATTTTTAGTCTACGGACTTAATCCACTCCATAGTAAGCCTTGTGCCCTCTGCAAAGGAAATCTCAGGTTTGAAGTGGCAGTCTGTTTCTATGTCGGTTGTATCAAATGCCTCAAGCGGCATATTTACACCTGTAAACGGCACATCACCGAAAATCGGTTTTGCCTCAGGTGCAAGCTCGTTCTGCATTTCGAGAATGAACTCCTTGAGTGGTCTTGCGTTGCCACTGCCTATTGTGTACTCTTTGTTTGCAATGCCGTATTTGCCGATTGCCTCAAAGGCTCTTGCAACATCGTCTATATAAATGAAATCGTAATTTTGTGTAGCGGCTGTAAACTGTAAAGGCTCGCCTGCGATGATTTTACGAATTGTTGAATTAACAAATCTCGGCGAAAACTCGCCTGCGCCGTAAGCGTTGGTAATTACCGCCCAGCAAAGGTCTATGTCAAGGCTGTTTGCAATCGGCTTGCAGATAGAACGGGCAATGAGCTTGCCTGCACCGTAAATGTACGGCAAGCCAGGTTTGCTTTCCTGTGTGTAAACCGCTGTGTAGGTTTCTTTTTCCATAATCGAACCTGCGTTTACAAACTTTTTGCACTGCATTTTGTCGGCTGTTCTGAGCGCACGAGCTGTCCAGAGCGCATTCTGCAACTGAATGTTCTCGTCGCATCTGAGCGGGCCTGCTGAGCCAACCCATGCAAAGTGGTAGAAAACATCAACATCTCTGTCTGAAATTTTATCAAAGAGAGTTTCAATTTCATCAAGCTCGCAGTACACAATTTCAATGCCGTCAAGCTTTTCTATGTTATTGATTTTTTCGTTTTTATCTTTTACAACGGCATAAACCTTAACTCCGTCATCGCAAAGTCTTTTGCATACATTTGAGCCGACAAAGCCGTTTGAGCCTGTTACAATCGCCTTTTTCATCACTAAACCTCTTTTGTAGATGATATATTAAATTCTGCTCGCTAAAAATTCCGCAATCTGCTTGTCCATACATTCTCGCACATCGCCGTTTGCCATATAGCATTCTGACCACTCAACAGTTTTTTCAACTGCCTCGGTAACGTGCCAATGCGGTTTCCAGCCAAATACAGCCTTGAGTTTTGAGCAGTCGAGTTTTAAGAAATTCGCTTCGTGTACGGCATTTTTCTCACTCTTGTTTATCCAATTGATTTTGCCGTCGGCGTACTTTACAAACAGGTCAACAAGCTCGCCTGTAGTAACGCAGTCACATTCATCGGGACCTACATTGTAGTAGTCCGCAAATTTAATATCTTCGTATTGTGCTTTTGCAATCATAAGGTATGCAAACAACGGCTCAAGCACATGCTGATACGGTCTTGTTGAATGTGGGTTGCGAACGATTATATCTTCGCCTTTTTCAAGTGCACGAACGCAGTCCGGAATAATTCTGTCGTTTGCAAAATCGCCGCCGCCGATTACATTGCCTGCTCTTGCGGTTGAAATTGCCACTCTGCCGTCTGCAAAGAACGAATTTTTGTAGCTGTGTGTTACAAGCTCCGAACAGCTTTTGCTGTTTGAATACGGGTCAAAGCCGTCGAGCGGCTCGTTTTCACGGTAGCCCCATTGCCACTCCTTATTTTCGTAAACCTTGTCTGTTGTTACATTGAGGAATGACTTTACGCAGTCCGACTGTCTTACACATTCAAGAATGTTTACAGTGCCCATTACATTTGTTTCGTATGTATAGGCAGGCATCTTGTAGCTGTCACGCACAATCGGCTGAGCCGCAAGGTGAAGTACAATTTCGGGCTGTGCCTCGTCAAATGCCTTTTTTAGCAAATCAAAATCACGAATATCGCCGATAACGGACTTAATGTCGCCCTCGATATTTGCAATTTCAAATAAATTCGGGTTTGTAGGTGGGTTAAGAGAGTAGCCGGTAACCTGTGCGCCTGCATTTGCAAGAATTTTGCAGAGCCAACTGCCCTTAAAGCCTGTGTGACCCGTAACAAATACTTTTTTACCTTTATAAAAATTAAGCATTAATCTTTCCATACCTTCCACGGCGCTTTGTTTGTGCTCCAGAGTTTTTCGAGCTTTTCTTTGTCACGAAGAGTGTCCATACACTGCCAGAAACCGTTGTGTTTCCAGCACATAATCTGACCTTCTTTTGCAAGCTGTTCCATAGGCTCACGCTCAAACATAATTGTATCGTCTTTTACATAGTCGAGCACCTTTGGTTCAAGCACCATAAATCCTGCGTTTATCCAACCGGAGTCAATGTCGCTCTTTTCACGGAATGCCTTAACCTCGTTTTCGTTTGAAAGGTCAAGCACGCCGAAACGGCTTTCGGGTTTTACCGCCGACATAGTGGCAAGTCTGCCGTTCTTTTTGTGGAACTCTAAAAGTGCGTTTATATCTACATCAGAAACGCCGTCACCGTAGGTCATAAAGAAAGGTTCATCGCCTATAAAGTCACGCACTCTCTTAAGTCGGCCGCCTGTCATTGTGTTAAGTCCCGTATCAACAACCGTGACCTTCCACTGTTCGGCCCTTTTGTTATGTACGATTATTTTATCGTCCTGTGTAAAATCAAATGTTATGTCCGAAGTATGCAGAAAATAATCCGCAAACCATTCTTTAATTACATGCTGTTTGTAGCCTGCGCATATAATAAATTCGTTTACTCCGTAATATGAATAAAGTTTCATAATATGCCACAAAATCGGCATTCCGCCTATTTCAATCATAGGCTTTGGCTTGAACTGCGATTCTTCGGAAATTCTTGTTCCAAAGCCACCTGCAAGTAATACAGCTTTCATTGCTTTTCCTCCTTAAACCGCACCTACACGCTTAAATACAGAAATAAATGTTTTGAAAATTATTTTTAAATCAAGTAATACGGAACGGTTCTTTACATAGTAAATTTCCATAGCTCTTCTGCGTGTGTATGTAGTGGCGCTTCTGCCGTTTGCAGCCCAAAATCCTGTAAGACCCGGCTTTACGCTAAGCAGCATATCACGGTAGTTACCGTAAATTTTAGTTTCAACATCCATAACGGGGCGAGGGCCTACAACAGAAATATCGCCCTTAAGAATGTTAATAAGCTGTGGAAGTTCGTCAAGACTTGTTTTTCTCATAAATTTTCCTACTTTTGTAACTCGAGGGTCGTTTTCAAGCTTAAAGTTTTTTTCGTATTCGGCTTTTTGCTCGGGGGTAAACTGCTTTATAAGTTCTTCCGCATTTGTTACCATACTTCTGAACTTATAGATTTTTATTGTTTTGCCGCCTTTGCCGACACGCTTGTGCGCAAAGAAAGCAGGACCTTCGCTTGTGGTTTTTATAAGTATGGAAAGAATGATAAAAACAGGTGAAAGAACAATCAAACCGATGAGTGAACATACAATATCGAAAACACGCTTTACAAAATCGTAAATCGGCTTCGGTTTAACTGAATGTGTGTTTGATGCTGCCGCTTTCGATGTGTCGGTAATATTTGCTTTTCCCATAATTGCTTCCGTTTTATCCTCCGTAAATTTTTATTATACCCAATTAATTACCTGTGTAATTAAATAAAATTGCTCTGAAGTATTAAAGATTAGTCTTTGGTTGAACTGCTGTAATATCCGCCGTATCTTGAGTAGTAACCCTTGCCTTTTCTTGTTTCCTGCGGTTTAACTCTGTTAAGAATAACTCCGATGATTTTTGCGTCTGTACGCTCGACTGTTTCTACGGTTTTTGCAAGCTCGGGATATGTAGTTGAGTTGTTTCTTGCAACAATTACAACACCGTCCGCTGCCTTAAGAATCGGAACTGCGTCAATAACAATGCCGACAGGCGGTGTATCAAAAATAATGTAGTCGTACTCTTTTTCAGCCGTCTTGATAAGGTCAGCCATAGCCTCACTCGCAAGCAGCTCGGACGGGTTAGGAGGAATTGCGCCGTAGGCAATCGCCTTGAGGTTGTCAATCTTAGTGTCCTTTATAATGTCCTCAAGCGAACACTCGTCATTAAGATAGTTTGTAAGACCGGGTGTAGGCTCAATTTTAAGTGCTGTGTTTACTCTCGGACGGCGAAGGTCGCACTCAACTACAAGCACCTTGGTGTCAACCTGCTGAGCAAGTGCCGACGCAACATTGATAGAGGTTACTGTTTTGCCCTCGCTCTTTGTAGATGATGTAAAAGCTACCTTTTTGCAGCCTTTTTTGAGAATTGAATAAGCTATATTTGTTCTTGCCGCCTTGTAAGATTCACGAACCTGAAAGCCGAGAACATCAGTATCTATTGAACGATCAATTTTTGTTTTATTCTTTTTCATTGCTGTGTAACTCCTTTACTTATTTGCCGTATCTGTTGCCGTATTTGTTTGCATTTTTCTGATTTGAAAAATACTCAAAGTCAGGAATTGCGGCAAGAATAGGAAGATCAAGAATAGTTGTCATTTCTTCGTTGTATTTAATCTTCACATCGAGGAAGTCACGAACAAATGAAATGATAAGAGCAAGTATAAGTCCGCCGAGAAATGCAATAATTGTGTTTCTTGTTACATTCGGTGATGTAGGCACTTTCGGTGTATCTGCCTCATCGACAATCTTGAGCTTTGCGTTGTCCTTTACATTTGCGATTATCTTAGGTGCTATTTTAGCAATGGAGTCGCCTATTTCTTTTGATTCATAAGGACTTGGCGATACAACTATCGCCTTAAATACCTCGGTATCCTCAATGCTTTCAAACTTAATCATAGCTTTGAGCTGTGACGCTGTGTATTTTTCGTGGAGATCCTTTGAAACCTCGCTGTAAAATGTGTTTGAATCGAGCAGCTCAATGTAGGTTAAAACAAGGTTTTTAGCGTAGTTTACACTCTGGTTGTCTTCCATAGCAGAGGAAGTGTTGTAGTTTGTTTCAACATAGAGCTTTACGCTTGAGGTGTATGTTTTCTGAATAAAAAATGTAGTTACAAAGACCGATATGATTGCAAATAAACACGATACAACCAAAATGAAAACGATGTTTTTCTTAATTACTCTTGTTATGTCCTTAAACGATATTTCCATTAAAATGATTCTCCTCCCAGCTTTTACAGCAAACGCAAATGCATTTTCGCAGTTGCAATAATCAACATAAAAGCCGATAATTCTTCAAAATATAACATTACTATTATATTTGAAAACAACTTAAAAATCAATACTGCTAAAAGCGGTAAATTTGACGATTTTATATGCGAATAAGAGGATTTTGTACAAATATAACAAAACCTTTGTTATATTTGTTAAATTAAAAAATGCAAAATTTTATTATTTGGTAATTATGTATATATTTTTGAAATAAAAAACAAATAACCGCCACACTAATAAATAAAATTATACAAAAACAAAAATGTTTATCAGCAAAATTTCTACACATACAAAATTGTATGTGTTTAACGAGTTTGCTTTTTAGTAAAAATGATGTGAACATCAAATACAAATTTATAAAAGGAATAATAAAAAAAAGGAATAATAAAAACACCCTTTTGATGCAATAATTCAAAAGGGTGCACAAACAGATATGCAGTTTAAAACAAAATTGTATATTATTGAAAATCGAATAATTACAGATTCTTTTCGTATATAAGTCTTAATCCCTCGAGTACAAGGTCGTCGTTTACGGTAATGTCTTTTTTGCAGAACTTTACAATGTGCGGTGCAAATCCGCCTGTTGCAACAAGAGTGCATTTCTGACCCGTTTCCGCTTCAAAGCGGTCGATTACGCCGTCAATCATTGCGGCATTGCCGTAAATTATGCCGCTGCGTATACAGTCGGCAGTATTTGTTCCGATTGCCTTTTGCGGCGCAGAAAAACTGACCGACGGCAAAAGTGCGCATTTTGCGGTAAGTGCGTCAAGTGAAATCTGCACACCCGGCAAAATAACTCCGCCGCAATAAGCCTTGTGCTCGTTCATATAAAGAATGGTTGTGGCAGTGCCCATTCCGATTACGATTACCGGGCAGGGGTACTGTTCTTTTAAAGCAACGCACATACATACAATGTCCGAGCCTACGGCGCCGGGGTTGTCAAGGCGAATGTCAAGACCTGTTTTAATGCCCGGTCCGACAATCAAACTTTCTACATTTGCCACAGTAAAAATAGCTTTTCCGAGCAGGTCGGTTACTATGGGTACTACGCTTGAGATTATTGAGCCGTTAATTTCGTTTACATCAACATTGTTTATTCTGAATATAGTATAAAGGTCAACTGCGTAATCGTCGGCGGTTTTACTGCGATTAGTGGAAAATCTTAACTTCATAAGCAGTTTTTCACCTTTGTAAAGTGCAAATTTTATATTTGTATTGCCCACATCCGTGCAAAGCAACATAAATATCACCTCATTGTAATTGCTTGGAAAAAAACATCCTGCAACTCTAAATTATATCGTATTTTTCCTTTTCTTTCAACTCTATTTTTAAATCTGTTTTGCTTATGGATGTAAATATTTGCCGCATTTGCGGATTTACTCGAAAAATGAAAAATTGTATTGTTTTTAGACTAAAGATGTTGTATAATAAAATATGATTTAATTAATATAATGATATAATGAGGAAACAGCGTTTAATTATCTGTTGCTTTTTTTAAGACGGGAGAGTGTATATATGGCAGATAAATACAACTTAGACTATTTTGATGACGACAGAGTTGCGGCTCAACGCAGTCAATACAGGAGAGAATACCGTCAGCCGATGAACAGACCGCCGCAAAACGGCAGAGGGCCTGTACCTAATAATCGAAATAATGTGCATCGCAAGCCGCCTAAAAGAAAAAGATTCAGCAGAAGACTTAGAAACCGCATTATTATTGTAAGTGTTGGAATACTTATATTAATACTTATAATCACAATAATTTCTTCAATGTTCAGAGCCTGTACCGGTTCGGACAAAAAAGTTGACAATAATTCCGATAAAACAATACCTCCTACACAGGCAGCAACCACTCAACCCGCAACACAAGCAGCAAACGCAGCGGCACTTAATTTTGTTACGCCTAATATTCAGGACGATAACACAACAGGATATATGGGTACAAACGCTTACATCTGGAACGGCGCCGCATATGAGCTTTTCGGCGGCGATGAATACAGAGCACAGCTTTATGCCGATTCAATCAACAGCTATCAGCAGAAGTTAAGCGGAATTAAGGTTTACAATATGGTTGTTCCCAATCATACGGAAATGGGACTTCCGCAAAGACTTAAAAACAGCTCCGCTCCGTCGGATTCACAGGCAGAGAACATCAAGCAGATTTATTCAAAGCTAAACAGCTCTGTAACACCGATAAATGCTTACAACAAAATTGCCGAGCACTGCAACGAATATGTTTATTACAATTCCGACCACCACTGGACAGGACTTGGCGCTTACTATGCTTATACAGCATTTGCCGAGGCAACAAATCAGGATGTTCTTGATTTAAGCACTTGCACGGAAAATAAAATTGAGGGATTTACAGGTTCGTTTGCAAACACAAATGACGGACTTTCAACCGATACCGTAAGCTATTGGACATTCCCTTATAATGTTACAATGGATATTACGGATTCAAACGGCACTGTATCAAACTACGATTCGCCTTATTATCAGTATGCGGAGGCGGGTTCAAATACATACAGTTTATTTATTATGGGCGACAATCCGCTCACGGTTTTACATTCGGATTCAGAAAAAGGCACAGGCAAGAAGATTGCCGTTGTCAAAGAAAGCTACGGCAACGCATTCTCACCGTATCTTACAAATAACTATTCCGAAGTTCATATTATAGATTTCAGATATTTCGGACAGAATCTTGCAGACTACTGCAAGCAGAACGGCATTACAGAGGTTCTTTACCTCAACGGCATTATGAGTGCAAATACTCAGGTACAGCTCGACAGTATGGACGGCTTACTGAATTAATTGTTGATTTTTATTTGAATTAAGAAAGGAGGCAGCGGCAATGCTTGCGGAAAATGTAAGAGTAAATGTGTTTGGCAAGGTCGGAAAAGGTTTTTTCTCCGCCTATGTTTCGGGCAATTCCTTTTCAAACAAAAGCGCTTATCTTGTTACACGCAAGGACAGAGTTGAAGAATACTTTGACGGTGTGGTTATTGCCGTTGCCAAATTTGAGGGACTCAAGGGCGATAAATTCATAGTCGCTCCGTACGGAGAGATTTATTACGAGCCGGAGCTTAAAAAAATACTTGCCCGCTTGCGTAATGTAAAAGTGGAGAGTATAAGCTGTCTTTACGAAAAATCCTGCGGTGCGGTGATTTTTTACCGCAACAAGCAGAATACAAAGGTATTGCTTGTGAAGAACAGCAACGGCAGATATTGGAGTTTTCCGAAAGGTCATATAGAAAACGACGAAAACGAGCAGGAAACCGCTTTGAGAGAAATCAAAGAGGAAACAGGGCTTGATGTTACCCTTGCAAAGGGATTTAGAGAAATCAGCGAGTATTGCCCGTTCGGCAAAATTCGCAAGCGGGTAGTGTTCTTCCTTGCACAGGCGTTTACCGACAGCGTAAAAATTCAGGAGGAAGAAATCGACAGTTACATCTGGGTTGACCTCCAGCAGGCACGAAAACTTTGCACATATGACAACGATTTAAGAATTATAGAAAAAGCCGAAACCGCAATACATTTAATGAGAAATTAATTTGAAATCCGTTTCATATATATAATCGGGTGATTATATATGAAACGGATTATTTTATTGCTTATTTCTGCTTTTGTGCTTGCCTGTTCGGTTATGACGATTGTCGGCGGAAAGGAAACCGATAATTTTATAAAGTATGCGGAATTTAATGTTACGGCAGACGCTCTGCAAAAAGCCGTCAGTTACGATGTTTCTTCACAGTCGGAAGATACCAAACTGAATTATATAGAAATTTTATCGTACCTCGGCGCAAAATACGGCGGCGATTTTTCAAAATACAAGCAAAGCGATATGGATAACCTCTGCGAAAAGTTGAAAGACGGCAAAACAATAGCCGAACTTACCAAAGATATGAAATACTATACATATTATTATAATGTGTACACGGCAGTGCTGAACGGTATGGTTGGAAATTTTGAGGAAGAACAGTCTGACGGCAGTATAAAGCAGGACTACGGAGTGCGGTGGTTTTCGCCGATTGCAAAGACTTTTCCGTATTCGCATTACGATGACTTCGGTGCAAAGCGGACATTCGGATACACAAGACCGCATCTGGGGCACGACCTGATGTCGGCAGTCGGAACTCCCGTTATAGCCGTTGAATCGGGCAAGGTCGAGTGCCTCGGCTGGAACAAATACGGCGGTTGGCGAATCGGCATACGCTCGCTTGACAATAAAAGGTATTGGTATTATGCGCATTTGCGGCAGAACCGCCCCTATGCCGAGAACCTCAAGGAGGGCGATACGGTTACGGCAGGCAATGTTATAGGCTATGTTGGCAGAACAGGATACAGCGATATCGAAAACATAAACGGAATTACCGAAAGCCATCTTCATATAGGGCTTGAGCTTGTTTTTGACGAAAGCCAAAAGGAAAGCGACAACGAAATATGGGTGGATATGTACGCACTCATAAGTACCCTTGAACAGCATAAAAGCTCAACCGTCAGAAACAGTGAAACAAAAGAGTTTAAAAGAGAGTTTTCTTTTAAAGAAATTAGTTGATAATGCCAAAATTCGAGGACAGCAATTATATTTGCTTTAATTTCATTGACTGTACCATAAAAATAATGTAAAATAAACAGTAATCGCCCTCACCAAAAGCGGTGAGGGTATTTTATGGTGTGCAAATCCTGACAATTATTATATTGCGTTCAGAGCAATGAATTGTCAGGTTAAAAAGGATATATAACGCTTGATTTTGCACTTATTTTATAGAATATTTGGGGGTATACAGATTGGTTTTTTCAAGCCTTGTATTTATGTTTGCGTATCTGCCGCTTACTCTGCTCATATATTACATTGTGCCGAGAAAAGGCAGAAACATTTTTCTGTTCTTTATAAACCTTTTGTTCTACGGTTGGGGCGAGCCGAAACTTATCGTGCTTATGCTCATAAACATAGCCGTAAACTACATAGGCGGATACCTTGTAGATAAATTTAAAGATGATCAAAAAAAGCGTAAACTTGTGCTTATACTCACCTGTGCTATCGACATAGGTACACTTGCGGTGTTTAAGTACACGGGAATGATTGTGGAAACCGTTAATATGCTGCCGTTCCTGAATCTGCCTACTCCGCAGATTTCTTTGCCGATCGGTATCAGCTTCTATACATTCCAGACAATGAGTTATGTAATTGATGTTTACAGAGGCGATGCGCCCGTATCCAAAAATCCTATCAACTTCGGTACATATGTAGCGCTTTTTCCACAGTTGATTGCAGGCCCTATCGTTCGTTACCGTGATGTTGCCGAACAGCTCACAAACAGAAAAGAAACCTTGGACGAGTTTACAAAGGGCGTAAATCTGTTTATAATCGGTCTTGGCAAGAAAGTTTTGATTGCAAATCAGATGGGTAATCTTAGCACGGCAATGTTTGCTACCACTGACGAGAACGGCGTTGTCGGCACTTGGGTAGGAATTATAGCCTACAGCTTTCAGCTTTATTTTGACTTTTCGGGCTATTCCGATATGGCTTGCGGTCTTGGCAATATGCTCGGCTTTGAGTTCCTCAAAAACTTTAACTATCCGTACATTTCAAAATCTGTTACCGAGTTTTGGAGAAGATGGCATATTTCGCTTTCAACATGGTTTAAGGAATATGTTTATATTCCGCTCGGCGGCAACAGAAAGGGCGTAAAAAGACAGGTGCTTAACCTCCTCATTGTATGGGGACTTACGGGTATTTGGCACGGTGCGTCATGGAACTTTGTATTATGGGGACTTTACTACGGCGTTTTGCTTATTTTTGAAAAATTTGTTTTCAAAAAGGTTCTCGACAAACTGCCGTCGGCAATTCAGCATATCTACACAATGTTTATAGTAGTTATCGGCTGGGGACTTTTCTACTTTACAGATATGAGCAAGCTCGGTACATTCCTCGGAGATTTGTTTAACTTCGGCAACGGTATCTGCGGAGAGCAGGCTTTAAATCTTATACTTTCGTACCTGCCGCTTATTATTGCGGCGGCTGTTGCAAGCACACCGCTTGCGGCAAAGCTCTACGCAAAGTTGCAGAACACAAAGTATATCGGTTTTGCGCAGACCGCATTTGTTGCAATTGTGCTTATACTTTGCACAGCCTCGCTTGTAAACCAGAGCTATAACCCGTTCCTATATTTCAGATTTTAACGGTAGGAAAGGAGAGTCTTTATGAAATATGCAGCGAAACATTCAGCAAAACATATGGAATCCTCAAAGCCTGTCTGCCGACATTTGCCGAGCTTTGTATTTATAATTTTTATATTCGGCTTTGCAATTTGGTTTTTGATAAATCCAAAAGCGGATTACAGCTCAAGCGAAAAGAGATATTTGCAGAAATTTCCGACAGTGTCGGTAAATTCTGTGCTTGATGGCAAGTTCGGTACTGATTTTGAAAAATACTTTGCCGACCATTTTCCTATGCGTACCCAATGGGTAGGCGCAAACGCTTACTTTAATCTCTCTGTCGGCAACAACGGCGCAGACGGTGTTTATAATTGTAAGAACGGCTACCTTATAAATAAGCCGATACTTGATACCGACACACTTGAGAGCAATGTGCAGACAATCGCAGATTTTGCGAAATCGGTCGATGTTCCCGTAACGGTAACTCTTGTGCCGTCAACAGGCTACATCGCAAATGATGTTCTTCCTGCGGTTCACGATACATATACAGATGACGAAAAAATCGAGAACGCACAGAAAGTGCTTACCGAAAGCGGTGCGGATTTTGTGGATTTGCGTTCCGCATTCAAAAATGCCTATGCAAACGGCACACAGCTTTACTACAAAACCGACCACCATTGGACAACGGCAGGTGCATATACGGGTTATACGGAAATATGCAAGTCGCTCGGAATAACCCCTGCCGACAAGAGCCTGTTTACGGTCGAAAAGTACAACGATTTCTACGGCACAACCTACTCAACAAGCGGTTTTTGGCTCACACAGCCGGATACCATTGAAATTTGGAACAATAAAAATAACACCAAAAAGAATATCAGCGTAGAGATTATTGAGGGCGACGAAAAACAGGATTACCACTCAATGTATTTCTACAATCATCTTGAAGAGGACGATAAATACCCTGTATTCATAGACGGAAACCACGCAATGACAAGAATTAAGAATACAAATGCCGCAGGCGGAAAAATTCTCCTTGTAAAGGACAGCTTTTCACATTGTCTTGCGCCGTTCCTTGCAGAAAATTACAGTGAGGTAATACTCGTCGATATGCGTTATTACAAAAACAGCATTTCAGAACTTGCACAGCAGGAAAAACCCGATAATATCCTGGTGCTCTACGGCATAGATAACCTTGCAACCGATACCGACATTGCGTGGCTGTCGTAAAATGATTAATAGCGGTAAAATTGACACTCGGCTTTTTAGTCGGGTGTTTATTTTTGCGTGGATAAATTTTAATATTTTTAGTATAAAATTGTTGTTTTATGAAATATTTATGCTATAATGATTTCAGTGAAATATAAGAACTAAAGGCGGTGAGGGTAATTAACAGCATAGGAAGAAATATATTTAAAGCTATTCATGAGGGCAAGTGGCTTTATATAGAGTATAAAAACAAAAGTGATACAATAAGTAACGAGATTTTGCTAAGCTATCATTATCGCTGTAATAAAGCTATAATAGATTTCAGCAATAAAAAATATTATAATAATAAACTGAAAATTAAAACAGTATCTCAAAGCACACAGCCCCTGACATTTGTTGATATTCAACCAGAAAATCCAGCGAACCCAGAAAATCCTGATTCGGGAAAAGATAATAATACAGGTAACAATTCTGGTTCGGAAACAAATGAAAATGGAGGAGAAAAGATAGAATCTGTTTCAACAGGAGACGAATCTGCAGTTGGATTTTGGAGCCTAATGGCTGTAATCATGGTAAGTATAGTGATGTGTATGGCATTTACAAAAATAAGACGTAAAAAGCAGAGAAATTAAGGAGCCACATAAGTGTTCAGAAAAAAGTATAAAGTAGTATTAAAAGTAGTAGTATTAGCAATTGTTCTTGGAGTTCTATTAAATGCTTGTAGTAAAAGACAAACAGTAACCGAGGAATATAATACAATAAGTGATTTGGCGTATTCTGAAAAATGTAAAATTGAACCAATCATATATATTGAAGAAAAAACAGGATTTGTTCCATATATTGTATTAACTAATGATTATAATGGTAAAACACTTTTGTTAAGAAAAGAAATTCTTCCAGAGAATAGAAGAGTTAGTGATTATTCGGCTTACTATGAAGAAAGCGAAATTGATAATTACTTAATGGGAGAGTTTTTTGATAATTTACCTATTCAAACTCGTTGCTTAATTCAAGATTCGGAAATAGAGATTTTAGATGAACGATGCTTGAATCAAATAGATGATAGCGTGATAACTATTGTAAGAAAAGTGTTTTTGTTGTCTTTTACTGAACTTGGATATAAAAAAAATGGGCATGTCGGAGTTGAAGGGGTGCCATTGTTGTATTTTAAAGATAATAAGAATCGTTTTGCTACTACGAATAATGGAAAGTTTACTGTAAGTTGGTGGTTAAGAAGTGCGGATTCTACATATGATTCTTGTGTATATGCAGTAGGACCGGAAGGTGAAATTGGAAGCACGAATGCATGCAATATGAATGGCATCAGGCCAGCATTTTGTGTTGACGGTAAGCAAGAAATATATAAAGAAGAGGGCAGATATATTTTAAAATAACATAACTTATTTATATTAAAGTGATTATGTTATTTTGAAAGAATTATTGAAATTCATTTACCTGTGCTTATCTAAACGTTAATTGGCTACATTTTATTACTTAGTTTGATAAGTCATAATTTATAAATATTACCAATAATTAGGATGCAACAAAAAATCCGACAATAGTTTTTACTACTGTCGGATTTTTGATTGTTAAACTTATTCTTCTGTAATATCTTCGGATTTTTTCGGGATAAAGTTATTTAGGAAACTTGCTTTTTTGCCTCTGTTTTTAAGGTAGATAAATCCCAAACCGTTAAACACAACTGCGCCGACAAAGTTTACCATCAAATCTTTCATTGTATCAATAAGACCAATGTCGAGGTAGCCGTTGATGCCGAGGTCTTTGCCGTTTACGGTTGTAGATGTTATTCCGCTTATATGGGTAACGGCGTTTGTATCGTTGCCCGAAAGCAGGGTAGAGTTGATTGTTGTGACGATTGTGTCTTTCTGCATATCTTTGCCGAGAAAAGTGTCAACGCCAAACTCGAAAAATTCCCAAACTGTACCTGCCGTCATTGAAAAGCAGAACGAGAACAGGCATACAAAGATAGGGGAAAGGTTAAATTTAACCTTTTTACTGCGGTTCAAAATATCGGTAAGTCCGAATCCCACGCCTGCGCAGATAAAACCGTTCAGCGTATGAAGAATTGTGTCGAGAAAAGGTATTTTTTCATAGAATGAACCGATTTCACCGAGAATATTTGCCGAGAATACAAACAGTATCATAAAGGTTTCAAGCACGCTCGGCAATTCTATGTGAAGACTGCGGTCAATGAACGACGGAATCAACATAAGTATAAATGTAAGTCCGCAAGTCATTGCGCTTTCGTACTTGCCACGGATGATGTTGAGAACAAATATAAATATAATTACAAGCCTTAGTATAAAGTAAAGTGCGGTAAGCTCCTTGTTTTGCTTAACACTGATAAGCAAAGTGTGCGGCTTTTTTGCCTTTTGTGCCTTGTTTTTATTTTTTTTCACTCGTTTCACCTCTTAAAATTTTGTCATACATTATTATATGTAAGTGTTGATGTTTATTTTCTAAAAAGATTCTGTTTTAAATTTTGGGTATATTATTCAGCAAGCTGTTTTGCCAACCAATTATAAAGGTTTGACCTAAATTTTTAAATCATTTCGCTTAACTCGTGCGCTAAATCAAATTTACTCCGACTTTTGATAAAGAACCTAAAAATAAGTCAGTCCGATTTATTTATTCTCGGACTGCTTTTTGTTAAGATTTTTGCTCTGCGTCCTGTTTTTCGGCAAGCTCTTTATTAAGCTCCTCTTTTGCTACAGCAAGCATAAGCTTGATTCTGTTTTCCTGGTTTACCTTTGGCGCACCCGGGTCATAGTCTATTGTAACAATGTTTGCTTTCGGGTTTACTTCCTTGATTCTGCGGATAGCGCCCTTGCCGTTGATGTGGTTCGGCAGACAGCCGAAGGGCTGTGTACAAACAATGTTTTCGTAGCCTGTTTCGGCAAGCTCAAGCATTTCTGCGGTAAGTAACCAACCCTCGCCCATTTTGCTGCCGTATCCGATAATGCCCTTTACAAGCTGTTTTGTATGAGCGTATTCGTGCGGCGGAACGAAGTTATATTTCTTTGCCGATTCAATCATAAGTGCTTCGAGTTTTGTGAGGTAGTCAAGCAGCATTTTACAAAATGTGGATTTAATCTTTGCACCGCCGTAAAGTTTGGCGTCCTCAATTCGGTTGTCAACCTTAAATGAAGCAAAGCCCATAAGACCCGGCACACAAACCTCGCAGTCCTGTGAAGCCAAAAATTCCTCAAGTCCGTTATTCGCCATTTTGGAATATTTTACATAAATTTCGCCTACGATGCCGACTTTAACCTTTGGCACTTTATTAAGCTTAATTTCCGAAAAAGATTTTGTGATTTTATCAAGATTTTCGTCAATTTCTTCAAGCGTATAGCCGTTGCCCTCGATAAGCATTTTAGAAATCTTATCGCTCCAATCGGCAACAAGCGCCATACTTTCGCCTTTATTTACCTCATAAGGCTTTGTCTGGTTAGAAAGGAGCATAAGCTGATCGCCGTAAACAAGACCGCCGACAAATCTTCTGATAAGCGGAAGTGTGAGCGAAAAACCGCTGTTCTTTTCCATACCGAAAGAAAGCGAGATTACGGGTACAAATTCAAAACCTGCTTTTTTAAGCGCTTTTCTTAACAGGAAGATATAGTTTGAGGCACGACAGCCGCCGCCTGTTTGGGTAATCATAAGCGCTGTTTTATGCACATCGTATTTGCCGCTCTGTAAAGCGTGTATAAACTGTCCGATTACAAGGAGCGCAGGGTAGCAGGTGTCGTTATGAACATATTTAAGACCTGTCTGTGCAATTTCAGGGCCGCAAGTGTCGAGAAGTTCCGACTTGTAGCCGTAGTAGTTAAAAACATTCTGAAGTATATTGAAATGAATAGGTGCCATATTCGGCATAAGGATTGTGTATTCCTTTTTCATTTCTTTTGTAAAAAGCAAACGACCTGTTTTGCTGTCATATTTAAGTTCAGCCATTTAAAGCACAACCTTTCAAACGGTGGTTAATCGTTGTCAATAGCAGCAAGCAAGCTGCGGATACGAATTTTAACTGCACCAAGATTTGTGATTTCGTCAATTTTAATCTGTGTGTAAATTTTGCCCTCTTTTTCAAGAATTTCTCTTACTTCGTCAGTAGTAATGGCATCTACGCCGCAGCCAAAGGAAACAAGCTGTATAAGCTCCATATCCTTTCTTGTTGTAACATACTTAGCGGCAGCGTACAGTCTTGAATGATATGTCCACTGGTTAAGTACATTGGTGTGGAATTTCTCAACCCTCGGAGATACAACATCTTCGCTGACGATTGCTACATTAAAACTCGAAATAAGTTTATCAATGCCGTGGTTGATTTCGGGGTCTACATGGTAAGGTCTGCCGGCAAGCACCATTATCTTTTTGCCCTCTTTTTCGGCTTTTTCAATAATCTCGTTGCCCTTTGCGATTACCTTTTTTCTGTACTTATCCTGTTCGTCATAAGCAAGTTTTGCGGCCTTTCTTACCTCGTTAAGTGTAAGATCGGGGAAATATTTTGAAAGTGCCTCATATGCCTTTTGTGGGAAATGCTTTGGCATATGTACGCCGAAGTATTCCTTTATAAAGCAGATTTTCTGCACATCTTTCATATTGTTGTTGATAACTTCCGGATAATATGCAACAACAGGACAGTTGTAGTGGTTATCGCCGAGGTGTTCGTCAAAGTTGTATGACATACAAGGGTAGAAAATAGTTTCTGCTCCCTCGTCAATCAAAGTCTGAATGTGTCCGTGCACAAGTTTTGCAGGGAAACAAATTGTATCACTCGGAATTGTCTGCTGTCCGCGCTGATATATCTTTCTTGTCGAGAACGGTGAGTGGAATACTTCAAACTTAAGTTCTGTAAAGAATCTGTACCAGAACGGGTACATTTCAAACATATTGAGCGCCATAGGCATACCGAGCTTGCCACGAAGTCCCTCAACAGGCTTGTATTCCTCAAGCATTTTCAGCTTGACAGCGTACATATTAAGCTCGTTTGACTGCGATTTCTTTGTAATCGGACGCTCACAACGGTTGCCTGCAATAAATCTTCTGCCGCCGCCAAAGCTGTTGATTGTAAGTCGGCAGTTGTTGCTGCACATACCGCAGTTTGTTACCTTTATATCGTGAACAAAGTTTTTGAGAGTCTCTTTATTTGCAAGTTTACTCTTGCCGTTGCCTTTTGATTTATTTTTTGAATATAGCGCCGCACCGTATGCGCCCATAAGCCCCGCAATGTTAGGTCGAACAACCTCAACGCCCATTTCCTGCTCAAATGCACGGAGTACGGCGTCGTTAAGGAATGTGCCGCCCTGTACAACAACTCTTTTGCCGAGTTCGTCAGGACTTGACGCTCTGATAACTTTGTAGAGTGCATTCTTTACAACGCTTAAGGAAAGACCTGCGGAAATATCCTCGATTGTTGCGCCGTCCTTTTGAGCCTGTTTAACGCTTGAGTTCATAAATACCGTACATCTCGAACCGAGGTCAACAGGGCGCTTTGCAAAAAGTCCGAGCTTTGCAAAGTCGGCAATTTCGTAACCGAGAGCGTTTGCGAATGTCTGCAAGAAACTGCCGCAGCCCGAAGAACAAGCCTCGTTAAGGAAGATGTTGTCGATTGCGCCGTTGTGAATTTTAAAGCATTTGATGTCCTGACCGCCGATGTCGATGATAAATTCAACATCGGGCATAAAGTATTTTGCGGCAGTGAAATGCGCAATTGTTTCTACTATGCCGTAGTCAACATCAAAAGCGTTCTTTATAATCTCTTCGCCGTAACCTGTAACGGCAGAAGAAACTATGTTAATTTCGGGGTTGATTGCATAGACTTCCTCAAGAAAGCCTTTGATAATCTCTACGGGATTTCCTTTTGACGGAAGATATTTTGAATAAAGAAGTTCGCCGTCGTCGTTGAGAACAACGCCCTTAACGGTGGTAGAGCCTGCGTCCATACCCACATAAGCCTTGCCTTTGTAGCCTTTAAGTTCCTTTTGAAGAACGGTTGCTTTTGCGTGACGGTCAGAGAATTTTTTGTAATCTTCTTCGTCTTTGAAAAGCGGAGGGTTAAAGGCAAAGTTGCCGCTTCCACGGTAATTTTTTACTTCTTCGATTACCTTGTCAAAGTCAATTGTTTTTTCGGCGCAAAGTGCCGCACCGCAGGCAACAAAGTAAAGTGAATTTTCAGGGCATATACCCTTTGTGTTTAAAGTTCTGTCAAAGCAGTTTCTAAGCTCGCTCATAAAGGTGAGAGGACCGCCGAGATATACAACCTGACCTTCGATTTCTCGTCCCTGTGCAAGACCTGCGACAGTCTGGCTTACAACGGCGTTGAAGATACTTTCGGCTATATCGCTCTTTCTTGCGCCTTGGTTTAAAAGAGGCTGAATATCCGTCTTTGCAAATACGCCGCAGCGTGATGCGATAGTGTATGTTTTTTCGTACTGCTTTGCAAGTTCGTCAAGATCTTCAAGCGGAACATTGAGCAGTGTTGCCATCTGGTCGATGAATGCACCGGTACCGCCGGCACAGGTACCGTTCATACGCACTTCAAGACCGTTTGTGAGGAACAGAATTTTTGCGTCCTCACCGCCGAGTTCAATGACAACATCTGTGCCCGGAATAAATGTATTTGTAGCAACTCTTGTTGCGTAAACTTCCTGCACAAAGTCAATGTTGCTTGACTCCGCAACGCCCATACCGGCAGAACCGGAAAGCGCAACGGCTGCGTTTTCAACACCCTTTACCTTACTGCGTACAGTTGCGAGAATTTCGGCAATTTTCTCGGTTATTTGAGAATAATGTCGTTCGTAGGTGCTGTATATAATTTTATTTTCTTCGTCCAAAACAACGCATTTTATTGTAGTTGAGCCAATGTCAAGTCCTAATTTCAACATACTGCCTCCGTGCCTTATAAAGTTATATAAAGTCATATTATGTCAATTGATTATCCAAACTATTATACGCTTTTTTTGTTTAATTTTAATTCTTTAATCGCAATATAATTTCTTTAATAAAAATGACTATTATTTACAAAAATATCAGCCGTTAAGTTGTATGTTTTCTTGCCAAAATAATACAATTTTCGCATAATGTATGTATAACAATTTTTTGCGTATAAAAATTATTGACGAATTTTACGGTTTTATGGCAATTAACAAACTTTTGTTTTGTCGAAAAATCGCCTGAATCGGCGAAAAACTCGGTTTTATGCGGAAATTTAAAATATTTGGTAAAGTTTTAGAAAAATCGGGTGAAAACATATGAGTTATTGTTGAAAACCTCTTTACAAATTAACATTTAAGTGTTAAAATTTATTATGATACAGTATGTATCGTTAAAAATTGTATTAAATGCGGCAAACGGTGTTGTCGCTGACATACTTTAAGGAGGACAATTCCAATGGCAAGAAAAATGAAAACTATGGACGGTAACAGCGCTGTTGCTCATGTTTCTTATGCGTTTACAGATGTTGCTGCTATCTATCCTATCACACCTTCTTCCGTAATGGCTGACCTTACCGACAAGTTCTCGGCAATGGGCACTAAAAACCTTTTCGGCAGAGAAGTACAGGTTACGGAAATGCAGTCGGAAGGCGGTGCTTCCGGTGCGGTTCACGGTTCGCTTGCAGCCGGTGCTTTAACCACAACTTACACAGCTTCACAGGGCTTGCTTCTTATGATTCCGAATATGTACAAGATGGCAGGCGAGCTTTTACCGGGCGTAATTCATGTATCTGCCCGTGCTCTTACAAGCCATGCTCTTTCAATTTTCGGTGACCATTCAGATATTTATGCTTGCCGTCAGACAGGCTATGCAATGCTCTGTTCAAACAACCCACAGGAATGTATGGACCTTGCTGCCGTTGCACATCTTTCGGCTATCAAGGGCAGAGTTCCTTTCCTCCACTTCTTTGACGGTTTCAGAACCTCTCACGAGATTCAGAAGATTGAAGAGTGGGATTATGCGGATCTCGCAGATATGCTCGATTGGGACGCAGTAGAAGCGTTCCGCAGAAGAGCACTTAACCCTGAGCACCCTGTAACAAGAGGTACAGCTCAGAACGACGACATCTTCTTCCAGGCAAGAGAGGCCTGCAACAAGTACTACGATGCAGTGCCTGAAGTTGTTGTTGAATATATGAACAAGGTAAACGAGAAGATCGGCACAAACTACAAGCCATTTAACTACTATGGCGCAGAGGACGCAGAGCACATTATCGTTGCTATGGGTTCTGTATGTGATTGTGCAGAAGAAGTTGTTGACTTCCTTAACGCTGCAGGCGAAAAGGTTGGTCTTTTAAAGGTTCACCTTTACAGACCGTTCGTTGCAGATTACCTTTTAAGCGAGCTTCCTAAGACAGTTAAAACTATCTCTGTTCTTGACAGAACAAAAGAGCCGGGTTCAATCGGTGAGCCTCTTTATCTTGATGTTCTTGCTGCTATCAACGGTTCTGACTTTGCCGGCGTAAAGGTTTACACAGGCAGATACGGTCTTGGTTCTAAGGATACAACTCCTGCCGACATCATTGCCGTTTACAGAAACGCAGAGAGCGACGCTCCTAAGAGAAGATTTACAATCGGCATTGTTGATGATGTTACAAACCTTTCACTCCCGATTGTTGAAAACCCTGACACAACTCCAAAGGGTACACATTCATGTAAGTTCTGGGGTCTTGGCGCCGACGGTACAGTAGGTGCAAACAAGAACTCAATCAAGATTATCGGTGACAATACCGATATGTACGCACAGGGCTACTTTGCTTATGACTCAAAGAAGTCGGGCGGTCTTACGGTTTCTCACCTGCGTTTCGGTAATCAGCCTATCAAATCAACTTATTACATTTCTAAGGCTGACTTCGTTGCTTGTCATAACCCATCATATGTTGACAAGTACGACATCGTAGACGACCTCAAGGAAGGCGGTTCATTCCTCCTCAACTGTCCTTGGGATGTTGACGAGCTTTCAGAAAGACTCCCTGGCAAGATGAAGAGAATTCTTGCTACAAGAAATATCAATTTCTACACAATCGACGGTATTAAGATCGGTAAGGAAATCGGTCTTGGCGGCAGAATTAACACAGTTCTTCAGTCAGCTTTCTTTAAGATTGCAGACATCATTCCTGCCGAAAAGGCTAAGGAGCTTATGAAGGCTGCCGCTAAGAAGTCATATATGAAGAAAGGTCAGGCTATCGTAGATATGAACTACGCAGCCATTGACCGTGGTATGGAAGACCTCAAGAAGGTTGAAATTCCTGCTGATTGGGCAAATGCCGCTGACGATAAGGCAAGCGATGTAGTTCCGGGCGAGGGCGCACTCGTTGAGTATGTAAACGGTATCCTCAAGCCTGTAAATGAGTACAAGGGCAACAAGCTCCCTGTATCTGCATTTATGGACCATGTTGACGGTACTGCTCCTAACGGTTCAGCCGCTTATGAAAAGCGTGGTATCGCAGTTGATGTTCCTGAGTGGAATTCAGACAACTGTATTCAGTGTAACAAGTGTGCTATCGTATGTCCTCACGCTGTAATCCGTCCTGTTGCTATGACAGAGGACGAGCTTGCAGCCGCTCCGCAGGGCACAAAGAGCATTCCAATGATCGGTCTTAAGGAACTTAAGTTTGTTATGACTGTATCTACACTTGACTGTACAGGCTGCGGCGCTTGTGCTAATGTATGTCCGGGCAAGAAGGGCGAAAAGGCTCTTACAATGAAGTCAATCGACAGCCAGCGTGCTGAGCAGGCTGTATTTGATTATGCGGTAACTCTTGACGAAAAGCAGGAAGTTGCTGATAAGTTTAAGTTCTCTACAGTTAAGGGCAGCCAGTTTAAGCAGCCGCTCCTTGAGTTCTCGGGTGCTTGCGCAGGCTGCGGTGAAACACCTTATGCTAAGCTCGTTACACAGCTCTTCGGTGACAGAATGTTCATTGCCAATGCAACAGGCTGTTCATCAATTTGGGGTGCATCTGCTCCGGCAACACCATACACAAAGAACAAGAAAGGCTTTGGCCCTGCTTGGCAGAACTCACTCTTTGAGGATAACGCCGAGTTTGGTCTTGGTATGGCTCTCGGTCAGAAAGCTATCCGTAACAGACTTGTAGAGTATGTTCAGAATATTCAGAAAGATACAGACAGCGACGAGTTAAAGACAGCTTGTCAGAACTACCTTGACACAGTTTGCGATTCAACCGCAAGCCGTCCTGCAACAGACGCACTTATTGCAGAGCTTGAAAAGAATGTTGATGACGCTAAGGTTGGCGAACTTGCCAAGAAGACACTTATCGACAAAGACGAACTTGCTAAGAAGTCAATGTGGATCTTCGGCGGTGACGGTTGGGCTTACGATATCGGCTTCGGCGGTCTTGACCATGTTATCGCATCAGGCGAAAATGTAAATATCCTCGTATTCGATACAGAGGTTTACTCAAATACAGGCGGACAGGCTTCTAAGGCTACTCCTGTAGGTTCTGTTGCACAGTTTGCCGCTGCAGGTAAGTCTGTTAAGAAGAAAGACCTTGCCGCTATCGCTATGAGCTACGGCTATGTATATGTAGCACAGTGTGCAATGGGTGCTGACAATAATCAGGTTCTTAAGGCTATGGTAGAGGCTGAAAGCTACAACGGCCCGTCACTTGTTATCTGCTACGCTCCATGTATCAACCACGGTATTAAGGGCGGTATGAGCATTGCTCAGCAGGAAGAGAAGAAGGCTGTTGAGGCAGGTTATTGGAATATCTTCCGTTATGACCCACGCCGTGCCGATGAGGGCAAGAATCCGTTTATGCTCGATTGCAAGGCTCCAAGCGCTTCTTATCGTGACTTTATTATGGGTGAGGTTCGTTATAACTCACTTACCCGTTCATTCCCTGAAAGAGCAGAACAGCTCTTTGCTAAGGCTGAAAAGGTTGCAGAAGAGAAGTACGCTCACCTTGAAAAACTTGCAAGTCTTCCTGATGCAGAGTAATTTTATAAAGTAATAAATAAAATTTAATAAATTTGCGTTGCTCCCTGCTTTAAAAGTAGGGGGCAACCGCACTGATTTTATTTTTAAGAATAAAAATTATTTATCGGCTAACAATAAAAACAGCGTAAAGATATGTATTAAAACGACAGCAACCGTTGTTTTCTGTGTTTTTCTTCACGAAAAAAGCAGTAAAATACAGATGCTTTTAAGTTTTTTGAAAAAAATTAAAAAAATTCAAAAAACTTTTAAAAAACCCTTGACAAATCTGGACTGTTATATTATAATCTATCTTGCTGATTTGATGTTGGCGAACAGATGGCGGAATAGCTCAGCTGGCTAGAGCACTCGGTTCATACCCGAGGTGTCGTAGGTTCAAGTCCTATTTCCGCTACCATATACGCTGAAGTGGCGGAACAGGCAGACGCACAGGACTTAAAATCCTGCGGTAGCGATACCGTACCGGTTCGATTCCGGTCTTCAGCACCAAAGTACTTAAGTTTAACTTAAGTACTTTTTTTTCTAGGAATTATCCTATGAATAGTTTTTATAAATCCATTTACTTCAATATAGGAGGAGATGGATATTATATTTTTCTCTCTATTTTTTTCCTCAAAAATTAAGTGATACTGACAAATTTATTTTGAAAATTAAAAGGTTAAATAACATAAAAACTTAGTATTTAGAAATTTATGTATGAAAAAGTATATTGAAATAAGGAAATTTACATATTATTGTACTACGAAAAAAAAATAATGATACATCATGCGACACATATTTTTTTTATAAGATGATATAATCAAAATTACATTTTATGGAAATTGGAGGAGAAAAAATGCAATATGGTGTTAATATATCAACTTATAAGAGAGTAGAAAAAAAGAAAAAAAAACAATTGAAGGTTCAAGGAACGCAGTTTGGGATGATTATATCTCTTTCAATTGGATTTTTGCTAAGTAGAGTTTTAGTATCAGCAACTATAGATATGGGCATAGCACCTTTCGGTATTGCATATCTTATAGGTATAAAGAAAGAAAATACTACAAATGTCATATTAGCTCTTATAGGAACGGTATTGGGGTATATATCCATATCATCTGGTTTAGAAGGAGCTATTAGCTATTTCATAGCAGCTGTGTTAGTTATAGGATATATAGAAGTTTGTAATAAGTTAGAATTAAAAAATAGGGATTATGTTACTTTTTTCTTAACCTTTTCTGTGTTTATTATATATAACTTAGTTATTAATAACAAACCAATGGGAGTTAACATAGTATTTTCTTTGTTAAAGGTTTCAAGTATAATTCCAGTAAAATATATGATAAGTTATGCTTTAAAATGTATAGATGAGTTAGAAAGTAATTATTTTTTCTCAACAGAAGAAATAATTAGTATAGGTATATTAATTTGCCTATTGATTGCAGGTGTAGGAAACGTAAATATACTTAATATACAAATTAGGAATGTATTAGCTTTATCTTCAATTGCTATTTTTGCATATATAGGGGGAGCTGGAATCGGAGCTGCTATAGGCGTTTCCATGGGGCTTATTATAGGAATAACTAATGGAGATATTGTTACAGCTATAACATTATATAGTTTATGTGGATTAATAATTGGAATCTTTAAAGAAGTTGGTAGAATATTTTCTGCTTTATCATATGGTGTTATTTATTTTATAGTATGTATGTACTCCAGTTCCTTTAATCTTTATGGGGGAATAGAAGTTATGTTATCATCTATAGTTTTGATTTCTATTCCAAAGATTTTTATAGAAAGCGTTAGTAATGAGTTTAATAAAGAGAAGAAGGTTGAAATCATTAATGATATTCATTTAAATGGAATAAAAGGAGAATTTATAGATAGGCTAAGTTCTATGAAATCTATTTTATCAACTTTATCAGCATCTATATTAAATTTAGGTGAAAATGATATTTTGTCTTTAAATAATAAGGGAACTGCAATGGTAGAGAGTCTAGCTGATAGAGTTTGTTATAATTGTGAACTCAGACAAAGGTGCTGGGATAGAAATTTACACTCAACCTTTGAAGGTTTTACTGAATTAATAAGTAGTTGTGAAAAAAATGATATATACATTCCTAAGCCTTTAGAAAAAAAATGTGTTAAAACTAGAAGTTTAATAAAAAATGCTCAAGAGATAGTTAACAATTATACTGTAAATGAAGCCTTAAAAACAAGATTAAGTGAAGGAAGAAACATAATAGCAAGTCATATTAATAATATATCTAATACAATGGAGGGGATGATAAGGGATTTTGAGAAGGATATTTCTATTTGTTTTGAAATAGATAAAATATTAAGAAAGGCTTTTAATAGAAACAAAATTGATTACTCAGATGTTTTTTCATATCTAGATAGAAATGGAAGAATGAAAATAAAAGTCTCAACCACTAATCCAGAAGAAGAAAGATATTGCACAAAGATGATATTACCTATAATTAACACTTTAGTTAAGGTTCCTGTATCTATATCCAAGGAAGGAACAAGAATAAATCCTGATACTGGAGAATGCACTGTAATAATAGAAGAAACACCTAAATATCATATGACTTCTTATGCTGCTATTAAGGCTAAGGAGGGGGAGACTTATATTGGAGATAGCTATAGTTTTTCTGAAACTAATGAAGGAACTTATATTAATATAATAAGCGATGGTATGGGATCAGGACCAGAAGCAGGAATAGAAAGTGGATTGGCTGTAGGATTAATTGAGAAATTTATAGAAAATGGCTTTAGCGAAAAGACTGCAATTGATACTGTTAATTCAATAATGACCATGAAGTTCAATGAAGATGAAAAATTTACCACTATGGATTTGAATATAGTAGATTTATATACAGGTGAGGCTGAATTTATAAAGATTGGAGGAGTTGTAAGCTTTATAAAAAGAAACAAGGATATAAAGGTAATTAAATCTAACACTTTACCTTTTGGAATATTAGATTCTGTAGATGTGACAACAGAGAAGTTCAAATTAAAACATGGTGATATTATAGTTTCCATTAGTGATGGAGTTTTAGATATAGATAAAAATAATATAGGAAGTTATTCTTGGCTAGAGGAATACCTAGAATATGCGGATACAAATCCATCTGCACTATCTAGAGATATATTAGAAAAAGCTATGGTTTTAAGTGGAGGAAAGGTTAAAGATGATATGACTGTATTAGTTTCTAAAATATATTCAATATATTAGAAATGTTTTATAATAAAAATGTTTTTACGGAGCTGTTTTTGAACAGCTCCTGATTATTTTTTGAAAAAATTTTACTTTAAAAAAGATAATATTAGATTTATTTTTATGATATATTTTATATTACAATATTGTAAAAAATAGTTAAGAAATTTTATTTACAGATAACTTTGTTAAGGTTATTATATTATATATTAAAATAATTTTACTAAGGAGTATTGTTGTGATAAACAAAGTAAAGGCTTTTGTAATTGAAAATAATCTAATAGAAAATGGGGATAGGGTTTTGGTGGCTTTGTCAGGTGGTCCTGATTCTGTTTGTTTATTAAATATTCTCTTTGAACTTAAAGAGGATTTTAATATTGAAATTGCAGCAGCACATGTAAATCATATGCTTAGAGGAGATGAAGCCTTTAAAGATGAGGAATATGCAAGGGATATATGTCATAGCCTAAATGTAGATTTCTTTTCTGATAGGATAGATATAGATAAAATATCTAAGGAAAGAAGTATATCTCATGAACTAGCAGGAAGAGAAGAGAGATATAAGTTCTTTCATTTAATAAGTAAGAAAAATGGGTACAATAAGATAGCTATTGCTCACAATTCAAATGATCAAGCTGAAACAGTTCTTATGAATATGATGAGAGGTTCTGGAATTGAGGGACTTTGTGGGATTAGGAGTAAAAGAGAAGGAGGAATAATAAGACCTATTCTTTGCTTATCTAGGGAAGAAATAGAACAGTATTGTAATGCTAACAACTTAAAACCTAGAATAGATAAAACTAATTTAGAAAATGTATACAATAGAAATAAGGTGAGATTAGATATTCTTCCTTATATGAGGAATAATTTTAACAAGGATATAGTAGAAACAATAAATAGAATGGCAAGTTTATTACAAATAGATAATGACTTTATTGAAAAAGAGTGCAATAATTATTATAAAAAGTTTTGCACTAACTATGGAGAAAAGTTAATTATATCTAAGGAAGCTTTTTCTATTGAAAAAGCTATTTTAACTAGGCTTATAAAAAAAGCATTTATAAATTTTACTGGTAAACACACGAACTTTGAAATGAAACATATTTATGAAGTAGTATCACTAGCAAGTAATAACACTAATAAAAAAATAAATATACCTAATGGAGTAATAGCCGAAAATATATATGGAGATATATATTTAAGATTTAGAGAAATTAAAAATAATGAATTTCAAGAAGTTATATTAAATAAAAGTGACTTAGATAAGAAATGTATAGTTTTCGGGAAGTATATCATAAGTTTTGATATAGTAGATAATAAAAAAAGTATAGAATTTTCTAATAATGTATTAATAAAATTTTTTGATTATGATAAGATAAAAGAAAAGCTAATAATTAGGAAAAGATTAAATGGGGACAGAATTATTCCACTTGGAATGAAAGGTAGTAAAAAGGTAAAGGATATTTTTATTGATTTAAAATTACCTATAGAAGAAAGAAATGAGGTTCCTATCTTATGTTTTGATAATGAAATAGCTTGGTTAGTAGGATATAAGGTTTCTGAAAGTTTTAAAGTAACTAAGGATACAAAAAGAATTATAAGAATTACATTTGTTAGAAAGGAATAGAAATATGACGAAAGATATAAAAGAGATATTACTTACAGAAGAACAAATTACAAATAAAGTAAAAGAGATAGGTAAGGCTATAAGTGAAGATTATAAAGGTAAGGATTTAATAATAGTAGGAATTTTAAAGGGTTCAGTTATATTTGCATCTGAACTAATAAAAAATATATCTATACCATGTGAAATAGATTTTATGGCAGTATCTAGTTATGGAAATTCTACTGAAACATCAGGAGTAGTAAGAATATTAAAGGATTTAGATCATGGTATTGAAGGTAAGGACATTATAATAGTAGAAGATATAATAGATAGTGGAGTTACTTTAGATTACTTATTAAAATATTTAAAAGCTAGAAAAGCAAATAGTATAGAAATAGTTACTTTATTAACAAAACCATCTAGAAGAATGGTAGATTTAGATGTAAAATACTGTGGATTTGAAGTGCCAGATGAGTTTTTGGTGGGCTATGGATTAGACTATGCAGAAAGATATAGAAATTTACCATATGTAGGAATATTAAAAGAAGAAGTATATAAAAAATAAAATGAAATATAGTATAATAGTGCAATATAATAAAACTAGACGAAAGGGGGGCCTTGAATGAAAAAATATTCAAGCGCAACAGTATGGATATTTGTAATTTTGATATTATTCTTTTCTGCAACGTTTTTGTGGAATAGTGGCAAAATGGCAGATGAGATATCATACAGTGATTTCCAACAAAAATGGATAGGAAATGAAATAGAAAGTATTATGGTTCAACCTGATAAGATGCTTATATCAGGTAAAACAAGAGACAATAAGCAATTTAATACATATGCTCCAAAGGAAATGGTGCAAATGTTAATGTCTGAAAATCCAAAGGATGATGTGAAGGTTGATTTTAAACAACCATCAAATAGTAGTCTTTGGATAAGTATAATTCCAACAATAATGATTTTAGTGTTAGTATTCGTATTCTTCTTTATGATGACACAACAATCTCAAGGTGGCGGAAGTGGAAGAGGAGTAATGAACTTTGGAAAAAGTAGAGCTAAAATAATGCCTCCAGATGCAAAAAGAGTTACCTTTGATGACGTTGCTGGCGCTGATGAAGAAAAGCAAGAACTGGAAGAAATTGTAGATTTCTTAAAACAACCATCTAAGTATACTCAGATGGGAGCAAGAATACCTAAAGGAGTATTATTAGTTGGTCCTCCAGGAACAGGTAAAACATTACTTGCTAAAGCTATTGCAGGTGAGGCGGGTGTTCCATTCTATAGTATATCAGGTTCTGACTTTGTTGAAATGTTTGTTGGTGTAGGTGCGTCAAGAGTTAGAGATTTATTTGAACAAGCTAAAAAAAGTGCTCCATCATTGGTATTTATAGATGAAATAGATGCAGTTGGTAGACAAAGAGGTGCAGGACTTGGTGGTGGACACGATGAGAGAGAACAAACTCTAAATCAATTATTAGTTGAAATGGATGGATTTGGTGCTAATGAAGGGATTATAATGATTGCTGCAACTAATAGACCAGATATCCTTGACCCAGCTTTATTAAGACCAGGTAGATTTGATAGACAAATAGTTGTTGGAGCTCCTGATGTTAAGGGTAGAGAAGAAATTCTTAAAGTTCACACTAAGAAAAAACCTTTAGCTGAAGATGTAGATTTAAAGGTATTAGCTAAGAGAACACCAGGATTTAGTGGAGCTGATATAGAAAACTTAGCTAATGAAGCAGCTTTGTTAGCAGTTAGAAGAAGTGAAAAATTAATAGGAATGCAGGAATTTGAAGAAGCTATAACTAGGGTAATAGCTGGTCCTGAAAAGAAGAGTAGAGTAATGAGTGAGCATGATAAGAAGCTTACAGCTTATCATGAAGGAGGTCACGCTGTAGTTATGAATCTTCTTGAACATTCAGACCCAGTTCATGAAATAAGTATAATACCAAGAGGTATGGCAGGTGGATATACTATGCACTTACCAAATGAAGATAGATCATATACTTCAAAGGAAAAGTTAAAGGATGAGATGGTTGGATTATTAGGTGGTAGAGTAGCTGAAAAACTAATTCTTTCAGATATTTCTACAGGAGCCAAAAATGACATAGATAGAGCAAGTGCTATAGCTAGAGCTATGGTTATGGAATATGGTATGAGTGAAAAGCTTGGAACAATATCTTATAGCTCAGATAATAATGAAGTATTCTTAGGTAAGAACTTAGGACATGGAAGAAACTTTAGTGAAGAAGTTGGTGCAGAAATAGATAAGGAAGTTAAGAAGTTTATAGATGAAGCTTATGAAAGAGCAGAAACTTTATTAAGCCAAAATATAAATAAACTTCATGCAGTAGCAGCAGCTTTACTAGAAAAAGAAAAAATTGATGGTGAAGAATTCCAAAGAATTTTTAATGAAAGCTAAAATAAATTAAGGAGTTGTTTTTAAACAACTCCTTATTAAATTGTATTGAAAACCACTGGCTATGCCGGTGGATAAAATGGCTTAAGCTCTGCATA
>ERZ857882.678-NODE-678-length-42636-cov-9.648599_pt1 | contig 42636 bp, 30 predicted proteins | sample MGYA00519697_ERZ857882 | MGnify/ENA primary metagenome ERZ857882 (study PRJEB31778, sample SAMEA3449373) | human gut metagenome | biome: human gut; feature: human-associated habitat; material: faeces | place: United Kingdom | collected 2010/2012 ...
CGCCCGGGCGCGCACCGCCGGGGGCAGCAGGGCCGCGCCGCCCCGCTGTGTCACATCCGCGCTCATGCACACCGCCACGGCCTGCGCGCCCAATTCCCTGGCGCGGGCGATCTGCCAGGCATGCCCTGCGTGGAACGGGTCGTATTCTGCCACGATACCGGCAGCTTTCATGCTTTTTTGCCCCCTTTTGCCTTGAAAACCAAGTGGTTCCATTATATAATAATCGTTGGACATTGTAAAACTCATGGTGCGGAGCCGTCCACCGCGCCTTTAAAACAGTTTTGGGAGGAAAAAACACATGAAAATCCTGGTCATCAATTGCGGTTCTTCTTCGCTGAAGTACCAGCTCATCGACATGACCGACGAGAGCGTGCTGTGCAAGGGCCTGTGCGAGCGCATCGGCATCGAGGGCAGCAAAATCACCCACAAGGCAAAGGGCAGCGAGTGGAGCGAGGAGACCCCCTTCCCCACCCACACCGAAGCCTTCATGAAGGTCGTGGACATGATGACCACCGGCGAGGGCGCCGTGGTCAGCGACAAAAGCGAGATCGGCGCCATCGGCCACCGCATCGTGCAGGGCGCCGAGTTCTTTACCAAAAGCGAGATCGTGACCGACGCCATCATCGACAAGATCGAGGAGATCGCCCCCCTGGCCCCGGTGCACAACCTCGCCCACGTGCAGGGCCTGCGCAGCGCCAAAAAGGTATTTGGCGACCTGCCCAACGTGGTCGTGTTCGACACCACCTTCCACCAGACCATGCCCCCCAAAGCTTACATGTACGGCGTGCCCTACGAGATGTACGAAAAATATGCCATCCGCCGCTACGGCGCCCACGGCACCAGCCACCGGTACGTGAGCATGGCCGCCGCCGAGTACCTGGGCAAGGACCCCTCCGAGCTGAAAATGGTCACCTGCCACCTGGGCAACGGCAGCAGCATCACCGCTGTCGACGGCGGCAGATGCGTGGATACCAGCATGGGCCTGACCCCGCTGGCCGGCGTGCTGATGGGCACCCGCTGCGGCGATGTGGACCCCAGCGTGGTCACCTACATGGAGCAGAAAATGGGCATCCACGGCCAGGAGATGGCCGACTACCTGAATAAGCAGTGCGGCCTGCTGGGCGTCTCCGGCGTCTCCAGCGACAAGCGGGACGTGGAGGCTGCGGCCGCCGCCGGCAACGAGCGCGCCAAGCTCGCCAGCGACATGCTGAACTACCAGATCAAAAAGTTCGTGGGCGCCTATGCGGCGGCCATGGGCGGCCTGGACTGCGTGGTGTTCACCGGCGGCATCGGCGAGAACGACGCCCTTGTGCGCAGCGAGGTGTGCCGGAACATGGAGTTTTTGGGCATCCGGCTGGACGAGGAAAAGAACCGGCAGCGCGGCGCCGACATCCTGGACCTCACCGCCGAGGGCGGCCGGGTAAAGGTGCTCATGGTCTGCACCAACGAGGAGCTCATGATCGCCCGCGACACCCTGGGCCTGGTCACCGGCAGGTAACCTTTCCCTAAAAAGCAGCGGCGCCCCCGGCAGCAGCCGGGGGCGCTTTTTGGCGCGGTTTATCCTTTGAGCTCATCGAACAGGGCCGCACACTTTTTTTCCGAAAGGATTTCATTTGTCACAAACGCGCCGTTCCAAAACAGGCTGTAGCTCGTAAACGGGCACGGCGCCTTTTGGGCCTCTTCGGTGCGCTCAAACCGGCGCAGGGTCAGTTCCAGCCCTTTGGCCCTGGCCGTCTCGCGGGCCGCCAGCGCATACTTTTCCGCGTGGGGGCACTGATTGGAATAGAACAGCACCAGCCCCTGTTCTGCGGTCTCGCCCCGCCGGGCGCAGTCCTTAAACCGCGGGATCGGCGCGTCCTTTTCAAACGGCAGGTAGAGCAGCTCGTAAAAGGGCGCGGCCGTGTCCGCAAGCAGGAATCCCTTGTGCCGCAGATAGCCCGGCTCCGAGAGGAAGGGCCGCTTTTTATCCGCCGAAAGCACGGTCAGCCCCTGTTTCCCCTTTGCCTTTGCGTCCGCAATGCACTCCTCCAGCAGCCGGTTGGCCCAGCCCTGGCCCTTGAACTGGCCCGACACCCAAAAGCAGTCGATGTGCATATAGCCCGGCGCGTCGATGGGGCACCAGGCGCATTCGGCGGGCAGGTACTCAATGAACACCTTCCCCCGGGCGTCCAGCCTTTTAAACACCAGCCCCTCGGCAAAGCGCTCCCGCATCCACGCCTTTTTCAGCGCGGCGCAGTTCTCGCCCTTCTTTTCCGTGATGGCGCAGCAGATATGCTCTCGCTCCAGGTTTTCCGGCCCGATCGCAATGATCCCCATTTGTTCGTTCCCCTTCCGTTTGGTCTGTCTGCCCTTATCATACCACCCCAAACCAGACAGAGGCATGTCCTGTTTTAAAACATTTTACTCCCTTATTTTTCTCCTCCCTCTTTCCTTCTTTTTTCCTCCCCTTTCCTCCCTCTCTCCCCGCCTTTTTCCGCTGCCTTTTTCTCCCCTTTTCCTGAACGTGCCCATGCCTTCGCGGTTCCGCGGGGCCGGCCGCGGCGCCTTCACGCCCGGCCTGTCACCGCTGGTTTTTTGCCAGCACGTCCTGCGCCTCGGGGTGCTGGCCAAACCAGCGGCGGGCATAGCTGCAGGTCACCACCGCACTGCGGCCGGTGCGGCGCAGCGCGGCGCACACCTGCTCCAGCAGCTGCCCCGCCACCCCCTTGCCCCGCAGCACCGGGTCCACAAACACATGGTCGATGTTCACCACGCCCGGCCTCAAAGCCGGAAAGCTCACCTCGCCCAGCAGCGCCCTCTCCTGCCAGTATTCCGCACGGTTTTCTTTCATCTCAAACGGCATTGTTCCAGCCCTCCTTTCTTTTGATCCAGTATACCCAAAAACGCAGGCCCCGGCTTTCCGCCGGGGCCTGCGCTGCAATTTCTTTTTCGCAAAACCGGTCAGTACCGCACCTCGCCGTCGTGGGCCAGCAGGTTCACGCTCTCCACCCCCGGCAGCGCAGCGCAGGCGCTCACCAAAGCCGCGCCGTTGTCGGTGCGCAGCTCCACGATCAGGTCCAGCCCCTGGGCCGTCAGGTTGCGGCTCTTCACCCGGCTGGCCTTGGCATGGGCGCGCAGCAACTCGGCCAACGCCGGTTCAAGCTCCTTGTCGGTGCTGTTCAGCACCAGTAAGTACGGCGGCTTTGCCGCGGGCACAAGGTCCAGCAGGAACAGCAGGGCCGTCACCACCGCGCTGGCAATGATCGCGATTTCGTACAGGCGCGCGCCGCACACAATGCCCACGCTGATGCTCCAGAACAGGAACAACAAGTCCATGGGGTCCTTCACCGCGTTGCGGAAGCGCACAATCGACAAAGCGCCCACCATGCCCAGGCTGATCACAATGCTGCTCTGCATGGCCAGCACAATCGCCGCCGTAACCACCGGCATCAGGGCCAGGGTCTTATTGAAATCCCGGCTGTAAAATGCGCTGCGGCTGGAAAGCCGGTAGATATAATAGATATACAGCGCCAGCAGGGTGGTGATGCCCAGGGTCACCAGCACCGCCACGGTGCCGATATCGCTCTGCACAAAGCCCTCCAGCACGCTCTTTTTAATCACATCTCTAAAACTCATATTCCTTTGCCCTTTCCGCCAGGGGCCCGGGCAGGGCCAGCCGGCTGAGATAGTATTTGGAAAACGCCGTCTGCTGCAAACTTCCCAGTTCCAGCACCTGGGCCACCGGGTCGGGCAGCAGCTCGTCGAACTTCACTTCCAGCACATGCTGCCCCGCGGGCAGCACCGGCGTCAGGGGCGCACGGGGCTGTAAAAACGCGCTCACCGCGTTGCTGGCGGCAATGTTCCGGTCAAAGGTGACGCGCACGTTGCCCACCCTGCCCACAAAGGCGGTGCGCTCGTATTCCACGATCACCTTGGGCGCGAGGCCCGCGGTGCGCATACCCAGGCTCAAAAGGTTTTTGGGCGCCGGGGTATCGGCGCCCACCGCGGGCGGCCGCCCGCTCAAAATCTCCTCACATTCCTCCCGCGTCAGCAGGCAGGAGGCTTTGTGTGTGCGGCCGTGCAGCTTTTCCTTCACTTCCAGCTGAACGCGGCCGGGATCTGCATTGTACAGCCGCAGCCGGAACTTGCGCCGGTCGTCCACCCCGGCCTCGTTCTCCCGCAGGCAGCTGTTCTGAAAATCATCGAAGTACAGGCTGCGGATCGCATAGGCCGCCCCGGTCTGGTGCTTATCCAGCGGCAGCAGCACCTTCAGCCGGGCGCCCAGCACCGCCAGCTCGCCGCCGGTCACAAGATATTTCCACTCATTGCGGTAATACATTAAACGCGCTCCGATCCGGCGGGGTGTAGTTCGCCATATACTCATCCAGATACGCCAGCCGGTCCTCCAGCAGCTCCAGGGTTTCATTTACTTCCAGCGTGCGGAAATGCGGGGCGTTCGGGTAGGTGGCATCCTTGCCCCAAAGGGCAAAGTCCCGGCGCATCGCGCCGGTGCTCTCCAGCGCGTTCGTTGCCTCCTGTAAAATCGCCGCCATGTTCTCCACCGTGAACACGGTCTGCCGCAGCTCTGCCCACCGCCCTGCGATCAGGCTTTGCGCCCGCGCCGGGTCGGCCTCATACAGGGCGTCCAGCTCCATATCCGGGATCACGGTCTTTGTCAGATCCAGTTCATAGAATTCGTCGTACCGGTCCCCCAGCGAATAGTCCAGATCCCACGGGATACGGTAATACAGGCCGTCGGCGCTGTTCACCCAAAAATACTGGTTGTAGCAAAAATTATCCATGGCGCAGATATACTGCTTGAACAGCGCCACATCGATCAGGTTCGCCAGGTTTGTGGTCTCTTCCAGCCGCTGCCACTCCGGCGGCTGTGCGGGGGTGTAAAACTGCTCCACATACTGCTGCATGGGCCGCCACAGCCCTTCGCTCCAGCTCTTGGGCCAGGCCACCTCCAGCCACATGCCCCATGCAAGGCTCTCGTCGGCTTCCAACTGCTCAAAATCTGCGGTGGTGGGCATGCGCCGGTCCATCGGCATGGTCCGCCACTTATAAAGCGTATCCCTGGCCGAAAGCCCCAGCGAATCCCGGCTGATGGGCCTGCACAGGCCATAAACGCCCATGTACTGGTCGTCCAGATACAGCTCCACATACTCCACCCGCAGCCCTGCGGGGTTATATTCGGTCTGCTGCACCAGCTGCTGCCAGACCTGCCAGGTTACCTTGTCCCGGGCGCGGGTGCAGTCGGTGGCGAAATTCATCAGGATCCAGTCCGCGTCGTCTCCAAGCCCCAGAAGATCCTCCCGCTTGGGCTTCTTTTTCAGGTCCAGCAAGTTCAGCCGATAGGTCTTTTTGTTGGCCAGCAGGCTCGTGTTTCCCCGCCAGTGCCACTCAAGGCTCCCTTTGGTAAGCTGCCCGCGGGCGTTTCCCTCGGGCCAGAACAGGGTGTAGTCCGAATAATTGTAGGCCAGTTCCAGCTTCGCCATGGTGCCGCTCACAATGTTCGGATCCAGGCGGTACGGCACGCTCTCCTGGGTTCTGACCACCAGCGCCGGCATGCCGGACACATAGGCAAACAGCTCGCACCAGCGGCTGCCGTCGCTCACATACACCGGCAGCAGGGTGCCCTCCCGCATGGCGGCGGTCATGTCGCCCCCCCAATGTTCGGCAGGCAGATAGATATCCCCCCAGCTGGAAGACAGGTTCCCCCGCGTTTCGCCCCCGGCCGGTTGGGGCACGCAATAGGCCCCCTGGGCCGAATCATAGGGCAGCACAGCGCCGTTCCAGTGCAGGATGCAGTCCTCGCCGCTCACCTGCGGGCCGGCCTGCAAAGCCGCCAGCTGCTCCGCGTCTGCCAGCCGGGCTCCCAAAAAGGTGGTGCCCTTCTGGCCCAGGCGCACGGCAAGCACAAGCGCCAGCACCCCCAGGCTCAGCGCGAAAAGCAGCACACGCAACCTTTTTTTCATGCCGCATCTCCCCGCCTTCCGCTCGTTTCGGTTCTCCGCTTTCCGCTGCATTTCGCCGTAATTTGCACAGTTTTTATTGTAGCACACGCCCCCGCCGGTGTAAAGCGGAAAGGGCTGGCAGCCGCGGAAGCGCCTGGTGTGAACATTCTGAAAATTTTGCGCCCGTCCCCTTGAAAAAAAGCGCAAAAAGTCGTTAAATTAACTTTATGCGCCCCGCGGCGCGAAACCTCTCCGAAAGGAAGTCTTCCCTATGCTCAAAACCCTGCTCGTCTGCCTGTTCGCCGGGCTGGGGGCCGGCCTTGGCACCGGCTTTGCCGGCATGAGCGCCGCCGCCGTCATCAGCCCCATGCTCATCACCTTTTTGGGCATGCCGGCATACCAGGCCGTGGGCATCGCCCTCGCCTCAGACGTTCTCGCCAGCGCGGTGAGCGCCTGGACCTACGGCAAAAACAAAAATCTGGACGTCAAAAACGGCGTGGTCATGATGGCCAGCGTGCTGGCCTTCACCCTGGTCGGCAGCTATGTTTCCAGCCTGGTGCCCAACACCGCCATGGGCGGCTTTTCCACCTTTATGACCTTGCTTCTCGGCGTTAAGTTCATCGTAAAGCCGGTCATGGCCACCAAGGAATCCATGGGTGCGGTGAGCGCCAAAAAGCGCTTCCTCCAGTCCGTGGCGTGCGGGGCGATGGTGGGTTTCATCTGCGGCTTTATCGGCGCCGGCGGCGGCATGATGATGCTGCTCATCCTCACCAGCGTGCTGGGCTACGAGCTCAAGACCGCCGTTGGCACCAGTGTGTTCATTATGACCTTTACCGCCTTTACCGGGGCCGCCAGCCACTTTGCCATCGGCGGCGCGCCGGACTGGGGCATTCTGGCCCTATGTGTTCTGAGCACCCTGCTGTTCGCCCAACTGGCCGCCAGGTTTGCCAACAAGGCAAGCCCTGTGGTTCTAAACCGGGCCACCGGCGTGGTTCTGGCTGTGCTGGGCGCAGTGATGATCGGCGTGAATTACCTGTAATTCAACAGCAAACGCCCGGAGCCTTGCGGCTCCGGGCGTTCCTTTCCTTCAGCTCACTGGACCAGGGCGTTGTACACCTGTTCCACTTCGGCGGGGTCCTCCCCCATCAGCTGCACGGGGCTGCTGTAGTCCAGGTTCATCAAGCCCAGGATGCTCTTGGCATCCGCAATCGAGCCCTTCAGGTCCTGGATGTTCACCTCGCGCTCGCAGCGCGCGGCGGCGTCCACGATGCTTTTCACCTGCTTGAAGCAGGAAACCTTGATTTCCTTGACCATTTGGCTTTCACTCCCTCTTTATCTGCTTATAAGGCCCGGCCGCCCGCTTTCCCCCGGTGGCCGGTTGCCCGTATTATAGCACAGAATAATCCATTTGTCCCATTGTTTCCCCGCAATTCTCCCAGCTATACAAAACCGCCCTTTCTGAGGTTTAGTTTTTGTCGATTTTTACAATTTTAATCGTTTTGCACAATTTTTCAGCAACAAAAATCCATTTTATTCCTTATGAATTATTTGCCAATTCCATGCCTTTCAATCCCTTCCGGTCCACATTTTTATTGCATTGCGGCGCAAGTTCTGCTATATATAAAAGAGAATGCCATAAAATATGGTATGGAAATCTTCTTTTAAAATGAAAGGTTGATGATTTTTGGATACCCCTGGCCCTAGTATTTATCTGGCGCTTGTTCTGCTCATTGCCTGCTCGGCGTTTTTTTCCGCCAGCGAAACCGCGATCTCCTCGTTCAATAAAATCCGCATGCGCAACAAGGCCGAGGATGGCGACAAGCGGGCCAAAACCGCGCTGAAGGTCGCCGAGGACTACGACAAAACCCTCTCCACCATCCTGATCGGCAACAACATCGTGAACATGGCCAGCGCCTCGCTGGCCACCGTCATGGCCACCGCGCTTTGGGGCCCCGCCAGCGGCCCGGCCATTGCCACCTTCGGCATGACCGTGCTGGTGCTGATCTTCGGCGAGATCCTGCCCAAGAGCTTTGCCAAGGAGCACGCCGAGGGCTTTTCCATGCAGGTGGCGGGCGTGCTGGCATTTCTGCGCGCCGCATTCAGCCCCGTCGTGTGGTTTTTCGTAAAGCTCAAGCAGCTGCTCACCGGCCGCCGCAGCACCGGCCTGGTGCAGCCCAGCGTCACTGAGGACGAGCTCAAGACCATCATCGACACGGTGGAGGAGGAGGGCGTGCTGGACAGCCAGGAGACCGAGATCATCCAGTCCGCCATTGAATTCGACGATATCACCGTGCAGGAGATTCTGATCCCCCGGGTGGATATGGTTGCGGTGGATGTGAAGGCCCCGGTAGACGAGATCATCGCCACCGCTGTGGAAAACGCCTACACCCGCCTGCCGGTGTACGAGGGCGACATCGACCATATCATTGGTATGCTGCACACCCGCGATCTGTTCGAGTGCCTGGCAAAGGGCCAGTCCATCCAGGTCCGTGCCCTCTGCCGCGAAATCCCCTTCGTATACCGCACCAAGCACATCAACGATCTGCTGGCCGAATTCCGGCGCCGCAAGCAGCACATGGCCATCGTGACCGACGATTATGGCGGTACTCTGGGCCTTGTGACCATGGAGGACGTGCTGGAAGAGCTGGTGGGCGAGATCTTCGACGAGACCGACGAGGTGGAGGAGCTGCCCGTTCGGCAGCTGGAAGAGCATCTGTTCCGGGTGGCGGGCGAGGTGAACATCGACGATCTGTTCGACGAACTGGAAATCCGGGTAAAGGGCTTCGACAGCGATTTTTCCAGCGCCGCCGGCTGGGCGCTGGAATGCCTGGAACACATTCCCGAGCCGGGCGAGAGCTTCGATTTCAAAAACCTGCACGTCACGGTGGAACAGGTGGAAGACAAGCGCATTTTAAGCCTCTTGGTGCGGGTGCTGCCCGAGCCGGAGGAAGAATAAGGAGAAACGCCATGAGCGAGACCCGCCTGCCCCAGGGCTACCGGCCCGTGCTTGGGCTGTACGACACCCAGAAGGCCATCGGCCTGATCAAACAGATCTTTGAGGTAAAGCTGTGCGCGGCGCTGCACCTGAAGCGGGTCACCGCTCCCCTGTTCGTGGACCCCGCCATGGGCCTGAACGACGATCTCAGCGGCGTGGAGCGCCCGGTCAGCTTCGAGGTCCCGGCCACCGGCGGCACCGCCCAGGTGGTGCACAGCCTCGCCAAATGGAAGCGGCTGGCCCTGCATCAATACGGCTTCCGCCCGGGCAACGGCCTCGTGACCGACATGAACGCCATCCGCCGGGACGAAGAACTGGACAATCTGCACTCCATCTACGTGGACCAGTGGGACTGGGAGAAGGTCATCACCCCCGCCCAGCGCACCGAGGCGTTCCTGCACGGGGTGGTGCAGAACATCGTATATGCCATCAGCGCCACCCTGGACGAGCTGAAATGGCAGTTTCCGGACCTTTCCACCACCCTGCGGCGCGAGGTCACCTTCGTGACCAGCCAGCAGCTGGAGGACCGCTGGCCCGCCCTCTCGCCCAAGCAGCGCGAAAACGCCATCGCCCGCGAGGCTGGCACCGTGTTCATCGGCGGCATCGGCGCGCCCCTGCGCGCCGGCGCCCCCCACGACGGCCGCGCGCCGGACTACGACGACTGGTCGCTCAACGGCGATCTTTTGTTCTGGCACGCGCCGCTGGAATGCGCCATGGAGCTCAGCAGCATGGGCATCCGGGTGGACCCCGCCGCGCTGGATCGGCAGCTCACCCTCTCCGGACACGACGAGCGGCGGGCCCTGCCCTTTCACAAAATGCTGCTGGCGGGCGAATTGCCCCTCACCATCGGCGGCGGCATCGGCCAAAGCCGCCTGTGCATGCTGCTGCTCTCCAAAATCCATGTGGGCGAGGTGCAGGTAAGCCTGTGGGACGAGGCCACCCGCCTGGCCTGCGCCGCCGCCGGGGTGCCGCTGCTGTAAAAAACGCGGTATTTGCCCGGTTATGGGCGGAACTTTTTTGTCAAAACGCCCTCTGCCCACTATAATAATAAAACAACGAGCAGCCGAGGAGTGGATTTACATCGTCGGCTGCTCGTTGTTTTATTTTATAGGCAGGAAAGTTTTTTCCTTCTAAAATCAAAGATGATTTTTTTCATACTCGAAAGCGTGGCACCGGTATGCCCCGCAATATCTCGTTGCTGGTGGTTGTGCTGTACAACGGCGCACCTTAAATCTTCATCGCAAACACAAGTTATCTTGGTTCCTGCAATAATATGGCGTCATGGTATTCCTTATAACCATAATAACGCTGCCTATCGGGGTGTGTTTCCTTCGCTATAAGAGCACTAACTTATTTTGGATAGAAACAAAAATGACCATGCCGCATTCTGCATAAAGTAACTATAACGTACCCTACTGTATTTAGGCAACGTTCTAGCCTCCGGTTCCATAATAGACCGATCATAATCCACCAATATTTCATTTACAGAGGGCCACAATGAGCCATTTTTTATGCCATCTGAAAGGTAATTAATGACACGTTCATTCCATAAATCAGGGAACTGGCACATCATTGAAATAATAGCTTTAGAGTCCATATATCGGTAAGAGATATCAGCTGTATATGTTTGGCCTGGCCAAAATAATATGTTAGTGGCAATTTGATCCTCTGGTGCAAATCCATGATAAGCGGCACCAAAATAATACGGCCATTCACAGTTTTCATCATAATCAAGGAAATCAGGTGCAGAAAGCAAAATGCTGATAAAATCCCGAGCAATTTCTTGTTGCTCTTTTCCAATTTTTTCGCCAAAATTCTCTTCAATACATATAGATGATACCCATCCCGTCATATAATTATAGGGAGCCGCCACCCCGTCCACTACCAGCAAATCCGTGCACCGCAAATACCGCTTACCAGCTGGCACTCCGTTCTGGTCATCTTCTGTTGCTCTGACCAGATAAGTTAGGCTATTCTCCCGCTTTTCCAGATCCATTCCTTCCCTTAAAACCTGTTTGTTTTGTAAGCGATAGGGATTCTGTACATAATGTTCATAGCGCATCACAGTTTCCGCTACACGTGCACTGTGAAGTTCGCACAAATGGTCAAGTCGGTTTTTTCCATATCTATTACTAATCAGCCCATGGGGAGATTCCAACAGCTGATCGAGCACCTTCATTTCCAACATCAAACGTTTCTCTATTTCCCCCTGAAATTCCATAAGCATTTCCGAGTGAGCGAGATTATCAAATTCAGGTGTCAAAAAGTCTATTAGCCCATTCCAATAATAAACCGCTGACCATGGGATTCGCCCTTCTGCATTATTACTTCCCAAATCACCAACGCCGCTGCACGGCAACGCGTTGAGATCAGCTTTTATTAAGCGGATTCGTTCTTCCAGCGTATTCACAGGCTGGATTACCGTTTCGCCGCAGATCTCTGCAATTGTGGCCGCCTCATTTTCATCAAATCTCTGGCTATCCACAGCCGACCACGGTGAATTACAGGTAAAAAGCTTTGCCACAGTTGCATTCTTGCTCATGGTAAGGAAATAGCTCTCGGCATCTTTGCCGTTATTTCTGACCTGAACCAAAACCTCATCGTCCTCATCGTACTTGTACCTTGTCAGAGTATAGGGCACCCATGTCGTATACCGATAAAATGCTTCCCCACCCAAGATCAAAAGCGAGCGGTTTCCATAGGCGGTCTCACATGATGGCGTAATGATCATCGACACATTCTCATCAATGCCGTTCGCACCAAAATCCAGATCGTTGCAAAATGCCTCGTCAACTTCAACGTCGCCGCCCTGCATATTTAGCCGGTAAAGCTGATTTGTACAGGATACCACATTGTACAAAACAACATAAGCTCTGCTTTCAAGTCGGTCTTCAAAAAATGCAGCATCTCTGAAGATAAAGGCCTCCATGTAAGCAGGCAGTTCAATCCGCTTTAATTCGTTTTTCTCAAACATCCATAAAGTAGTTGCTTCCTCAAACATCCCTCTTGCAAATATAAGCCATCTGTTTTTTCCAACCGTAATAATTTTTAGCGGAATATATCCTGGCTCCATCCGGATCAACTCGTCTGTCTCTAGCTGCTGCAGTGTAAATTCGTTAGCCTTCTCGTTTGCATTTAGCGTATAATAAGTTTCTCCATCAAAAAAGCTGGTAAACGGGATTTCATAAAGGGGATCTCCACACTTTGTAGTGCATCCCAAAAGCAACAGTAGCAGAACAAGCGCCAAAAAGCCAGTCGCGATATTTTTCATCTGGCTACTCCTATTCAAAATATTTTTCCCCTTTCAATGATCAGCAATAACAATTATATTTAAAAAATGTATCGTTTGGGAATTTTGTTGACTACCGTAAGGGCTTCGCTCATATCCACTCCAATAACATCAAAATACCACTGCATCGAGTCGAAGCGCGGTGTATTATCTCGTTCTACCAGCTTGAGCGCTTCCTCTCTTGTAAGCATTCCTTCCCGAATCTGATTACTTCGCAGGGTATCGTTTTCTGTAAAGCCAGCAACACAATAATAAATATAATTGTAAAACGGTGCTGTTCCATCGCCGATTCGCCAAGTACTCTGTGTATCAGGGCTGATTTCCCAATCATACTCGTTCAGCAAAACGTCATTTAATTCATTCTCTTCCCACGGAATGTAGTCATACAACCGCAAATACTTGTGCGGGATCGCATAATAGCATATGGTCGCCCCTGCCGTGTCCAAAACAGACCGGTTGATATAACTCGGGTTCGTGATATATTGCCTCGCATAATGCCCAGCCATCCTCAAAACCGAGCCAAGCGCAAGCTGCTCCAGCGCCATATTCTCCCCTTTTTGATTAAGTACGCTTGGGCGCGATCCACAAAATCCCGATTTAAAATGCGTCTTCTCAAACGGATTGGAGGCCATAAGAACATCGTTCACTTTCAGGTCTTTGCGCACCTGATTTGCGTAATAAAAATATTGTTTATCCCCTGCCATAAAAATGGGTACCATACCGAGGTCCGGCTTTTTTAACCAAGCGGTCACATTACGCCGAATATTATCGCGCTTTTTAGCAATATCGGCAGAAACTACTATCAGTTCTACCCCCAGGCTTGCGCACATCCGTGACTGATTACGTCGAGCCAGGTCTGTCACCATACCCCAATCGTAGCTAAAGCAAACAGGATGCAGACCAAGTTCCCGCACAAAATAGTGAAGTCCATAGCTCGAATCCCTCCCCCCACTAAAGGAAACAATCGAGTCTACTTGTCCATCCTTACGTCGCACCCTGTCGGCCCATGCGCTCAAAGCATCTTTGCCGAGATATTTTTGTTTTGTATAGGTATGGCAGTAATTGCACACACCATTTTCATCAAACTCAATAAACGGCATCGTTTCTGGCAGCACACATTTTGTGCAACGGCGCAGCTTTTGGATCGGCGCTGGATCAATTTCAAATTTTCTGTAGTTGTGAGGGTTGATTGCAACCACACTTCCCGCAGGCGGTTCAACAGGCCTAACATCCATCCCTATTCTCTTCTTCGTATGCTGCTGGGCAGTTTCAATCGGCTCCACCACAAGTGGGAAAACCTGTGCGTTCATGTTGTCTTTCAAATCAACAATAATACCTGTATTTGCTTTTAACTGTTGGATGTCCGCTCCCAAAAACAATCTTCTAGCCGTTTTATTTCGCTCAAACAGGCGCCTGAGCATAAGCTCTTCAGACGCCAAAACAATACTTTTATGGTCACAGCTCCAGCAGTAATAGAGCGATCCATTGTTGGTCGCTGCAACCAACTGTTCGGTGTCGCAAAGCATGTTAAGAGTGTTTGCCATACCATAAATATCCTGGTATACATGCTGCACAGCACCGACCTCTGTATCAATTTTTCGGTATTCTTCATAAAGTGCGGTGAATATCTCTGTATCTACCTCGCTTGCTCGCTTTATCTCTGAATGCTCTTTCCATAGTTCGTCGGCGTTCACAATGATCCCATTATGAACTGTAATAGTCTGCTCCTTTATAACGGGCTGGTTATTGTCTTCTTCATTTTGCGTTCCGTTTGTTACCAGTCGGGAATGCCCTATGATCGAGAACCATTTTTCCGCATTAAATTCTTCCTGTGAAAACAGTTTTTTATATTCGCTCAGCTTTACCATTTGAGCTGCCGGTAAGGCACGCTTAATCGTATTTAGCTTGTTATGCTGCATAATTGCTGCACCGGCCGCTTCCTTTCCCCTCGTTTCCGATAATACCAAAAGCTGAGAAACAATCTTTTTTGCCTCATTCTCTGTTATTTTTTTGCAGCAGCTTGAAAATCCAACGATTCCACACATACAAATTCTCCCCCCTGTATTTTTTACAAATCCACTTTCAGTTCATGTTTTACAAATTGTTTCAATACAACAGCATAAACAATATAAGAGCAGGCGGTCGCAAAACCTGCACCAAATATCCCCCAAATGGAGATGAAGATTAGGTTGAGTATAATATTGCTACACACCGAAATAATGTTGACCAGCGATTCTTTTGCCGGGGCTCCTGTCTGCGCTAAAAGGTTCCCAAAGGCAATATATTTTGCTGTCAGTGCAATGGATACCGCTACTACACTCAGTGCCCCAATGGCCATAAGATAATCTTTTCTATTAATCATAAGGCACAGTGCAAAATACCCAGCTATTACAGCGGCTGCCGCAGAAACGCCAATAAAATAAATCAGCTTTGTGATCCCTTTGCGATACTTCGCAAACCGCTCCTTAATATCAGTCCGTGCTTTGTCAAAACAGCAGGTCAGCTGGGGATTAATACTTCGCCGAATCACTACGAGCATCTGATAAAGGCCTTCCATAAACAGTGCCGCGAAAGAATAATAGCCTATCAATCCATCACTTATTCCAAGAACGCTCAGGCACAAAATGTCCACCTTAGAATTGAGCTCCAGTACAAAATTCCCCGGCAGAATCCAAAAACCAAATTGTAAAAGTTCTTTTATCCACCGCCGTGTCGGGCCCAAACCAACAAGCTGGTGATGTGCAAGATATCCCAACATCACCACAAACAATACAAGCTCCGTTAAAAAAAAGCTCACTGCAAGATATTCGCCTGGCCCGTGCATCAGCGCAATGATTATGATAAAAATTGCGATCAACACATTCCGTGCCGCCTGAAATACTGCATACGCCTTCATTTTGGCCAGCCCATTCAGATATCCAAGCATTACCTTATTAAAAGAAAATAACGGTAGGGCAGGGAAAACCAGCCATATATAACTTAATGCGGTTCCCGGCATATGGTTCCTGAGCAAACTATAGATTGTCCCCATCACAAACAATGTGAGTGTAGAAGTGACCGCAGCCGAGCATAATGCCGACAAAAGCAAACGACTCCCATCAGCCAAATTTTCTGTTGCCAGCGCTGAATAGCGTGTAAGCGCAAGGTGGACGCCAAAAACCGCTAACTGGCTAAGTAAGATATAATATGCAAAGATCTGATTAAAGACCCCCAACACCTCTTCGTCGTAAAAAACTGCAATGATAATACTAAAAAGAAAGCCTCCTGCCGCAAGAAACAAGGTGCTCACATAGTTCCACACCAAACCGTCTGCAAATTTTTCTGTTTTTTTCAAATGGTTTTCTCCATTCTATGTCTTTTAAACATTGTTCCACTGAAATACAATAAACTGATCGTCCTTAAAAACGATCTCTACTCTATCCGAATAGAGCAGTTGCTCTAGCGGTGTGTCGTTCCAATACACGCTCTCATAGCTTGTTTTTAGCAAACCGCCTTTGAGATCCATGTCTTTCATAGCTGCTTCTAGCGCTTCTGAAGTTGGCGCTGTCAAACAAGGCTCGGCAAATTCTGTAAACATCGAAACAGCCCGATTATACAAATAGTAATTCGTACAGTAGTTGTCCATCAAAAACCGCTCTCCCACAAAAGCGGCATTGGCTGCCTGTGTTCCTTCCAGCCATTTTGTGCGCCTTCCAACAAAATCATAGCCAGGGTAATACATCACTGGGCTAAGCAACATAAAGCAGAGTGCTGCATAAAGAGTTGCATTTTTTACTCTCCGCCACGTCCCCTTCCCTTTTTCGCTCCATTCTCCCGTAATCCAAGGTAAGAGCAAAACCACCGAAAATGCCATAAGCATCGAAATCTGGATGGTGTACCGCTGGTTCATTGTCAGCCATTCCGACATCTTCTCTCCGCCCCAAGAAACAACATTGTTTAGCATAAATAAGTTTAAAAGGCAGGCAAGCCCCATTGCAGCAGTCGGCTCTGCAACCCGCCCTTGCTTTCTGTTCTTAAAAAAGAGGATCAAAAGCCCTACCGCGCACAAAATGCCCAGCACACTTAAAACAATATTGTTTCGTGCAAGGATAGACCCTACCTGTGCAGGATAGGAAACACTACTTTTCAATCGTCCTTGCTGGTACTTCAAATAATTTAAAAGATAGGGCGATCCAGCCAGAATCGTAGGCAGATCGCCACGGTTTCCTGAAAGGCTTCCAGTCGTTAAAAGCGCCCAGAGCATCATATAGCTTCCGGTCGCTCCTCCCAATGCTGTAGCGCCATAACCAACAAACTGCCCAATCCTCCATTCCTTGTTAAGCGTCTGAATAACAAACACCGCTCCTACCACTGCAATGGCGGTAAATGCATTGATTGGGTGTCCCGCCATAGTGCAATAGCCAAACCAAAAAGGCATAAAAAATGTTCCGCTAAAATGCAAACATTTCTCCTTAGAAACAGCCTTTCCCATGCCATATACCACACAGAACAATCCTAAGAGGGGGATCAACCGAAAGATATCCCTGGATCCCTGTTCAAATGTAAATCCAAATGCATTACACTGTAGGCAAACTACAATTGTAAGGAATGAATAGAAATACTGGTTTTTTTTAAATAGAAGCTGCCCACATCCTATTACTGCAGCAAAGAAATAGAGATATGTCATTTGAAAAGCAAGGCGAACCGCATAGTCACTGGGATACCCAAGTGTCGAACTGTGCAGCAGTGCATTCGCCAGATAGGCCGGCCATGTAAAGTTGTGAGTACACATCAGGGTTGATCCATCCGCTGCATCTACAAATGTGGTCATGGATGCAGCCGAACCATCCTGTGCAAAGCGAAGTGCCTGCCCCAGGTATTCCACTGCATCTGACCCAATCACCGGCGCATAGCTTGCCCGAAACAAACTATCACAAAACCAAACTCCCACAAAAAGGATTATTACCGTTGCAGCTTTTCTCCAAAGTCGTTTCTTTTGACTCGAGTCCGTGCATGTGTTATAGAGTTTTTTATGAAACAAATGTTCCGAAACAAAAAATGCCGCAATGGCACAAGCTCCTATAAAAGCCAGCACTATCCCTAGCGCGATCGAGCTTTTGAAATATTTTTTTAAATATCCTCCAATTACTGCTTTACTTGCGATCTGGCGCGCATAGGGGTACAAAAGTATTGCTGCCGCGCCGATCCACCCTGCACCCCAAATATATAGTTTTCTTTTAAAGACCGTTGTTATCGTCGTTTTCGGTTTGCGTTGTTCATTCCATTCCGCGTTCCATAACGTGTTTACAACAGCGTATGCCAGTATACCGCTTAGTAATGCTCCAAACACAAAAACCTTTTTGATCGTGTTGTCAACGCACCAATGCCAAAAAAGTATACATACAAGCATAAATACGGTCATCGTCATGGTCTTTTTGGTATCCACAGGTGACCACACCGCATGTCTCAACCGTTTTTCGCCATAGCGCAAAAAAGCATACGCGGCAACTCCCGCAAGATATGGAAGCAACTGCTGCACCGCTAGCCCTTTTCTCAAATCTGTTTCAATCCGAAATGTGCCGTAACAAATCATCAACGGCAAAAAAACGATCAACATTTCCCGTACAAAGCCGTCCAGCCTTCGCAGGGCCAAAAACGCACTTCTATACGCTTTCAACACTTTTTTGCGCTTATAAAACAGCACTACAAGCGCAAAAGCATATGGTACAAACACACGGGCCATTCGATTATCTGCAAATCGAAAGAACGAGATCAGCATCATATAAGTGCCAATTACAAAGGGTGTAATACTAAATCCTAAGAAAAATTTCGCAGCCTGTGGCATCGCCTGCCCCTTCACATCCATCGCGGCAAGGCCGAGTGCAGTTGCCACGACAATGGATCCTAAAAAATAAAGAAAATAATAAATCATTTTTCTCCAGTCCCATTCGTGATCATTATTTTTGCAATCGACGATTATCTTCCACGTCCATCCACATTGCAAAGGAAAGCGAGATCAAATTTGTCACAAGCAATGCAATAAACCCCATATATGTACCCAATGTCACTGCTTGATGGCTGCAGAGGCTTATAACAATTAAAACAAAGAAATAGAGCGATGCGATCAAGGTCAGCCAAGCTGTTATGTGAAGCAGGAACATCGGATGAAAATCGTTAATAAAATACTTATTAACGATCCTCATAAAATAACCTTTCAAAAGCAAACAGCTAACTGTGGGGATCACCTTTCCAATTTTCATCTTGCTTTTTTCCCCTACAGCATATACCGGTTTAATGGGGATCTCCCTGATGGTGCAATTTGCGATATTCAGTTTGATGAGCATATCATTTGGCATACCATAGGAAGGATATATATTCCAAAGGTCAATCGAATCCAAGGCATGCAGGGAGATTGCCGTATAACCAGTTTGTGTATCCGATACCGACCAGTATCCTGATGCAACCTTAGTAAGCGCAGAAAGTACGGAATTTCCAAAATATCTTTTGGGAGGGATCAATCGCTTGGCCGCCTTATGGCTCAAGCGATTTCCCTTTACATAATCAACTCCTTCCCTCACTACCGGCATACAAATGCTCTCCAATTCGGCCGGATCCATCTGGGCATCACCTGCCATAACCGCAGTACAGTCGATTTGATGTTCCAAGCACCATTCATAACCTACACGGATGGCGCCTCCTACTTTACTGTTGATTTGATTCCCCAGTAGAACGACTCGATCTGTGTCATTATCATTATAGATCCAGTGTTTTTGCAGCTTCTGGGCGTTTTCCTTACGAATCTCCAATGCCACGACTTCCGCTCGGTTAAAAAAGTCCTCTTTAATCTGCTCGGCAGCCTTTGGTATGCGCTGCCCTTTTACTCCCTTCGCCGTTGTAATCAGTTCTTTCACAATTTCTCTTGTGTTGTCCGTCGAGCAGTCATCCACTACAATGATCCGATCAACAAAATCCGGCATCGTTTTAATAACAACCGCAATTTGGGTTTCTTCATTGTACGCTGGAACAACTACGGCAATTGTTTTATTGTTAAGCATCCCTTTTCCCCATATTTCTACATTTAAATTTATGTGTGCCTTTTTGTCCAAGCGTCAGCCTTTTTCCGGCATCACATATCTTTTTTACGTGTTTGCTTTTTAACTCCCTACTTATTCACCCAAATTCACCCAATATCCTACAAGCTGTCAAGGCAGTTGCACAACTGCCGAGCGATTTCTTCTACCTGCTTTTTTTTCATGTATGGTCCCATAGGTAACGAAAGTACCGTTTCACACAATTCTGCCGCAATCGGGCACTCCACCACAGCACTGCGAGTCCCAATAAAAGCTCCTTGCAAATGCATTGGTTTGGCATAATAAACCATCGCCGGTATCCCTGCTCTCTTTAATCCAACAATCAACCCAGCTCGGTCTGTTTTCTTTGGCAGCCGAACCGTATATTGCGCCCAACTACTCACCATCCCCTGCGGCACCCTTGGCAGGTAAAGTCCACTGCCCGCAAGCTCTTTTTCGTACCATTTTGCAACGCTGTTGGCGGCTTGCACCTCATACCTGCGAAACGCTTCTAGTTTAACCTTCAAAATGGCGGCCTGTATTGTGTCCAGTCGGCTGTTCATCCCCAGTCGAACATTGTCATACTTATCCTCACCGCTTTTCCCATGGACAGCAAGGCTACGGATCATACTAGCCCATTCGTCATTATCGGTAAAAATTGCCCCGCCATCCCCATAGCAGCCCAAAGGTTTTGCCGGAAAAAAGCTGGTGGTAGAAATATCTCCAAAACTGCCACACATCTTTCCGTGCAGCGAACCACCAAAGCTCTGGGCAGCATCTTCCAGCAAAAGAAGGCCATACTTTTCACAAATCAGCCGAATCTCATCATAATCGGCCGGCTGCCCAAACAAATCCACTGCCACTACCACTCGCGGCCTCAGCTTACCTTCAGCTTTAATCTGTCGGATTGCATGATCGAGCTTTTGGGGATCCATATTAAATGTATCCTTCTTCACGTCTACAAAAATGCAGGTCGCGCCTTCAGCCGCAGGGCATTCACCACTGGAAAAAAAGGTGAAGTCCGGCACAAACACTGCATCGCCGGCACTGATCTGCCACACTTTCAGTGCTAAGGTGATCGCATCCGTGCCATTTGCACAGGTAATGCAATGTTTAACTCCTATATAGTCTGTAAGTTCCTGCTCCAGTTCTTTCACTTGCAGCCCCGAAATAAACTGTGCCGAATCAATTACGTCTGTTACTGCTGCATCTATTTCAGGCTTTAGCACCTCATATTGCTTTTTCAAATCACGAAATTCCATTTACTCCGCCTTCACTTTTTTCAAATCTTCCGCTTCCACTTGATATGTACGTCCACAGTCTGGGCAAACCATTTTGCCTTCAGCGCTGCGCAAAACCTGGCCGCACTCGCAAACCCAGCCGATCTGCCGCGCAGGTACACCTACCATCAGTGCATGGGGTGGCACATTCTGGGTCACAACGGCGCCCGCAGCAATAGTACAAAACGCCCCCAATTCATGGCCGCAAACAATTGTTGCGTTAGCACCAATCGTGGCATCATGGCGAACCAAAGTCTTTTTATACTCTGCTATTCCTTTTTTGTAGCGGGCCCGGGGCGTGAGGTCGTTCGTAAAAACCATCGACGGTCCGCAAAAGACGTAGTCCTCTAATTCAACCCCTTCATAAATAGACACATTGTTTTGTACCTTCACCCCATTCCCTATCTGAACATGATTCGCAACATTCACGTTTTGCCCAAAAGAGCAATATGCTCCGATTCTAGCCCCGCTTTGGATATGACAAAAATGCCACACTCTGGTCCCTTCCCCTATTAAAGCGCCCTCGTCAACAATGCTGCTGGGATGCACAAAAACTTCAGTCATCTCAAAATTCTCCTATCATATCTGTGCTGGCAAAGTCTGTCAAGGGTAGTTTGATCGGCTCACTCGTTTTCATGCTCTTATAAATCGCCAAAACCATCTCCAGTGCATTTCTCCCGGCAGTTGCATCCACATACGGTTTTCGCCCAGTGCATATTGCTGCAATCACATCCGCATATAAGCTGGTATGACCGTTGCCATATACATTACTGGTAGACTCTTGTAACCCCTTGTTTACCCGGTCATCCTCAGTTTCGTCCGCAAAATCCCAAACATCCAAGTTGTTGGTCGATTTCCCTCCAATTTTAACCGTACCCTTTTCACCAAAAAGATAAAGCGTTTCCTCAAGATTTTGGGGGTAAACGTTGGTGGTACCCTCCACCGTTGCCACAGCCCCATTCTTGAAGCTGATCACCGCCATGCCCACATCCTCCGCTTCAAGATAGGTATGCTGCTGTCGGCGAGTGATTCCATACACCATATCCACCTCGTCTCCCAGCATCCAGCGCAGCAAGTCGATCCCATGAATGCATTGGTTCATTAAGCAGCCGCCGTCCTGCGCCCAAGTCCCGCGCCACGGCGCCTGTTCATAATAATCTTTGTTTCGGTTCCAGCGCACATGGATACTACCATGGCTTATCTTTCCAAATCGCCCATCTTCCAACGCTTTGCGGGTCTTTTGCACCGCCAGATTAAAGCGATTTTGATGGCAGGCACAAACGGTTACGCCTTTCTGCTTGCTGCGACGGATAATTTCGTCCGCATCAGCTATACTCATCGCTATCGGTTTTTCAATGATTACACTAACGCTTTGCTCAATACAATAAAGGGCGATTTGTGCATGAATTCCGCTCGGAGTGGCGATTGCCACTAACTGTATGTCAGGATGTCTTTCAAGCATCTTTTTATAATCAGTATAACGGGCAATAGACGCATCCTTCTGCAGTCCATACTTTGCCAACAGGCTCTCCATGTGTTCAGGCACCACATCGCAGACTGCCGTAAGTTCCAGGTGGTTGTTCACGGCGGCTTTAATGTGGTTCGCCGCGATTCTTCCGCAGCCTATCAATGCATATTTCATATTTACAATACCTCAATATTGTTTCGAGGGTAGATATTCTTCATGGCATTTTTTGTATCAAAGATTGCTTTTGCATTCGCCTGTACCATTGCGTAGTCAACATTTGTATGGGCGCATGTCACTATCACAAGGTCAAATTCTGCAATTACCTCCGGCGTTAAAGCAGCAAGGCTTTTTCCGCTCTCACCATACATATTTGTAAACTCCGGTACCCACGGGTCAAAATAAGAAAGCTTTGCTCCTACTTTTTTTAGTTCTTTGATCACACGGATCGCAGGGCTCTCGCGGTAATCATCAATGTCTTGTTTATATGCAACGCCGAGCACTAGTACTTTTGCACCGTTAATAGCCTTTTTATGTTCATTCAAGATATGCATTGCCCTGTCCACACAATAGGCCGGCTGGCTATCGTTGATCACCATGCTGTTTTCGATAAGAGTCGTGTGAAAGTTGAACTCCCGCGCTTTCCATGTCAAATAATAGGGGTCAAGCGGGATGCAGTGTCCGCCAAGCCCCGGCCCAGGATAAAAGGCTTGAAACCCATATGGTTTTGTCTTCGCCGCATCAATCACCTCCCAGATTGAGATCCCCATTGCTTTGCACAGCCGCCCTAACTCATTCACCAAACCGATATTGATATTGCGATAGGTATTCTCCAGGATCTTTTCCATTTCTGCCACTGCCGGACAAGACACGGTGTATATCTCGCCATCCAAAACTGCACGATACATGGCAGCAATGACCTCCGCTGCATCTTCACCAATTGCTCCCACCACCTTAGGGGTATTTTTGGTATGATATAGTTTGTTGCCTGGGTCCACCCGTTCCGGACTGAATCCAAGATAAAAGTCTTTCCCGCACTCCAGTCCGCTTCCCTTCTCCAAAAGTGGTTTTATAAGTTCTTCAGTTGTACCAGGGTAAGTAGTGGACTCCAAAACCACCATCGTTCCCTTGGTTAAATATTTTGAAACTGCAATTACCGAATCTCGTACATAAGAGATATCTGGCTCTTGGTGCTCATCCAGTGGGGTGGGTACACAAATTGCAATAAAATCAACATCTTTAATAAAGCTAAAATCCGTAGTAGCAGATAACTTTTTGCTTTTCGCCAGTTTCGCAAGATCCTCGTCCACTACGTCTCCAATATAGTTGTGTCCTGCATTCACCATCTCAACTTTTTTGTCCTGCAAATCAAACCCAATGGTTCTAAATCCGGCCTTTGCCTTTTCAACTGCCAGCGGCAGTCCCACATATCCCAGCCCAACGATCCCTGCAACAATTTTTCGATCCGCAATTTTGTTCAGTAGCATCTGTTTCATTTCCATCATCGTATAGTACCATCCTTTTTAAAATTTCTATTTTTAATAACCACTATAAAGCCATCAATCTTGATTGTTTCTCTTCGAGGCATGTCTTCAGGAAGAGTCTTTTCTTTTGATAACATATATCAAATATGGAAACGAGCAAAGCGATGCAATCACTACTGTAAAAAGCGTGGCCCATGCAGCTCCAATAGCTCCATATTTTTTCACCATAAAATAGTCAAGCAGAATATTGCTTACACCCGTAAGCAGACTGATTGAAAAATTAAAAGTGACCCTATGAAAAATCGCCAGCAAATTTGTGCTGAACAAGCGAAAGGTTCCCAAGAAGAAATAACTTATAGACAAAATTCGAAAATATGGCACACTGTCCAGATACTTTTCTCCCCATAATATTTCAATGATAAATGGAGCCATGATCCACAAAAACAGTGAGATTAAAAAGTTCATAACTGCCATACCTATAAATAGTTTTTTGCTTTTGTCCTTTACCCATTCCCCATCTTGTTGCTTCCTGGCAAAATACGGCAGAACCGTTACAATTACACTTTGGGGAATAAAGCTAAGTGCTTCTGGGATCATTGCAGCCGTTTTATAGCTTGCTACTACCATAGCATCTGAAACAAGGTAACTGATCAGGGCAATATCAATCAAATAAACAATTTGATTTAAAGCACTAGCACTTCCACTTTTCAGCGCATAATTCCAAATGTCCCTTTTCTGTGTTGCCGGCAGTCCTGTGCTTTTTCCTGCTCTCTTAAATGTTTCCTTGCCAACAAGAGTCCCAACAGCAATTGTTACGATATAGGCTAAATATCTGCCCGCGATCGTTCCGCCTACTCCCCACATTAGCGCGCCGGCGCAATCAAATAAAAAGTGAGCACAGGTGTTGATTGTCAAAAGCCTTGCAAATGTTTTGTTGTCACATCTTATCCGGTAAAAAACGAGGATGTATTGCTGCACATAATCAAAAAGCGGAAGCACTGAAAGCGCAATAATATAACGGCTGCTTTCTTGGATCCCCACTCTGCCGTAAAACCCATACAAAAGCATCCCTGCCGACAGCAGCACCGCTGAAAAAAAGCCCCACTTCAGTGTATATCTGTAAAGTGATCGCTTTTCTTGCTCCCCTCGCTCCTCCGAGCAGTAAAGCAAGACCGCATTTATCATCCCAAAACCATTCAGAATAATAAAAAGACTATATACGTTATAAGCACTCCCAAAAACGCCAAATTCTTCTTTTGATAAAAGGCGTACAATTACAGTATTGGTTATAAACGCTATTACACGGTTGATCGTGTAAGAGCCAAAAACGTGGAATAATCCAATCTTTGACAAGTTCTTCATCCCAACTGAGCAAACTTCCAAAATTTTATTTTTAATTTGTTTCAGTTTTGAACTCTCCATAAAACAAATCTTTCTCCACTTTCAACCCTTCATGGCTTTCATCTTTGTACCGCTTCACAAAAGCAAAAAGAGCTTTTCGTTCAGCCCCCACATCCCTGTTCAGTGAGCCATCGTATAACAGACTCCATGCTTTTCTCCCATGAAACCTTGTTCTGCGCATATTCTCGAATACGCTTTGTCAACTGTGCCTTCGTTTCTTTTTGCATCAAATTATCATAAAAAGCCATTAAAGCTTTTATATTGGTGGGCGTTTCATCCGGTGATGCTCTAAAACAAAAGTCCGCTGCTTCATCTTTTGCAATATCACAACCCGATGTCACAAATGGTATTCCTACTGCAAGGTATTCGCGCGATTTTAAAGAAGACGATACCAATTTTTTATCTTTTCGATGTATTCCGAGGCCCTCAATTGCAATATCGCATCTATCATAAAGTTGTTCATATAATTGTTTTCTGTTTAACGCACCCAAAAAAGTAACAAACGACTCCAGGTGATACTCTTTTGTTAGTTCTTTTAGCGCATTAAGCTGAGTGCCTTCCCCTGCCAAGTAAATGTGTACTTTTCTCGATCCCTCCTTTTGATATTCGGCCATTCCGCAAATCAATCGATCAATCCCATGCCAAAATTCCAACTGTGCCACACAGCCAATATTAAAACTATCTGTATCATTTTGTTTTTTTTCACGATAAGCGCTCAAATCAATACCGTTCGAAATAGAGATCGCTTCTACACCGAATATCTTCTCACTGCTTTCCAAGGTCACGATTCGGTCAAGATATAAGGGTAGCTTTTTTCTCCAGCGGCGATCCTGTAAAAGCAGTGGAAGACGATGCCAATAATGGATAAACTCTTTATCATACGGATAAGTAGGCAGTTCCATAAGAATTTTGCAGTGTAAATTTTTAAGTCGCACCTTTCTCAAAAATTCGATAAAGTCGTGTGAAATAGGGGTTGGCTTACGAATATACACAAAATCAGCTTTTTGAATTTCTTCTGTTATCCTCCAATCCAGTCCATCCCCAAAAACAAAAAGTCGTTTTTGTAATTTGTTCCATACTTTTAACTCTTCTCTTTGAACACAATGATTTTTGCACTGTATCCCTAAACCGCGGAAAGCGCCGATTTGCCCCTTAATTTTATTTCCCACACCGGTTTTAGCGTTTCTTTCACATGAATCGGTGGAGTCGGATATATAAACGCCTTTCATTGATCCACTTTCCTCACTTACCTTGATAGCCTTAAACTTTCCAGTATTATATTTTCTATGTTGTTGATATATTGTTCCATATGAATATATGGCAATGCTGCTTGCTGTGCCCGTTCGCAAATTTTCTGATATTCTTCATCTGTACATTTCAGGCACCTTTTCACCTTTTCTGCAAGCTCTTCTATCGTTTTTCCAATTCCCCCACATTCATCGGTCACAATATCCTGCAACCCGCTTACTGAGGTTGCCACCAGTGGCTTGCCCAATAATAGTGACTCAATCGCTACCATAGGGAACCCTTCCCATAACGAAGGCATTACCATTACTTTGCATCTATTGATAAACGGAAAAGGATTGATTTGGAAACCTTTCAAGTCAACTGTTTCTTTTAATCCGTATTCCTCAATTGTGCATTCTATTGTCTCCCTTAATTCTCCATCCCCGATCATAACTGCCGATATTTGTGGGATATCCTTTTTAAGTTGAGCCACAATTTCTAAAAAACCTATTGGATTTTTGGGTTCGGCGAACCGCCCACAATATCCAAGGTCATACTGTCTTTCACAAAAAAACTCCTGGCTTTTTATTAATATCTCTTGAGATGAAATCACATTCGAAAGTACTGTAAATTTATCCTTGACCATATATGAAAAAACAAAATTTTTCGGAATATCTTTTGAAACGCAAATTAAATGCTTTGCCCTAAAAGCCGTTATGCACAGAGCTAGGCTATTGGGACATATCCGTTTTAGCCAAGGACAATCACTGTGCAGGTGACCTATGGTATTTTGAAAAATTAATGAAGCATAGAAGCTGGCACGATAATCCATAGCGTAAACAATTTCGGGATCGTATTCTTTAATTGCTTTCCGAAGTTCTTTCAGCGAAAACCTTTTCAGCCCAATAAAAGGTATCTCGTTTTCTTGTAACACCCACTTAATCTTTCCAACAGGGCAACAATATGCGACCGCATGTTTTCTGTTTTTCATTTGTTTTGCTATTTGTACAGTTACGTTTTCACCTCCAGAAAACTCATTTGTAGGTGCCAAGAAAAGGATTTTCATTTTCGCTCTCCCGTTGAAATCAATTCATCCTGTTTGCGGATGCCTTCATAAATTTTTTGCAACTGGTGTGCCTGCACCTCTATTCCAAGAACTATTCCGTTCATTCTTTTCCTTTTTCGAAGCAGTTCTTTTGCCCATACTAAGGCGCCCTGCTGTAATTCTATAAAGTGTCCTCCCCCTTTTTCGGCTTCACGAGCAATAGTTTTAGAAAAAACACATGGTAACCCGCTTGCCTGCGCCTCCCATGCCACCACCGGCATACCTTCATAGTGGCTGGGCATACAGAAAACATCCATCACCGAGTAGAGTTTATTCACATCCCGCCTCGCACCGGTGAAGAGGACCTTTTCCTGCAGGCCTAGCGCTTGCGCTTGCCGCCGGGTCTGCCCTTCCAGCTCTCCTTCTCCCACCAGCAACAGGAAAGCGTTTTGATCCGCTTTAAGCAATTCGGAAAAAATCTTCAGCAAAAAGGTGTGGTTTTTTGCGTAAGTAAATCGCCCCACGTGCCCCACCACAAAGGCCTCCTGTGGAATGCCAAATTCCTTGCGTAAAGCCGTGCGCGCCTCTGGATCATACGCAAATTTTGCTGTGTCGATCGCATTTGGCATTACGGTTACCTTTCCTGCGTCAAACGTCCTGTTGCCATACATCCAGCGCCCCGCCTGCTCGCCACAGGCAAAATAATTCGTGGCAAAAATCTTGTTGAATGGACGCAGCAAATATTTAAGCAGTGTCTTTTTCCCCTCGCCCCAATCCGCCGTCGAATGGCTGTGGGCAATGCGCACCGCTACACCCGCGCGCCAAGCTGCAAACAGCGGAAATATTGACATCGTACTCAGATGTGCGTGAACGATCCGATAACCCCTATCCCGGAAAGCGCAATATAGCGCTCTGTGATATGCCATTACTTTTGTATAAGGAGGGATCGGATAAATTCCCGCTCCCAATCGTTGTAGTTCTTCTCGTTGGGGAAAGGTACTTCCCTGTGCAAAATAAAAATCAAACTGCACCTTGCTTCGGTCAATATGGCGGTAATAGTTCATTACCACCGCCTCAATTCCGCCGCTGTCCATGCGGTTTAATATCTGCGCCACCCGGATGGGCTCCGGCATCGCCTGCCCTGCTCCACGCATGGCTTCCTTTTTCAGCGTTGGCTCACTCATAGGTGGTGCCCCCCAGCTTTTCGCTCACCAGCTTCTCCTGATTCACCATTCCGCCAAACATCGTGCGGAACAAAATCTTGAAATCCAGCCCCAAGCTCCAGTTTTCGATATACCAGATGTCATACTTCACCCGCGCCTCAATGCTGGTATCTCCCCGCAGGCCGTGCACCTGTGCCCAGCCGGTGATTCCCGGCCGCACCTGCTGGCGCACCAGATACAGAGGGATCTCTTCCTTAAAATGGTTCACATGGAACGGCACCTCTGGCCGCGGCCCAATCAGGCTCATTTGGCCCGCCAACACATTAAAAAATTGTGGCAGCTCATCAATGCTGAACTTCCGGATAAAGCTCCCGAATTTTGTTTTGCGCGGGTCGTTTTCAGTGCTCCAGCCCGTATCCTCCGTGCCGGTGATCCGCATACTGCGGAACTTCCACATCTTAAAAACCTTTTTACCCTTGCCCACCCGTTCCTGCTTGAACAGAATGGGGCCCGGGCTGCTCAGCTTCACCCCAATCGCCGCAGCCAGCATGATCGGGCTGCTCACCACGATCAAAAGCAGCGCTCCAACTATGTCCATCCCCCGCTTTGCCATCGCCCAGCCCAGGTTGTCCAGCGGGGTGGCGCGCATATTCACAAGCCGGGTCCGCCCTACCACGTCGATCGTGGGGTGGCTGGGAAAATAGTCGTTGTAAAACGGGATAATGCTGATGCGTACCCCCTCTTTATCCGCCGCCGCCAATACCGGCCGCATATACCCGATCTCCTGGGGGTCCAGCGCCACGATCAGCTCGTCCGGGTCGCTGTGTTCTAAAATCTCTTCCAGCTCTCCATAGCTTCCCAGGCGTTTCCCCAGCCCCGGCCGCGCCTCCCCGCTCACATAGCCGTCCACCGTAAAGCCCATCTGCGGGTTCGCCTGAATGTCCTGTAAATACTGCTGCGCAAAGTGCCCGCTGCCCACCAGGATCACATGCTTTTGGTTGTACCCAAGCTCCCGGTAATACCGCAGCACTGCCCGCACCGCCGTCCTCTTCGCGATGATGAAAAGGCTTGAAAACAGCCAGAAAAAGAAGATCGCCAGCCGCGAAAAATCCACGATCCGGGTGAAATAAAGCAACGCCATCAGGGCCAGAACCCCGATTCCATTGAGCAGCAGGATCGTGATGATCTCGCTTGCCGGGTCCTTGAACCGGTATGAGCCATACATCCGAAAGCCGCAGTACGCCACCACCAGCAGCCCGCTGTAAACCAGCGCGACCGCCGCATACGCCCCGCTGTGAACGGGCAGGATGCTTTCCTGCCCGTTCAGCACCTCAAAGCGCATCGCCAGGGCGGCAAAGTAAGCGGCAAAAATCAACACCGCGTCTGAAAGGATGTTGAATAGATTAATCAGCCTCTGATTTTTCCGTATCACCTTTTTCACATCCTTTCGTGAATTTGCCCTGCCATTTTTTCGCTACCCCAGCCCAAGCTCCGCCAGCCCCCGTACCCGCCCGGGTGTCAGCTTGCAGTTGCTCTTGTCCGGGTTTTCCAGTGCGTATTGCTGGCGGCGAACCCATTTGCCCAGGGCCACGCCGTCCGGGGTGGTGTAGGCCACCGGCAGCTTCAAGTTGCCGTGCTGTTCGTAATACCGGCGCGCCGCCTGGTATCCCCGGCTCCACTGCCGCTCCGCGTTGGTCTCCCACCGCATGCCGATGGCGTTTAGCCGGTCGATCTGTTCTTCTGTCAGCCCCGCGCCGGGCGTGGTGCCGGCCCGCAGGGCGCGCTGCTTGAAGATCCATTTGCCCAAGGCAAGGCCGCCGGGCGTACAGTAGTCCAGCGGCATTTCCAGATCGCCGTGCTCGGCGTAATACTCCGCCGCGGCCAGATAGTTCTGCTCCCACCGCAGGCTGAAGGGCCGCCAAATCATACCGATGGCGTCCAGCCGGGCGACCCGCTCTTGTGTCAGCACACTGGCCGCCGTGTTGCCCGCCCGCCGCTGCCGGCAGTTGATGATCCATTTGCCCAATGCAAAACCGTCCGCCGCCACGTACCGCGCCGGCACGTCCAGATCTCCGAACTCTTCAAAATAGGCCTGCGCGTGGGCATAGCCCCGCTCCCAGGCCAATTCCAGCCGGTTCTCCCACTGCATGCCAATGGCGTCCAGGCGCGCGATCTGCTCTTCTGTAAGCACGCCCGGCGCCCGTCCGCTGCGCACCGCCCGCTGTGTGCCCAGCCAGCTGCCCAGCGAAAGGCCGTCCCCGGTCTTATAGCGCTTGGGCGCCAGCAGGTCGCCGTGCTGCCGCCGGTATTCCGCGGCCGCCGCGTAATAGATCTCCCAACTGGAAGCAAGGCTCTCGCCCAGCTTTTGGAACAGCGCCCGGCACTCCTGCACCTCATCGATGATCCGGAAGCGCCCGGTGACTACCTCGCCCCCCAGGCCCTGGCCATACAGCAGCTGCACCGCCGTGCGCATCTCCTCCTGCATGGTGCTGATGCTGTACAGGTTCTCAAAGTTATTTACCACGTCGAACACCACGGGCTGCCGCCCGCCGGCTGCCAGCGCGCGCCCCAACTGCTGCTTGTACACAATGGGCGAAACGGTGGGCCGGAACATCACCACGCCGTCGATCCCTTCCACATGGATGCCCTCGTTCAGCATATCGATGCAGAACAACAGCTTTAAATGGTCGCTGTCATCCTGCTTGAAGTTCTGAAAATCCGTGCTGGCGTCCGGGTCGTCGGAACACACCCGGTACAGGTGGGGCGCCTCGTCCACACCCGCGAACCACCCGGGGGCCGCCTGCGCCATCTCTTCCAGGTGCTCGCGGCTGGCGCAAAAACAAATGTATCTGCCGTTCCTGCGGGGGATGTGCCTGCGGAACACCTCGCTCAGGCCGTCCGCTTTTTCCAGGGCGCGCCGCAGCGCCTCCAAATATTTTTCATTCTGCCGTTCCAGTCCTGCGCCCCGGGCGCCGCGCACCCGCTCTTCCAGCCGCGCAAGCTCTTTTTGATAGGCATACACCGAGGTCACATACACCGGCGCCGGCAAAATGCCCCGCACCACTGCCTCGCCCAAGGTCATATAGCTGGCAATCCGGCCGTCAAACAGCTCTTCGGCCATGTCCCGCTGGTTGTCCAGGTACCGCACATTGGTGGCAGAAAGCCCCAAGAGCGGTGTGCGCGGATACTGCTGCAGTAGGCGCTGCACTCCTTCGCCCCACTTCTCTGCGCCGCAACGGTGAAACTCGTCCAGCACGATCCACTTGGGAGCCAGTGCATCCAGCTCCTCCTCCACCAGTGTCATGAGCTTTGCATAGGTGAGGAATTGAATATTTCCAGGCTGCCAGCCGCTGGCGCGCTGCAAATTTTCCAACTGGGTGCGCACGATATACTCGCCGGGGGTAAGCCACAACACCCGGTCGGTCGGGTGCTGCCCGGCCAGGCAAAAGCCGATAAAGGATTTGCCGGTGCCGGTGGGGTGCACGATGGCCGCCTTGCCGCTCTGCCGCAGGCTGTCCATCGCCGCCGCATATGCTTTCTGGTTGTGTGGATACAGTTCAAGCGCCACCGCTTCCACCTCCTTCGCCATGGCAATGCCAGCCACATAATTACTGTTATGTGGCTTTGCTATCACAAAAAAGAGCCCTTGCTGTATCTGCAAGGGCTCTGAAACGTTCTAATGGAAAAAGTGATACGCCAAACAAGCGCATATTCTCAATATGCGCTTGTTTGGCGTGCTGTTTTCTTGTTAAATCGTGTTAATTAAAACACAAAGGGTAGAGTTTTTCTTGTTTTATGCTATAATAAATGTACTTATAGATCGTTCAAAACCACATAACAGTAATTATGTGACATATTTCGACAATCTCCCCCGCCGTTCCCTACTGCACCAAACACAGCCGTTCGATCTGCCGGAATTCCCGTTTCCCATCCGACAGGGTATAAATGCGCGTCGTGTCGATGCTGCTGTGCCCCAGCAGGTCCGCCAGGCGCAGCAGGTCCTTGGAGGAATTGTAATACGTGCGGGCAAACAGGTGGCGCAGGTTGTGGGGGAACACCTTTTCAGGGGCCACCCGGGCCCGGCTGCACAGCCGCTTCATGGCAGCCCAGATGTGGCTGCGGTCCAGCGGCGCGCCGCCCGCCGTAACAAACAGCGGGCCGGTGTACTGCCGCTTGGCCTGGGCATACCGCTGTAATTTGCGGCACAGCGCTTTGGGCAAAAGCGCCACGCGGCGCTTGCCCTTGCAGGCGATCTGCACCCGGCCGGTGCGCATGCACTCCGCCGTCACAAAGCGCAACTCGCTTACCCGCAGCCCCGCGCCGCACAGGGTTTGAAGCACCAGCCACAGGGCGGTGCTTTTTTCTTTTGCCGCATCCAGCAGCCGCAGATATTCCGCCCGGCTCAGCTCCCGTTCCGTGGGGCGGAACAGCGGCCGCTGGATCTTCAGCGCCTTCACCCGGCACCCTTCCAAGCCCGAAAACTGCAAAAATCCGTTCAGGGCCGCCAGCATACTGTTCACGCTTGCCGGCGCGTACCGCTGCACCAGCCACTGCTTATAGGCGATCACCCGCTCTTTTGTGACCGCTGCTTCCCCGCCCTGCCAGTTCAAAAACATCCCCACATCGTGCCGGTATTTTGCGATCGTTGCCCTGCTCCGCTCCTGCCCGCGCAGATGCTCCATATACTCTTCCAGTGTCTGTTCCATGGATGCCACTCCTTTTCTTTTGATTTGCTTTACATTGCTTTAAACCTTCCTTCTATTGTATTTGGTTCTTTTTTCCTTTCAACTTTATTTCCATAATTTGGCCTGGTTTTCCACACGGTTTTTCGGCGCAAAGCTTCTTTGCGCGACCTGCCGCGCGATCCGTTTTAGTATAAAGTCAAACATAAAAGAGCCTTTTAAAAAAGAGGGGGGAGCTCATGCAAGCCGCTGGCAAAACGATCCGTGCGCTGTGCACAGCCCCCCCCTTAACCGCCGCTGACTCCATAAAAAGCACCGGCCCGGAACGCATTCACAGCGTTCCGGGCCGGTACTCTTTTGTTTATTGGTTCAGCCCCTTCATGGTCAGGGCGATGCGCTTTTTCTTCAGGTCCACGTCCAGCACCTTTACCTTCACCACGTCCCCCACCTTCACGGCCTGGCTGGGGTGCTTGATGAACCGGTCCGAAAGCTGGCTCACGTGCACCAGCCCGTCCTGGTGCACGCCGATGTCCACAAACGCGCCGAAGTCGATCACGTTGCGCACCGTGCCTGTCAGCTCCATACCGGGCTTCAGGTCCTCCATGCCCATCACGTCGGTGCGCAGCAGCGGCGGGGGCAGCTCGTCGCGCATATCCCGCCCGGGGCGCAGCAGTTCGGCAATGATGTCCTTCAGGGTCGGTTCACCCGCTCCGGTCTCGGCGCACAGCCGCGCAAAGCCCATCTCCTTTGCCTTTTGCGGCAGCGCGGCAATGGCGTCGGTGCCAATGTCCTTTGCCGCAAAGCCGCAAAGCTCCAGCAGCTTTTCCGCCGCCGGGTAACTCTCGGGGTGCACGGCGGTGCCGTCCAGCGCGTTCTTCGCGCCCGGCAGCCGCAAAAAGCCCGCGCACTGCTCAAAGGCCTTGGGCCCCAGGCCCTTCACCTTTTTCAGCTGCGTGCGGCTGGCAAAGGCCCCGTTCTCCTCCCGCCAGGCCACCACGTTTTTGGCCGTGGAGGCCGAAAGCCCCGCCACCCGGGCCAGCAGCGGCGCGCTGGCGGTGTTCAGGTCCACGCCCACCGTGTTCACACAGTCCTCCACCACGCCGTCCAGCGTGTCGGCCAGGCGCTTTTGGGGCATGTCGTGCTGGTATTGGCCCACCCCCACGGCCTTGGGGTCGATCTTCACCAGCTCGGCCAGCGGGTCCTGCAGCCGGCGGGCAATGCTCACCGCGCTGCGCAGGTTCACGTCGTACTGTGGAAACTCCTCGGCGGCCAGCTTGCTGGCGGAATACACGCTCGCGCCCGCCTCGCTTACCACCATATACTGCACTCCGCCGCCCAATTCGCGGATCACCTCGGCCGCAAAGATCTCGGTCTCGCGCCCGGCGGTGCCGTTGCCGATGGCAATGATCTCCACCCCGTGCTGTTTGATCAGCGCCTTGATGGTGCTCTTGGCCTGCTCCACCCGCTTGAATTCCGGCACCGGGTAAACCACCGCCGTGTCCAGCACCTTGCCGGTGGGGTCCACCACCGCCACCTTGCAGCCCATGCGATAGCCGGGATCCAGCGCCATGGCCACCTTGCCCTTGATGGGCGGGGCCAGCAGCAGCTGCCGCAGGTTCTCACCGAATACCTGGATCGCCCCCTCGGCAGCCTGCTCGGTCAGGGCCGCGCGCACCTCCCGCTCCAGGCTGGGCTGCACAAGGCGGGCATACGCGTCCTGCACGGCTTCGTCCACCTGCGCGGCGCTGGCGCCCCCGCTTTTCTTCACAAACATCCGCCGGGCGATGCCGCAGGCGCGCTCGGGGTCCACCTCCACGCTCACCTTTAAAAATTCTTCCCGTTCGCCCCGGTCCAGGGCCAGCACCCGGTGCCCGGCAATGCGGTTCACCGGTTCCGAAAAATCATAGTACTGGGCGTAAACGCTGTCCTCCTCCTTGGCGGCCTTGCTCTTCACCAGGCCGAAGGCCCGGTAGAACTTGCGCAGCTCGGCCCGCAGGGCCGCGTCGTCGCTCACCTGCTCGGCCAGGATATCCCGCGCGCCCGCCAGGGCGGCCTCGGCGTCCGGCACTTCCTCGGTTATGTACTTTTCGGCCTCCGCCCGCACGTCCAGCCGGGCGTCCTGGGCCCGCAGCGCCTGGGCCAAGGGCTCCAGCCCCCGGGCCTTGGCCACGCTGGCCCGGGTCTTGCGCTTGGGCTTGTAGGGGCGGTAAAGGTCCTCCACCTCGGCCAGGGTTTTGGCCGCCGCCAGCGCCCTTTCCAGCTCTTCGGTCATGGCGCCCTGCTCGGTGATAACCGCCGCCACCTCGCCCTTGCGCTTTTCCAGCCCCCGCAGGTAGTCCAGCCGCTCGGCCAGGGTGCGCAGCACCTGGTCGTCCATGGCGTTGGTCGCTTCCTTGCGGTAGCGGGCGATAAAGGGGATGGTGTTGCCCTCGTCGATCAGCGCGATGGCCGCCGCCGCATACTGTTCGGGCACGTTCAGTTCGGCGGAAAGAATTTTTGCATACTCCATGGGTGATAAAACTCCTTATTACGCTTTTTGTTGCTTTTTGCGTTTGGAATGGATTTGCAGCGCCATATAGGCCAGCCATGCCGCCAGGCTGCACACCGCCACTGTCAGGCTGGCCCCCAGGCCCGCGGTGTGGTATTCCAGCCGGATGATATTTTCTCCCGCCGGGGCGGGAACCGCCATCAGGCCGCCGCTCACCTTCAGCACCGGCGCTTTTTGCCCATTCACCACGGCGGAAAAGCCCTCGTCCCAGGGCACAGCAAATAACACCAGCTTTTCCTCTTCCAGGGTGATGCGGGCGGTCAGGCCGCGGCTGTCCAGCTGCACGTCGCTGGCGGCCATTCCCCGCCGCGCCTCCAGATCCCGGTTGTAGTTCTCCCGGGTCAGCGCGGTGCGCTCCTCTTCGGGCAGGTGTTCCACCCGGCCCCCATACGCGGCGAGCTGTTCCTCGTCCAGCACCAGCGCCCGCAGCAGCAGGTTCGCCCGCTGGCTCTTGCCCACCGCCTCAAACTCCTCCTGGGTCACATAGCTGTCGTAGGCATAGGCCATGGGCAGGGCGTTCTGGTTCTCATACACCGCCAGCTGGCCCTCGGCGCCCCACCGCACCCAGCCCTCGCCCGCCTTTTCTTCAAACTCCAGGGCCTTGTTCACCGGGCACACGGTGTACCGGACCCCCAAAAGCCCCCGCAGGGCATACTGATCCAGGCTGGGTTCGCTGCGCACGTCCCGTTTCACGTCCACCTGGGGGTAAAATTCCAGGATCGAGGGCGCCACCGTAGAATTGAAAAACTGCAGGCAGCTTTTGCCCATCCACAGCCCCACGTTGTCGTAGCACTCGTAATCGTCCACGCGGTACGCCCCTGCGGGCAGCTTTTCCGCCAGGGCGCGGGCGTCCTGATACTGCTGGGCGCGCCAGTTTTTGTCGTTGTCCCACTGGGCAAACTTGCCGATGGCGATGTGGGTGATGCTGTACAGGCAGCCAAACGCCAGCACCGCGGCGGTCAGCCGCCTTGCCAGCGCCGGCCTGCGCCTGCACTGCAGCCACAGAAGCCAGAAGATCGCAAGCCCCAGCAGCGCAAGGCCCAAATTCAGCCAGAACTTTTCCGGGTATTCGATCACCCCGATGCCCCAGCCCGTCTCCTCGTCCTTCACGGGCACAAGGGCAAAGGCGCAGAACGCAAAAAGCACCGCCAGAGTGGGCCGGATGCCCTTTTGGATGTCCACGCTTCCGTCCTCCAGGGCGTGCACCGTGGCGGCGCACATTACCAGCACCGGCATGTAATACCACCGGGCGTAAAAGCTGGAATTCAGCGCGTAAAAGCTCGAGTTCAGCACCGGCACAAACGCCATCACCAGGCAGGTGCACAAAATGCGCTTGAAGGCGGTGCCGTTTTTGCAGCGGCAGTAGGCGATCACCCCCGCCATGCCCAGCAGCGGCAGGTAGGCGGTCATGCTGGTCCACTTGATGACCCCTTCGTTGAAGATCACCGGCATGTAGGGGCTGTCCGGCGGGAAGAACAGGCTGTACACAATGGCCGCATATTGCTGGGTCTTGCCGTACAGCAAAAACCCAAACCCGCTGGAAAGATCCACCGTGCGCGGGTTTTGGGCAAGGCTCAGCAGCGCCGGCCAGGCCAGCACGCACCCCATGCCGCAGCCCACCGCACTCTCAAAAGCAAGGGCCGCAAAGTCCCGCCCTTTGAACCTGTAGGTGCCGCTTGCGGTCATGCAGATAAAATAGATCAGCAGGAACACGATCTGCCCGGCAAAAAAGAAGTAGTTGTTCAGCAGGTTCAGCGCCACCAGCAGCGCAAAGGGGCCCCGGCGCTTTTCGTGCACGGCCTCGTCCAGCGCCCACAGCAGATATGGGAACAGCGCCACCACGTCCACAAAGTGGTTGAAGAACACGTTGTACACGGTAAACCCGGAAAAGGCGTAAAGGCAGGCGCCCAGCACCGCCATGTTGGGATCCTTTGTATAGCGGCGCAGCCACAGGTAAGCGCCGCCCCCCGCCACGGCAAATTTCAGCACCAGCAGCGGGGCCATTAAAAACGGCAGCCAGGCCGCCGGGAACAAAAGGCTCAGCCACCAGAACGGGCTGCCCACCAGATAAAAGGAATAGCTGTTGATAAAGCCGCTTCCCAGGTCGGTGGCCCAGCTGAACGAGCCCCCGCCGCTTTTCACAAATTCATTGGCGTAGTAATAAAACGGGATCTGCTGGCTGTTGAAATCGCCCGCGTAAAGAAAGATCCCTCCATCCACGATATAGAACGGCAAAAACACCATTGCCGCCCCCAGGGCGCAAAGCCCAAAGGCCAACCAGTATTTGTTCTGCGGTCTGTTCAGTGGCTGCATGGTGCGCTTTTCCGCCTTTCGCAAAAACTCTGTTCCTATTTAAAACGAACCGGCAGGCCGTTTTATCGCCGGCAGGGCAAAAAAATCCGTAAAATTTAAAAGCCCTGCTTAACGGCCCGCAAATATGCTATCATAAGGATAGCCAAAAAATGTGTTGGGTTTGTGGTAATTGTTCCCAACCCCTGCAAGGAGGTACCTTTCCCATGAAGACCTATCCCTTCAACGCGCTGGTCAGCCGCATGAAATACATCCGCCGCTGGAGCCTGATGCACGCCGCCCGCCCCGAGACCCTCAGCGAGCACACCGCCGAAACGGCCATTCTGGCCCACACCCTGTGCCTGATCGCGCAGCAGGTCACCGGCACCCCGGTGCGCCCCGAGACCGTGGCCGTGGCCGCGCTGTATCACGACGCGCCCGAGATCCTCACCGGCGACATGCCCACCCCGGTAAAATACAAAAACGAGCGCATCCACACCGCCTACAAGGCTTTGGAGACCGAGAGCGCGGTGGCCATGCTGGGCCTTCTGCCGCCCGCCCTGCGCCAGCCCATGGCCGGCTATGTGACCGGCCGCAGCCTCACCGAGGCCGAGTCCCGCCTTTTAAAGGCCGCCGACCGGCTCTCCGCCCTCATCAAGTGCATCGAGGAGGTGCAGGCCGGCAACCGGGAGTTCGCCGCCGCGCTGGAACAGCAAAAGGGTGCCCTGGCCGCCATGCACTGCCCCGAGGCCGATTATTTCCTCGAGCGCATGCTGCCCTGCTACAGCCAAAACCTAGACGAGCTCACCCGCGGCGAAGACTAGCCGCCCTCCCGGCGGCCCTTTCCCCACGGCGCCCGGCCAAACGTGCGTTTCACCGGTTGCCCGCCGCGTATACCTTTTCGATCAGCCGGTCCACGTCCTCAAAGTGCTGCAATTCGCAGCAGGCACGGCGCAGCGCCGCTGCCCCCTTCAGGCCCTTCATATAATAAAGCGCCTGGCTGCGGGCCTGGGGCATGGCCGTCCACTCCCCTTTTTCCTCGCACATCTCATAAATTTGTGTGCGCAGCGCCTCCATCTTCTGGCGCAGGGTGGGGCGGGGCGGCAGGGGCTGGCCGGCCAGCGCCGCCCGGATCTCGCCGAACAGCCATGGGTCGCCCAGGGCGGCCCGGCCCACCATCACCCCGTCGCAGCCGGTGGCCTCCAGCAGATCCAGCGCGTCCTGCGCGCTCTCAATATCCCCGTTCGCCACCACCGGCACCTTTACCGCAGCCTTCACCGCGGCAATGGCTGCGGGGTCCACCGTGCCGGGGGTGTACATCTGCTCCCGGGTGCGGCCGTGCACCGCAATGGCCGCGGCGCCCGCCGCCTCGCAGGCCTTTGCCGCCTCTGCCGCGGTGATGTGCTGCGCGTCCCAGCCGGTGCGCATTTTCACGGTCACCGGCCGGCCGCCGCTCTCCTTCACCACGGCGGCCACAATCGCGCCGCACCGCTCCGGCTCCAGCAAAAGGCGGCTGCCCGCCCCGCCGGCCGTGATCTTGGGTGCCGGGCAGCCCATATTGATATCAATAAAGTCAAAGGCATAGCCCCCGATCAGGGCGGCCGCCCGCTCCATGGTCTCGGGCTCGGCCCCGAACAGCTGCACCCCATAGGGGGCCAGGGTCTCCCCGTTTGCAATGAGCTGGGCGCTTTTTTTATCGCCGAAGGTCAGCGCCTTCGCGCTCACCATCTCGCTTACGGTGTACACCGCGCCGTGCCGTGCGGCCATGCGGCGGCAGGCCGCGTCGGTAAAGCCCGCCATGGGCGCAAGCGCCGCGCCGGGCGCAAGCTGGATGCTGCCGATCTGCATATTGTCTCCTTGCCAACTGAATTTGTGAACCTTATTATTGTATCATAAACCGCCGGTTTGTGGTATACTTTTAAAAGTTTGGAATGACCCCGGATGGAGGATAACACACCATGAAACTGCTGGTACTGGACGGCAACAGCATCGTAAACCGCGCCTTTTACGGTATCAAGCTGCTCACCACCAAGGATGGGCGCTACACCAACGCCATATACGGCTTTATGAACATCCTGCTGAATCTGCTCAAGGAGACCGAGCCGGACGAGGTGGCCATCGCCTTTGACCTGAAGGCCCCCACCTTCCGCCATAAAATGTACAGCGGCTACAAAGCCACCCGCAAGGGCATGCCGGAAGAGCTGGCCCAGCAGATGCCCGTGCTCAAAGAGCTTCTGGCCGACCTGGGCTTTGTCATGGTCGCCAAAGAGGGCTATGAAGCCGACGATATCCTGGGCACCCTGTCCGCCGCCGCGGCAAAGCGTGGCGACGAGTGCTTTATCGCCACCGGCGACCGGGACAGCCTGCAGCTGGTGAGCGAACAGGTCACCGTGCTGCTGGCCGCCACCCGCATGGGCCGCAGCGAAACCGTCCGCATGGACACCGGGGCCATCGCCGAAAAATACGGTGTTGCCCCCCGGCAGCTCATCGAGGTAAAAAGCCTCATGGGCGACGCGTCCGATAATATCCCCGGCGTGGCGGGCGTGGGCGAAAAGACCGCCCTCGCCCTGATCCAGCAGTTCGGCAGCCTGGCCGGCGTGTACGAGCATCTGGCCGACCCGGCCATCAAGCCCGGCGTGCGGGCAAAGCTGGAAGCCCACAAGGCCGAGGCCGAGCTGTCCCGCACCTTGGCCGAGATCGACTGCGCGGCCCCCGTGGAAACCGCCCCCGGCTCCTACAAGCGCAATCAGGGCGACCCGGCCGCGGCCGCGGCCCTGCTGGCCGAGCTGGAGATCCACTCGCTGGTGGGCCGCCTGGGGCTTTCCGCGGCCCCCGCCCCCGCCAAAAAAGCGGACGCCGCCCCCCTTGCCGCGGTGCAGCCGGAGGCTCTGCCCCTGCTGGTGGAGGGCCGGGTGTACCTGGCCTGCCAGGGGACCGAATGGTACGCCGTGCAGGCGCAAAGCGTCTGGCCCGTGCCCGCCGCCCGCCTGCCCGACCTGCTGGAGGGCGGGGCCGAGCTGTATGTGTTCGACGCAAAACCCCTGTACCGCCTGGCCCTCGAGGCCGGGGGCGTGGGCAAGGCCATCCGCTTTGACGCAAAGCTCGCGGCGTATCTGCTCAACCCCGCCGCCTCCGGGTATACCGTGGAGCAGCTGGAAGCCGAATACGCGGTCTCCCCCGCCTTTTCCTGCGAGGCTCTGCCCCAGGCCGGGGCGCTGGCGCCCCTGTGCGAAGCCCTGGCCGAAAAGGTCGCGGCCGAGGGCATGACCCACCTTTTAAACGACATTGAGCTCCCCCTGGCCCTGGTGCTGGCGGATATGGAGCGCACCGGCATGCTGGTGGACCGGGAGGGCCTCGTGGCCTTCGGCGAAGAGCTCAAGGCCGTGCTGGAGCAGTGCCTTGCCCGCATTTACGCACAAGTGGGCTACGAGTTCAACCTGAACAGCCCCAAGCAGCTGGGCGAGGCCCTGTTTGTAAAAATGGGCCTGCCGCCCCGCAAAAAGACCAAGAGCGGCTACTCCACCGACGCCGAGACCCTCGAAAGCCTGCGGGCTTACAGCCCGGCGGTGGAGGACATCCTGCAATACCGCACCTACCAAAAGCTCAACAGCACCTACGTGGAGGGCCTGCTCAAGGTCATCGGGCCGGACGGGCGCATGCACTCCACCTTCAACCAGACCGAGGCCCGCACCGGGCGGCTGTCATCCAGCGAGCCCAATCTGCAGAACATCCCCATCCGCACCGAGCTGGGCAGCCGCCTGCGCCAGTTTTTCCTGGCAAAGCCCGGCTGCGTCCTGGCCGACGCGGACTACAGCCAGATCGAGCTGCGCATCCTGGCCCACATCTCGGGCGATAAGACCATGCAGGAGGCCTTTTTGACCGGGCAGGACATTCACCGCAGCACCGCGGCCAAAATTTACGACATGCCCCCTGAAATGATTACCCCCGCCCTGCGCTCCTCGGCCAAGGCGGTGAACTTCGGCATCGTGTACGGCATCGGCGCCTTCAGCCTTTCCAAGGACATTGGGGTCAGCGTAAAAGAGGCCGACGCCTTCATCAAAAACTATCTGGCCACCTTCCCCGGGGTCAAGCAGTATATGGACGGCACCATCGCCCAAGGCCGCGAGCAGGGCTATGTGACCACCCTGTTCGGCCGCCGCCGCGCCCTGCCCGAGCTTGCCAGCAAAAACTTCAACCTGCGGGCCTTGGGCGAGCGCATGGCCATGAACACCCCCATCCAGGGCACCGCGGCGGATGTGATCAAGCTGGCCATGGTAAAGGTCTGGCAGCGCCTGCGCGCCGAAAAGCTGGAAGCGAAGCTCATTCTGCAGGTGCACGACGAGCTGATCGTCGAATGTCCGGCTGAAGAAAAAGAGCGCGCGGCCAAAGTGCTGGGCGAGGAGATGCGCGGCGCGGCCGAGCTGCGGGTGCCGCTCTCCGCGGATGTAAACAGCGGTACGACATGGTATGCGGCCAAAGGGTGACGGCCCCCCCGCGTCCGCACGCCCGGCCCCGGCAATGAAAGACAATGAAAAAAGGACGAACGATATGCAGCAGGAAACAACGGCCCCCAGGGAGGCCGGCCCCATCCTCTGCCGCTTTATGCGGGAAACCGACGTGCCCGCGTGCGCGGCCATTGAAGCCTGCGCGGACGACGGCTGGAGCGAAGCCGCACTGCGCGAAGAGCTGGCGCAGGAAAACGCGCGCCTGTTTGTTGCCGAAGCCGAAGGAAAAGTCGCCGGGCTTGCGGTGTTCCAGCTCGTGTGCGGCGAGGCAAGCC
>ERZ857882.681-NODE-681-length-42589-cov-6.751869_pt1 | contig 42589 bp, 42 predicted proteins | sample MGYA00519697_ERZ857882 | MGnify/ENA primary metagenome ERZ857882 (study PRJEB31778, sample SAMEA3449373) | human gut metagenome | biome: human gut; feature: human-associated habitat; material: faeces | place: United Kingdom | collected 2010/2012 ...
ACGGCAGCCTGTCTTACGTGCAGGCCGGACATTGTGTGTCCAAACAGATTGGGCGACATGATGTAGCCTGCCAAGGCTGCCCACGGTGCGTTTCTCGCTCGCCCGTCTTGGGGACCCCGCAAAGCCGGACGGCTTTGTGGGGAGAGGAGAAGCAGCGTAGTGATTGAGCTTTCGTGCTTGCACGGAAGCGAAAGATACGCAGCTTGCTTCGACGAGGTCGTCGCGCGCACCGTGCGCTTTTCCCAACCTGCAGTGTTGTCCGCGTTGCTGATATAAAGTTGCCAAAGTGCATCGAGAAGATTTGTCCCTCTACTATCCCTCCCGAAAAAACGACGGGGTGAATAACAAAAACGGAGAAAAAGCTGCACAAATTTTCTGGATATTTTTGTAATTACGTGGAGACTTCATTTCATTATGGTTCTTCAATACAATTCAAAAGGTATAAAAAGCGCCATACCGTATGCGAAAAGGCAAACGGTATGGCGTGAAAAAGCTTCTATATATTTTGACTAATTTGTGAGAAAAGAATTATGGCTCTGGCTTTCAGCCATTCTCCCACTCGTCCCAGGCTTCGTCCTCGTCATCATACCAATCCCGATTATCCTCATAGAGATCCTCTGGATTGTCATAATCTTCCCGGACGCTGCCGGAACTGCCGGAGTGGAACGTTGTGGGGATATCCGGCTTTACGACCGGCGCGAGCAGCGTATTGCCGCTCCAATAGCCATCGTTTTTCTGCGTTTCGATCACCTTGCCATCCTGACAGACAGCGGTAAAAATCGGTGTTCGCTTGTTGGTGTACCAGTAATAGGTCATTTGCTTGAACGTTCCGTCCTTTTTATATGCCCAGCCGGATTTCGCCATGCCATGCGTGCCAAGCGTGCGCGTGGCATCAATGCTGCTCTCTGGCATCCCGATATATGGGATGCCCGCGTCTTTTTCCGCCTGAAGCGCGGCTTCGCGTTCTTCCTGCTGGCGCAGCTGTTTTGCTTCTTCCTCCAGACGTGCCTGCTCTGCCCGCTGTTCTTCCTGCTCGCGCTTTTCCTGCTCTGCAGCCTGCTGCGCGGCGATCTGTTGGCGGTTCGCCTCGGCAGTCCTCTTGAGCGGCGGCAGGGCAAATACGAAAAATGCGACGGCAGCCACTCCCGCTGCCAACCAGCCCCAAGGGATCCGGCGTTTTGGCTTCTTCGGTTCGTCCCGCTCCGGCAGCGGCGGAAGCGTAAACGTCGGTTCTTCCGGAACTGGTTCGACTTCAAACGAGGCGGGATCCCGCCGCTGACGGTGCAGCAAGAGATCATTCGGATTCTGGACAGCTTTACGGAACTCACTGCGGAACTCGCCGCCCGCCGGAAATAGTATGAGTATGGGGATCGTGATTGGCGCACAGCCGGGCTTTCGGAACGTGCAATGACTGCATCCACCGCTTGGCTGCCGCATTTCATAGCCATAGCTCTCCAGCACCTTGCGCAGCTCATCAAACCGAAGATTGCGCGACAAGCTGCAGATCCTTGCCAATAGGTTATCTCATTTTGACACAGCGCATCACCTCTGTCTCTCTGTTCATTGCTATTATAGCATAACCGCAGCGCGATGCGCTACAAGCGCGGCAAAAGCCGTGGTCAAATCAGCAAAGCTGATTTGGCTTATTTCTGTAACAGCAGCATGAACTTTTTGCTCCGAAAAACGCGCCCGTGGGCGCTGCGGCGCGCGTTGTGCACCGGTTCGTGGCTATTATCGCACGGTGTTATATATGATGTCAAATGAATTTCGCGTGAGCTTATTGTACTCCACCTACGATCTTCCGCACTAGCGAGATAAGCCAGGAAATCAGGCCCAGAGCAATGAGTACATACCAGATGACATTTGCCAGCGTGTAATGTCTGTAAAACCAGCCGGAAAACAGCGTCGGCACGAACAGCGCATACAAAAGCGGCAGCGTGAGATGCAGTAAGAACGCAGCTGCCGCGAAGCGGCGGCACCCAGTGGAATTTTGTACAAGAGTGGAAATGTCTGGATACATGGCTTGCCATATACACCAATTTTGCCCGGCACATTTTGTACAAAAAATAAAATATGTCAGCAATATAATAAAAATGTTGACAATTTGAAGAAAGTGCGTTATTGATATACTTGTACTTCACCTATAACACAGAAAAGTGAAGGGTCGATTAACCAGGGGAGCCTCCATAAAATACTGCGTTGTTTCACACGATATTACCATGATTTTGGTCAAAAGAAAGGAGAATATACATTGAGTACAGTACGATCGGAAAAGCAGGTGCGCACGATAGCGCTTCACATATTTGAGGCCGCAGGCGTTAGCCGGGCGCGCGCGGAAACATTGGCAAACTGTCTGGTGGAAGCGGATCTGATGGGAATTTCCAGCCACGGCGTCATTCGAATTCCAGTCTATGTGCGGCGAATTCTGGAGGGATTGACAGAAATCCATGCTGAAATAGGACCCATTCGGGAGCATCCGGCAACGGCGCTGCTGGACGGCAAAAATGTGATCGGTCAGGTAGCCGGAGGGCAGGCCATGACGCTTGCCATCCAGAAGGCGGCGCAGTGCGGCGTTGGATGTGTCGGTCTGCGTGGCACGAACCACTTTGGTACCTGTGGCCACTATGCAGCAATGGCCGCAAAGCAGAATATGATTGGCTTTGCGTTTGTCAATACAACGCCGCTGGTTGCAGTTCACGGCGGGACACACAAGGCAGTTGGCAACAATCCGCTCGCCATCGCAATTCCGGCCGGAACGCACGACGATCTGCTACTGGATATGGCATGCAGTGTTGCACAGGGCAAGATTGAGGTTTTGCAAAAGAAGGGAATGGAGATCCCGGCCGGTTGGGCTGTCGATGAAAACGGACAGCCTACAACGGACGCGGCAAAAGCACTGCGGGGCGTATTGCTGCCGATTGCCGGGCCAAAGGGCTCGGGACTTGCGATTTGCATCGACGTGCTGTGCGGTATTCTGACCGGCTCGGGTGTTGGCAATGAGATCCGCCACCTGAATGATCCGGCACCGCAGAACCTCGGCGCGCTGTTCCTCGCAATTGATATTTCAAAATTTGAGGATACGGCGTTTTTCAAGCAGCGGGTCGACGGATATATTGATTACCTCAAGAAAACTGCGGATCCCGGCGAGACAATCCTGATGCCTGGAGAAATCGCGGCGTGCACCATGCGCGAACGTATGCAAAGCGGAATACCGCTGCCGGAAGCGGTTGTTGACGATCTCAACGCATTGGCCGAACGGCTCGGTGTGGCCGAACGGCTGTAAGACAGGAGGCCGGGAAATGAAAAAACTGGTTCTTCTGAGCAGACTCTTTGACGAGGGGCGTGCACTTCTGGAGGGAAAGGTGCAGTTGGAAGAGCATTTCTGCGATGATCCCATGCAGAGGCTCGATGCGATCAAAGACGCCGATGGCATTATCCTCGGCAATCAGAAGCTGGGGGCGTCTGTCATCGAACAGTGCCCAAAACTGCGCCTGATTGCCAAGCAGGGCAGCGGATTTGACAATATAGACATTGCGGCCGCGACAAAACGAGGTATCCCCGTGGTCATCAGCGCGGGCATCAACGCCGAAGCGGTAGCCGAGCATGTGATGATGCTGATGCTTGCGACAAGCCGGCGACTGCACAAGTATGATCTTGCGGTGCGCGGGGGGAATTTCGCGCAGCGTTCGACCTGCGAGGAACTGGAGCTGCGCGGCAAGCTGCTCGGTCTGATCGGCTATGGTAAAATCGGACGGGCTGTCGCGTTGTTTGCAAGCGCGTTCGGGATGCGGATATCGGTCTTCGACCCATATTTTTCAGCGCAGGACGCGGCAAATGAACATGTGCTTCGTTTTGAAACGATACAGGAGCTTCTGGAGCAAAGTGACGTTGTTTCTGTTCATGTTCCGCTGACAAATGAAACGCGTGGACTTCTCGGCGCGGCGCAGATCGAACGGATGAAACAGGACGCGATTCTGGTGAATTGCGCCAGGGGCGGTATTGTTGACGAAACAGCGCTTTACAACGCGATTGCGAGCGGCAGAGTGTTTGGCGCGGGTATCGACGTCTACGCGCAGGAACCTGCATCTGCGGAAAACCCGCTGTTTACCCTAGAACAGGTCGTTGCAACGCCACATTCCGCGGCGCTGACGCGGGAATCGTCTGCTGCAATGAGCCGCATGACCGCCGAAGGCATTTTGCATGTGCTGGCGGGCGAGAAATGGACATGCGTTGCAAATCCGGATGTATATAACATTGACAACTGATAAGGAGAAACATATCATGGAAGAGCAATTTGCGCTGAACAAAGCGCTGCTGGAGCGGCTGAATCGCGGCGAGACACTGATCGGTACGCACATTACCTGCAACGATCCGCTTCTCACGGAGCTGATTGGAAATGCCGGCTTCGATTACCTCTGGATCGACACGGAGCATACATACATTGAAAAGACCATGCTGATCAATCACCTGATTGCTGCGCGGGCCTGCCGGATTCCGGCGTTTGTCCGGATTCCATGGAATGATCAGGTACTTGCAAAACCAATTCTTGACATGGGAGCGGATGGGCTGATCTTCCCGATGATCAAAACGCCGGAAGATGCGGCGTATGCCGTGCGCTCGTGTCTGTATCCGCCGTATGGCGTCCGTGGATTTGGTCCGCGGCGCTCTACGCAGTTCGGAAAATACAACACGGCGGAATATGTTGCGGAAACGCACAAAAACATTCTGAAGCTGGTGCAGATTGAAACACGCGAAGCTGTCGAAAACATTGATGCCATCGCAAATACCCCGGGCGTCGGCGTCATTGTCATCGGGCCGATGGATCTTTCCGGAGCGTTCGGAAAGCTGGCGCAGACAAAAGATCCGGAAATCCGCAAGGTTTACCGCTATGTCGCGGAGCATGCCCGTGCGGCCGGAAAGCCCGTTCTGGTTTCGACCGGCGGATATGATCCGGAAAATATCCGCTTCTGGGCGTCCATCGGCGTCAATATGATTACTGTCGGCAATGAGCCTGGCTATATTGGCGACGGTCTGAAAACAACGCTCAAGAACTTCCGCAGCGTAATGGATGAACTTAAAAAATGATAACAAGGAAAGGGGCACGCATATGCGCAAAACAAAAGATCTGGTGACCGGACTTGCGGGGATGGGGCTTGCGATTTTCTATCTTCTGAGCGCGCAATCCATCGCTTTTTTTGAAGGCACCGGCGCAACGGCGCTCAACTCCAGAACGCTTCCCGTGTTTTGGGGAATCTGCCTGGCACTTCTGAGTGCGCTTTTGCTTCTGCGGTATTTCCGCGGGGCAAAGCTGGAAGCACCCGATTCGGGGGAAGAGAAGGCGGCGCAGCCACGCAAGGCAAAAATCGCGGTTCCGGCCACATTTGTACTTCTGGCGCTGTATGTCTTGCTGATGAAGTCGGTCGGCTTCGTGCTCACGACGATTGTGTATCTTTTTTTGCAGACACTGGTGCTGACGCCAAAGGGGAAGACACGGATCTGGTTTGCGGCGGCGCTTTCAGCCGTGCTTGCCGTCGGAATTTACCTGATCTTCTCCCGGCTTCTTAATGTGCCGCTGCCTGCCGGTATTCTGGCGTTTTAGAAAGGAGACATAACGTTATGATGACAGCAGGCTTTACTGCAATTTTATCAAATCCGGTGACAATTCTTCTGATTTTCATGGGTGTGGCGATTGGCATTGTGTTCGGCTCCATCCCTGGTCTGACTGCAACAATGGCGGTTACCATGTTTCTGCCGATCACCTATACAATGAGCCCGATTGCCGGTATTGCGCTTCTGATCGGCCTGTATATCGGCGGCACCAGCGGCGGACTGATCTCGGCAATTCTTCTGAATATTCCAGGCACGCCAGCTTCTGTTGCGACCTGTTTTGACGGACGGCCGATGGCACTCAAGGGCGAGGCACCAAAGGCACTCGGCGTCGGCATTTTCTTTTCGTTCCTGGGTACCATTTTCGGGTTGCTTCTGATGATGCTGATTGCGCCGATGCTTGCGAAGGTTGCGATTGCATTTGGCCCCTTTGAGTATTGCGCGCTGGCACTGTTTTCGCTGTCGCTGGTTGTTATGCTAACAGGCAAGGATATGATTCGCGGTCTGATGAGCGCGCTGATCGGCATTATGCTCTCGACGGTCGGCCTTGCGCCAATCGATTCGGCCAAACGCTTTACCTTCGGATCTGCTCAGATGAACTCGGGGTTTCAGCTTCTGACGGTACTGATCGGCCTTTATGCGGTCAGCGAGATCCTTGCGGCCGCAGAGGACGTCTGCAAGCCGCAGCCCACGGTGGATGGAAGCTCCATCCGCATCAAAGGACTTGGATTTTCCCTCCAGGAGTTTACCAGTCAGATCAAGAACTTTTTCTACAGTGCCGTGATCGGAGCGGGGATCGGCGTTTTGCCGGGAATTGGCGGCGGAACAGCCGGCATGCTTTCCTACACATTTGTGAAGAACCGCTCCAAATATCCGGAAAAATTCGGAACCGGTGTGATTGACGGCGTGGTAGCGTCTGAAACCTCAAATAATGCCTGCATTGGCGGCGCTTTGGTTCCGCTGCTGACGCTGGGGATTCCGGGCGACGGAACAACCGCGGTTTTGCTCGGTGCACTGATGGTGCATGGTGTTTCTGCAGGCCCGCTGATTTTTCAGAAAAACGGCGATGTGGTGTATGCCATTTATATGGCGATGCTGATTGCCAGCGTTGCGATGCTGATTCTGGAATACGCCGGCATTCGCGGATTTATCAATGTCTTAAAGGTACCGAAGCAGTACCTTCTGCCGGCCGTGATTGCCCTGTGCATTGTCGGCGCGTTCGGCAGTACAAACCGGATGTTTGATGTGTACTGCACGCTTGGCTTCGGCGTCCTGGGCTATCTGATGAAAAAGGGCTCGCTCCCGTATCCTCCGGTCATTCTGGGCTATATTCTGGGACCGCTGCTGGAAAGCAATCTGCGCCGCGTTTCGCAGTATATGAGCATCGACGCTTCCAGCTGGCGCTCACACCCTATCGCAATTGTGTTCGTCGTCATTGCCATTGCAATGCTGGTCCTGAACATTCGAAAAATTCAAAATAACAAATAGAAAAGGAGAATTCACATGAAAAAAGTACTTTGCCTTGTCCTGAGCGTTTTGCTGCTGACAGCAATGCTTGCTGGCTGCGCCTCCACGGAGCAAAGCACCGCGCCGTCCGCTGCTTCCGAAAATACGAAAACCGAGGCCGCCGTTTCCGAAGAAACGCAGGCCGAAGAGTCTGCCGCATCGGATGAAGAAGCAACCGCATGGCCGGAAAAGCCCGTGAATATTGTTATCACTTCCAGCGCCGGCGGCGACGGCGATTATCTGATGCGTCTTCTTGCGGTGGAGTTGGAAAAGGAACTGGGAACGACGCTGGTTCTGACCAATGTGACCGGCGGAAACGGCTCTGTTGGCATGGACGAGCTGATGAGTGCGGATCCGGACGGCTATACGTTCTATGTGAACAACACCTGCGCACTGAGCGCAAACGAGGCCAATGGCCTGGTTGACTACGACTATACCGTATCTGACCCTGTCGGCGTATTTGCAAAGCATAGCGGCGAGATGATCTGGGTTCGCGCCGATTCTCCGTATCAGACGATGGAAGATCTCGTGAATGCGACCAAAGAGAATCCAGGCAAGATCACGATGGGCGTGAGCATGGGCGGCTCTGTCTATGCGGCGGCTATGATGCTGCAAAAGGCTGGCGCGGAGCTCTCTCTTGTTGATGCGAGCGACGGCTCCGAGCGCATCATTGCTCTGCTTGGCAAGCAGGTGGATTGCTGCATCGCAGGCTATGGCATCGGCAAGGAATATATCGAAAGCGGCGATCTGCGCCCGCTGTGCACGCTGATGGGTTCCCGTTCCGCGGCCCTACCGGACGTTCCGACGGCGGAAGAAGCGGGCGTTGACGGGCTAGTTGTCAACAACCTGTTTGTGCTGCTTGCACCGAAGGGTACAGATCCGGCAATTATTGAAAAGCTGAACGCCGCGATCATGAATGTTACGGAGGAAAACGAAGCCTACGCGCAGGCTGTCACCGATTACAGTGGTCAGGATGCCTATGCGTTGAGCATTGCGGACACGATCCAAGTCCTTGATGATACGCGCAGCCAGTTCATGGCAATTAGCGACCTGCTGAAAAAGTAACGATATGGATGTGCAGGGCGGCAATTCGCCGCCCTGCACAAAAAGAAAGGAACCGAATGATTAAAAAGAAGGAACAATGCGCCGTAGAGCACAAGGCGCACGCGTTTGGTGCGGAGGGCAACATTCATATCTGTTCCCTAGTATCCGGAAGAGGCGAACTGAACGAAAAGGGGCGCGCCTTTGCGCACACGAGCGTTGATGTCGGAGCGGGTATCGGATATCATGAGCATCATGGAGAAACAGAATGGTTTCATATTCTTTCCGGCGAGGGAGAATTTTGTGACAATGGCACATGGCAGCCTGTGCGCGCCGGCGATGTGACCGTCACGCCGGATGGATGCGGGCATGCACTGCGCAATACCGGCAGTGTGCCGCTGGAGTTTGTGGCATTGATTCTCGATTCATAAACTGCTTCAGAAAATGAAAGACTCCGCGCGGTCAGGTGCCTGATACCGCGCGGAATTTTCCTGCTTCTTCCGGTCAAACAGCGGATCCTATGTTTGACCGCGGAATGAAAATATGATATGATTTCAATAACGAACGGCACGAAGCTGCGCTGGTCTCCGACAGCGCAGTTTGCACAGCGTAGAAAGGAAACGCTTCATGAAAACCAACTATTCAAAGGCTGGGATCGATAAGGATTCTGTTACCAAACGTGTACTGATCGAATTGCGCCGCAAAATTATTCAGGGCGTCTATCCTTCCGGTTCCCGTCTTCTTGAAACAGAGTTGGCCGCAGCTTTTGAAACAAGCCGCGGCACAATTCGCAATACCATGCAGGAGCTCTCGGGCGAGGGACTTGTGGAGTTCCTCGATTCCGGCGGCTGCGTTGTGATCGGTATCAATGAAAAAATCGTCCGGGATACATATCACTTCCGCGGGCTGCTTGAAACGGAAGCAGCCAATATTCTCCTGTCTGCCAGCGACTTCAGCTATACAGGCATGATGAGCGTATTGGATCAATATCTGATGCGGAAAGAAAATCAACTGTTCCAGTCCAATCCATATGAATACTGCGTGGATTTGGATATGCAGTTCCATCAGGCTATGGTTGCGACGGCGCAGAACAGACCGATTTACCGCGCATGGTGTTCTATCGCGCCGGTCGCAAAGGAATTGCTGATTATGAACGTCACGCCGGCGTATTGGGAAGCATATATCGACCGCTTTTACAGTAGGCACAAAAAAATGCTGGATTATATTATTTTGCGCGATCCGAAACTTCTGGATGAAATCAAGCAGCAGACCAATACCGGCATGGAAATGAGCGTTTATAATTTGCAGCAACCGCACAGAGCAGAAACACCGCTGAATGGGAATCAGTCCGGAGTGCCCGAAAAAAATTAGACGACAAGTTCAAGTAAAAACGATTCAGGCAGCCGAAAGGGCTTGGTGTCTGCAGATAGCAGGCAGCAAGTCCTTTGGTGTTACCTGGACAGAACGGCTTTTCGTAAGGCAGCGTCAGAAACACTTCTGATTGCGCGATTTGCGGCAGGCTTCTTTGCGCTCGCCGTGGTAGCAGACTTCCGTATCCGGGGAGGAATCGCCCTTTTCAAATTTCAAAAGATTCTCGACGGTTATTGCGGCAATATTGCGGAGCGCCTCTTTTGTGAGGAACGCCTGATGCGAGGCGACAATGACATTTGGCATCGCGATCAGCCGTACCAGTGTGTCATCTTCAATAATTTTCTCCGAGCAGTCCTCATAGAACAGGTCGACCTCTTCTTCGTACACGTCCAGTCACGCAGCTCCGATTTTATGGCTTTTCAGCCCTTCAATGAGCACTTCCGTATCTACCAGTCCGCCGCGGGATGTGTCGACAATCACAACGCCGGGCTTCATGCTGGCGATAGCGGCGTTGTCGATCATATGCCGGGTCTCGTCGGTCAGCGGGCAGTGCAGCGAGATGACGTTCGCCTGGCCCAGAAGCTCCGGCAGATCCACATAGGCAAGGTCGCTGGCCGGGTTCGGAAATTTATCATAGTTCAACACACGCATATCGAAGCCCTTGCAGATATCCGCGAAAATGCGGCCGATTTTGCCCGTGCCGACGACGCCGACGGTTTTGCCGTGCAGATCGAAGCCAGACAGACTGAAATTGAAGGCGCGCGTGCGGATACAGGCTCTGTTTGTATGGAGATTGACGGTCAGCAGCAGCGCCATTGCATGCTCGGCCACTGCGTTGGGGGAATATGCCGGAACGCGGAAAACATGGAGCTTTCCGAAGCAGGCGCGCGTATCCACGTTGTTGAAGCCTGCGCAGCGCAGCGCAATGACCCGGACACCCATCTTATTGAGCTCGCTTACAACCGTTGAGTTTACGGTATCATTGACAAATACAGAACGATCTCTTCGCAAAGAAAATCTGGAAGATTTCCTGATTGGCGGGACATATCGCCCAGAACGTGATACAATGGAATCGTATCTGATCGGCGGTACATGGAAGGGTGGCGGCAGCGCCTATAGTGGAAACTGGAGACCAAATCCAAACAAACCATACGACGGTCGTTATATCGGCGTGCCGGGTGAGATCAAACGTACATTTAAGGACGGTTATTGGGTGGATACCAAGATTGGAGATGACGGACGCGCGATCATAGAACGGCACTATACAGACCATTGCCGGTCACACACCGGGCATACAAACCCGCACGACCACATTATCTCATGGGACAATCCAACAGAGCATCCACACCCTGGGGCTGCGATCAATTATCCGAATGGAGCACCGGAATTCAAGCAATGGCGGGAGGTTTACAATATGAAGTATACAATTTCTCCGGATAATACACCAGAGCAAAATCGTTTTGTCAGCATCAGCGATTTTAAGGACTGTCTGTACTGGGGCGGTGAAGTAGCGTTCTTGTGGAAGGGCATCAAATACGGCGTCATGCGTTACGGCATCAGCAACATGATCACCATTTATCAGATGGGACATCCGGAATCAGATACGGTTTGCAAGGATGCAGATGAAGCACTGGAATTCATGGTTACCTCTGACCAACTGTGTGATGTGATTACGCAGGTCACTGTGCTCGACCGGTCCATCTGAGCGCTCCTACTAAGAACAAAGACAGCGAGATGACCTTTGAGACCTACGCCCGCGGCTGGCTGGAGCGGCAGACGAAATACGCGTCCGGAACGCTTGCCTTTACCACCGCTGCTCGAAACGGTATCCCCGGAGATCGGGGCAATCAAGCTGAACCGGCTTCGCCCAATCGCATTGGAAAATCTGCTGGCGAAGCTCGCGAAATTCAACGTCGAGTTTGACCAGCACTTCGGAGCCGACGCGGCATTAAGCCCTGCGAACCTCATTGACGCGAAAAAGTTCCAGCTCAAAACGCCCGACGTGACCATTCAGGTCAATCCTGAGCGCACCGACCTTGTCCAAACGCGCATCATCGGCGGGGTCAAGTACCTGCTCATCTGCGCCGACGACGGTGTAGAGGTCAATGGCATTCAGGTCGGCCTCGACGAGTGATGCTTTTGGAACATCCGTACATCCATCCGTAAGGTTCGTAGGGTGATGCCTACATCGCCCCAAGGGCACCTTCGTATTCGCATTGGATCCCCGTATAACGGGTGCATCCCGCCGGGTCGATGTGGGGCATTACGGAACATTCCGCCTCTACAAAGGCTTCTGAAGACGCAAAAACTGCTCCCGATATGGCTTGCCATATCGGGAGCAGTTTGTATGAAGCCGGAACACCGGGCAAGCTTTTTCCTGCGGTCTTTCAGAAGCCGAAGAACGCTTTGGCGTTTTCCCCGCAGACCTTCTCTACGATTCTTCCGAGCGTCTTTTCATCCACAGGATACTGCCCGTCCTCGACCAGCTCTCCGAGCTTCTGGCAGAGGATGCGCCGGTAGTATTCGTGGCGCGGGAACGAGCTGAACGAGCGCGAGTCGGTCAGCATGCCGATGGAATTTGCGAGAAGACCGTTTTCCATCAGCTCGCTCAACTGTCGGCGCATGCCGCGCAGCGTATCGTTAAACCACCACGCCGCACCGAACTGGATATTTGGTGCAAAGCTAACCGCCATGGTGGAAAAGACGGCATTGTCGGCGGGGTTTAAGTTGTATAGCACCGTCTTCGGAAGCGAATTTTCCCGCGCCAGATCGCCGAGGAGCGCTCCGAGCTGGAACGGGTCTGTCGTAAGGCCGACGCTGTCGCCGCCTGCATCGGGGCCGATTGCTTCATAAATGCGCGGGTTCTGGTTGCGAATCGCTCCGAGATGCAGCTGCATGGCAACACCGCGCGCATGATATGCCCTGCCAAGAAGATGCATCAGCCTTGCCTGTTGCGTGCCGGGGAGATAGGAAAAGCGGATAAATCCGTGGTCGGCAACCTTACAGCCGTTTGCGCAAAAATAATCGAGGGCTTTTTCCAGCGCTTCCGGCAGATTGTCTGTGCCGAATTTTTCGCATAGCGCGCGCTCCGCGTCCGGATTGCCGCCGAGATACTTGTCCGGCCGGAACGATGGCAGAACCTGAAACGAAATCGTCGGATCAGCCGCGATTTTCCGGTGCCATTGCAGCGCGTCCGCCGGGTCGTCCGTCGTGCACAGGACGCGGACGTTCATTTTTTCAAGGAGCGAAACCGCGTCGTAGGCCTTCAGCTTTTCCGCCGTTTCCTCCCAAATGGCGGGAGCGGTCTGCGGCGTCAGCGGCGTGTAGATTTCGAAATAGCGCTGCAATTCCAGATGCGTCCAGTGATGCAGCGGGCACCCGGCGAGCTGCGGCATAACCTCCGCCCACTTTTGGAATTTCTCATATTCCGACGCGCTGCCGGTGATGTACCGCTCGTCCACACCGCAGACGCGCATCGCACGCCATTTGTAATGATCCTCCGCCAGCCAGAGCTGCGTCAGATTTTCGTATTTCCTGCGCTCTGCGATTTCGCGCGGCGGCAGATGGTTGTGATAGTCGTAAATCGACTGGTGCTCTGCGTACTTGCGAAAGAGCGTTTTGGCCATTTCATTTTCCAGCAGAAAGTCTTTGTCCATAAATGTTCTCATCGTCAGCCCTCAAATTTCTCGCGGTTGATCCAGAGCCCCAGGGCAGGGTTCGGGATGAAGTAGATGTCCTCTCCGTCCACCGTATTATAGCCATATTTGAGCATTTTGGGGTCGTATTTCTTCGTCAACTCGTCGTAGCTTGCCGGTTGGAAGCCGGCGTCTGCAATCTCCTGCTGCGAAATTTCTTTTACAGCGTAGGTAATCGTGAACCGTCCATCGCTGGAGCCGTGGATCAGGTGCGCCGCCGCACCCATATTGTCCCTCAAGTCCTGGTTTTCCGGCTTGTTGAACGCCTCCAGTGTGTGGAGCCTTCCCTTATAGCCGTATTTGCGGATGAGCTTGTCGACCTGCGCGTCCTCGCCGAATTTCGTCACGCCGGGGGCTAAAATGATCAGCTCCCCACCGTCGGCAATCGCCATGCGCGTGCGGTAGACCGCCTTGTTGCCGAGCCACGTGGATTTGAATTCGTTCGGGTCGAGATACACGACGCACTTCTGGATGCCGTGCTCGACGAAGTCGATGTTCTTTTCCTGCGCCAGCTTGACCGCCTCCGTCAGGCAGCTTCTTTCCTCGCCGATGAACAGCCCATGCATGATGCTCTCGCCTTTCGGCGCAGTGCAGACGGTCAGAACGAACAGAATCGGGCGTTTGTTCAGGAAATGCTTCATGCCGTAGTCGAAGATTTTGCGTATCGGCGTATGGTCTTTTCCCATCATGCGCTCCATGCCGTAGACCGCGCCGACCATATGGGATTTGTTGATCATGTCGCTGCCGCCGACGCCTACAAAGAGGTTCTTCGAGTGGTTCGCCATGCCGATGACCTCGTGCGGCACAACCTGCCCGGGTGAGATGATGAGATCATAGCTCCCGTCCATCACGCGGCGGTTGATCTCCACGCTGACGGGGTCATGCCAGAGTCCTTCCGTAATTTCCTCCAGATACGAAGCGGGAACCTCGCCGATTTTGACCACGTCGTGCCGCCAGTCATGGACGAGCATGTTTTCGTATGGAACGCCCTCGAACATGACCTCCCACTGCGCCCGAGATACCGGCTCATGCGTGCCGAGGGCTGGCATAATATCGACCTGTACACCGCGCGCCGTCAGCTCACGGTAATAAATTCTTGTAATCAGACCGGCCTGCGAATGAAAGCGTGTGAAGTCCGGCGGGATGATCAGAACCCTATGTAGATCCCGTCCCTCCAGCGATGTTACGAGCGCCGCTTCAATTTCCTGCAAGGTCAGACCATTTTGATCCGTTTCGTGTAAAAACAGTTCCATACAATCCTCCAAATGATAGATTTGCGCCCCGCCGGAAAGGGAGTGGCGGGGCGCTGGTATGCATCAGACGCCGGAATACGCAGAGAAGCCGCCGTCAATGGGGAGAACCACGCCGGTGATGAAGGAAGCGGCGTCGTTATTCAGCAGGAACAAAACTGCGCCGACCAGCTCCTCTGCTTCGCCGAAACGCCCCATCGGGGTTGCGGCGAGAATCTTGCCGGTGCGCGCCGTGGGCGTGCCGTCCGCGTTCCAGAGGAGCGCCGCGTTCTGCTTCGTCGAGAAAAAGCCCGGCGCGATAGCGTTGACGCGGATGCCGATTTTGGAAAAATGTACAGCGAGCCACTGCGTAAAGTTGGAGATGGCCGCCTTTGCGCCCGAATACGCCGGGATTTTGGTCAGCGGCGTGTAGGCGTTCATGGACGAGATGTTCAGAATGTTGCAGCCCTCGCGCCCGAGCATGTCCTTTGCAAAGGCCTGCGTCGGAAGAAGCGTTCCGAGAAAGTTGAGGTTGAAGACAAACTCCACGCCCTTCTGCTCGAGATCAAAGAACGATTTGGTTTCCGTGTCCAGATCGCCCGCTTCATAGTATTCCTTGTCGGTCGTCGCCCTGGGGTTGTTGCCGCCCGCGCCGTTGAGCAAAATGTCGCACGCGCCGAGATCTGCCAGCACCGCCTGATGGCAGGCCTCCATCGAATCCTTGTCGAGAACGTTGCACTTGTAAGCCTTTGCAGTGCCGCCGTTTGCAATGATTTCGTCCGCAACCTTCTGCGCGGCCTCTTCGTTGAGGTCGAGCACGGCAACCTTTGCGCCTGCCTGCGCCAGAGACTTTGCGAACATGCCGCACAGCACGCCGCCTGCGCCGGTCACAACTGCGACCTTGCCGGTAAGATTTGTGTTCAGGGGAAGATTCATAATTGCTGCCTCCTTAAGCATTGTAGGTACTCGCGGCAGTATTACCGCCGTGGCCGGTCCAGTTGGTATGGAAGAATTCGCCGCGCGGCGCGTCCAGACGCTCATAGGTATGTGCTCCAAAGTAATCGCGCTGCGCCTGTAGAAGATTCGCGGGCAGGCGGTCGGTGGTGTAGCCGTCAAAGTAACTTAGAGCCGCCGTCATAGCAGGTGCGGGAACACCATAGGAAACAGCCGCCGCTGCGACCTTGCGCCACGCGGGGATGAGCTTCTGCATGGTTTCCTTGAAATACGGGTCGAGCAGGAGGTTACTAAGCTCCGGATCCTTGTCATACGCTTCCTTGATCTTGCCAAGGAAGACAGACCGGATGATGCAGCCGCCGCGCCACATGAGCGCGATGCCGCCATAGTTGAGATTCCAGCCGTAGGTCTTTGCTGCTGTGCGCATGAGCGTGTAGCCCTGTGCGTAAGAAATGATCTTGGATGCGTAGAGCGCCTGCCGGATGGCTTCGACCATTTCGGCTTTGTTGCCGGTGAAGGCCGGGATCGTGCGGGCGTATTCCTTTGCCGCCTCGACACGCTCCGCTTTCATCGCAGACAGACAGCGTGCAAAGACCGCTTCGCCGATGAGAGTCAGTGGAACGCCCTCATCCAGCGCCGCGATCCCCGTCCACTTGCCCGTACCCTTTTGACCAGCGGTGTCGAGAATTTTTTCCACGATGGGTTCGCCGTCCGTATCCTTGTAGGCAAGAATATCGCGGGTGATCTCAATTAAGTAGCTGTCGAGCTCTGTCTTGTTCCATGCGGCAAAGACCTCGTGCATTTCATCGTCGGACATTCCAAGAAGGTCACGCAGGAGCTGGTAGGCTTCGCAGATGAGCTGCATATCGCCGTATTCGATGCCGTTGTGCACCATTTTGACAAAGTGCCCCGCGCCGTTCTCGCCGACCCAGTCGCAGCACGGCGCGCCGTCCTCGACCTTGGCACAGATCGCCTGAAAGATCGGCTTCACATACGGCCACGCGGCCGGGCTGCCGCCGGGCATCATGCTGGGACCTTTCAGCGCGCCCTCCTCGCCGCCGGACACGCCAGTGCCGATGTAGAGCTTGCCCCTGGACTCGACATACGCCGTTCTGCGGATGGTGTCCGGGAAGTGCGAGTTGCCGCCGTCAATTAAAATATCGCCGTTGTCGAGCAGCGGCAGAAGCTGCTCGATCATGTCGTCCACAGCCTGCCCGGCCTTGACCATCATGAACACCTTGCGTGGCTTTTCGAGGGCTGCCACCAGTTCCTTGAGCGTGTGGCAGCCGATGATATTCTTGCCGGCGGCTCTGCCGTTTACGAATTTGTCCACTTTTTCCGTCGTGCGGTTGAACACGGCCACGGTGAAGCCCTTCGACTCCATGTTCATGACGAGATTCTCGCCCATCACGGCAAGGCCGATCAAACCGATGTCTGCTTTTTTCATCTCTGCACCCTCGCGTTTCCTTTATAAATGTCCCAGACCTGCTTTTCATCCGCAGGCTCGGCGTAGTCGTTCAGGCTCGACGCAGCCATTACGCCGGTCGCCCAGCCGAATTGCAGGCACTTTTCCGGCTCCCAGCCGTTCAGCACACCGTACAGGAGGCCACTGGAGAAGCCGTCACCGCCGCCGATGCGGTCGAGCACCTGAATCTCGCGCGGCTCCTCGACATACCACTTGCCGTCCGCCAGCAAAATCGCGCCCCAGAGGTGCTCATTCGCCGAAATGACCTGCCGCAGCGTCGTTGCAAACATCTTCGCGTTCGGGTATTTTTCCTGTACCTGTGAGATCATGGCCTTGAAGGACTTAATTTTGGAAGCAAGATCTTTACCACCCGCTTCGGGGCCTTTAAAACCAAGGCAGAGTTGGAAATCTTCTTCGTTGCCGATGAGCACGTCGGCCAGCGACGCAATCTCACTGAACGCCTTGGAGAGTTCCTCCTCACGGCCTTTCCAGAACGTGGCGCGGTAGTTAAGGTCGAAGGAGACGAGCGTACCGTACTGCTTCGCGGCCTTTGCCAGCGCAAGGCTGCATTCCGTCGTCTCGTGGCTCATGGCTGCAATCAGGCCGGACAGGTGGAGAATGCCAACACCCTCCTGCCCGAAGATACGCTCGATATCAAAATCTTCGATAGAAAGTGTCCGACCAACTTCACCAGCACGGTCATTCCAGAGACGCGGTGCGCGCAGCCCAAAGCCGGAATCCGCGATGTTGAACTGATGGCGATAGCCCCACGGCCCGCCCTGTTCGACTTCGACACCATCAAAGCGGATATTCCGCGCGCGAAGCTGCCGCTTGATGAAATCCGCAACGGGGCTGCCCTTGACGAATTTCGTAAGTGCAAGGCACTCCCGCCCAAGGCTCGACGCGACGTTCAGCACGTTCGTCTCCGCGCTGGTCGCCTGCATATAAAACAGGTTGCTGTTCTGTACCGCCATCCGATCTTCCGGCGTGATGCGCACCCCCATGCTCGTCGGACACGCGAGGGCGTAGCGGTGGTATTGCTTTGTATCCATAGACTCCTCCTCAAATGCTGCGGTATTGCCTTAAATCGTTTCCGGGTCGGTGCGCTCCGACGTGTAGCTTTTGCGGAACGCTGCGGGTGACGCGCCCGCCGCAGCCTTGAACACCCGGTAAAAGTATTTCGGAGACTCAAAGCCTACCTGATAGGCGATCTCATTGACGCGCAGCTTCGAGCCGATCAGCAGCCGCTTGGATGCCTCCACGCGCAGGCGGTTGACGTAGCGGATCACGCTCATCCCTGTCTGCTGCCGAAAGCGCCGGGACAGGTAGGACTTGCTGATATGCTCCATCTGCGCCAACTGTTCCAGTGTGATCGGTTCGGTGTAGTGCGCATGGAGATACTGCACCACATACGCCAGTACGCCCTCGGCAGCCTTTGCCTCGCTCTGGCTGCGCAGCATCAGCATCAGCAGCGTTTTGATCTCCTGCTCCAGCAGCAGCGGCTCCGAGCGTTTGCGCTTTGCCTCGCCGTAGATCATCTGGAACAGCCGACCGATCGCCTCATCCCGGTCATGGAGATGGATCGGCGATGGCAGGCGCAGCTCCGGCAGGTCGATCCACAGGCAGATCCCCTCCCGCCTGCGTTCAGGGGTGATCTCCTCCTGGTGCTTCCATCCGGCGGGGTATGCAACCGCATCAAACAGGGAAACAGACAGCTGCATGCCGGATACCTCCAGCTCGCTTTTGCCATCGAGAAAGAACAAAAGTTCAATATAGGGGTGACTGTGCCGGGTGTAGTTCCAGAGTGGGCTCTGATCGTCAAAGCGTTCGCAAAACCGCAAGATCGGTCTGCTGCAGGCAATTATATCAAAAAACTGCTCCATAGCCACTCCTTTCTTTCGTTAAGGCGATCATACCACGCCGAGACCGACCTGCGCAAGCGGCAGTTCATTTTTGTGCACATTTTGTGCCCGATCGTGAGTGTGAAGCAGGTGCGCTCCATGTTATAGTCAGAGAAAGGAGGGAGCGACGATGGATACATTCAAAATCATTGGTGCGCTGCCAATGTCCGAGCGGATCGCGGTGCTCAAAAAGGAAATGCTGGACGAGCCGCGCTATGCCACCATTGAGCAGGCGCGTATCATCACAAAAAGCTACCGGCAGACGGAGGGACAGCCCCGCTGCATCCAGCGTGCGAAGGCGCTGAAGGCGGCGTTGGAGGAGATGACCATCCGCATCGAGCCGCATGAACGGATCGTGGGCAACCGAACGCCCGGCGTTCGGGGCGGCGTGGTATTTCCGGAGACCGGCGCGTCTTGGGTAGACCGGGAGTTTGAGACGCTCCCCACGCGGCCGCAGGATCGATTTCAGATCCATCAGGAGGATGTGGCGGAGTTCAGAAGCGAGATCCTGCCCTATTGGCAGGGGAGATCCTTGGAGGATCGGGTGCGCGAGGCTGTCGGCCCGCAGGTGGATGCCATCTCAAAGGTGGTCAAGATCAACCAGAAGGATCACTCGCAGGGGCATATTTGCCCTAATACCCGCAAATGGCTGGCACTTGGGCCGGATGGCATCCGCCGTCAGGCGCTCGACCACATGGCGGGCGCGGCGGGCAAGCAAAAGGACTTTTATGAGAGCGTGGTCGTGACGATGGAGGGCGCCTGCCGTTTCATCAGCCGTTACGCAGAGCTTGCCCGAAGTATGTACGAACAGACCGGCAGAGAAAATCTGCGCGAGGTCGCTGAGATCTGCAAAAAGCTCGCCGTTTCTCCGGCACAGACCTATCAGGAGGCGGTACAGGCTGTCTGGTTTCTATATGTGATCTTGCAGATGGAGGGTAACGCCTCTTCGTTCTCGCCCGGACGGATGGATCAGTACCTGTATCCCTATTTTACCCACAGCCGCGCACATGGGATGACGCTGGAGGACGCGCTGGAGATCACGGAATGCCTGTGGCTGAAGTTCAACCAGCTTGTGTATCTGCGCAATTCCAACAGCGCCAAGTACTTCGCCGGCTTCCCGATCGGCTTCAACGTTGCCATCGGCGGACAGAAGCTCGACGGCTCTGACGCCTCTAACGAGCTGAGCTATCTGTTCTTGCAGGCGCAGGCGCATCTGCTGCTTCCGCAGCCGAACCTCTCTCTGCGCATTTATAACGGCTCGCCGCAGGAGCTTTTGGATGCGGCGACCCGCGTCATTGCCATGGGCAGCGGCATGCCGCAGATCTTCAACGACGAGGCGGTCATTCCCGCGCTGGAGGCGCACGGCATCCACCACGAGGACGCCGTCAACTACGCGATCGTGGGCTGCGTGGAGCTGACGACCCACGGCAACACGCTGGCATGGAGCGACGCTGCCATGTTCAACCTTCTCAAAGCACTGGAGCTGACACTGAATCACGGCGTCGATCAGCTCACCGGTGAAAAAACGGGTCTCGATCTCGGCGACCTGACCACCTATAAGACCTTTGAGGCGCTGGAGGAAGCCTATGCAAAGCAGATCGACCATTTCTCCGACCGTATGGTGACGTGCATCACACAGGTCGAAAAAATGCATGAGCTGCTGCTGCCCACGCCGTTTTTGTCTGCGGTGATCGACGACTGCCTGACCCGCGGGATGGATGTGACGCAGGGCGGCGCACGCTATAATTTCGCAGGCGTGCAGGCGATCCAGATCGCCAATGTTGCCGATTCGCTGGCTGCCATCAAGCTGCTTGTCTACGACGAAAAGAAGCTCTCCGCGCAGGAGCTGCTTCACGCACTGCAAACCAACTTTGAGGACGCGCCGCTTGTGCGCACGATGCTGCTGAACAAAGTGCCCAAATACGGCAACGACGTGCCGTGGGTGGATGAGCTCGGCGCGAAATGGGTCAATTACTTTGCCGACGGTCTGAGAAAATACCGAAATGGACGCGGCGGTATCTATCAGATGGGGCTGTACACCGTGTCCGCGCATGTGCCGATGGGTCAGAATGTAGCAGCCTCCACCGACGGGCGATACGCCAGAGACCCGCTGGCAGACGGCGGTGTGTCCGCCATGTACGGAAGAGACGTCAGCGGTCCGACGGCACTGCTGCACTCCGTGTCCCGCCTGCCATTTGAAAAGGCGAGCAACGGCACGCTGCTGAACATGAAGTTTTTGCCGCAGTTTTTTAAAACGCAGACCGGCATCGTCAAATTCACGCAGCTTCTGCGGGCGGTCTGCCGGCTCGGCATCAGCCATATCCAATTTAACGTGCTCAATGAGGCGGATCTGAAGGATGCGCAGGCGCACCCGGAGAATTACCGTGGGCTGACCGTCCGCGTGGCGGGCTATACCGCCTACTTTACAGAGCTGGCGAGAGATCTTCAGGACGAGATCATCGCCCGCACCACCTATGAAGCCATATGAACGGGATCATTTTTGACTGCAAGCGCTTTGCCGTGCACGACGGTGCGGGGCTTCGCAGCACGTTGTTTCTCAAGGGCTGCCCGCTGCGCTGCCCGTGGTGTCAGAACCCGGAGGGTATCGACCCCAAGCCCGCACTCTGGCACAGCCCGCAGACGTGCGTGCGGTGCGGAGGCTGTGTGAACGCCTGCCCGGAGGGAGCGCTGACGCTCGGCGAGCGCATCCATGTGGACAGAACACGCTGCACGCTGTGCTGGCGCTGCGTGGATGCCTGCCCCGCCGCCGCAATGTCTGTGCAGGGGCGCAGCATCAGCGCCCAAGAGGCGGCGGAGCTTCTGCTGCGCGACCGCGTGTTCTTCGGCGAAAGCGGCGGCGTGACGCTCTCCGGCGGCGAGGTGCTGATGCAGTGGCAGTTTGCCGCGCAGGTGCTCGCACTCTGCAAGAACGCAGGCGTACATACCGCCGTTGAGTCCTGTCTGCTCGCCCCACCGCAGGCGATCGAGGCGCTGCTGCCGGTCACGGATCAGTTCCTTGTGGACATCAAATTTCGCGATCCCGCGCTGCACAAAAAGCATCTCGGCGCGGACAACCGGGCGATCCTGGAGAATTTTGAGCATCTGCTCGCGCAGGATGCCGACGTGCTCGTGCGCACGCCGCTCATCCCCGGCTATACGGCAACGGACGAGAATCTGCGCGCCATCGCGCGTTATCTGCGCCGAGTCGCGACGCATACGCCGTGGGAGCTGCTGAATTTCAATCCCCTGTGCCGTGGAAAGTACGCGGCGTTGGAGAGGGACTACCCGGTCTCCGGCGGCAGTCTGACGCAGGCGGAGCTGCAGCGTTTTTATGACATCCTCGAGCAGGAGGGCATTACAAATATTGTAAAGGAGTGACTACTGTGCTTTCACGATTTCTCGAACAGGCGCAAAGCGACCGACCCGTGTACATCACGGATGTCCGCAAGGCGTTTCAGATCTATGGCTCTCGCCCGTTCCACATCCATGTGACGCTCTACGACGGCGGCGTCCGCTGCTTTCCTTTGATGCTGCCGGAAACGGTCTCGCCGGAGGAGGCGGAGTTTGTCCGCTCCTATGTCCACGCAATGCTGTATAACATTTTATCCTCGCTGGGTGCGCTGCACATCGACCTGTATCTTGATCCATCGGACAGGGAATGCGCGGAAATGGCGCAGTCGCTGGACGCGGTGTTCCAGACCGATTTGCCCAAAGCCCGCCGCACCGGCTTCGGCAAGTGCCTGAACGTGAACGAGCGGACGGTCCTTGCGCTGACACAGGGAAGAGAGCGCTTTTCCTTCCGCATCTGCGATATTGCCGGAGAGCCGCAGGTCTTCGCGCCGGAGAAGACCGAATGCAGCAAGCCGGTGTTTTCTATGCTGCCTGCCATGACCCGCGGTAAGCTACTTCTGGGCATCGACATCGGCGGTACCGACATCAAGCTGGCGGTCAGTGTTGACGGAAGGCTGGCATTGTGCAAGGAATTTGACTGGTTTCCAGCGTCGTTTGCGACGGCGGAGGAGCTGATCGCCCCCATTTTACTGCTGACAAGGCTGCTGCGCGCCGCAGGCACGCTGTTTGCGCAGGGAAAGGCGGCGCAGCTCGACACGGCGGCGCTGTCCAAGACCGCGACCTTGGAAGAGATGGAGCGCGGCGCAGCGGCGATGGAGCAGGCCGCGGGCACGCTGCGCGGCTTTGATGCCATCGGTCTGTGCTTCCCGGATGTGGTGATCCGCAATCGGATCGTGGGCGGCGAGACGTATAAAACGCGCGGGATGCGCGAAAACGCGGCGCTGGACTACGAGGCGCAGTTTGCAAAGATCACCGATCTGTGCATGCTGCTGCAGGCATATACCGTCCCCGGCGGTGTGGTGATGAACACGAATGACGGTCCTATGGCTGCCTTCACCGCCGCTGTGGAGCAGGCTGCCGCCGGTGCGGACGTTTCCAAGGGCTTTTTCGCCCACACACTGGGCACGGAGCTTGGAACGGGCTGGGTACGCCCGGATGGCTCGATCCCGGAGATCCCGCTGGAGGTATACAACTTCATCATTGACCTCGGCAGCTTCCGGCAGAAGCAGTATGATGCCAACGACGTGAGAAGCATCAACAACTTCAACACCCTGCTGCCCGGGACTCTTCAGAAGTACACCTGTCAATCCGGCGTTTTCCGCCTTGCTGCCCGCGACCTGCCCGGGCAGGATGCCGAGGCATATGAGGAAGCGATCGCGAGGGGGCTGCTTCTGCCGCAGGGCGACCGCCTGATCGTCCCCACCGAGCCGAAGGATATGCGCAAGCCGTGCCTGGAGTATTTCATGGACAAGGCGGCCGATTCCGCACATCCCGCCTGCGCCGAGATCTTCCGTCAGATCGGAGAATATCTGGCGGTCACATGGAGCGAAACACAGTACATCCTCCTGCCGGAGACACCCGATCGGACGCTGTTCGGCAGGCTGGTGAAAAATCCGGTCTGCTTTGACCTGATGTGTCAGGGCGCTGCCCGCCGCGAACCGGGGCTGCGCCAGTACGCGGCGGACGGAGGTCTTGCGAATACCGCGCTGATGTGTCAGCTCGATAGCCACCCCGACTATACCGTCGCGCAGTTTGCGCAGGCCGTGGGCGCGATCTTCTACGGCTGTATGGGACTGCTGTAAAGCTGCCCGTGTAAGCAAAAAAGGCTTCCGCTAAAGCGGAAGCCTTTTTGTATTTCATTCCTTTGCAGCGGGGTATTCGTTGCAGAGCAGACGGTAGGGCGGCTCGTCCTCTTCGATCCTGGGGAAGCGTCCGACCGGGGGATTGAAGCGATTGTCCGTATTGTCGTCGTTGCACTGGCTGACCTCACCCAGCAGCACCGCGCCCGTCCCTTCCTCCACGGAAAAATCGTGATACAGCCGCTGCTGCACATGGATGCTCTCGCCCGGCGTCAGGCGGATCTGCGTTCCGGCAGGGACGTGATAGGCACGCCCATCCGTGTGGACGGTGACGTCGCTTTCATAGTCGATCTCCTCGTCGGGCAGGGAGTTATAGACTCGGATGAGCACATTGCCGCCGCCGCGGTTGATGATGTCCTCCGTCTTGTACCAGTGAAAGTGGTTTGGCGCGTACTGACCCTCCTTCAGATACAGCAGCTTTTCCGCATAGACCTTGGGGTATTTGTCTGGCAAGGCGCGATTGCCGTTGCGGATGGTAATGAGCGAAAAGCCGAATTTGTCAAAATCGCCCTTGCCGTAGTCCGTGATGTCCCAGCCGAGCATACACTCGCGCACCTCGTCGTACTCATGCCCGAGCGTTTGCCACTGTTCCGGCGTAAAGCCGCAGAAGGGCGGCAGATAGCAGCAGTGCTTCCGGCACATCGCCTCCAGCTCCTTCAGCGCTCTGTTGATCTCCGAACGTTTCATATAGCTTCCTCCAATATCCTGTTCCGGCGGCTTTAATGGCTCAATAGCCTATCTGCCGGTGTGCTTCCTCGATCAGCCTCTGAACGGTCAGCGACTGCTGCAGCAGCCGCTGCTGCGCCGCAAGATCCTCGCCGCGCACCCAGCGGTCGAAGCGGCGCACGACGCGCTCCTGCACGCCGGGGAGCATCGCCGGGTTGGCGATCGGCCAGCCGGGGCAGGAAATGCCGCAGTCATATTCCTCGCAGGTGTCCATGGTGTGCTTCTCCACGCCGAGCACCACAGACAGGTTCTTGAGCGTGTAGGTGGCGCGATCACACTGAATTTCGCTGCCGATCATGCTGTGTGCGCACTTGGATACGGTGACGCTCACGTCAAAGCCGTCATAGTGCAGCGTGAGCACGTCCGTACCGTCCACCTCGCCGAGGAAAACGGCGGAGGCGTCCAGCTTTTTGGGCGCGCCGAACAGGTTGACCGCAAAATGCAGCACATAACAGCCAAGGTCTGTCAGCACGCCGCCGTAGAGCGCCCGGTCAAAGCTCGTGATGCGCTCGCCCGCACGCAGCCGGTCCAGCTTGCTGGAGCGCTGGCTGTAATCCAGACGGGCGGAGACTACCGAATCCTGCGCCAGCTCCGCGCGCAGCCGGTCTGTGACCGGGGAGTAGAAATTCATCACCGCCTCGGCAAAGATGCGCCCTTCGGTCCGCGCTGTATGGAGGATCTCCTCCATCTCAGCGGCGCTGACGGTGGCAGGCTTTTCGCACAGCACGTGCTTGCCTGCCCGCAGGCAGCGCAGCGCAGCATCCGCGTGCAGGACGTTTGGGATGCAGAGGTACACGACGTCAATGTCCGGGTTTTTCAGCATTTCGTCCAGCTCGGTATACACAAGAGCCTTGCCCTGACCAAGCTCCGCCGCCCGTTCCCGGCTGCGGGAGCAGACGGCAGCCACCCGATCTCCCGCCGCCTCGATGGCATGATAATAGATATGGCTCAGCCAGTTGGTACCCACGATCGCATAACGAAGCATAGCTGCTCTCCCTCCGTTTTTTGATGGTTTGATTATAGGCTTTTTGCAAGGCTCTGTCAATCTTCGCAAACGGAAAAACTCCATACGAAAATATTTTTTATGCGAATGAAAACAAGCTCTTTACACAGCCAGCCCCGCCCGGTATAATAAGCACAGATTAGGAAGGGATGTGCAGGCGCATGACAGGCAAACTGTTCAACATTCAGAAATTCAGTATCAACGACGGTCCCGGCATCCGAACTACGGTTTTTTTCAAGGGCTGCCCGCTGCAATGCAAATGGTGCTCCAACCCGGAATCGCAGAACCGCAACGCTGCCATCGCGGACGCCATGGAGGACGAGACCTACTCCGGCAGGGAATATACCGTAGAGGAGGTCCTGTGCGAGGTGCGCAAGGATAAGCCCTTTTATGACGAATCCGGCGGCGGCATGACCCTATCCGGCGGCGAGGTGCTCCAGCAGGCGGATTTTGCCATGGAGCTGGCGGACACCGCGAGGGCGGAGGGCATCCACGTTGCCGTGGAAACGACCGGCTATGCAAGTCCGGCGCGTTTCGCCGCGTTTATGGAGCACATCGATCTGTTTCTGTTTGACTTCAAGCATGCGGACAGGGAGGCGCACTTCGCGGGCACTGGCGTCTATAATGACGTAATCCTCGAGAATTTACAGCAGCTTTTGCGTGCGGGCAAGCCGGTGATCGCCCGCATCCCGGTGATCCCCAGATTTAACACCAGCCTTGCCGCGGCAAAGACCATGGCGGCGTATCTGCGGCAGGCGGGCGTGCGGGAGGTGCATCTGCTTCCGTTCCACCAGTTCGGTCAGAACAAATACACGCAGCTCGGCATCCCCTATGAAATGGAGACCGTCAAGCAGCTCCATCCAGAAGTCCTCGGCAATTACCAGAAGATATTTCTGGATGAAGGGCTGAACTGCACCTTTCACTGAGCATACGCCCCGGACAGGCGCTTCATGGCGGACGGGATACGGTCTTATTTCCGCCGTGGTGTGCGCCCTGTGCGTCATTCTGATCTGTACGCTCCCCCTGTGGGGCAGGGCGTCCGGCGGTGCGGGAGGTCACCAAAGAGCCGCCCCTATATGCGTCGGGCATATTTTCCGCCGCAGGGACGTGCTGCCGCTGCTGTGCGGCTTTGCTCTCTACAATGCGATGGAAACGACCGCCGGGCTGTGGGGTGCGACCTTTGTGCATGACCGCTGCGGCATCTCCACCTCGGATGCGGCACTGACCTCTACATTGTATTTCGGCGCGCTTACTGTAGGACGGTTTTTTGCCGGCTTTGCGGCAAAGCGCTGGTCAGACCGGCAGCTCATCCGCGCGGGGCTGGGTATTTCCGCGCTGGGGATGCTCCTGACTTGGTGCTCCGGCAGCGCATGGCTGGCGATGGGCGGTGTTTGCCTGATCGGGCTTGGGTTTGCGCCCATCTATCCCGCCATGCTGCACGCCACGCCGTTTTACTTCGGCGCGGAGCTGTCACAGCAGGTGATGGGCGTGGAAATGGCGCTCGCGTATGTGGGAAGCACATTTTTCCCTCCGCTGTTCGGTATGTTGGCAGCGCCTCTGGGCACGTCCATTTATCCGGGATTTTTACTGATCTGTCTGCTTCTGGCGGTGACGGCAACAGAATTGACCGATCGTCTTTTTGAAAAGCGAGAATCCTATGGCAAATGCAGTTGAAAAGTGGTATAATTTAAAACAGGTATCAAGCGAGGAGGGTTTTCCGTTGAAGAAGCGTGAAACAATGATTCTGGAGCTGCTTTCCCAGCATGGAAAAATGGAGGTCACGTCCTTAGCCGAGCAGGTCGGCGTGTCCCAGGTCACCATTCGCAAGGATCTGGACGCTCTGGAAAGCAGGGGTATCCTCAGGCGGGAGCATGGCTACGCCTGCTTTGGCGGAAACGATGACATCAACAACCGTCTGGCGTTCCACTATGAGGAAAAACGGCTGATCGCCAGAGAGGCCGCGAAGCTGGTCTCGCCCGGGGAAACGGTCATGATAGAAAACGGGAGCTGCTGCGCCCTGCTGGCGGAGGAGATCGCGAAAACGAAACCCGGCGCCAAGATCATTACCAACAGCGCCTTTATTGCCAGCTATATCCGAAAGGTCAATGGCATTCATGTGATCCTGCTGGGCGGAGATTTTCAAAATGATGCACAGGTCATGGTCGGACCGATCCTGCGGGTATGTGTATCGCAGTTTTATGTAGATAAGCTGTTCGTGGGGACTGACGGCTATTCTCCCGATCGGGGCTTTACCAACAATGACCACTTGCGCGTGCAGGCTGTTCGGGATATGGCGGAGCATGCCAGTCAGGTCGTTGTTGTGACAGAAAGCGTGAAATTTTCCCATCAGAGTGTCGTCCCCATGGGGCTGGACAATCGGATCAGCGCCGTGGTAACAGATGCGCAGATGCCTGACGAGGCGGAGGCAGCGCTGTGTGCAAAGGGTGTCCGTGTTTTCAAGGCAGCCTTGCGGGAGAAGGACAATGAAGCGTGATATGGGGCGCTGGGTCGTTTTCTCCGGCGGCTACACAGAACCGATCCAAATGGCCTCCGGCGAGATCGTGCCCGGCAGAGGTAAGGGTATCGGCGTGTGCGCCGTAGATGCGGTGTCCGGGCGGATAACGTGCAGCGCGATGCTGCCGTCCACGCCGAACCCGTCGCATCTGACTACCACATCGGACGGTCGGTTTCTCTACTGCGTGAGCGAATTGAAGGAAGCCTGCGGCATCTGCGGCTCGACGGTCTCCGCCTACGCGGTGGAGGAGGGCGGCGCGCGGCTGCGTCTGCTCAGCCGTCAGGCGACCTGCGGCGCGGATGCCTGCTTTGTGTGCCTGTGGCATAACGAAAAGTGGCTTCTCGCCGCAAACTACTCCGGCGGAAGCGTCGCGGTCTTCCCGGTCGAGGCAGACCACGCGCTGGGATCGGCTTCCTGTGTCCTGCGGCACAGCGGCTGCGGCACGGACGTGCAGCGGCAGGAAAGCCCACATCCGCATCAGATCCTGCCCGCACCAGACGGACATCACGTTTACGTCCCCGATCTGGGGCTGGACCGGCTGGTCTGCTACCGCTTTGATGAGGAAGCGGGCTGGCTGATAAAAGACGACTGGCAGGACATCTCAGGGCTGCCCGGGCAGGGCATCCGCCACGGCGTATTCAGCGCGGACGGAACGCGCCTGTATGTGATGACGGAGATGGCGGCGCAGGTGAATGTTTACAGCTACGACCCCGCTGACGGCAGCGCGGAGCTGCTGCAGGTCTGTGACACTGTGAGCGGCACGACGGACAGCTTGGGCGCGGCGATCCGGCTTCACCCGAGCGGACGGTGGCTTTATGTGTCCGTGCGGGGCGCGGATGTGCTGGTGCGCTTCCGCATCGGCGAGGACGGCTGTCTTACCGAGCAGAGCCGCATCAGCAGCGGAGGAATGATCCCGCGTGATTTTGACCTGACGCCGGACGGGCGGTTTCTTCTGGCTGCAAATCAGGACAGCGACAGCCTGTGCGTCTTTGAAATTGACACCGAAGGCACTCTGCATCCCCGAGGATGCTGCGATACGCCCATCGGCGCGTGTACCGTGCTGCACATTCTGTAACTGCATATCATACGGCTAAAAATCCCCCGCCGGTTCAAAATGAACCGCCGGGGGATTTGTGGTCGTGCTGTTTTCAGAGCGTCTGCTCAGTGCGCTCAATGATGTCATCCTGCGTTTTTTTGGAAAGCACATTGAAGAAAGCGCTGTACCCCGCGACGCGGACGATCAGATCCTTGTGATCCTCCGGGTGAAGCTGCGCGTCGATCAGAGTATCCCGAGATACGATGTTGTACTGCACATGATAACCGTGAAGCGTATTGAAGAAGGTGCGGATCAGCATCTCCAGCTTCTGACGGTTCTCGGCGGTGGAGAGCATCTGCGGCGTCATTTTCTGATTCAGAAGAACACCGCCGGTGATCTTATCGGTGGGGAGCTTGGAAATGGATTTGAATACGGCGGTCGGACCGTGCTTGTCGGCGTTGTGCGCCGGGCTGCATCCCTCAGCCAACGGCTCAAACGCATTTCTGCCGTCGGGGGTGGCCTTCGTACCCATGCCCTGACCCACGTTTGCGCTGATGGAGGAGGTGCCCGCATAGCGGATGCCGCCGATTGGTCCTCTCAGGTGACGGGTGTTCGGATACTTTTTGATCTCGTCGATATAAGGCGCGTATGCGTCCACGACAAGCTGATCCACTGCATCATCGTCGTTTCCGTATTTCGGCGCGTCCTCGATCAGCATCCTCTGGATCTCTTGATTCTCGGGGGACTGGAAGTCGTCCAGAATGGCGTTCCAGAGCTGCTCTCTTGTGATCCTCTTTTCATCGTAGACCAGCTTTTTGATGGCGGAGAGGCAGTCTGCCATATTGGCGATGCCGACCTGCAGACCGGAAATAAAGTCGTAGACAGCGCCGCCCTCCTTGATGGTGCGGCCGCGGGCGATGCAGTCGTCCGTCAGCGCCGAGCAGAGCACGTCGGGGACGTCACGCTCAGATGCCTTGTCGATAAAGTTCTCTACGATCACGCTGTATCGGGTCATTTCACGCAGAGACTTGTCCCAGGCTGCCATCAGCTCATCGTAGGATGCCATATCCTTAAAGAACCCATAGCCCTTGACGAACCGCTTGCCGGAGGTCATATCCACACCGTCATTCATGACGCACAGCAGCAGGCGAGGGAAGTTGATGTAGGACATACCTGTGCAGCGGTAGCCCCACTTGCCGGGAACGGCAGTTTCCACGCAGCCGATCGCGCTGTAATTGTAGGCGTCCTCCTCGGAAACTCCCCAGTTGATAAACGAGGGAATGATGATCTCATCGTTATTGAGTGCCGGCATACCGAAGCCAAGACGCATGACCTCGATGCACTCGTCAAAGAACTTCGGGTCAAGGTTTTTGTGATAGCGGACGGTCAGGTTGGGCTGCGTCAGGCGCGTCTGCGCGACGGACTGAAGCACCACAAAGCTCAATTCGTTGACGGCATCCTTCTTATCGGTGGTCTGACCGCCGATGGTCACATTCTGGTACATCGGAGAGCCGGCGGAGCTGAGCGTGTGCGCCTGCGAGCGGAGCTTGTTGATGGTCAGGGTCTTGATCCACAGGCAGGTCAGAAGCTCGAGCGCGTCCTCCTTGGTGAGCCTGCCGGACTGCATATCCGCCCGATAGTAGGGATACATATACTGATCAAAGCGTCCGTAGCTCAAGGAGTGACCGTTGGATTCGATCTGAAGGATAAGCTGGATGAACCACACTGACTGGACAGCCTCGCGGAACGAATCCGCAGGCTCGTAGGGGACCTTTGCACAGATGCGGCTCATCTCCAGAAGCTCTGCGCGTCTTGCGCCGTCAGCTTCCTTTTCAGCAAGCTCCCTTGCCAGCGCGCTGTATCGAAGCGCAAAGGTGCGCACGGCGTCGATCACGATCAGCACAGCCTTGTAGAACACGGTCTTGTCGATGCTGTCCGGGTCAGTCAGATCGAGCGCGGCAAGACAAGCTCTGGTACGCCTTTCGTATCCGCAAAGCCCCTCCTTCAGGACTCTGGGATAGTTGACCGCCAGATGCGCATCGCCCGCGTTGAGCTTGCCCTCCATGCCAAAGACGCCGGTTTCCATGAATACACTGACTTCCTCGGGCAAAAGCGCCTCACCTCTGGCGCGAAGATTGTTATTTTCCCAGAACGGCGCGATGTCGCGCAGCTGCTGCTTGGTCTCCTCCGTGATGTAGAATACGTCGCCGTCCCGCTTTTCAAACAGATCCAGCTCCTTGAGCACAAAGCCCATGGTGTATTCCGGGAAGATCGGCGCGTTCACGTTCTTGGTCGCCTGATTGCCGGCAAGCAGCGTTTTGTCCTCAATATAGATCGTCATGTTCTCCAGGATCTTTTTGAGCATAAGCGCCCTTGCCATGACGCGGGGCTGATTCTGATTTTCCTGATAAGCCTGCGTTGCCAGAATGGCGCGCTCGGCATCGACGTAAGGCTTTTCGTCCAGCACTTCTTCACGGAATGCCTTCATCCGCGCAGTTAAGCTTCCAAAGTGTTCTCTATTTTCCATAGCCGTTCCTCCTATATCCCGGTGAGTTCATTCGTAATTGTTTCATCTTACGTTCGTAACACAATAATACTACACGATCGTTTTCCGTGTCAATAGGAAATGTGCCGGATGTCAGCGTTTTTTTATCATACTATTAAATATTTATATGCAAAACTGTTTTTGCTGTGCATTTCACAGAAAAGTCGGACGCCTTTGCTTCTGGGCGAGCGGGTTTTTGTGATAACGCACAAAAACCCGGGTGCTTTTTTGTTTATAGCCACATATGCTTTCGTTCGTAAATAATATTGACACGAAACAAAGCATTTGCTATTATATAAACAACAGTTCGGACCAAAATGGAGGGCAGTTCAGTGCAATATCGAATTGGAATAGATGCCGGCGGCACAAAGGTTGCCTACGGACTATTTGACGCAGATCATGCGCTGGTGGATCGTTTTCAGCACGCAACGCCCATCACGGCAGATGGACCTGCCTTTTGCGACCTTGTGATCGAGAGCCTGCACAGGCTGCTCCAGAAAAACAACATCGGTGTTGACAGCTTGCAGGGCATCGGTATTTGTATGCCTTCGTTTATTCTGTTTGACGAGGGCTATGTGTGCATGACCTCCGCCATGGTCAACATCCGTGATTTTGCGATGCGTGATTATTTGCAGGAACGGCTGAACGTGCCGGTGGTTCTGGACAACGACAGCAATGTCGCCGCGCTGGCCGAGCATCGCTACGGTGCGGGACGGGGACGCCGGCACATGATCTACATGGCGACCAGCACCGGCATCGGCAGCGGCTTGATCCTCAATGGCGAGCTGTTTCGGGGCAGCTACGGTTGGGCGGGAGAGAGCGGTCATATGCTGATCACCCCCGACGAGGGGATAGATTGCGGATGCCGCAACTCCGGCTGCTTTATGTCGTGGGCATCTGGCCGCTACATTCCGCAGCACATCCGCCGCATGGCGCAGGGACGCCAGACCAGCATGGAGCTCGGTCCGGAGCTTGACTGCGTGGCGCTGCACCGTGCCTGCTGTGAGGGCGACCCGCTCGCGCTGGAGGTTCTGGATCAGACGGCGCACTACCTTGCCGTCTGTGTGTTCAACATTTATCAGCTTCTCAATGTAGATCTATTCGTTTTCGGCGGCGGTCTTGTGAACTTTGGACCGATGCTCTACGACCGCGTTCGCGCCGAGTTTGACCGCTACAATCACATTCCGCAGCCGGTCGAATTTCGGTTTGCCGAGCTGAAGCAGGATTTCGGCATCATTGGTGCCGCCGAGCTTGTCCGCGGCATCTGACACGTCATTGACAGCGCTCGCTGTTAATAAAAACAATTTTGGAGGAAAACGAAATGAAGAAACTCATCGCTTTGCTGCTGGTCTTCGTCATGGTGTTGACGATGGTTGCCTGTGCCGCAAAGACCAACGCGCCCAAGACTGACGCGCCCGCCACCGACGAGAGCAAGACCGAAGCACCCGCCGACAAGATCAAGGTCGGCTTCGTTACCCAGTCCCTGACCAACGCCTCTCAGGCGTATGCGTGGACGCAGTTCCAGAAGTACGCGCCCGAGTACGGCTTTGAGGTCACTCTGTTCGACGAGGATTACGACTCTCAGAATGGCGTTGCCGCTATCTCCACCTGCATCGCGGAGGGCTACACTGCTATCTGCCTGAACCCCACCGACCCTGCCGCGCTGGTTCCCGCACTGAAGGAAGCCAAGGAAGCCGGCATTATCATTGGCCTGTATTCCTCCGATCTGCCTGATGAGTCCAAGCAGTACCGCGATTTCATGTGCGGCACCAACGATTTCCTCTTTGGCGAGATCGCTGCGCAGACCATGATGGCGGCGTTCCCCAACGGCGTCAAGATGGTCGAGGTCGGCGGTCAGTCCGGTCATGACGCGCAGATCAAGCGCCACGACGGCTTTATGTCCGCCATCGACGACAGCGTCACGGTTCTCGACTCCAAGGACGTTGCGCAGTGGGCGACCGAGGACGCCATGGCGATCATGGAGGACTTCATCTCCCTGTACGGCGATGAGATCCAGGCTGTCTTCTGCCACTGGGATACCGGCGCTACCGGCGTTATCCAGGCACTGAAGAATGCCGGGATCGAAGGTGTTTACGTCATCGGCATCGACGGCTGCTCCGTTGGCTACGACCAGGTCCGCGAAGGCACGCAGGCTCTGTGCATCGGTCAGTCCTTCTCCCAGATGACGCAGGACGCGTTTACCTGCATCACCAAGCTCATGAACGGCGAGACGCTGGAGAGCGACGTTGTCTGGACCGAGCCCGACATCGTCAACGCCGAGACCATCGACAACTTCCCCTATCCCGAGTGGTAATTGAACGGTCATCTTTTAGATTGCATATATAAACGATCTCTTTGCCCCGGCTTCGACCGGGGCAAAGCTGATTCTCAGTAAAATCCAAGGAGGAGCCGCAGAATTGGAAAAGCACGATAACATTTTGGTCGTCAAGGATGTCTGCAAATACTTCCCCGGCGTTGTTGCTCTGGATCATGTTTCTCTGGAGATCCCGCGGGGCGTCGTGTACGGCATCGTTGGCGAAAACGGAGCGGGCAAGTCCACGCTCATGAAGATCCTCTCCGGCGTCTATGAAAAGGATGGGGGCACCGTTATCTTTAACGGTGAGACGATTGAAAAAACAACGCCGATCCAGGCGCTGCGCCGCGGCTTGAGCATCATCTATCAGGAATTTAATCTGGTCAACAAAATGACTGTCGGCGAAAACATCTTTTTGGGACGCTTCGGCGAAACAAAAGGCATGAAGGGTACGCACCAGAGGGCACGCGCGCTGCTTGATTCCATCGGCAGCACCATCGATACCCACACCATCGTGGGCGACCTGAGTGCATCGGAGATGCAGATGGTCGAGATCACCAAGGCATTGTCCTTTGACTCCAAGCTGATCATTATGGACGAGCCGTCCAGCTCCCTGACCGCAGAGGAGCTGAAAAAGCTCGGCGGCATCATCAAGGATCTGCGCAGCCGCGGCATCTCCATTATCTATATCAGCCACAAGCTGGACGAGATCTTTGATTACTGCGACATCGTGACCATCATGCGTGACGGTCATGTGATCGACACCAAGCCCATCGGCGAGCTGACCCGCTCCGAGATGATCGCAAAAATGGTCGGCCGCACGATCGATAATGAGTATCCCCTCAGAGCGAGCTTCGTCGGTGAGCCGCTGCTGGAGGTCAAAAATCTGAATACGAACAAGCTCCACGACATCAGCTTTACGCTGCACAAGGGCGAGATCCTGGGACTGGTCGGTCTGGTCGGCGCGGGGCGCACGGAGATCGTCCGTGCGATCTACGGCGCGGATAAGGTTCGCGGGCACGAGATGACGCTGAACGGCGAAAAGCTCCGCATCCGCACGCCCCATGACGCCAAGCAGGCGGGCATGGCGCTGGTGCCGGAGGATCGTAAGCGTGAGGGGCTGGTTTTGCCGTTTTCCGTGGAGAGCAACATCGCCATGGCGTCCTACGAATATATGACCAGGCTCGGCTTCCTGAACGCCTCCAAGGAAGCGGAGATCGCAGACCGGCAGATCAAGGCGCTGTCTGTCAAAACGCCCACCGCGGCAACGAAGGTCGTGTCACTCTCTGGCGGTAATCAGCAGAAGTGCATCGTCGGCCGCTGGCTGGAGCGCAAGCCCAAGATCCTGATTCTGGATGAGCCGACCCGCGGCATTGACGTGGGCGCAAAATATGAGATCTATGTTCTGATGAACAAGATCGTGGCAGAGGGCGGCGCGATCATCATGATCTCGTCGGAGCTGCCTGAGGTTTTGAATATGAGCAATCGTGTCCTGACGATCTGTGAAGGTCGGATCACCGGGGAGTTTGACCCGTCGGTGGCATCCGCGGCGGAGATCATGGACAAGGCGATCGGCTAAGATCGGAGGGAAATGACGTGAAAAAGAAAACAGTGAATCCCGCCGTGAAGTTTTTGCAGGAAAACCTCGTCTCCATCGGCATCATTCTCCTGATGGTGGTCACCGCCGTCATCAATCCAACCTTTATCAGTGCATCAAATCTGACCAACGTCCTGCGTCAGTTGGGTGCGCTGCCGTTTGTCGCGCTTGGCATGACCTTTGTCATCATCGGCGGCTTCATCGACCTCTCCGTTCCCGGTATCCTCTCGCTGACCGCTGTTGTGGCTGTTACGCTCGTTGACCCGCTGGGTCAGGTCGGCGCTATCGTAGTCGCGCTGCTGCTCGGTGCGGCGCTGGGTTATCTCAACGGCGTGGTCCTCACCGGCAGCGGCGCCATGACACAGGCGGAGGTCCTGTTCATCACCTACGGTATGAGCTCCGTCTTTATGGCGATCGGTCTGCTGTTTACCAACGCGGAGACGCTTCGCCTGATGCGCTCCACCAAGCCCATCACCATTTTTGAGACGCTTTCTTCCACCGTGGGGATCGTGCCGGTGATCGTGATCGTGTTTGTTGTGCTGCTGGTCGTCATGCACATCTTCCTCAATAAGACGCTCGCCGGCCGAAGCGTCACACTGCTGGGCGGCAACAAGGATGCAGCATACCTATGCGGCTTTAACACCAAGCGCGCGATGCGGATGATCTATTCCATCAACGGCTTGTTTGCCGCCATGGGCGCGATCGCACTGGTGTCGCGTGTCACCACTGCCACCGCGACCTGCGGCACCGGCTATGAGACCAATGCGATCCTCTGCGTTGTCGTCGGCGGCACGTCCCTGAAGGGCGGAAAAGGCAGTGTCCTGCGCACGATGCTGGGCGTTATTCTGATCACCCTGCTCGGCAACTGCATGAACCTGCTGGGTCTATCCACCTATATGCAGTCGATCATGCGTGGCGCGGTGCTGGTCATTGCCATCTGGCTGGACAACCGCCGTGAGCTGTAAAAGGAGGACGACACCGTGAAAGCTAGTTCTATTGGAAAGAAAACCCTAAGAGTCATCACCAGGCAGAAGGCTGTCGTCGCCATCATCGTTATGATGGTCATGATGCTCTTCTTTGATACAAAATTCTACACATCTTACAGTATACTGGAGATGCTCCGTTCTGCGGCTATTCTCGAGATCGTGGCTTTTGGCGTCACGGTCGCGGTTATCTGCGGCGGCTGTGACCTGTCCGTCGGCGGGACGCTGTGTCTGGGCGGTATCCTGGCAATTATGGTCATGAATGCAGGGCTTCCCATCTGGTTGGCGTTTGTGGTCGCACTGGCAGCCGGTGCAGCTGTTGGCTTTATCAACGGCTTCCTCGTGGTTCAGCAGAAATGCGAGCCGTTTATCATTACACTTGGCATGGGTATCCTCTTAAAGGGTATTTGTCAGCAGATCACCAATGCCCATCCGCTCGGCTGCAAGAACCCCAGCTTTATGGACATCTCCAATGCAAAGCTCTTTGGCGCTGTTCCGTCTCTTGTTGTGTATATGCTGCTTTTGGGCGCTGCGTTTTACTATCTGATGCGCTATACCAGCTATGGTCGCAACTGCTACGCGATCGGCGGCAACTACGACGTCGCGAAATACTCCGGCATCAAGGTCATCCCGATCAAATGGACAGCCTTTGTTATCAGCGGCATGACTGCCACGCTGGCAGGCGTTTTGCTGTCCTCGCGTATGAACACCGGCAACTCTGTTTACGGCGATACCACCGGTATGCTGGTCAACTGCGGCGTCGTCATCGGCGGCACGTCCTTCGCTGGCGGCGAGGGCGGCATTTTGCAGAGCTTCATCGGTCTGATGGCGGTGCAGATGCTCTCCACCTGTATGTCCGCGCTGTCTGTTGACGGCTTCTGGCAGAAGCTGATCGAGGGTCTGATGATCGTCGCCATCATTGCGGCAGACTGCTATTCCAGAAAACGCAAACGCGAAAACGTCTGATGCGGAGCGAGGGAACAGCATGAAGGAACAGAATTATCTGGATCATCTGGTCGGCGTGTTTGGTCAGCCCGTAGCGGAGAATCCCGGCGTCGTCATTCAGGATGCCGCCTTCCGGGCGCTCGGTCTGGAGCGGTGGCGGTATCTGACGCTGGATGTGGATAAGGACAAGCTGGGCGATGCCATCCGCGGGCTGAAGGCGCTTAAAATGCGCGGTGTCAACTGCACCATCCCCCACAAGATCGCGGTCATGGAGTATTTGGACGAGCTCTCCGAGAGCGCCCGTCTGATCGGCGCGGTCAATACGATCGTAAACGACAACGGCAGGCTTTACGGCGACAACACCGACGGCAAGGGCTTTATGATGTCCTTGCAGTCCAACGGTGTAGACGTCAGGGGAAAGCGCGCCGTAGTATTCGGCGCCGGCGGCGCGGCCCGCGCCATCTGCGTGGAGATGGCGCTCGCAGGCGCGGTGGACATCACCATCGTCTGCCGCCCGAGGGGGCGCGCCCTTGGCGAGGCGCTTGTGGAGATCGTGCAGAAGAACACCCAAACGGCGGTACGCTGCGAGGACTGGGTCGGCGAGCACAGCATCCCCGCTGGCACGGACATTGTTGTTAACGCAACGCCGGTCGGTCTGTACCCCAATGTGGGAGAGCTGCCCAAGATCGCGCTGGACTCCATCACGCCGGATATGTTTGTGCAGGACATCATCCCGAATCCCACGGAAACTGCACTCGTCAAGGAGATGCGCCGCCGCGGCATCCCCTGCGCCACCGGCGCCGGGATGCTCATCGAACAAGCTGCGCTGAACATTGAGATGTGGACTGGGCAGAAGCCCGACCGTTCGGTGATGCTCAAGGCGCTGGAGGAGGCGCTGGCGTAAGAGATGAAAGTGCAAACGCGCGTGAGCGAAAAGCTGCGGGACTTCCCTATGTGTATAACGACGAGACCATTCTGAGAGAACAGTACGCCTATCAGGATGCGTTGGCAAAATACAATCGGACGCTTCCGTCTGAACACGAAACGCGCGCCAGAATGCTGCTGTCGCTGATGGCGGAGGTGGGTGAAAGCTGCACCATTGACACGCCGGTCCATGCCAATTGGGAACTGCGTCACGTTCATTTTGGCAGAAACATCTACTGTAACGCAATGGTGTCCTTTGTCGATGATGCAGACATTTATATCGGAGGCGACTGCATGATCGGTCCCGGCATGGTGTTTGCCACAGCCGGGCATCCAGTCAACCCCCGCCTGCGGGAGCTGCGGTATGTGTATAATCTGCCATCTGCGTGGGGCGAAATGTTTGGATCGGCTCCGGCGTGCAGATCATGCCCGACATCACCATCGGCGACAACAGCGTGATCGGCGCAGGCTCCGTGGTCACCAAGAATATCCCCTCTAACGTGGTGGCAGTTGGAAATCCATGTCGTGTTCTTCGTGAGATCGGCACCCATGACAGAAAATATTTCTACAAAAATTTCGAGCTGGATTTTGACCCGGAATTGGAGCATCTTCCTCTGTAAAAATCCTTGCCGGATCGCCGTTTGGCTCATACTGCAAGCGCCTTCCGATCCTTCGGAAGGCGCTTGTTTTTTAAAACGCTTTGGATGCAAATGACCTTTTAGGGCATGAAAATTAAAGAGGCCACAGAAACACGCAGCTTCGAGCAAATTCCGGCTGCTGCGCGTCACTACACAGAAGCATAAAACAATGTGTAAGATGGCATCGCGCTTACCCTGCATTGCCAGCGCCGTCAACAGCATGAGCGTGACTACTGTTTGACTACCATTTTCTTACTACCACAACTCAATATGCGCCCGTGGCGCAGCTGGATAGTGCGTGTGACTCCGGCTCACAAGGTCGCAGGTTCGAATCCTGTCGGGCGTACCAAAATGCCGTGAAATCGTATGATTTCACGGCGTTTTTATATAAACTGATCAAATTTTCTCCTTTGAGACATAGTTCAGTTGGATGGAGCCTTTTCATGGACAAATAAAGGTTTACCGCTCATATTCCTCATATTCTTCTGCCAGCACCCAGAGATCGTATTCCTGTTTTGCCTTTTCCAACGAGGACAGTTCCTCTTTCGATCGCTGTGCTTCCTGATTCTTTCTGCCGCGCCGTTCTTCTTTCTCGGCTTTTTGTTTTCGGAACCACATACTCAACGCCCCTCTGCTCTTGTACGGTACTCCGCAGTCAGTTCGAGATAGCCGCGCTTGTTATGCGCAATCCCTGCCCAATCGAGGATTGCTGACAATACAAACACCGGATCAAAAACAGACATTCCTTCCTTTTTCCCGGCATATTCTTTCGCGATGCAGCCGACGATTGTGTCCTCCGTACAATCGCCATAGCCGAATCTGTAGTTTCGTCCGTTTCCTTTTCTCGCCTTTCCTCCGTTTCGGAACAGAAGACTGACGATCACATCAAACACGCCATAATCATATGGCGGGGTAATTGGAAGCTCGTCACAGGTAAAGCTATTTCCGTCTGCGTTTGCTTGGATCACATAGCTGTTGCCGCTGACGGATCGTACTGTTGCGATTCCTCCGCAGTCAATCAGCTTGTTCTTAATGATGTCAGATGCCTTGATGCTGTTATCATCCGCTCTTTCTAACATAGCCACATTCACCGTCTCCTTTCTATTCTCTACATTGTTGTCCGCGATGCCCAGCGCCTTCAGTAATTCATCCAATCGTTTCTTCGCAGTCGGGTATGAAATTCCAATTTTATTTTGCACATCCTTCATATTTCCGCGGCAGGTTAAAAATGTACGCAAGAAGTCGGACTGCGCGGCATCGAGCCGGTCGTACTCAGAAATATTTTCTTCCACAGGAAACTCTGCTTTGCAAGAGGGGCAGGACAGTTTGCTGATATTTAGCCTGTCTCCGCATACAGGACATACGCTGGTTTTTGTAATTTTCATCTGTGTGTCACCTCACGTTTCGATAATATCATTTTATTTTGATCTTGTCAACATTAGAATTAAATATTATAAAAATCTATATTATTTAGATTTCCAATGCGTTCTGCATAATCTGGCTGGCGGCTTCCTTGTTCTTATCGAACGCGTGGGTGTAGATATCCAGCGTGGTCGACGGTTGACTGTGTCCGAGCAATCCAGCAACCGTACCGACATCCGTGCCGCTGGCGATGAACAGGCTTGCCGCCGTGTGGCGCAGGCTGTGGACGTTCAGATCTGTCGGCAGATCGTTTGCTTTGAGGATTTTCTTGAAGCGCCATGTGAACGTTGACGGTGTCATCGGGAGCTTCATGCCCTTTCTGCGGAACACATAGTCATCTTTGGTCTGCTCGCGCCGGTCGTATTACATCGATGGTCAGCTCATTTGTGGCAGAATGGTATGGCCGAAGTGCGGAGCGGCATCATGAATGAAGGGTGATGTCGCTCGAAATTATACGCAATGAAATAAGCGCGGTTCAGCAGGAATTGCTATTGAAGTTGGAAATAAAATCAATCGCCATGCTAGAATATGCACCAAAACAAGATTCCGAGGCCTGCTGAAAAGAGGATCATCAGAATTGGCGATGGAGCTGTTTTTCTGATTTTTTTACAAATCAGATGCGTTGCTCCGAGCATGGCAAATACTGCGATAGAGCGCAAATCGGGCGCAAATCCGGCCTGTAAATCTGTGAGGCCAAACAGCGTAGACAGCGCCATGCTGAGCGCGGTCGCAAGGATCATCGCTACAACGCACGGACGAACTCCCGATAAAAAGGCGTTGACGGGTGCATATTTCATCAGATTCTTTAGTGCGGATGCAATTAAGAGAATAATCAAAAATGACGGCAACACCACGCCCAGCGTTGCAACAAATGAACCGAGGATTCCGCCCTGTGTTGAGCCGATAAAGGTTGCCATATTCACGGCAAGGGGTCCCGGTGTGGATTCAGATACGGCAATAAAATTCAGAAACTCGTTCTCTGTCAGCCAGCCGTTGGAAAGCACCGTTTCGCGTACCAGCGAAACCATTCCATAGCCGCCGCCGAAAGACAAGGCACCGATCATCAAAAAGTTCAGAAAGAGACGCAGGTATATCATGACGTTTTCCCATGTCCTTTCCGGATTTTTCGCAGAAAGAAAACAACAAGCCCGACCGCGCCACAGATCAGGATGTAAAACACAGAGGAAAATGAAACTGCTGTGATCGAGCAGCAGAGCATGGAAGCCATGACCAACGTGAGAAGCGTCAAGTTTAGTGCGTTTTTGTCAATACTTTTAAGCATTTTCAGCCCTGCGGTAAGGATCAGATAGATCACACATACCTGAATCCCGCGGAATGCGCAGGAAACCCAGCGCAAACTGAGAAACTGATCAAAGAACAGCGAGATACCATAAATTATAAAGAAAGATGGAATGCAGACAGCAAGTGTGGACATGGCTGCACCCGCAAATCCTGCAATTTTGTAACCAATGTAAGTCGCACTGTTGATGGCGACTGGTCCTGGCGTGGATTCGGCTACCGCAACCATGTCCAGAAACTCGCTTTTTTCAAGCCATTTTTTCTTTTCAACGAACTCATTTTCAAGCAGCGCAATCATAGCGTATCCGCCGCCAAAGGTGAACGCACCGATTTTTAAGAATGTGATAAATAAAGAGCAAATTAGTTTCATGCCTGTATACCGTGCCATGCGATGTTCAGCCCTTCTATGCCAAACAGGTTTTCAACAGCATCATGATTCATAGATTTTTTGAAAGCCTCCCTGCTATTCGACGCGGAGCATCCGATAGCCGATTCCGATGTGCGTTTGTATGTATTGCTGCCCGTCTTTTCCGCGTTCCAGCTTTTTGCGCAGGGTCGCCATGAACACCCGCAGAGAAGCAATATCGTTTTCCCAACTGCTGCCCCAAATCTGCTGTGTGATGTAGGTGTGGGTCAGAACCTTGCCCACATTTTTTGAGAGCA
>ERZ857882.682-NODE-682-length-42549-cov-3.759519_pt1 | contig 42549 bp, 36 predicted proteins | sample MGYA00519697_ERZ857882 | MGnify/ENA primary metagenome ERZ857882 (study PRJEB31778, sample SAMEA3449373) | human gut metagenome | biome: human gut; feature: human-associated habitat; material: faeces | place: United Kingdom | collected 2010/2012 ...
TGTCGATCCATAAGCTGCCGCAGCGCGCGTGGATGGATGCGATTGAGCGTGCGGACGACGAGGTGCTGATCGGTGCGCCGAACAGCACGCAGGAGGAGCAGGAACGCGCTTTTCTGGTGGGGCTGGACAGCGACGAATCGCTGCTGGAGCTTGCGCGGCTGGCCGAAACCGCCGGCGCTCAGGTTGTCGGAACCATGCTCCAGCGCAAAACGCGCCCGGACACGGCCACCTATATCGGAAGCGGCAAGGCGGACGAACTCTCTCTGGCGTGTCAGGCCAGAGACGCGGACGTTGTGATCTTTGACGACGAGCTATCCGGCGTGCAGACGCGAAATCTCGAAGATATTTTGCGCGGCGCAAAGGTCATCGACCGAACGACGCTGATTCTGGATATTTTTGCGCAGCGGGCGCAGTCCCGCGAGGGGCGCTTGCAGGTTGAACTGGCGCAGATGGCGTATCAGCTTCCGCGCCTGCTCGGTCACGGCGTGGCCATGTCCCGCTTGGGCGGCGGTATCGGCACGCGCGGCCCGGGCGAAACGCGGCTGGAAATGGACAGGCGGCGCATCCGCAGACGGATGAGCGACCTGCGCCGGGAAATTGATGAACTGAGCGGCCAGCGCAGTCTCCGGCGCGCCCGAAGAGAGAAAAACAAGGTGCCGGTTGTGGCGCTGGTCGGTTACACCAACGCCGGAAAATCGACCCTGCTCAATACATTGGGTTGTCTCGACACTCCGAGTAGCGGTGAATACCTGCTCGATGGCATTTCCGTACGCACGATGAGCAAACCTCAACGTGCCATCTTGAGAAACCGTAAAATCGGATTTGTCTTTCAAAGCTATAATCTGCTGCCGAAAACGACTGCCGTAGAAAATGTAGAACTTCCTTTTTCTAATAGAGATGTATTTGAATATAATAAATATATGTATGATGAGTTGTACGATAATGATATAAATCCTGTTATTCCTTCTTTTTTATGGGCGATAACAGGACCTTTTTCAGGAATAGAAAAAAGAGGGAAATGATAATTCTTATGCATAATAGGTGATAATTTTTGATTTTTATTAATGGTATAAAAATCAATTAATCCTTTATAAGCAGCTACAAATTTGTTTTTATCCGGATGTACTCCTATTAATGTACCTGCAAATAGTGCAGCCTTTTGATATGGGAGGAGGGAGTGAGTATCTCTATTGTTAGGATATTTTTCTTCATATTTGTATGTGTCATTTGTTATGTTATAAATTAAAAAACGTCCTTTGTCGAACATTCCAGTTCCAATAATAGATGTGGAGTCAAGCATGGCTAGAGAGTAAAAACGATTTATTGAGTCGTTGATTTGTATGATTTGTTTGTATGTGTAATCGTTTTTTAGCTCTAGTTCAAAGATTTTACCTCTCACTCTGTCAGCGAACAGAAATTTGTTATCATTATTACTAACAGGTAAATATTGTATAATCTCATTAGGTCCATCTCCTATATAAGCAGTATTAATTAATTTGTTATTTTGTTTGTCTATTATTGAAAGACGATTTTCGACTCTAATGTTCGAAAAAATGAAACAAGAATCAAAACTTGTAACAGAAAAAGGTAATAATAATCCTTTTTCCTCCAAATTGATAGAATCTTTGGGAGTCAAATTTGAACTTATAGGAAAATCAGAGTCAATATTTGATTGATTGCTATTTGTACAATTTGTACAACAATAGCAGAATAATAAACAAAAAAAGTAATGGTGTATTTTCATTTGTTGTTTAATTATATACATTGTAGGATAGAATGTTTGTATATTTCTTTTTAGGAGAGCAGTCGGGGAAGTTTGCCGTAACGGTTGTCAGGCTATTAGGTAGACTTCCTTTTTGTTCCTTGACAGAACTTGCTCTCAGGTTACATGAAAATAAACTATCTTGTTTCCGTTATCTAAATACTCCTGTTTATGCTCCCTAAACACGGTTGTTTGTGATGTCCAAACAGGAGTGTTTAGGGAATGCAAACAAAAGCAGTTGTTCTGTATTATTCAATTTCAGGTCTGTCACCACCCTCTTCTCCTTTGGCGGCACCCACATATACGATGCGGTTAATACTGCGCGGTGTTTTTAGAAAACGTTGCGTATTCCCTGAATATTGCGTTGTCAACGTCATTTCATATTCTCCGTCAGTCAACCCTGTGGGAGCGATGAATATCAGTTCCGAAGGATTGTTTGTACCGAACATGTCGGAAGTAACTTTTGTCACCGTGTCGTCTGCCAGGTTGCGGAAGGTGATACCGACCTTTTCGTCTGTTCCCTCGATGCGGATACGCGAACCGGTGATGCGGAAGTTACGTCCCGGCGTGATATGTCCGTCTTTTATGTTGTTGCTGCAATCCTGAACGCCGGTGATATAAATAGTGTCAGCTTTTTCACCCAGGATTTCAACTTTGGTGTTTCGTATTTCTTCGCGCAGGACGCGGTTTTGAGTGAATGCGACGTAGATGTCGTTTTTTGCCGGATTCCATTGTCCATCTTCGACCGGCCCGATGAAGCGGGGAACGGCGTAGAACAATCCGGTGTTAACATTGTGGCCGTTCATCAAAGCCCGTGCCACGATTCGTTCGTAGAGGGTGACTACGTGAACGAGTGTTTCCCGGCGCAGGCCGGTGTCTTCTTCGCGCATGTCTTCGTAGAGTTGTTCGTTGTCAACCGTACCGGCGGAGTTGAGTACTAAGATACGGTCGTTCGGATCTTCTGTCAGTGTGTTGGGGGCTAACCAGCCTTGGAGTTTGTTGCTCATGGTGTTAAATTTTTAGTTGTCAAATAGATTTGTATTAATGATATGAATTGTTTAGTGCCAAAGATCCTCTTCGTAAGGATAGAAAAGATTCTTTTTGAAACAGGATCCAGGCTGTGTTAAACAGTCTATGTCATCACCTTCATTTCTAGCTAAAGCATTTATATTTGCTAATGCTAATTCTGTGAGTTCTTTTTCATTTTTAATTTGGTTGAAATTCCAATAGGTAGTAATAGCTATTGCCATTAAAAGTACCACTCCAAATGTTTTCTTCATTTCTTTAATTTTTTATATGATGTTATTGAGGTCTAAATAACCGAATTGAATATCAGCATCTAATGTCATAATAATTCTGTTATTATCTTTATCATAACAAAATGTGATGATAGGGTATTCTGTTTCTAATGTGGAAATATGATTTCCTTCTAAATCGAAAATAATAAATTTAGTTGGATAATTAACCTTATTGTTATTCTCTATTCTATTCCCACCTAAATAAGATGCAATTATTTTATTATTGCAAAAGGCTATATCTCTAAAATAACGATCTTTATTTGTGTTGTTGTTGTTCCAATTAGCTCCGTATAAACTATATTTTAAGTTACCATCTAAAGAACAGATAGTTATTAGATCATTATACCAATAAGCTTCAGCATAAATTCCATCTTCAAATGATACACTAAAGCTTACTCGTTTCTTTTTAAGATCAGGGTGTCCTGTATAATTCATAAAAATGTATTCTCCTGTTTGCATGTTCCATTTTGAAACAACGGGTTTGTAATCGCCATCCTCTAATCTTTTAATAAATAGAGCAAATGAAAGAGTGTCATTTATATATTCAAAATGACTGGGAAACTCAGAATTACTAATCGCAGTCTTTTCATTTGGAATATAAGAGGTATTTGCTAATATGCTGTCAATGGAATAGTTTATTATTTTTTGTTTCCCATAATCTATGAGAAAGAAAGAATTCTCTTTTTCATTAGGTATAATACTTCCCATATTTGTGATTTCATTTGGTCCCTCTCCTCTGTCTCCAATACTGGTGATGTAATTGAATGTGTTTTTGTTAAATATATGTATGAGTTTATCCGGAGATTTATAATCACTTATAATCAAATACTCATTCAATATATAAGGAGTTCCAAAAATTGATATTTCCTTCTCTTTGATATCTATTTCCTTTATCTCCTTTTTTATATTAGAAAATTTATCTTTTATGTCATATTTCTTATTTGCATCTGAATTATTATTACAGCTACAAAGTATGAAAATGAAAAAGATTAATGAATGTAAATTTGTATGTGTCATGGTATGATATTTATTTTGGAATAATTTGAACTAGAGGAGTTTGTTCTAATTTGTTAGGTTGAACAAACTCCTTTAGGAATTGTTTCATTAACATGAAAGTAGCTCTAGGAAATAGCTATACAAATCTTAATTATTGGATGAATTCTATTTTAAGTATGATAGCATATTTCTTAAATCACCATTTTGCTTCTTCATAAGGAAAGTGAAAGTGGCAAAAACAGTCGCCAGGAGATGTCAAACATCCATTTGGGCAATCAAAAGGATTTTCATTTCTTGCCAATGCTTCCACATTGGCTAACGCTAAGTCTGACAACTCCACTTCGTCCTGACTTTGACTGAAATTCCAGCCGGCTGCAGCCGCTATAGCTGCGATAGCTATGATGCCAAATAACTTTTTCATATTTGTATTTGTTTAATTGTTTATTTAAATCGTTATTTATTCAGGCTATTTTCTATCTTTGCCTACTGTACTTCGGATTTAGATAGTCGAATGACACCTGCATCATTCTGTTTTGTCGGTTATATTACCTTGATACACCTCCTTTTCGGGGTCTCCGGGAGTTTGCTTGTACTATTTTGCTGTTGGTGCAGCAAACTCCCATTCGTTCGATCACCGAACATTCCCCTTAATCTTTACTTTGACAGGTTGATTGTTAATACTATTGTACCTGACCGTCACGACTTCATCGAAGAAACCTGTATCTTTCGGTGTCATCTTGATTCCTACCCGGAGGGATTCTCCGGGTTTTGCAGGCCGTTTGTCATAGGTAGCTGCCGTGCAGCCGCAGGTGGTACTTACGTCCACTATCACGAGGGGACTGTCCCCTGTGTTTTTGACCTCTATGGTTGTTTCTTTTGTTTCTGATTTGTCGAAGGTGTCGAAGTCGATATCTGTTTGACTGGCTTCGGCAGTTGTTTTCGGTATATTTTTATTGGGATTGTCTTTACCTGTAATCTGTTTCAGATATAGGTCTTTCACTGCCGGATTGTATACCGGATTCCCTAGAACTGCGATTTTGTTGTTTTTATCTAGCAAGAATGTTTGAAAAGTCATATCTGCAGGGAAGTTGTTCTGCTTGTTTAGTTGATCGTCCCAATCAATACATACCGGTTTGTTGAAACCTTCACGTTTCAACAGGATTTTAATATCTGTTGTATCTTTTGGGTGGAAAAAGAACAAAAAGGGAACTTCTCCTTGTGTCACCGAATCGGTATATTCGATCAACTCTTTCCACTTATGTAATTGTAGTTTACAACTGGTACATCCGGCAGAATCGACATAAATCAATACTTTATATTCCGATTGTGGTATCTGATAATCCGTAGTATCTGTCAGATAACGGGTAAAGACGGCATTTTCAGGGAACACGATCTGTTTCCCTTGCCATTCGTTTACGAGTTGCAGTATCTGTTTTTCCTTTTCTTTCTGCTTGTTGTCGCAAGAAAAGAAAGCAGCTATTAATAATATGTACAATAAAACTGTTTTCATTTAGTTTCTTACATTTTAAATTTTATAATCGGATCATCGCTTTTCACTTCGGTAGCGACGATTGTATTTGTTTCTTCGTTTACATCAATGCCATATATCGCGTGGTCAAGCGTGTATTTCTGTACCGGATTCCCTTGCAGGTCGAATACATAGATAAATCTTCCTCCGTCTTCCAGACGTTCTCCCCGCTGATAGGCGGCTAATTTGTCTTTGAATTTAATTCCTTGAAATACCGCATAAATGTATTTGTTTGTTACTTTTATATCATTGAAACCCATGATTCCGTTAGGAATGCCTGAACCGTCTTTTCCTGTTTTAAACTCCGGTTCTCCTGCCGGACCGTACAAAACTTTATGAGTATCGTCCTTTAAGTTATAGATTTCGATTGCTTCTCCCAACTGTGTAGCCATTGCTAATATGCCATTGTCGGGATTATAATCTATGAAACTTCGCCATGCTTGCGCTAATGCCGGTCGGACAGTCTTTTCGTTGGCTGTTTCGCTGGGAATTTCGCCACTGCTTTTTATCGGTTTACCGTTGTTGTCGACTTCCCAGATGCGGTGCTCTCCCATATAGTCTGGGATCAAAAAGCCCGATTTCATCGTGCGAAAGTCCAGTGAACGGACCAGTTTCTTGTCTAATTTAATCTCCTCTACCCGTTCCGCGGAACCGGTAGAAGGAGATATTTTCCAACGTGTAATTTGCATCTTGTTGGGATCGAGTGCCCATAAAGAATCTAAGGAGTTGAATTGAAAGTTTGCAACTGATAACATCTCCTCCGGTGCTTCTCCACGTCTGCCGAATGAGACAACGTGTTTCCACCCCGGATAGGTAAAGGCATGTAAATAATGGTCCATATTATGCAGATCCATTACAACGGCAATACTATCTCTGACCGTTACCCGGAATGGGTAACGGAAGAGGATAGTATCCAGGTTAATTACCTGTGCACTGAGCGCCTTGGTTTTGGCAAAGTGCGAGTATCTGGGGAAGTGCGAATCCGGAGAACTCGTGCAGGCGACTAGGCAGCTAATACCTATTAATGTATAAAGGAGATGTTTCATTGTTTATTCAAGGCTTAATCCTTCAATTTTCATTTCGACCCAATATCCGTAACACTCTACAGAGCCATCGCCATAGCAATTGGCTCCATTTCCATGTTCACCGTAGGCCAATGCTTCCACATTCTCTAATAATAGAGACGGTAAATTGTTTTTTGGAGTGGACCCAAAATAACAACCGACGATCAGGCAAGTTACAAATCCTACTAATTTTAGTTTCTTCTTCATATCTGTATTATGTTTGTTAGTGCAAAAATAGAGAGTCTTTTTCGGATGAACTCCTAGAATTCTCTTATAAATTTCTTATAAATCTCCTATATGAGACCTGTATAGGTGTTTTTTTCTTCGTTTTGCCTCTTTTTGAGTGTTTCTTTACTACTTTTGTATTTTAAAATAAGAAGTGGAAATGAAGAATGATTCATCATATGGGTTAATTGGGATTTTAATGGTTTTGCTGATCTTTATAAGTGGAGGATATTGGTATTCTTGTAGTTTGCGGACCCAAGTGACTGAGATTTGGAAGCAAACTTTATGGGAAGATCGTACGAACAGGATGAGAGAAGCCAAAGTAAAGAAGATACATGTATTTACTCCGACAGCTTCCCCCGAAATTAAAATAACAACTGAAGGTCAGACTGTGCATTTAAAAAGGGATAGCATTAAATCTTATACTGCTGATGAAGGAAATTTTCTGGCTGATCAGCAGTATTTGTCACTCAAGAACCCTGTAAAACTGGAAAACTTGGATAGTCTTTTCCGGTTAAAGTTGAAAGAGAATGGATTGGATTATAAAACGGCAGTATCACTTTATAATAATAGTACAGATAAAAAGACATTTTACGGCCAAGAGGATGTGAAAGTCTTACATGATTACTTGAAGTTGACATACAAAGTAGATATTCAGGATATTATTCTTTTGGAAGGATATGTTAAGGGTGGTTGGATAGAAAGCATAGTGTGGGGGACATCTTATTATGTTGTGTTATCCATAGTCCTTATGATTTTGGGAATATTGATAGTAAAAAGAAAACAGAACAATAAGTCTTCAAAATCTCCGGATCAATTTGTTTCTGAAAATGAACAGCCCATGGAAACAGAGCAGGCTTTACCTGATGAACCTGTTGAGCAAAAGGTAGAGCAGCTAACAGAACCTGTAACAGAACCTGAGGTAGAACCTGTGGCAGAATCGTTGGAGTTGCCTTTGCAACCAACTGATAATGTTGTTCGGTATGACGAAAGACTGTGTTCTTTGTTTTACAGCGATCAGACGATACAACTTACTCCTAAGGTATTTGAGTTGTTTTATTTCCTGTCGCAGGGAAAAGACTATTTTCAATCGTATGAATTTCTCTATAAGGCTCTTGGAGATAAAAATGTAGAAGTTGATAAAAAAACTATGGAACAGTTAGTGCTCCGTTTGCGGAAAGATTTGAACCTGACTATACCTGTTTTGAGTATTGAAACTATACGGGCTAAAGGATACCAAATCAAGGGAAAAGACGAGATGGAAATATGCATAGAACGGATAGAGAATAAAGAAGTGTAGTATTTGGCACTTCTTTATATGATATTATTGAGATCTAAATAACCAAATTGAATATCATCATTAAAAGCGAAAATAAGTCGATTGTTGTCGTCGTCATGTTTCAGCAAATACTGGTGTTTGCTCTATCTTATCTTCCAAATCCGTTTCATTGAGATCGTGGTGTGTCAATTGTCAAAAAGGTGTTTATTATGCTGTTTTTGCATTAAAAGGATTTATAATAAGCGGATAAACTTACGGGGGTATTTTTAACAGTGACCGTTTTAGTAAGTTTTCTTACACATTATTTAACATAATGCTTTTCTATACTCGTTTTTCGGTCAAATCGAATTTCGTTTAAACAAAAATTTATCTCGTTTTAAACAAAAATTCATCTCGTTTTAAATGAATATTTTTTCAGTTTAACTGAGATAGGAGTTCGGTTTAACAGAGAAAATGTTAAAAATATTTGAATTTTAAATGGCTTGTGTGTTTTTGGACTCCGAATTGTATGTTTTCTAGCATGTTTTTTCTACAGAAGGCGTCTGATAATGAGATGAAATGATCTTTCATAAATTGCTTATAAATCAGTATTAGGGAATAAAAGGTTATAATAATTCCTATATTTCTTTCGTAATTAATCATTTATTCTCCTTTTATTGGCAATAGGATATAAGAGAACCTTCGGAGATTGGCTTGGAAAGTCCCTTGCACGTCCTCAGGTTCATATATTCAAACTATGAAGTACTTAAAATGTCATTTTGATAAAAAGGAGAACAGGGATAACGAAGCGATTACCTTGAAGCTGTTTGTAATTAATCTGGGTGAATGATATCTACAATTAAATTATCGGAATCGTTTTTATCATGAATGTTGTCAACAAAAAGTATGATGCCGTTATTGATTGTATTCCATCCCGTGTAAGGGTTGAATCTGTTCGAAGCTAATTTACTTTCATATACTTTTTTGAAAGACTTATCAAATAGCATCAGATACAAATCACGTTCATATGCTATTGTGTCTAAATTTTTATGGGTGTCGAAGGTTGTACCGGCAAAATGTAAACGTGCATATATTTGATATTCCGGAATATACATTACATCGAAGAAATGCGGATTTTCAATGCCATGTATCTGCCATTTTGAATAATCTGTCGTTGAAGGACATTTGTTGACTTTGTTGGAGGTGTATTGGCTGCTTGCATCAATAGTTGTTCGTTCTCCTGTAAGTGTATTGAGGGTATAAATATGTGATTCGATCGGATAGTTGTATAAAATTTCTTCTCCGTTAAAATTCACATTCGGTTCATTCATATTGGCATAGCCTTGACTGATATCCGGTTCTACGACTGAAGGGGAGAGATCAAATGTGATAGTCTTGACGGTTTCATTCAAGAAAACTTCTTTCACCTTGAAACTTATTGGGGATGTCGATTTATCCTTAACCGCGAACAGTAGTGATTGGTGTTTCGGGTTATATCCTAAATGGGTGGTAGAGATTGCGTGGTTAGTATGAATGATTATTTCTTCATGGTCCTGGATATAGTCATGACAGTTTATGCGTTTTATAACATTACCTTTTTGAGAAATCAAAGAGATACGTTCGGAGTCATCGAATACCCAGATAGAATCTACGCTATGAGCATATATTCCGGCTAATCGGGAGATCATATTAGGACCATCGTTGTATAACGTTACTTGTGATATTTTCTGCGTTGTTAAATTGATATAATCCAATGCATGTTCTTTATAATTATATCCGACAAGTATTTTTGCCGGATCATTATGTACAGCAGATGACAGATAGTATGATTTTAGTTGTAATATGTCAGAAGAGGGAAAACGAATCTCCTTTTGCTGAATATCAATCAAATTCTTATCAAACTCTGTTGTCTTCTCTTTTTTCCCTGTACAGGATATCAATACAAGGCTGATGAATAAATAGTAAAGCTTAGAAAATTTCATAACTTAGATCTCTTAATTAGCAGGATATGAGACAATATCGAATAAATCTTCACCTTCAGAATTCATATGATTTCGTATAAGATATATCTTGTTTGAATGTTCATCCACATAAAACTGTCCGGATATTTATCATCAAAAGTATAAATAATTTCAGCTGAGTCCAAAGGTGTAGACACTGATAAGTCGATATAGGAAAATTGTTTTTGGGACTGACTACAAGATAGCAATATAAAAATAATGAAGAAGTAGATTCTATTTTTCATGGAGACTGTTTGAATTTGTACAAATATATTGAATTTATTATGTTAGTCGAAGTTATAGGTGCTTTATTTCAAAGGTGATTCATGCTTTTATTGTAAAGAGTGAAGCATTGATTTTATTACCGAAGCCGGTTGCACCCTTCATAATGCGATGTAGAGGATGTCATTCTCATTTTTTGTTATACATTTGTAATGCTTATCACATATGATATTTGGAGATGAATAGTAAAGAATTGCAACTCATAGTGAAATGTGGAGAAACCAGTACGGTCCAGTTCAAGGAACGTTTCTCTAATCAAGATAGTATTGCAGCCGAAATGGTTGCTATGTCGAATGCACGTGGAGGTATGATTCTGTTTGGTATCAGAGATAAGACAGGGGAAATTATCGGATTATCTTATCAGGAGATACAACAAATAAATTCAATGTTAGCTAATATTGCTACAAACTTGTTACGTCCGGTCATTTACATACAAACCGAAACTATCATAATAGAAGATCGTTCAATTCTTGTTGCTCATATTGATGAAGGAGACAATAAACCTTATAAAGATTTAGGTGGGGCTATTTGGATAAAGCAAGGATCAGATAAACGCAAAGTGATGGAAAATAGTGAAATAATTCGCTTATTCCAATGTTCAGGAATGTTGTATGCCGATGAACAACCTATTCCTTTTACTTCAGATAGAGATGTCAACAGTAATGTATTGGATGAATTTGTGCGTAAAGAATATGGGCGTGAGATAGATACATTTGGTATTCCATATACAGAACTGTTACAAAACCTAAATATAGTTAGAGATGGAAAAATGACTTTAGCGGGTCTGTTGTTTTTCGGAAAAAATCCTCAGCAGTACCGCCCTACTTTTGTAATAAAAGCAGTCGCTTTTTGGGGAAATGATATAGCAGGGATTAGCTATAGAGATAGTAAAGATATTTCAGGTACTTTGCCAGAAATATTTGATAAAGGTATGTCTTTTTTAAAAGCTAATCTCCGTAATATACAGGCTGGACAAGGGTTTAATTCTATTGGTAAACTGGAAGTTTCGGAGATAGCTTTGGAAGAGATACTCCAAAATGCACTTGTGCACCGTGATTATACCAAAAATGCTCCGGTGAGATTACTTATTTTTGATAACCGTATAGAGATTATCAGTCCGGGATGTCTTCCGGATGGACTGACAGTTGAAAATATAAAGCTTGGAAATGCCGTTGTTCGTAATCCATTTATTGCTAATTTTTGTGCAAAAACAATGCCTTATCGTGGTTTAGGTTCTGGGATTATACGTGCATTAAAAGAGGAACCAAATTTAAAGCTTATCAATGATTTTGATGGTGTACAATTCATATCTGTTATTGAACGGCCATATAATGAGGGAATAAATGAGGGAATAAATGAGGGAATAAATGAGGGAATAAATGAAATAGAAACTCTTATTCTTACTTTCTTAGAAAAGAATCCTGGAATTAAAGTGAAAGATATATCCAAATATATCAATAAAGGTATTGCAACGACGGAACGTTATATCAAATCTTTGAAAGAAAAGGGATTGGTCGTGTATGTGGGAGCCCGTAAAACAGGGGGGTATTATAAAAAATAAGATGTTTAATATTAATAATAGATTGCATTCCATCTTATGAAAGGAATGAAAAACCGGAAGCAGCGTATCATTCACTGAAAAGTTCTGATAGTTTTGCCAAAAACTGCCTAAACAACCATTCGTTTAATATATATCAAACGAAAGGAACTCAATTGTCAAACGAAAAGAGCATATATGTGTACTATTCGTTCAATATATATCAAACGCAAATTTGAATGGAAACTTTTCTTTAAAAGAATTCTACAATGCAAGGATTGTCATCTATTTGACAAATAATTTCGTTGCCATCTCTATCTGTATATTGTTTTTCACTCTCTAAAAGTTGATCCGGAGTTAAATAGAGGAGTAGGCTATTTTCGCTGTCTCCTACGGTGATTGTGGAAACAAATGTGCCGTAAGAATATTCTGTGGAGGTTGCCTTTCCGTCTTTTTCTATTTTGGTTATATATTTTTTTCCAGCATAATATGTTTGTATCCAGAATGTTTCGTTAAGCGGTATTATGTTGTTAATATAAGAGCCCTTATTTGCTTCTCTGATAAACTCCATTTCGTATGTATTATATAATTCCAGTAATTGTATATCGGAGAGGTAAACTTCGTTATTTGAAAAGAGACCTTTATTAAAGGTTTCTGTTTTGGAGTCGAAAGCAATATAGGTATTTGATATGCCTAATTGAAAAAGATATTCGGAACCGTATTTCACGAATTGTACGGGTCTGAACATTAAATAGGGTATTTCTTTTTCGAGGTATTCGGATAGGATGTTTCCGTTTTTATCTGTCAGTGTCAAAGAATGATCGTTTTGTCCGGTTACCAGTAGGATATGGGAGTTGTCTAAGCGTTTGAATTTATGTATGATGAAAGGATAACTGATTTTGTTCAAAAAAGTGCAATCATTTGCATCATAAATCTTTAGACTCTTATTGTCTGAAATCCAGATTTCAGTTTTTCCGTTTATTTCATACACATCAAAATCTTCAATACGAAGATATTCTTCCGGACCTTGTCCCATTTTACTAAGTGAAGTAACAAATTTACCTTTCTCATTGAAGCACAAAATGGACTTTCCCGCTGAAGAAATATAATAATGGCCGTTGAACTTTTTGATTTTGTTGATTTCACCAACCAAACTTTCCGGGGTTGTTTCCAGTGGTGTAATGGTATATTTATCGGTGAATAGATCTGTCCAATCGGGATGATCCTCTTGGGGAACAGTGAACTTTCCCAGCAGGGCGACTTGATGCTTCTCTTGATTACAGGAGCTTACGGAGAATAAACAGAGTAGGATGTAGAATAATATACTAGTGTTTCTCATATCTATTTTTTTATATCTATGGTTATTAGAATCCAGTTGCTATTATCTGTGGATAGAGACGGTAATATTTTTCGTATGGCCGGATAGTTGCATTTTATATTTTGATAGTGTTCTGCCAGATCTTTTTCCCAAACAAGTAAATAGAGTTTATCTTTATAAGATCCGACGAAGGGATTGATAAACCTTGATTGGAATTGATCGAATAGCCGGTCAAAAGAATATAGTAAATGATCTTTGAGATTGATGAAACAGAAATCTTCCCGTTTACCTTTTAATTTAAAAAATAATTTACCGGATGCCTGGTAAAAACTGTAACGATTATGAATGTATGTACGTTTAGTGATAATTTCATGCATTTCATGATCTTCGAAACCTTTGTCTGATTTCAAGAAATCTCCGTGAAAATCAAGTGAATAGAGTGGATATAATTCTTTTTGTTGAAAGTTATAGGAGTAGATGGTGTCTATGCGGGGTGGAAAAATGAATATATTATTATTGGTATCTGTTGTATGTAAATTATATGGAGTATAAGGCCATTCGTTTTTCCCTTGCATTGGCATAAAAAGTTTATTGATGGATTTGAAATCAGTCAAAGCCATAAAGTGTCCTTCAATGTTACCGCGTTCGTTGCATGTTCCTCCTGAGTAAACTAAAAAATCATGTTTGTCGGTCGGAATAATATTAGCACAGGGGAAAGGCAAGGAGACTCTTTTGATCAATGTTCCATCCAGTTTGAACTTATTGATTATTTTGAAACGGCTAACTACCCATAATTCTTCCAATTCAGGAATAACACACATTGAATTGACCAGAAGTGCATCAGAAAAAGTGAGTTCCTTGATAAATGCGCCTGTGTTTTTGTAGATAGTCACACTTTTTCCTGCGATGGTACTTCCCATAAAGTATAGAAAATCTTTATGTTGTATCATATCTATACACTGTTCAAATAATTTGTTTTCTAATTTGGTGCAAGAAATATTCGTTACCAGACTATCAAAACAGATTGTTTGATAATGTGACATATCAATTCGGGTAACACCATTTTTCCCATTACAAAAGTATGAACAGGCAATGAAAAGAGTTAACAATATATTTGTCTTCATATTCTATTTATATATTACATATTGCAAATATATAAAATATTACGATATATTCGTAATTATATGATTGTTTATTTATTACGATTTTGTCGTTTTTATTGCGTGTGGCTTATATATTCCCGTTTGAAGTTAGTTTTATCCATCATAATGGATACTTTGTGTAAATATGCCCATTTCGTCAATTATAATTGATGGATTTGGAGAGGGCAGGTAACTAGTATAGGGATTTTGATTATTCAATAATCCCATCCAAATCCAGATAACCGAATTGTATCTCATCATCCATGCACAGAATGATCCGGTTATTTTCCCGGTCATAGCAGAAACTGGATATTTTATATTCAGTTTCCAGTGTTTGGATATAGTTGCCGTTGAGGTCGAAGACGAGTAGCTTGGTTGGGTAATAGGCATCCGTACGGTGGTCCCCTCCCGAATAACCTGCGATGATTTTGTTTCCACAGAAGACGGGTTGGCTGTAATGTGCTGTTTGCGTTGTTTCTTTTTCCCATTTAGGACCGTATATATTGTATTTTAAATTTCCGTTCAAGTCACAAATAGTCATTAGGTCGTAACGGGAATAACATTCAACATATAATCCATATTCAGGGGAGACATCTGCTGTGATACGTTTCTTTTTTATATCGGGGTGTTCGTATTTCATTGGCTGGATTTCTCCTGTCTGCATGTTCCATTTGGCAACAAGTGATTTGAAATCATTAGTGCCTATAGGCTCTATGATACGTCCGATACATAATGTGTTGTTTATATATCGGTACGTATCAGGAAATAACCCGATTTTTATATCGGCTTTTATATTCGGGATATAGAATGGATTTGCCAGAACGCTGTCCAGGTTATAACTGAATATCTTTTGTTTGCCATGATCCGAGACATAAAATGTACGCTGGGCTTCGTCGATACCTACATGTCCCGGCATGGTAATTTCACCAGGACCTTGTCCTTTATAAGCTGTGCTGGTGATATAATGGAAGTCATTCTTGTTAAATAGATGAATAAAGTGGTCGTATGAACTGTGATCGACTATAATTAGATATTTGTCAATAAGATAAGGTCGGGTAACCCGTCCAATCAGTACATCTTCGATCATTATCTCTTTTACCTTATCTTTTACGGAGATTACATTATCCCGTCTATTCTGGTATATTTCCGTATCTGTGTTTGAGGTGCAGCTCAAGCATAGTACGATCAATAATAAGAGGGAGACCTTATAGGGAGAATTAAATAAACAAGCGGCTGTGTTCATGACTATTCTATTGGATATTAATTGTTTTGAAACTCTATTAAATCGATTCTTTTAGTTTATAGAGAACTAAAATAGGATTATTGAATTCGTCCATACTTTTGTAATGTCCTATGTTCAATTTGTTTATGTATTCAGGAGAGATTCGGGCGAGTTCGATTTGTAGCCAACTAGCTTCGATAGGCATGATGAGTTGTTCACCCCAGGAGGCATAGGCTCCCCAAAAACGTAATTCATCCGTTTTTAAATGTGGGTTTGCGGCACTTAATAAATAACATTTTTGTGTGCCTTTGTTGAAAAGTGCGCTATATGCTTTATTTTCATGGGCGAAAGAAATATGTAACCATTTTTCTGTTTCCTGAAAGTCTTCGCAACTGATTACGTATTTACTAAAATCTTCATACGTTTCATGTTTGCCTTTATTTCTTCCCACGGGGAGTTTTTGGGTATATGCATTTTTGCCAAAATTGAAAAAGTAGCGGGAGGAAAGCGTCCCTTTGTCATCTATTTGGTAAATATTGTATTCTTTTAAATAGGGGTCAATGATGATGGTGTCTTTATAACTTTTAAATCGAGTATGCGCTGTCCCTGTACCGTGTTCGATAGGGAAATAACCTTTGGTGATATTGATGTTATTATCAACATGATACATCATATATCTTATCTGTTCAGAGTTATAATTTTTTATACCGGATGTTCCTCCCCAGAAATAATACCCTCCTAACGGGGAGTGGCAAAAACCTTCTGCATTACAATAGACTGTGTCATTCAGTAGGTCAAAATTTTTTGTTTCTAAATATTCACCGGTAAGAGAGTAGGTCAATATTTTTTTGAAATCCAGCAGTTCTATGTTATCTTTATTTATTATATAATCGTTTATTTCGAGGTATTCTCCGGGACCTTCTCCCTGATTTCCAATTTGGTATTTGAATTTACCGTTTTTTTCAAAGACTAATAACTGTTTTCTGTTATTGTTGATATAAATGAGCGAGTCTGCTATCTTAATAGTAGAAATATAGGATATCAAACATTCTTCCCTGGTTTCCAGAGGGATAAATGTTATGTCGGAAAAAACAGAATCAAGATGAGAAATATTGCTTAAATCCTCCGGAATGTTAATGATATGCGTTTTATCGGACAGTCCATCTGCCTGCCTAGCATTTTCTCCACAAGATAGGACAGTGCATAGGATTCCTAACAGAAAAATACTTTTGAGATATTGCTTTTTCATATAAGTCCCGATTTAGAATGTTTGATGTCGTAAATATAGAGATAATTACGAATAATTCGTAGCCGTGACCGTGGATTTCTGCTTTTTTAATATAAAGATAGATTAATTGCTGTTAGAAATGAATCTACTATAACTCTGTCAGATATGCAAAATATTTGTAGACCAGGTCATTAATGGTTATTTCATTTTGCTTGAACCGTATCAGATCTAATGAGGTTATTTTTTCTTCCAGATATTTATGTCCTTTATATAAGGTCGTGATATAATCTTCTCCATTATGTTGAACAATTGCCGGATTGATAAAATCGCGTGTCCGAATGTCGGTGGCTATGTAATTTAATGTATATGAGATGTCTCTGACGCGTCCTTGTACCGGAGATATGATACCTTTTGTAACTAGGTCTTTTATATCCCGGCTTGCTGTATCTAATGATATCAGTGCAAGTTTGCTTCAGTTCTTGGCAGTGAGCTTTCCTTCGTATCCATCTAAAAAGATATTGAGAATTGTTTGTTGTCTTTCAGATATAGCTATGCCTGCATGTGTTTTCCAGAATGTTGCTTTGTTCAGAATGTTGCTCAACATTGTATTGGAAGCTATTACTGCTTTATCAAGGCAACGAAGGTACCATTCCAGCCATTCTGTAATATCTCCGCTTCCTCGTTGCGTACGTTCTAATATTTGGTAGTATTCTTTTTTTTCCCGGCTGATTTGCAAGGACATACTGAAAAAACGGAATTTGCTTTGATCGGTTTGCGATAATACCATATCTGAGATTGCTCTTCCTATGCGCCCGTTGCCATCATCGAATGGATGGATGCATACGAACCATAAATGGGCTATTGCTGACTTTATCAATGATGGAGCGCTATTTTGGTCATTAAACCAGGTCAGAAATTTTTCCATTTCCGGAAAGACCCGTTCCGGTTCCGGAGCACGATAATGTATTCTTTCCCGCCCGAATGTCCCGGAGATAACCTCCATGCCTTCTGTTCGGTAATTTCCTACAATAATATCAGAAAAACCGCTTTTACCCATAGGGAAAAGAGCTGCATGCCATCCGAATAACCTGTCATGTGTCAAAGGCTTTTCATAATTCATGACGGCATCAAGCATCATTTCGACAATCCCGTCAATATAGTGTGTAGGCTCTTTTTTTTACAAAAATACAAATAAGCCGCAAATTATACGGCTTATTTTGAAATATTATCCGCATAAACAAATAAGATCGGTTTGCCAGCGAATAATATTAATGGATTTGGGGGGTGAATAGCACTAGTTGGAAAGATTCAAACTCCTGGTCTTCATTCAGTAAATTGTCTTTAGTGATAAATAAACCGTTCTCTATCACTCCCCAACTGTTATAATGGGTGTATATGTTATTTTCCAATTTGGTTTCGGAAGTGATGCGGAAGTTTTTATCGAAGCTGGTTAGATATAATTCCTTGCTGTCACATAAGGTTCTAAAAGGAGTGGTAGAGACGTTCTCTGCTTTGTCGAGATGCAGTCGGTAATAGATGTTTTTATAAGGATCATACTGGATTTCAAAGAAATGAATATTTTCTATGTGATGCTTACTGGCATCTTTCATATCGTAAGGCATGGTTAACTCAGACGCCAGGTTGGGTGTGTATCGGCTCTTTCCTCCAAAAGCTGTTTCTTTGCCGGTCTCGATGTCGATCCGGTATATATTCGAACTGATAGGGAAATTATATAAGATATCCTGATCGGTATAAGTGACATTCGGGAATTGTTTGAATCCGAATCTTTTTCCGGCGAATTTTTCTGTTTCAGATCCTTTTAGTTCAAAGGTTTTGAATGTGCCTGAATTGAGGGAATACTCATAAACGATATAGGTGGCGCTCTCTTCTGTGGGGGTAACGGTCAGGTAGAGAACTGAGTTTCTTTGCGGGGGGTAGAATAATTTGATTATCGCCATAGAGAAATTACTCTCGACCATGATGAATCCCCCTTCCGGAAACGGGAGTTCATATTTCCCTTTCACTTCTCCTTCGTTGTTAACCAGATACAGGAATCCCTGGCTGTAAAGCCATAAGCTGTCTTCTTGATGAACATATAGTCCGGATACATTTTTTAGAATTCCGTTTTCTCCTTCCTTATTCAATGGGAGATGCGATATGCTCTGGTCGTTGAGATTGAAAATATCCAGCGAGTGCATGGGACTGTTGTAAGCATAAACTAAATTGTTTTCATTTTCCTGAAAGCACGAAATGACTTGATATGAAGTCAAGGTCTTATCATCTATCGGTATATTAATCTCTTCTTTTTCAAAAGAAATCGCTTTACCATATTGTGATTCGATTAATCTGTCTTGTGATTTTGCACAAGACAAAAACAGGCATATAAGGAGGAAACTTGTTAGTATTTCTTTCATGTTTGTTTTTGTGGTAAATATAATTCTTTTCTGATTATAAATTCTTGTAAATTATCTATTAGTCAGCCTGATTGTTGTCGGTAAATCGGTTCAGCAGTTGGTGCTTCGCCGGGTCTTTCACCGTTATTGAACGATATTTCCTTCCATGAAAACATTTTCGCAATCCTGTGTCTTTATCAGATTCGATATTTCGGCAGGAGTTGGCGACAGGAACAGGTTGTCCGTGATTTTTAATCCGTCGACTGATTTGGCGAAGATAGCGTTTGTGCCTGTCAATTGGAAACGGTTGTTCGTTATGGCGATGTTGCGGTGAACATAGCCTTCGTTGCGGTCGTTTTCCGGAGAAATGAGGATGACCGGTCCGCCGCATTCCATGAAATTGTTGTTGCGGATGGTTACATCGCGTACCATACCTGATTCGAACCAACTGCGGGCATCGTCGGCTATCAGGATACCACTCATTTGCATACGGAAGAAGGTGTTGTTCTCTATCAATACCTTGCGACGGGTGGAAACAAGGATTCCGCGTGTCGGTATGCGGGCAAAATAGTTATTGCGAATGAGGACTTCCGGTGTATAGGTTACGTTTTCAACGACCAGTTCTTTTTTATCCCGGATCGTTTGAGGGATATTCCTGTCGAGGGTTATGAGTATTTCCCGTTCGTTTTTCATTTCCGCCTTTTTTACCTTTGCCGGTGCAAGGCTCATCAGCGAATGGGCATCGATAAATTCGATCTGGTTGCCGGGAAGGAACGATTGGAAGCCATATGTCTGCGGGTGCATGTATTTTACTGATACCTGGTTGGGGGCCGGGTAGCCGGTGACAGCCAGGTGGGTTCCGTGTATATTGATTGGATCGTCGTGCGCTCCGAGGAAACGGGAGTTTTCGATCGTGATCTTACCTTTGCAGCCTGACATCTGTACGAAATCGGCAAAACCGGCACAGGTACGTCCGCTTCCGGCCTCCGGTTCGAATGTCAGATTCCGGTAAGTGATATTTTCTGTCATTTGCCCGACAATTCCGAAGTTACCCAGGAATGCCAGATGTACTCCTTCCAGTGTGACGTTTTTACTGTATTGGATAAGTCCGCAAGCCTGGTCACGGATACCGTCACGCATCTGGAATACCGTACCTTGTTTGGCCTGTGGCGGGGTGTCATATACGAAACGGAGTAGGTTGGTGTCCAGCTCTATTGCCTTGCGAAGGCCGGAAAGCGGCGACCAGCTACGCCAGGTTATATCTTTTTCTTTGTCATAGCTTTGGGCGATACCTCCGGATAGTTCCCAGTTGTCACCGACAAAAGCAAAATGCCCGTCTTTAACAGTGTAGCGTGATTGCGGGTGGATGCGTACGGTCATAAAGTTTTCGCCTACTTCCGTAACGGTCAGTTCCGGGACGGTGGGGTCGGAAGCTGTAACGGTAAAGTCCCGTAGAGTGATATTTTCGCACTGGTCGATTACGAAGCTGGTCATTTCGCCATGGGTGACGAAGCGGGCTCCCTGACCGTCTATTGTCACGTTTTTCAGGTCTTTCAACCACAAACCGATATGTTTTGTCTGATCGGGGTTTTCTTTTTCGGAGGCTGTATTGGAGATATGGTAAAGGATCTGTGACGAACTTTCGCGATGGAGGTTATAATCTGCATTTTGCAGTTTGATGACAACCGCTTTCCCGTTATAACTCCGGGCCTGTTCGATTGCTGCCTGGATTTTCTTTGTCATATCTCCGTTTTCCGGGGCAATCCGGATTACATGTTGTGCGTTTGCTATGAATCCCGAAAAGAGACATAGTGCAATAAGGATCGTTTTTTTCATGGTGTAATTAAGAATTTAGAATAATAAATTGACGCAAAAGTAAGAAATAATGCGTCAATATTGTCGGATTACTGCTGGTTTTACGAATAGAACATTATTTGAAATAGTATTTTACCAGACAGAGATTATCGTCTTCCTGTAAATTTTTTACTTTACTGAACTCTTCCGGCGGAAGAATATTATGCAATGTCCCGATCTCCTCCGGTGATACGATGCAGATCATATATTCATCGGTGAAAAGACTTGTTTTCTTGACCTTTGCGCCTCCTTCCAGCGTGTCGAATACAAACGATTTCCCATCTTTTTTGCGATAGAAAACATTACACCATTTATCTATATTCCAGGTATTCAGGACTGTGTAATAATAGTCTTTGTTTTGAAACTGTCGGAAGAAAAAGTAGGGAACTTCGTGTGAATCTACCAGTTGAGGAAATACATTGGGATCTTCTTTTATTCTTTCCTTAAAGGGGTCAAGGTTGATATTGCCGGAACCGAAGTCCCATTTATATGCTAATTCTACGGCCTCTTTCGTGAACCGGTATACCTCATTGGAATATTGAGTGGAAAAGTAATTTTCATTGTTATATTTGTAAAAAACATCGATGCACATGTTGGTCATAAAATTGTCATCTGTCGTTTTCCAGAAACCGCCGGCTATTTCCTCTGTGTTTGTATCATAGAATGTGATTAAGTTTTCTGTCGGATCGCCCGCTGTTGTCAGAGTCCAGTAAGCAATCAGCCCTTTGTCGATTTCTATCATATCCGTTTGCCCTCCGCCTCCTGGCAGCAGGTGCCTTTTTATGAATTGCCCGTCTGTTGTATAAGTGTGTATGGCTCCCATCGGACTTAACATATGAATAAGGTTCTCTTCCGGATTGACAATGACTTCATAGATCATATTATATTCACCCGGACCGTTACCGGTCTTATCTATTTTAGATAGAAATTTGCCTTGTTTATCAAAACAGAAAAGTATGCCCATCTCCCTGTCATCATCGAGAATATAATATTTGTTATCAGCTTCGATAACTCGTCCGATCGTTTTGAGCAGGCATTGTTCGTTTGTTTCCAAAGGGATCACTTCTATCTTTTTGAACAGGGTGGAGGCTACCAGGTCTTTGGGAGAGAGTTCTACCTGCAAAATTTTCTGTTCCGTTTTGCTGTTTTGTTTGTTACAAGAGAGTAGTAACATACAGAGAAGTGATATGAAAAAGTATTTATTCATGGCAGTACTTGATTTTATTCATTGGGCTAATGTAAGTAATATTTTTTATTTTTGTATTCAAACACGGGGTTATTATGGAAGAGAAGAAAACAGGTCTTTGGAAGGCTCTTACAAATAAGATAAATACCTTTCTTCACAATAAAGAGTTGAAGGAGAAATTGTATGTGATCATTTTTGAATCGGATACGCCGAAAGGGAAGTTATTCGATGTCTTTCTGATCGGTTTTATCATTATGAGTGTTCTGGTGGTCATCCTGGAGAGTGTGGTCACTTTTTCCGACCATTTCAGGCTGGCGCTTCAGATACTGGAGTATGTGTTTACTGCTTTTTTTACTTTCGAGTATCTGGTGCGTATTTATTGTTCGCCGAAGCCGAAGAAATATATTTTCAGCTTTTTCGGTATTGTCGATTTGCTGGCAACCTTGCCGTTGTATCTGGGATTCCTTTTCACCGGTGCACGTTATTTACTTATTATCCGGACATTCCGCCTGATCCGTGTCTTTCGTGTGTTCAAGCTGTTTAACTTTCTGGAGGAGGGGAATTTACTGTTGGTATCCCTGCGGTTGAGTAGCCGGAAGATTTTTGTTTTCTTCTTTTTTGTACTGATCCTGGTGACTTCGATCGGTACGATCATGTTTATGGTGGAAGGTACGCAACCCGATACTCAATTCAATAATATTCCCAACTGTATTTACTGGGCGATTGTAACCATGACGATCGTGGGGTATGGAGATATAACCCCTGTGACTCCTGTCGGCCGTTTTATCTCGGCTTGTGTGATGCTGATCGGTTATACGATCATTGCTGTGCCTACGGGTATCGTTTCTGCCACGATGATCAAGGAACACCGGCGGCGGAGCGAATTGAGATGCCCCCATTGTTTCCGCACGGGACACGAGGAAGAAGCTAAATACTGTAAATACTGTGGTGGAAAGTTAGATGAGTTTTCATGATTTTTTCTATATTTGCGCTCTAAGAAGGGGGAAGGAATATGAAAAAAGTATCTATGAAAACACTACTGGCTACTATTGTGGCCGCATTATTTATTACACTGTTTTTTGTTGGCGGAGTGTATTGCTTATATACTCAGGTGGCAGATCCGGCTTTGTTTATCGTCGCTTTAGGGAGTGCCTGGGCGGTTTCGTTATGGTTGTTATTGTCTACTGTTTTCAGTAAAAGACGGAAAGGGTCTGTTTCTTTTCATTTTCATGACAGGAGTCTGTTAGTCTTTTGAGCTGTTGTTAATATCTTTCCAGGTATCTTTTACAACATACCATATTACACATACGATCATAACCAGCATGATCGCACTGCCGCCTACACTGATGACTGTTTTTATGTATTGATCCATTTTTTCCGGTGTTAGATTTATAAATGTTGTTATTTGATTGGCTAAAGATAGGAATAAGAATATCAATAATTTGAGTTTTGTCGAAAGAATGATGCTGTGTCCGGTAAATTTACGTTTTATATTGTAAGATATTATCTGTTCTTAAATAATATCTATATTTGCGATATGATGGAGGTCGATCGGGAATCTGAATATCTGGAAAAATTGGGGCAGGGGGATCATAAGTCCTTCGATGCCCTGTTTATGTTGTACCATCCGCGGGTAAAGAACTTTCTCAAAGGTTTCATTAAGGATGAGGAAGAGGCGTGCGATATGGCTCAGGATATTTTCTTCAAGGTCTGGACAAACCGGGAAAGCATTTCTAAGGTCAGTTCCCTGAAAGCTTATTTGTTTCGTATGGCTCGTAATATGGTCTACGATTATTATGAACACAGTCTTGTAAAAGAGTCTTACGAACAGAAACTACAATCTTCATCCTCTGCTTATACCGACCTGATAGAAGAGGACATCTATGCAAAAGAGTTATCGATACTGATCGATATTGCTATCGAACAAATGCCGGAGCAACGCCGGCGTATTTTTAAGATGAGCCGGAAAGAAGGGTTATCGAATGAAGAAATTTCACAGAAGTTGCAAATTAATAAACGGACTGTTGAGAACCATGTAAGTCAGGCGTTGGCGGACCTTCGTGAAGTCGTGCGCGGAGCTTTTTTATTACTTTTTTGAAAAAAATCTCTTTTGGACTGTGTGTGCCTGCTCCTTGTCCCGTCTTCAATATAAACAGGGGATAAAATGGCGAATAAAACGATACATACATTAATCACTAAATTCTTCGGAAATGATCTTCCGGATGCAATCCAGATGTCTTTCCGGAAGTGGTTTGTCGGCGGAACCCATCAGCAGGAAAAGGAAGAGGCAATGCGGGAACTTTGGGAACAGGTTCCGGCAGAAGCAGACGGTCGGACTGTACAGGAACTGGACAGGTTACGTTATCGTATGGAAGCAGTTGGCCGTCCGGTAGTTAAGCGATCTATATATCAGCAGGTTCTCCGGATTGCCGCCATATTGCTGTTACCTCTGATCGGTGCCGCCAGTGCCTGGTTTGTGATGCAGGGCGAGCCGAAGGTTATAGAGCCGGAATGGACGGAATGTTTTGTGCCGAACGGCGAGAGAAAGCAAATTACTTTATCGGACGGTTCTGTGGTATGGCTGAATTCAGGATCGCTATTGGTATATGCCGCAAAGTTTGAAGGTAACAAACGAGCTATTTACCTGAATGGGGAAGCGAGCTTCAATGTGGCTAAAGATCCGGAAAAACCTTTCATTGTTAAGACAAGCCATATGGATGTGGAGGCGCTGGGGACGGTATTTAATGTAGAGGCTTATTCGGATTCGGAATTGACCGTTGCGACGTTGGAGGAAGGGAAGGTCCGGGTAAGTACCGACCTCACAGCAGATAAGCCGATCATTCTCCACCCGGATGAGCAGGTCGTATATAACAGTTTATTGCGGACCGTTTCCAAAGAGGTTGTCGATGCCGGCAAAATCATGCAGTGGAAACACGGATACCTCACCTTTCAGGGGGCTTCGTTCGATTATATCGTGAAGACGATAGAAAGGCGTTTCGATGTGACGATTAACTATGAGACTGGCAAGTTTGCAGGACGTAGTTTCACAATGAAATTCCGGCCGGATGAAGGCTTGAACCAGGTACTGGATATTCTGAAAGAAATGGTGAACGGATTAAATTACAGGATTAAAGATAATGTGATATACATAAACTAAAAAAACGGAGGATACATTATGAAAAAAAGAACCCGGGAAGACGACGCCAATCAGAACTCCCCGGATTTGAAATCGTGGTGAACACCAATTAATAAATCGCCTGAAACAGGTGGTAAATAATATAGTATTCAACTTTAAAATCTAATTTTACAAAGGTATGGAAATAAACCTGAAAACACAATGGAATAAACTGAATAGTTTGTTCCGGGTAGCAATAATACTTTTTCTTTTCCTTTTTTCGCAATTTACGGTTATATGGTCTCAGACCATAACGTTTTCCGAAAATAGTCTGACAATCAAAAAAGCGTTTGCCGAGATCGAGAAACAGACAGACATGTCGGTTGACTATGATGAATCGGTTTTGAATATTCATAAGAAGATAGAGCTTGGAACAGGTAATAAAAATCTGGATGAAACATTAAATCAGATTTTACAGGGAACAAATTGCTCTTATGTAATTAAAAATAATCATATTGTTATTTCTGCCGAGAATAAAAAGCAGGAAAAGGAGAATCTGGTGGTAACCGGGACAATCACAGATGAACATGGCGAACCGATTATCGGTGCGAATGTGATGGAAAGAGGAACAACAAATGGTTGTATCTCCGACATCGACGGCAATTATTCATTAAGCGTAAAAGGAAATTCGGTCCTTTTATTTTCCTATATCGGATATATATCCAAAGAAATAGCCGTGAATAACCAGAAGATGATAAATGTGAGATTGATGGAAGACACACAAAAACTGGAGGAAGTGGTTGTCGTAGGTTATGGTGTTCAGAAAAAGGTAAATCTTACCGGTGCTGTTTCTGTAGTGAAAGGGGAAGAGATGACTAAACGTCCTGTTACCAATGCAACTTCCATGTTACAGGGGCAAGTTCCGGGTTTGCGTGTCGTAAACGGTTCCGGACAGTCGGGTAATAATAAAGTGAGTTTACGAGTTCGCGGACAAGGCACGTATTCCGATGCCGGCTCCGATCCGCTGGTGCTGATCAACGGTGTTCCGGGAGATCTGTGAAATCTCGATCCGAATGCGATTGAAAGTATATCGGTATTGAAAGATGCCGCTTCTGCTGCTGTATATGGTGCGCGCGCGGCTAATGGTGTAGTATTGGTGACAACGAAAACGGGTATAAATAAAAAGACATCGATCAGTTATTCCGGAAACTTTGCTATTTATTCTCCGACACGTATGCTGAATGTCGTTACCAATTCCGTGGATTATATGAATTTGTGGAATGAGGCTAAAGCGAATTCCGGTATTTCTTCGGGTTTGTATCCCCAGGACATTATTGACCAGTATAAAAATGCTAAACCGGGTGATCCGGAATATCCTAATTATGATTGGTTGGGCGAACATATCCACAGTACGTTCTCACATAATCACAATGTAGCTGTTTCCGGCGGATCGGATAAGATGTCATACAATGTCTCTATGTATTATGCCGATGAAAACGGAACAATGGACGGACACGGATATAAGAAGTATAATTTTACGGCAGATCTGCAAAGCCAGATAACCAAATGGATGAAATTCGGTTCGTATGTGGGGTTTATGAGAGGGGACAGAAAACGTCCTTATGAGGGAGGCACAGACGGCAGCTTTACTTCTATTTTTGCACAGGCACCCACCTATGCACCTCAACGTTCCGACGGTTCATGGGTGTACAAGGCTTATCCGTGGGAAAGTAATAACAAGAATGTGATTGCTTTGGTCGGTAATGATGCATTACGTAAAAATACGAGTTATGATGTGAATGCACAGGCCTGGTTGACAATAGATATTGTTAAAGGGTTGTCCTGGCATACAAAGGGAGCGGTTCGCATGATCGCAGAAAGAGAGAAAGAATGGCGTCCGTTGGTAAAACTTTATAATTATCACTCCGGTGAATATATGAATGAACTGGATGTGGGTGCAAAAGGCCTGAATTCGAATGATTATCATACATTCTATACTTATCTGTATTCTTATCTGAAGTATGATGTGTCAACAAAAGACCAGAATCATAATTTCGGTCTGCAATTGGGTTATTCTCAGGAAACAAATGATTATGATTGGCTGAAGGGGTATAGAAAAGATTTTCCGTTCCCGTTGACGGAGATTGATGCCGGTTCGAAAGAATTACAGGAGGCAGAAGGAAATCTTGAGCAATGGTCGTTAATGGGTATTTTCGGACGTTTCAATTATAACTATAAGGAACGTTATTTGTTTGAGGCCAACTTCCGTTATGATGGTTCTTCCCGCATTAATCCTGACGACAGATGGGGTATATTCCCTTCTTTCTCTGCCGGTTGGAGAATGACAGAAGAACAGTTTATGCAGAATTTGCATTGGTCATGGTTGAATAGTATGAAGATTAGGGCTTCCTGGGGACAGTTAGGTAATCAGAATATTGGTATATACCCTTATCAGGCAGTCATGGAAAATGAGGGAAATTATACATTTGATAATTCTTCTTTGTCGACCGGTTATGCACAAACCAAGTATGCAAACCGGAATATAACATGGGAGACTACTACCGTTACTGATATAGGTTTGGAGGCAACAGTATTCAATGGTCTTAATGTTACGCTTGACTGGTATAAAAAGAAAACAAAAAACATTCTCCGGGATGCCCAGGTTACAGGGGCTTTAGGATTGGATGCACCTGTTATAAATAACGGTGAGATGGAGAATAAAGGCTTTGAAATTAATGCGCAATATGTAAATAATATTAAAGGCGGTCTTTTCAAGGGATTAAATTATAATGTAGGTTTCTATTTTGACCGTAACAGGAACAAGGTGACAAAGTTTGGTGCTGATGAAATATCCGGACATTATTTGCGTCAGGAAGGTTTGCCTTACAATTCTTATTATATGCTGGATTGTATCGGTATTTTTAGGGATGAGGATGATGTGAAAAATTCACCCAAACAGTTTAATGATAATACATTGCCGGGCGACCTGAAATATCGTGATGCCAATAATGACGGTGTGATAGATAATGATGACCGTGTAGTGATTGACGGACGATTCCCTAAATTTGAGTATGCATTTAATTTGTCTGCCAGTTGGAAGGGATTTGACGTTTCTCTTCTGCTGCAAGGTGTTGAAGGAAAGAAACATTATGTTACGGATTGGGGATTACAGCCATTCCGTCAGGGTAGTGCTCCGACAATTGATTATGTAAAATATCGCTGGACAGAGGATAATCCGGATAACGCAAAGTATCCGAGAATGTATTTTGATGATTTCGGCGGTAGCAAGAATACAAGAAAGAATTCTTACTTTTTGAAAGATGCTTCTTATTTGCGTCTCAAGAATCTGACAATAGGCTATACTATTCCTGTAGAGTTGACAAGGAAAATGTTGGTTGAAAGGATACGTATATTCTTCTCCGGTGATAATCTGGCGACAATTACCAATTATCCGGAATTGGATCCGGAAAGAGAAGAAGACGGTCGTTTTGTCGCTTATCCGCAAAATAAGATTTGTTCATTTGGTATTAACGTCCAATTTTAATTCGATATGGTTATGAAGAAAGCTAAATATTATTTGCTGCTGGCATTGGTTGTTATCATGAGCGGATGTGATGATTTTCTGGAAAAGAATCCGCCGTCCAAACCTTCGGAGAATACATTCTGGAAACAAAAAAGCGATTTGGATATGGCTCTGACCGCCTGTTACGGGACAATGACGAAATTTAGCCATGGTTATTTTTCATTCGGTACTCCTCAATGGGATAGTTTTGTTGATAATTGTCATAGTGTGGGAGAAGGAATCACTTTTGATGTATTCCAAGGGAATATAGACCCGTCAACTGTAGGTATAATTCAAGATGTATATAAAGGTTCATATGTCGGGATTACCCGTATGAATTTATTTCTTTATCAATTGGACCGGTACGAAAATACCGACTTATCGGAAACAGAGAGAGATTTTTATAAAGGACAGGTACTTTTCCTCAGAGCATTTTATTATTCATTCTTGTATAGATGTTATGGAGATGTTCCTTTGATCCTTGAACCCCTCGATCTTGAAACACAATATCAGCCGAAAGTTGAAGCTACAAAAATCTTAGAACAGATCTATTCGGATCTGGATGATGCCATTGGACTGTTGCCGGACAATACCTATTGGGAATTACCCGGAAGAGTGACAAAAGGTGCGGCTCTTGCTTTAAAGGTCAGAATTATGTTATATGACGCATATAATGACAACGGAAAAGCTGATATTGAAAAAATGGGGAATATACTGACTGTAGCTGAGCAAATAAAAGGCTATTCGTTAAGTAATGATTTTGAAAGTATTTTTCAGGGTGCAGGGCAGGAAACGAATACGGAGATCATTTTCTCGACGAAATATCTGGCTCCCAATAATTGGCATACGAGTGATCTGTGGTTTGGCGCATGGTTACGTTGTGCCCCTTTGACGAACCTGGTGAGTGAATTTGAGTTTAAGGACGGTACGCCTTTTTCTAAAGAAAGTGCTTTGTATAATCCGGAAAACCCGATCGAAAACCGAGATCCCCGTTTGGATATGTCTACTTTTTATCAGCAATTGGTTATGGGAGATGTCGAACAGCCTGTTACGGGCGTTTTGCCGACCGGTTACGGACTGAAGAAATTTGTAACCCGCGACAAGACGCAGTATCCGATCGGGTATAATACGCGTAGTGATCAGGACTGGGTACATTTCAGATATGCCGAAATATTGCTGGCTATAGCGGAAGCAGAGAATGAAGTGAATGGCCCGACTCAGAAAGCATATGATGCGATTAACAGTATCCGTGCCCGTAAAGGTGTTGATATGCCGCCGTTACCGACAGGTTTGAATCAGACACAGATGCGCGAAAAGATACGTCATGAAAGGCGGATAGAATTAGCATTCGAAGGGCATCGCTATTTTGATCTGAAACGATGGCGTATTATTGGAGAAATTATGAATAACTTTGACGAGCCGACATTGCCATTGTATAAATCTGTATTTGAAGATCGTTTTTATTTGTGGCCGATACCGCAAAGTGAGATTGACAAGAACAATGGCGTTTTGGTTCAGAACCCGAATTACAAATAAAACAGAGATATGAATAAGTTAATCAAAAATCGCGGGCTGCTTCTTTCTTTAGGCAGCCTGGCAGTCTTTAGCAGTTGTGCCCAACAACAGCCACAGGAAGCAAAGAAGCCGAATATCGTGTTCATCTTTGCGGATGATATGGGATATGGAGATGTTTCTGCATTGAATGAAAACTCCAAGATAAAAACGACTAATATCGACCGGATTGCTAATGAAGGAGTTGTTTTTACAGATGCACATTCCAGTTCGTCTGTCAGCACACCTTCGCGTTACGGCGTGTTGACCGGACGGTATAACTGGCGTTCCGATCTCAAATCCGGTGTATTGATGGGATACAATAAGGCTTTGATCGCTCCGGACCGCCGAACGATCGCTTCTGTGCTGAGGGATCAGGGGTATCAGACGGCATGTATCGGTAAATGGCACCTCGGATGGGATTGGAATAATATAGAAGCAGGGCCGGATAGTGTGGATTTTAGCAAACCTATCTCCAACGGGCCTACGACAAGAGGTTTCGATTATTTCTATGGGATCATTGCTTCCCTGGATATGGCTCCTTATGTTTATGTGGAAAATGATATGCCGACTGCTTTGCCTGACCGGGTGACTGTGAATGACGGTATGAAGTATTGGCGTAAGGGACCGACGGCTTCCGATTTTGATCATGAACAGACGTTACCCAATTTTATCAACAGGGCGGTGGATTATATCCATGATAAATCAAAGGAAGACAAGCCTTTCTATCTGTATCTCCCGTTACCGGCCCCTCATACTCCGATCTTGCCGATCAAGGAGTACCAGGGTAAATCCGGCCTGAATCCTTACGGCGATTTTGTGCTGATGGTGGATGATATGGTTGGCAAGGTAATGAAAGCATTGAAGGATGCCGGTGTTGATGATAATACAATATTGGTATTCAGTACCGACAATGGTTGCAGTCCGCAGGCCAAGTTTGATGAACTACAGGAAAAGGGGCATTATCCGAGTTATATTTATCGCGGGCATAAAGCCGACTTGTTTGACGGCGGTCACCGTATCCCTTGTGTTGTAAGATGGCCGGCACAGGTTAAACCTCATACGGTAAGCCAGACGGTCTGTCTGACTGATTTCTTTGCAACGTTTGCCGCTGTTGCCGATTATCAGTTGAAAGATTCTGAAGGTGAGGACAGCTACAATATCCTGCCTTTGTTGTTGAATGAGAAAGAAAGTAATGTTATCCGTGAGGCTACGGTTCATCATTCGATCAATGGTGATTTCACGATCCGTAAGGGAGAATGGAAACTCTTGTTGTCTCCCGGCTCCGGCGGTTGGAGTTTTCCGAGACCGGGTACGGATGATGATGTAATTAAAACATTGCCGTTGGTTCAGTTGTATAATATGAAGGATGATCCGGCAGAAACAAAAAATGTATATGCAGAACATCCTGAGATTGTGAAAGAGTTGAAGGAGCTGATGATAAAATACGTCAGGGAAGGCCGTAGTACTCCGGGAGTCCCCCAGAAAAATGATGGTCCCGAAGTCTGGAAGCAACTAAGCTGGATAGAAGAATAAATATTTTGAATCGTTGGATAATCCCGGAAAACAGTTACTTTTGTTTTCCGGGATTTTATTTATCTGAGAGAGAGATGTTAACAGAAAAGAGGAATATACCGTATGATTTTGAAGAAATATATGTATCATATTTCTCCAGAATGAAATGTTTTGCTCAGGAATATGTCCTGTCTGAAGAAGATGCGGAAAACATAGTACAGGATGTTTTTACAGAACTTTGGGAGAAAAAGGAGCTTCTTACCTATAACATAAATTTAGTTGCTTTCCTTTTTACATCGATAAAAAACAGGTGCATCGACCATTTACGCCATGATATCGTTGTAAGAGAGGCTGTAAGCCAAATGCAAGAAGAGTATCAGATTACTTTAAAAGTAAAACTGGCGTCATTGGAATTATTTGACCAATCACTTTTGTCGGAACAGGATATTGAAAAGATAATATCGGAAGTGATAAATTCTTTACCGGAAAAATGCCGAGAGATTTTTATTAAAAGTAAAATAGAAGGGAAGAAACAGAAAGATATTGCCGTAGAAATGAATATATCTCTTAAAACTGTTGAAAACCAAATGAATATTGCTTATAAGAAACTAAAGTCTGAACTGAAAGACTACTTGCCTCTTCTTTTATTTTTTCTGAATAACTAAAAAATTGGATATCTCCTTTGGGGGTTTTCATCCCTTCATCCGTTTATTAATTATTAAACGGAAAATATGGACAAACGAATAGAAAAATACTTTTATGAGGAGCTTTCCCCGGAGGAACGTTTATCCCTGCTGCATGATGTTGAAGCAAATGAGGAACTGAAGAGGCAATTTGCGGAATATCAGAATATGTACGCTTTACTGAATCTGGGGCATCAGATGGAAAACAGGGAGGTCGGCAAAGATAAATTTGATCAGTTTATTTCCGCGAAACAACGTGGAGTTAGCTTAAAACTGTGGGTACGGCGATTAAGTTATGCGGCAGTTGTTGCAGTATTAGTCGTATCATCAAGTATATTGACATATTTATATATGCAGAATAGTTTGCAACAGAATTTATTATCCAATACAATGAATACTTTATATACTCCAGCCGGGCAACGTGCACAACTTGTTTTACAGGATGGAACGGAGGTTTGGTTGAATGCAAAGTCGAGGTTGGTTTATCCGGCCCAGTTTGTTGGGAAAGAAAGACGAGTGACTGTTGAAGGAGAGGCTTTCTTTAATGTGGCGAAAAATCCTTCAAAACCGTTTATTGTCTCAACACAGGATATCGATATGAAAGTACTGGGTACGCAGTTTAACGTTTACTGCTATCCGGATGCCGGATATATACAGACTAGTTTGTTGGAAGGTACTGTCAAAGTATTTTTTCCTGATAAGGAGAAAGAAGGGATTATTTTGAAGCCGGATCAACAAGTTACTGTTTCAGAGGGAAAAATGATTGTATCACAGATAAGCCTCGAAGAGCGTTTTTTGTGGCGTGAGGGTATTTATGCCTTTGAAAACGAGCCTCTGATCGATATTCTGAAGAAAATGGAGTTATATTACGACGTTAGGATTATAGTAAAAGATGCTTCCTTGTTTAATGATACTTATACAGGTAAGTTCAGGCAGCGTGATAGTCTGGATGATGTATTTCGGGTATTGCAGCAAATACGGAAATTTAAAGTAGAAAAAGATAAAGACCGGAATATAATAACCTTAAGTAAATAGAATGTTAAACTAAAAACGAAATGCTTATGAGGAAATAACACAAGTAAAAACAAAAGCGGCAGAAGCTACCAACAACTGCCGCCGATGTAAAGTAAACACAAGACGTAAAATTTTTTAGTATTCACTTTAAACATTGAACAAATGTATGAAAAGAAAAACTTTGTTACAGTATTTTGCTGTGCATAATAACAGCGTTAAAGATTTTTTTAGGATTATGAGAATATCGCTATTACTTTTATTTGTCTGTGTATGTCAGTTGATGGCAACAGATATGGATGCGCAAAACACAATTGTTAAAATCAAACAAAATAATATTTCTATCAAGCAGTTGATAAAAGAGATTGAGTTACAGACTGACTATTTAGTTGTTTTCCGAAATCAGGATGTAGATGTGGATAAGCTGATCTTTTTTAAAAAGACCTCAGCTAAAGTGACGGAACTTTTGGAAGAAGTGTGCAGGAATGCTAATATTAATTATGTATTTGAAAATAATTATATCACCTTATCCAAAGGCATTCAGGAGATAAAACAAAATAAGAAAAAGGTAACAGGAGTTGTAATTGACGCTAAAGGAGAACCGATAATCGGAGCTAATGTTGTAGAGATAGGAACATCTAATGGTATTATTACAGATGTAGATGGAAACTATTCATTGGAAGTCGGTGATGGCGCGACTCTTCAGTTCTCATTTATTGGCTATTTGAGTCAGAGTGTTAATGTGAAGGGAAAAACAGTTCTTAATATTACTATGCAGGAGGATACACAGGCTTTAGATGAGGTTGTAGTAGTCGGTTATGGTACGATGCGTAAAAGAGATCTTACAGGTGCCGTAGCCCAAGTACGTCCTGATAAGTTGCTTAAAGAAGGTATTACTACGGTACAAGATATTTTACGGACAGGAGTACCGGGTTTGAATGTCGGCGTTAGTTCTTCTGCCAAAGGTGGCGGATCATTGCAGGTCAGAGGCCAGCGTTCATTATCGGGAAATAATGATCCTTTGATTGTAGTGGATAATGTTATATTTTTTGGTGAATTATCAGAAATCAATCCTCAGGATATTGATCAGTTAGATGTACTGAAGGATGCATCTTCTGCTGCAGTGTTTGGTGCCAAGTCGGCTAATGGTGTTATTATTATAACGACTAAAAAAGGAAAATCAGAAAAACCGACTGTACGTTTTGACGCTAACTGGGGAGTTGTCACTATGGGAAGACAACGCAAAGTGTACGATGCCAATGAATATCTGGACTTTCGTTCAGATTGGTTTGACAGCCAGACTGGTTTTGTTAATCCGGGTAAATATAGACAACCGACTGCTGCAAATCTGAAGAAATATGGTTTAACGATTGATGAGTGGAGAGCAATGTCAGTAGAACAGGGGACAGATGATGAAATCTGGCTGAGTCGTTTAGGCTTGTTCGATAAAGAAAAAGAAAACTATTTTGCCGGTAAAACGTATGATTGGTACGATGAAGCATATCGAACAGGAATCAAGCAGGACTATAATGCGAGTATTTCCGGTCGTGGCGAAAAGGTGAATTATTATTTCTCATTGGGATACTTGGATTCAAAAGGACAAATTATTGGGGATGATTATAAGAGTATTCGTTCGAATCTAAAGGTAGATGCCACCGTTGCCAATTTCTTGACTTTAGGAGCAAATGTGAATTTTCAGGATCGCACAGATGGAAATTTAGCTGTAAAGCCGGAAGATGTATTAAAAAAGAACTCTCCATATTCTACGCCTTATGAAGAAGACGGTAGTTTGGCATGGCATCCTATGGGTGAAAATCCTTTAAATATGGGGTATAACTATCGTTTTGATAGACAGTATAAAGATTTGGAACGTGGTTATACTACACTGAATACTATTTTGACGGCAAAGATTAAATTACCTTTTAATATTAGCTATACGCTTAATTTTACTCCGCGTTTCCAATGGTATCATAATCGTTATCACGAGTCTTCACAGCATCCGGAATGGAAAACGAAACATAATGGTGCTGTAGACAGAGAACAAACACAGCGATTTGAGTGGTTGGTTAATAATACGATTAACTGGGATTATACATTTGCTAAAAAGCATAAAGTGAATGTAACATTGGCTCAGGAAGCCGAGGAACATAGAAAATGGACAGATAAAATTAATGCACGTGATTTTATTCCGACAGATGCATTGGGGCTACATTATGTAGGAGGTGCCGACAAATTAAAAAGTTCTTTTTTAACAGAAGATACTCACAGTACGGGGGATGCCTTGTTAGCTCGTCTATTCTATTCGTATGATGATAAATATATGACAACGTTATCGGTTCGTCGTGATGGATATTCTGCGTTTGGAACATCGAATCCGAGAGCAACTTTCATGTCGGCTGCTTTGGCCTGGGCATTTACGGAAGAGGACTTTTTTACCTGGGAACCGATGAGCCGTGGTAAGTTAAGAGCTTCTTGGGGATCCAACGGTAATCGTGGTGTCGGAATATATGATGCCCTCTCTAACTTGACGACCGGATCAGGGCCTTATGGTTATATAGGTTCAAATGGATCTTTGCAGGAAATTTCAATGTTGTATGTCAGTCGTATGGCGAATCCGAACCTGCGTTGGGAAAGAACTACTTCCTGGAACTTTGGACTTGATTTTGGCTTCCTGAATGATCGTATCATAGGTAGTATTGAATATTACCATATGCCAACTACAGATTTGGTTATGAGTCAGAGCTTGTCTGATATTACCGGTTTTTCAAGCATTACCACAAATTTGGGTGAAGTTCAGAATAAAGGTTTTGAATTGACACTAAATACATTGAATATTCAGAATAGGAATTTTGAATGGAATTCCAGCCTGAATGTTTCCCTGAACAGGAATAAGATCGTGCATTTATATTATACTTATGAAGATGTATTGGATGAAAATGGTAATGTAATTGGAAGAAAAGAAGTGGATGATGAAAAGAATAAATGGTTTATCGGTCATGATATTAATGAAATATGGAACTATCAATATGAAGGAATCTGGCAGTTAGGTGAAGAAGAGGAGGCTGCTAAATATAAACAGGTTCCGGGAGACCCTAAATTCAAAGATATATATGATGTCGAAAACAGAAGATATTCCAATGATGATAAAGTATTTTTAGGATCTACTTCCCCCCGTTTCCGTTGGTCGTTTAGAAATGACTTTACATTTTGGAAGAATTTTAATGTCTCTGTAAATATTTATTCTAAGTGGGGACAGAAAGGTTCTGAAGAGTTTATTAATAGTGGATATGAAGCAGAGCGACAAAATGTGTATAAGCTAAAATATTGGACTCCGGAGAATCCTACGAATGATTATGCCCGCTTAGGTGGTTCGAATGTGGCTAGTGGTGGTCAACGTATTATAGATAAGTCATTTATACGTTTGGAAAGTATTGCACTGGAGTACAATGTACCTAAAAAGTTTTTATCGAAATACCATTTAGGAGGACTGCGTGTATCGGGAAGTGTTCGTAATGTGGCTTGCTGGACTAAGGAATGGCAATATAATGATCCGGAATACGGAAGTCTGGTTCCTGTTTCATTTAATTTCGGTTTAAGTTTAACGTTATAAAAACAATAAAACATGAAAAATAAAAAGCATATTAAATATATTATGATGGCTGCAGTTTTGTCATCAGCATTGATGATTTCTGGATGTTCTGAGGATTTTTTGAAACCGGACCCTCTCTCTTTTTATGAGCCATCCAAGACTTTTAGAACAAAGGAAGGACTAGAGTCTGCTTTAGCTACTTGTGACAAGCATTTACGCAATATGTATTTTCATTGGCAAGATGCGGACGGAGCTCCTTTTGTTTCTGAAAATCTTTTTTCAGAGATGGCGGTGAATGGAACAACAGACCAGCCTTCAATACCTGGAGTAGGGATTGATCTTGTTACACTGATGCAACCTACTGCTACTGATAATGCTTCAACGATAAGGTATACTTACTTTTGGAGTCAAGCTTATGCTGGTATTAAATATGCAAATTCCATCATTACGAATATTGACTATGTAGAGGGACTGGATCCTAAGTTACATGATGAAATGTTGGGAAGAGCTTATTTTCACCGTGCCTACAGATATTTTAATACAGTCTTTCAATATAAGGATATACCGTTGTTTACGAGAGAAGTACAGGGTACAAAATTCGATTATAAATCGACAAAGCGTTCCGTTATTCTGGATATGATCACAAAAGATTTGGAATATGCTGTTCAAAATGTGCCGGAAGTTGCTGATTATGGAGGTATGATTGATAAAGGAACTTGTCGCCATTTATTGATTAAATGTTATTTGGCAACAGGACAGTTTGATAAAGCAATTGAAGAGGCTAATATTTTAATCAATAACTCAGGATATGCGTTAATGACTGAAAATTTCGGAACCTTTATCAATCCGATGCCGGATGTTCATCCTGTTACACGCAATGTAATCTGGGATTTACACAGACCTGAAAATAAAATGACATCGGCGAATAAAGAAGCAATCTTTTGTATGATTAGTCGTAATGAATCAGCGGAAAGTAGTATTCGTCTTAAAACAATGCGTAATGCAGTTCCTTTTTGGCCTGCTGCTGGAGCTATTGGAATCATGACTCCGAATGGTAAACAAGGCATGGATATTACTACAACTTATTTCAATTATAAAAAAACTTATGGGCGTGGAGTTGCTCGCATGCGTCCAACGAATTATAACCAATATACGTTGTGGGTAAATGATTCGACAGATTTGCGCCATAGCGTGAAACATGGAAATTGGATGGTAATGGAAAATTTCAAATATAATCATCCTAAATTATTCTCGGAGGGAAATGAGTATGCAGGGAAAAATATTCGTTTGTATGGGGATAATGGAGAATTGTTATGTTCCGATACGATACGAAACTGGTTTAACTGGCCTCATTATAAAACTTGGGTAGAAGATCCTAATTATGAGAATAGCAATAACTATGAAGGAGGAGAAGGAGATTGGTATATGTTTCGTTTGGCCGAAACGTATCTTTTGAGAGCTGAAGCGTATATGTGGAAAGGGGATGTAGCTAAAGCTGCAGAAGATGTCAATACGATTCGTAAAAGATCCCAATGTTCAATACTGTTTACTCCGGGAGAAATGAATATGGGAGTTATAATGGACGAAAGAGCAAGAGAATTATATCTGGAAGAATGGCGTCATGTTGAATTAAGTCGTGTTTCTTATATTTTCGCATTGACAGGACAGACTGATGAATTCGGAAAGACTTATACGGAAGAAAAATTGTCTGATGATAGTTATTGGTGGCAAAGGATTTGTAAATACAATAATTTCTATAATTCGGGTATAAAAACTCGTTCCGGAGTAAAGTATACTATTGCTCCGTATCATATATTCTTCCCGATCCCTCAAGGTACCATTGATGCGAACAGAGAAGGTCGCATCAATCAAAACAAGGGATATGCTGGATATGAGTATAATGTAACTCCGTTTGACAATCTGGAAGAAGCGAAGGCTGCAGAATTGGATTATACCAATTAATAGTATGTCATTTGTTACCATTTGGCCTGGAGTGTTCCTATTTGTATAAGGAACATGTTACAGGTCGAATGGTAGTCTTTTGGAATAGAAGTTTTACGTTTGATAATTAAAAACTCTACATAACATGATAAAACATACTTTTAAATTATTGTTGGTTGTCGTAGCTTTAGTATATGTTCCTTTTGTTAAAGCGCAAGAGGATGACCGGATTGTCTGGATAGGTGCGATGACACGCATTGCCGATCCTGTATTGATTAATCTGAGTCAGAACACATTGAAAAAGAATATGCCTTATGAGTCTTTATCGAAGACAAGAAGTAAGTTTTCGCATCTGGAAGCTGTCGGACGTTTGATTTGCGGAATAGCTCCATGGCTAGAACTCGGACCGGATAATACCCCGGAAGGTCAATTGCGGGCGAAATATATTGATTTGGCAGTAAGAGGATTAAGGAATGCTGTTGATCCTAGTGCTCCGGATTATTTGGTTTTCGGAGAACCTTCCCAACCGTTGGTTGACGCTGCCTTTTTAGCTCAAGGATTGCTTCGTGCTCCTAAACAATTGTGGGAGAAGTTGGATGATCAGACTCAAAAACGGATGATCACAGAACTTAAACGTAGCCGGGGTATTAAACCTGGAGAAAACAACTGGTTGCTATTTGCTTCTATGGTGGAAGCTGCATTGCTGGAATTTACCGGCGAATGTGATATGGGGCGTTTGACATACGGAGTTTTTAAATTCCGTGACCAGTGGTATAAAGGCGATGCCATTTATGGAGATGGAAAGTTTTTTCATATGGACTATTATAACAGTTTTGTCATTCATCCAATGTTGACCGATGTTTTGAAAATGATGAAAAAACATCATTTGGAAGGTGCAGATTTTCTGGAAATACAATTGAAACGTCATACTCGGTATGCAGAACAACTGGAACGTTTTATCTCTCCGGAAGGGACCTTCCCTGCAGTGGGCCGTTCTATTTGTTATCGGTTCGGTGCTTTTCATGCATTAAGCCAAGCTGCATTATTACATATGTTACCAGGAAGAGTTAAGCCGGCACAAGTCCGTTGTGCATTGACGACAGTGATACGTAACCAATTTAAGTCTCCGGCCAATTTTGATTCGGATGGTTGGCTACGTGTTGGATTTACCGGTGAACAACTCGATATGTCCGAATCGTATATCAATACTGGTAGCGTGTATTTGTGTGCTGTCGGTCTGCTGGCGCTGGGATTGCCGACAACGGATGAATTTTGGTCGGAGCCGTTTGCCGAATGGACTAATCTGAAAGCTTGGAGCGGCAAAGAAGTAAAGGCGGACCATGCTCTTTAAATAGAAAAAGCTAGTTGGAATTATAAAAAATAAGTATTTATGAAAAACTTGGTAGGTATTATATTACTCATTTTAATTTTTTGTCAGGGGAATTTGTGTGCTCAACAGTATGATGAGGCCCCTTCTTATGCAGAAGATTATGCATTTGTTACACAGGATGGCGCCTGGTGTTGGTTCTCTGATCCAAGGGCTGTCTATGTGGAAAATAAAATAATAGGAGGATTTGTTGATAAACAAGGAAGTATATGGGCTTTCTCTTATGATCCGGTTAATCAGCAGAAAAAACAATATAAATTGAAGGATCAGCTGGACTATGACGATCATGCTAATCCTTCTGTAATGATTCTCCCGGACAAACGTATTATGATTTTCTTTTCGGCACATGGGGGAACGACAAATTCTCCAATCTATTATGCAACGACTGAAAAGCCGGTGGATATTAGTTCATGGAGTAAATTAGATTCGATTGTTCCTAAAATGCCGGGAAATCTTGGGGTTTGTTATACGAATGCTGCAATGCTTTCTGGAGAGAATAATAGAACTTATCTCTTTTTTAGGGGACGTAATTTTAAACCGACTTTTATTGCAAGTGATGATTTAAAGAATTGGAGTGCTCCGGTAACAATTGTTGTCAACGATAGTATTTACGGTGAGAGTGGACGTCCATACATGAAAATGACAACGAACCATAAAGATAAAATCTTTTTTGCTTTTACTGATGCACATCCGCGGGATAGGGCAACCAATTCTATCTATTTCATGATGTATAAAGATGGAAAATTATGTAAGGCAAACGGAGATGTTGTGTCAGAGAGTATGGAGCATGCAGTTATGCCCAGTCAGGTTGATAAAGTATATGATGCTACAAAAACATTCGATAAAGCCTGGATCTGGGATATTGCATTCGATAAGGATGAAAATCCAGTACTTGTGTATGCTCGTTTCAGTGATCGGGATAACAGTCATTCTTATTGGTATGCCCGTTGGACTGGTAGTGAGTGGGAAAATCATCTTATTACTAAAGCCGGGCAATGGTTTCAGCGATCAAATTATGTAAAAGAAAAACCTGAATATGAATGTAATTATTCCGGTGGTGTTTATTTGGATCATGAAAATCCTTCAATCGTTTATACTTCCCGACCAATAAACAATGTTTTTGAGATTGAGCGATGGATTTTTGTCGGAGGTAAAGAAAAGTGGAAAACGGAAACGATCACCAGTGAGTCTTCACGTGATAATGTACGACCATTTGTCGTTAGAAATCATAAGGGAAGCCAACCGGATGTTTTATGGATGTATAACTATGAGTATCCGGGTTTCAGAGCATACAATTCGGCGATCCGTATCAATCAAAAAGCAAAAGGCTTCAGCTCGGAGTTGAATAAAGAGGCAATATCACAAGTGGCAAATGCTGTCTTTGATTGGCAAATGAAAGATTATAAAGTAAATAGAAATAGTTGTAATCAGGGATGGGTAAGCGGTGTTCTGTACAATGGTTTATTTGATTGGGCTGACTGCTCTAATAATAAAGGCTATATCGATTTTCTGAATAAGATATTTTCAGGTTTCTCCTGGCAAGTGGGTAACAGAATGTATCATGGTGATGATCTTTGTGTTGGACAGGCCTATTTGGATATGTATGCTAAGTTTAAAAAAGAGAATATGTTGGTCCCGACAAAAGCCCGGGTTGATTGGGTGATGGCTAATCCTCCGGCAGAAAATATCGATGTAACGAAGGGGCATAGTGATCGTTGGTGGTGGTGTGATGCTTTATATATGGCTCCCCCTGTATATGCTCGTTTATACACTCTGACAGGGAACAAAAAATATATGAAGTTTGCACATAAGGAATTTTTGGCAACATATGATCATTTATATGACAAAGAGGAGCATTTGTCATATAAATGATCATATGTTGCCAAAAATTCCTTATGATCA
>ERZ857882.690-NODE-690-length-42473-cov-5.734500_pt1 | contig 42473 bp, 39 predicted proteins | sample MGYA00519697_ERZ857882 | MGnify/ENA primary metagenome ERZ857882 (study PRJEB31778, sample SAMEA3449373) | human gut metagenome | biome: human gut; feature: human-associated habitat; material: faeces | place: United Kingdom | collected 2010/2012 ...
TACTTACCCTTTACAAGATAATGCAGATCAGTCCGCCGCCGCCCTCGTTGATGATGCGCTCCAGCGCCTGCCGCAGCTTCACCTGGGCATCCGTCGGCATCCGCTTCAGCTTGGCCTGCAGATCCTCTCCCACGATCTCGTGGAAGCTGCGGCCAAAGATGTTGGAGTTCCAGATCTTGCTGGTGTCCCCCTCGAACTCCTGCAGGAGATAGTTCACCATGTCCTCCGACTGCTTTTCGTTGCCCACGATAGGCGACACCGTGGTCTCGATATCCGCCCGGATCATGTGGATGGACGGCGCGCTGGCCTTCATCCGCACGCCGTAGCGTCCCCCCTGCCGCACGATCTCCGGATCCTCCAGATTCAGCTCCTCCACGCTGGGCATCATGATGCCGTAGCCGTTCTCCCGGGCGGACTGCAGCGCCTCCGCCACCTTTTCGTACTCCTGCCGCGCCCGACCCAGCTCCGTGAGAAGCTCCAGCAGGTCGCCGTCATCGGTGACGGTCAGGCCGGAGCGCTGACTCAGCGTGTCATAGAACAGTCCCCGCGGCAGCTGCAGCTCTGCCGCCGCCAGCCCGGTGCCCAGGTCGATGCTGCGGACAGCCGCCGTCTGGACGGCCTCGCACGCGCACATGCCGCCCAGCGCGCCCTCCAGTTCCCGGATACAGCGGAGAGACCTTGCCTTCTCCCGCACCGTCTGATAAATGCCGCTCTTAATGGGGTGCTCCGCCGGAAGGGCCTCCACCCAGCTTGGCAGATAGAGATCCAGCTCTTGCAGCGGGAACTCAAACAGCAGGCTCCGCATCAGTGCCGTGATGGCCGCCTCGTCCAGCGTCAGACAGTTGACGGGGATGCACTTCACGTTGTACTTCGTCCCGATTTCACCGGCGATGGCGCAGGCCCGCTCCCCTGCCGGATCGTTGGAGTTCAGCAGCACCACGAATGGCTTGCCGATCTCCTGCAGCTCCCGGATGACCCGCTCCTCCGCCTCCTCATAGTCCTGCCGTGGGATATCCGTCACTGTGCCGTCGGTGGTGATCACGATGCCCACGGTGGAGTGATCCGTGATCACCTTCCGCGTGCCGATCTCCGCCGCCTCCGTCATGGGGATCTCATAGTCGTACCACGGCGTCATCACCATCCGGGGTGCCAGATCCTCAAACTGCCCCACCGCGCCGGGCACCATGTACCCCACGCAGTCGATCATCCGCACAGAGAAGCTGACGCCCTCCTCCAGCGAGACCTCCACCGCCTCCTCCGGCACGAATTTCGGCTCGGCGGTCATGATGGTGCGGCCCGAGCCGCTCTGGGGCAGCTCGTCGACGGCCCGGTCACGGCGATAGGCGTTGTCGATGTGGGGGATCACCTGTGTCTCCATAAAGCGCTTGATAAACGTGGACTTTCCGGTTCTGACCGGCCCGACAACGCCGATATACACGCTGTTCTGGGTCCGCGCCGCCATGTCCTGATAGATACATGTGGATTGATTCATAGTACCGCCCTCCGCTGCTGTTTTTATTTCTATGTGTATGAGAACGAGCCTGCTTCTATGCAAAAAAATTCCTACATTTTTGTCAAAACCTGTTGAATACATGTCTGTGTGTATGGTATGATAAAGACAAAGTGAGAGTGAAATTACATAATGGGAGCGATGAATATGCCAGAAGAGAGCGTTGACCGCCGGGTCAAAAAGACAAAGAAGCAGCTGCGCTTGGCTTTGATGGATCTGATGAGCGAAAAAGCCAAGAAAAACATCTCTGTCCGTGAGCTGGCCGAGCGGGCGGACATCAACCGCGGCACCTTTTACATCCACTATAAGGATGTCTCTGACCTTTTGCAGCGGCTGGAGGATGAAATGGCCGAGCGGCTTTCCGACATGTGCCGCCATCACGCCAGCAATACGGAGATCAGCTCCTATCCGTTCCTGACGGATCTTTACCGCTTTGTGCTGGACAATGCTGACCTCTGCCGTGTCCTGCTGGGGCCCAACGGCGATATTGCCTACCGCCAGCGGATCTGCGGCATCCTGCACGATGACTTCCTCTACGATTTTCTCTCCCGGTTTTACCCGGATGACAAGCAGCGGCTGGAGCATTTCTGCGCCTTCATTGTGTCCGGCAACCTGAATCTGGCGTTGACCTGGCTGAACGACGGCACCAAGGAGACACCGGAGGAGATGGCCCAACTGGCGGGAAAGATCATCATGAACGGCGTCGGCGTTCTGCAATAAGCTTCCATACGAACAGCGATACATCCCGGCGGCATTGTGCCGCCGGGATGTTTTCATATCCTCCCTTTTTTCGGACATACTACCTGCAAAAAGGAGGCGTCAATATGTCTGAAAGCCGCATGATCCACGAATTTCCCGCAAGCTGCTCCTGCCTGGCCCTGACCTCGAAGCAGGGCCGCTCCTATTGGTTCCGTACCTGCGATCTCCACACCAGCGTGTGGGAGGCCGGCGCCCATGTGGTGTCCTTTCCTGCCCGGCAGTCCATCCAACTGGCCGGCGGCCCGGCGCAGGCCCGATACGCCCTGTTGGGCGTCACCTATAACGACCGGGACACCTGGCTGCTGGACGGCATCAATAGCCAGGGCCTGACCGGCGGCCTGTTGCTGTTGGAGGAGGGCACCAGCGTCCCGGCGGCCGAGGAGGGCCGCGCAGGCGTAATGGGTATGGAGCTTGTCACCGCGCTGCTGGCCTCCTGCCGCACCGTGGCCGAGGTATGCCGTGCCGCGCGGCGGATACAGCTCACCCACATTCCGGCGGACGGCGGAATGCTGCCCGCCACCATGCACTATTTCTTTGTGGACGCCGCTGGGGATACAGTGGTGCTGGAGGCGGCGGATCCCCAGCATCCCGGCTGTCTGCAATGCTATCGGGAGGACAGCATCGGCGTGCTGACCAACTCGCCGCCCTATCCCCTGCAGTTGGACAATCTACGCTGGTTCCTGTCCCAGTCCATGGAACTGCACCGGGGCGGCGACGACTGCCCCATCTGCCAGCCCGCATGGGAGGGTGTCCCCATCACCGGCGATCCCAGTGCACCCCACATGACCCGGAGCGGCGACCTGCCCGCCTCTTACGCACCCTATGACCGCTTCGTCCGTTTGGCGGTCATGAAGGCACTGAACCACGATGGCCGCAGCATCGACGACGCCCAGATGCTGCCCATGGGCGCTGGGATTCTGGGCACGGTTCGTGAACCGCCCCATCAGGGCATCTATCACTACCGCCATCTGGACGGCCACGGCATGCCCGTGGGAAACCGGGACGGCTATACCCAGTACGAGGTTATGTACGACCTGACCCAGCGCACCATGTATCTGCGGCCCTTCGACGCCACCGTCTGGACGAGAACGGCTCTTGCCGCCTGCCCGGAGGATCGCATCGCCCGCCACAGCATAAGCCACAGTGCCATGGGCGGCACAGCGGACAGTACCGTTTTATAGCGGAAAAGAGCACCCAAATGGGTGCTCTTTTCGCGGTTGATTCACCGTATTTTTGGAATCAGAAGCATGTATTGCGCCGCGTCCTCCTCATTCTCCAGTTGGTTGGCGACGCGGATGGCCTCCTCGTCGGTATGGAAGCGCTTGGCGATATCCCACAGGCTCTCGCCGCTGCTCATGCGGCACAGGATCAGACTGGGGGCGTTCTTGCTTTCCGCCGGCGCAAACGTAGCGGCGGTGATGCTGATGAACCGCTGCTCTCCCGCGCAGCCCAGCGTGAACGTCACCGGGAGGCGCACCTGACAGGCGCCGCCGGAGAATTGCAGCGTGGCCGGACAGCAGTCCACCGTCACAGGGCCGCCGATCTCGCTGACCTCACCGCACACCTCCGCCGTGCGCTCCGTGCTGACTGGCGCGCCGGATTCATCCAGATACAGCAGGCGGACATGCAGCGTGGTACGAAGCGTCGTGATGCCGTCCCCCGGCGTGAGCTCCACTGGCGAGCAGTCTATCCCCGTCACGCTGATAAAGGGCTGAGCGCCCTCGAATTCCAGCCGGAGCTGCGCCTCCTGAGAGAGCACCCGGGGAGGTGCCGGAGTGGGGATCACCGCCTCCTGCCGCTCCAGAGTGGTGTCAAAACGGGTGCTGTACAGATCCTCCAGATAGGTGACGGTGCGCTGCTGATACGTCCGCACCAGAACGTCCACATGGGCCGTGACCCCAAAGCCGCAGCCTGTGTCCGTCCGCAGGATGCGCACATCCCCCTCACCCACGGTGGGCGTCAGCACATAGTCCGCCTCCTCCGGCAGCTCTGCCGCGTCCAGGATCTGGGAAAACGGCAGAGAGCCGCTGTACTGCCGCAGTCCCTGCGCTCCGTCCCGATAGATGGCGTACAGCGCCATCTCGCCCTTTACCATCAGCTTGTTGCCTAGCCGCTGGGCCGATAAAACCGACGGACAGAGCCGGTAAAGCAGCAGATCCTCCGCAGCGGTGCTGCCGTCCAGTGTCACTTCATCTATGAAGGAAAATCCCTTTTCGGTCACCGCACTCAAAAGGGAGAGCGGCAGCTGGCGGCACCGCTTTCGCATGGTGGGCTCCTCCTGCGCGTCGCAGGAGAACTGCCGCTTCACCGGGCGATAGCCGGTCACGGTGATCTCCGGCATCACCTTCAGATACAGCTTGCGGGATGTGACCGTGCGTCCCTCGGTCAGCAGCACGCGGCCCCTTATGCTGACGGTACCGCATTTCTCCAGCGCCCGATCCTCCACCACGCAGGAAAACGGCACCGACATGGTCAAACTCCGCAGTCCCTCCACCTCCTCGGAGGTATACAGCACCGTCACCTTCACGCTGCCGGAGACGGTGCAGCGGCTCTCGGAAAGCAGCTTCTCCCGGATGGTCAGTTGGCCCGCCGTGTCCACGATCCGGGCGATGTCCGGGCAGTATTCCGGGATCGCCGTCTCCAGCGCCTCCTCGTGGGCGGCAGTGATGCCGCCGGTGGCCTCATAGCAGAAAATACTGTCAAATTGCAAGCCCAATTCCATATGTCCAGCCCTCTCTATACCGTATTGTTAGTCCACTGTATGAGGGCGTTCCGCCGTTTATTCCTTCATGCCGAAAATGCTCCGCAGCAGGCCCCGCAGCATTTTGGGCGCCTTCCAGACGATGATCTTCACCTTGCACCTACCTCCTTCTCAAGCACGCGATACCACAGGCGATCAGCAGGAAGGCCACCAGAAACATCAGACACCCCACCGGAAACACGGCGGCGATAAAGATCCCCAGTCCCAGCGCCAGCGCGCAGATCCCCAGGCAATGCTCTCCGCTCCCTCTCATGTGGTTCCCTCCTCCCTGCTCAGGCTCTATCCCATCTTATGTCCCCCGCCCCGCAGCGGTGACGAAAAAAGAAAGCCCTCCCGTTTGGGAGGGCTTTCTCCAATATGGCAGAAATGTATTAGATGCGGATCGCCAGGTTGTAGGCAGCCTTGGTGCACTGCCACATATTGCCGGGCTTCTCGGTGTTGTAGCTGTCGCCGATGTTGTGGACCTCGGGGGCAACCATGGCGGCCTGGGCGGCCAGGAAGGGACGGTCATCGCCCTTGGCGCCGATGGCCATCACGATCAGGTCGGCGTCATACTGTTCGATGTACTCCTCGTTGGTCATCTTGGGAGCCAGCGGGTTCTCGATGTTCTTGGGAATGATGGGAGACCAGGTGCAGTAGGGATCAGGTACCGCCTTGGAGCGGTTGCGGGCCACGATCACATGGCCGTCCTCAATGCGCAGCACCCGGGCGCAGTTCACCAGCTCGCCGCCGTCGGCCTCGAAGTAGTGGATCAGATGGCCGCGGTTGGCGGTGCAGGCGCCCTCCTCGAAGTGCTCCAGCATCTCCAGGCAGGTGACCTTCCGCTGCTTCTCGGTGGCCAGCCAATAGGCAGTCTCCAGACCCACAGCGCCGCCGCCGATGACGATGATCTTCTTGTCGGTATCAGCCAGCTCCTGGGGATGGGTCAGCAGATGGATGGCGTCGATGTGGCGGACGGTGTCCAGACCCTGAATGGGGGGCACGCCCTCGCGGCTGCCGTTGGCGAACACCACGGCGTCATAGCCGCCCTTCTTCAGCAGGTCGTTGTCCACGGCGGTGTTCAGGTGAACGGTAACGCCCTCGGTCTTGCCCACCTGGGCGATCAGCCAATCCATGTAGTTCTTCAGCTCGTACTTGCTCAGGGGCGCACCGGCGGCGTGCATCTTGCCGCCCATCTTGTCGGACTTCTCAAAGACCTCCACCTTGTGGCCGCGCTGTGCAGCGGTGATGGCGAAGTTCAGACCGGCGCAGCCCGCGCCCACAACAGCGATCTTCTTGACCTTCTCGGCCTTGGCAGGGATGGCGGGCAGCACATCCTCGAAGCCGGTGCGGGGATTGACGGCGCACTGGGGATGGCCGCCCTCCACGAACTCATTGACGCAGGCCTCCTGGCAGCCGATGCAGGGGCGGATCTCCTCCACCTTACCGGCGTAGGCCTTGTTGCACCAGTCGGGATCGGCCAGTACGGGACGGCCCAGCATGATCATGTCGGCCTTGCCGTCACGCAGCGCCTTCTCGGCGATGTCGGGATAGCCCAGCTTGCCGACGGCCACGATGGGCACCTCCACGCCCACGTTGGACTTGATGCCCCGGGCGGCGAAGTACTCCTTGGCCACCTTGCTGACATCCAGGAAGCAGCCTGCGGGCATGCCTGCGGGGGGATGGGGCAGCCACCAGTTATCATAGCAGCCCATATCCACGTCGAACATATCGACACCGGCCTTCACCAGATTCTCCATGTAGTTCAGGGTATCGGCGATGGAGCGGCCGTTCTTGAAGTGCTTCAGGGTCTTGACGGTATTCATGCGCTCGCCGTAGGTCTCCTCCAGCGCCAGGCTCAGGTCGATACGGTACATGATGGGATAGTAGGGGCCCACGCGCTTGCGGATGGTCTTGATCAGCTCGATGCCGAAGCGCTGCCAGTCAGCGTATTTGCCGATCTTGCGGCGGTTGAAGGCGGGGCTGGTCAGCTGATCCAGCAGATAGCCCTCGTGGCCATGCAGGTATACGCCGTCCAGACCCATGGTCTTGGCGTCGATAGAGGCCTGACCGGCGTTCTTGATGATGCGGTCGCACTCCAGATCCGTCAGGGGACGGCAGGGCACGTCAGGCAGATAGAAGTTGGGATTCACAGAGGCGGACACCGGGAACTGGAACTTGGTCAGCAGGCACTGGGGATTGCCCACGCGGCCCAGGCCGGGGGTGAGCTGAATGAAGATGCGGCTGCCGCGGGCGTGAACGCCCTGAGCCAGGTCGCGCCAGCCCATGAAGTTGGTGCGGGTGCCGTCGATGCGGGGGAAGTAGGAATAATTGCCCTTCTCGGTGACGGAGGCGTCGATGTGATGGCTGATGGGGATCAGGCCGGTGGTCAGCAGACCGACGCCGCCCTCGGCACGGGCGAAGAAGTACTGCAGCATTTTGTCATTGGGACGGCCGCTCTCCTCGGCCATCTGGCAGTTGCCCATAGGGGCCATGACAAGGCGGTTCTTCACCGTCAGCTTATTGATCTGAATGGGGGAAAACAGGGAGGTATACGGATAATACGCCTTGGTCATCCGCGACGTACCGCCCTCGCGATTCTCGCAATCGGTACGAACCCAGTTTCCGTAGCTGTTGACCAGCTGCTGAACTAATGCGTCTTTTTTCAATGATATTCCCTCACTTTCCTGTTATCACCTGCCCGCGGCAGGATTCACTTACAAAAGTAGCATATCACAATATCTTTTCAGAATCAACAAAAAAAGTGCAAAAAACGGAATTATTTCATTGCAACTTGCTGTGTTTCATGGTAGAATGATATTAGAAAAATAGTAATAATGCACAAAAACTTTTACAACTGTATAGTAACGTTCATTTTTAACACAGGACGTACAGCTGAAAGAAAGGGCGTGTAGCGACCATTGAACAGAGAACCTAAGATCATTGCCGTGGCCGGTAAGGGCGGTGTGGGAAAGACCTCCATTTCGGCGGCCTTTGTCCGCCTGCTGACGGAGGTCTATCCCGACAGCCGGATCCTTGCCATCGACGCCGACCCCGCCGTGGGCCTCTCCACCGCGCTGGGCGTAGAGGTCAAAGAGACGCTGGACGATATCCGCAAGAGCATCGTCGCCTCAGTGGAAGACGGCGCGCCGAGAGAGGCCATTGAGCTGCTCAGCGAAGCCCGCTACCGGATCTTTGACACCATGGTGGAGAAGCAGAAATTCTCCTTCCTTGCCATTGGCCGTCCGGAAACCGCAGGCTGCTACTGTAAGGTGAACGCCTATCTGAAAGAGGTCATCAGCCTGCTGAGCCGGGACTTCGACTATGTGGTCATCGACGGCGAGGCCGGGATCGAGCAGATTAACCGCCGGGTGATGGAAAAGGTCACTCATCTGGTGCTGATTACCGACCCCAGCCGCAAGGGCACGCAGGTCATTGATACCATCAAGCGCGTGGCGGACGAGCTGGTGATGTACCAGCGCTGCGGCGCCATCGTGAACCGGGTCATGGATGAGAGCATGATCCCCTGTATCCATATTGAAGGCACGGAAGTTCTTGCCTATATCCCCGGCGACGCCAGCCACGCCGCCAACGATATTCAGGGCCGAAGTGTTTTTGATTTGCCGGACGACTCCCCTATCATGCAGGGTGCGCGAACGGCGCTGACAAAATTGGCGATCCTTTGAAAAACTAGGAGAGAGGTGTTGATAACTTGAGAGACCTGAAGCATTTGATCTACTTTGAAAACCTGCTGGAGAACGCCGACAATGAGTTGGTGGAGAAGGCGAAAGCCGACGGCAAGCTGGCCATCGGTTACACCTGCTTCCACATTCCCGAGGTACTGCTGAACGTGGGAAACTGTTTCTCCGTTCGTCTGCGGGCGCCCCGGACCGGCTCCATCGACATCGCCACCTACTACATGTCCAACTATACCTGCGAGTATGCCCGGGCATTGGTAGAGCGCGGCATCGAGGGCGGCTACAACTTCCTGGACGGCCTGGCGGGCGTGGACGCGTGTTCCATGATGAACCGCTTCTACGAGCACTTTGAGCTGCTGAAAATGAACGAGAAGCCCAACTTCTTCGTCACCCACACCGACATGCCCTATAAGGTGGTGGACTACTCCGTGCGCCACTACATCAAGCAGATGCGCATCCGTCTGCTGGATATCATGGAGAAGAACTACGGTGTGGATACCTCCGACAAGGCCATCCGCAAGGCCGTGAAGGAGCATAACGAGGTCTGCCGCATCATCTCCGAGATCGGCCAGATGCGCAAGGCGGAGAATCCCGTTATCACCGGCTATGAGTTCCATGTGCTGAACCTGGTGACCTATACCTGCCCCAAGTACCTGATCCTCCCCTACCTGCGCGAGACGCTGGAGGAGCTGAAGCACCGTGAGCCCGATGAGAAGCCCGCCTTCCGTGCCAAGGTGGCCGTGGTGGGCAGCGAGATCGACGATCCCAGCCTCACCAAGCTGATCGAGGACTGCGGCGCGCTGGTGGTATCCGACCGCTATTGCTTCGGCTCTACCCCCGGCCGCGAGGTCATCGAACTGAACGACGATGAGCCCGCGCTGGATCAGATCTGCCGCCATTACATGGAGGTCAGCGAGTGCGCCCGCTACATCAGCGACGAAAAGGTAGCCCAGCGCCGCCAGACCGCCGACCGTCTGGCCCGTGAGTACAACGCCGACGGCATCATCTACGAGCAGATGAAGTTCTGCGATTACTGGGGCTTCGAGCGTGCGCTGGCCAGCCACATCATGTCCACCGAAATGGGCTGGCCCGTGCTGTCCATCGACCGTCCCTATAACGCCCGTTCCTCCGGCCAGCTCCGCACCCGCTTCCAGGCGTTCGTGGAGTCGCTGGAGATCAAGCGCATCCAGAAGAACGGAGGTAGCAACTAATGGCCAAGAAGAACAACAAGTATCCCAATCCCGCCTTTTTCAAGGCCAAGGATAATATGGATCTGAAGGCCCAGCTGGAGAACCTGAAGGAAGTGGGCGGCATCATCGCCGGTATGGCCAAGGAGGCCGACTATAAGGCCTTCTTCCGCCGCCAGTGGGAGTGCATCAAGGACGACGGTCGCCGCGTGGCACGGGAGGTCAAGGACATCTGCACCATGACCTGCGCCGAGCGGAAGGATCTGCTGCTGAACGGCGAAAAGCGCCTGGGTGACCTGTACCGCAAGGGCGACATGGTCACCGTCCGCCGCGAATGGCGCGGCCTGGAGAGCACTGCCATCGACTTCGCCGGCTGGCTGAAGATGTGGGGCATGCTGCTGGCCACCTTCTCCAAGGATCTGGTGCCCGCCCTGAATACCACGCTTTACTACCGCTGGATGATCTCTTACATCTGCTGCGTCAGCTTCATGGATAAGAATACCATGGGCCAGCGGGGCCGGGCGCTGAAGATGAGTCATCTGATGATCTATGACATCTTCCGCTATGTGGCTGAGAATCTGGTGTTCCTGGCCAAGTGCGATAAGAAGAACGGCAACAGCGCCGAGCTGAATAAGAAGGTGGTGCTGTTTGACGAGATGACCATGGGCCAGATCATGGCCGGCTTCCCCGATCTGCTGGGTATCCCCTATCAGCTGATGCCCGTGTTCCTGGTGTCTGAGATCGACCAGCTGACCTGCGTTCCCTATATCGACGCGGTGGAGTCCTTCGGCCTGCCCGCCGATACCTGCCCGGTTCCCTCCTCCGAGTGCGGCGCGCTGGTCATCGACGCCCTGCCCCATATGGGTAAGTGCTTCATCTCCTCCTCCATGCCCTGCGACGGCTCCACTATGGCCTCCAGCTATATGTCCCGCCGCTTCCCCGACCTGCCTGTGTTCCACTTGACCTTCCCCGTCCGCTACGAGTACGAGGAGACGGTGGAGGACGCCGCCGAGGATATCAAGGCCTGCATCAGGTTCGTGGAGGAGCAGACCGGCGCCAAGTGGAGCTGGGACGCCTACTTCACCGCCATGAAGCGGTTCAATGAGGAGACCAAGTACGAGCTGGAGAAATGGGAGGTCAACAAGACCGCCAAGCCCCAGATCCTCGGCCCCTGCTACGAGCTGTTCCGCAAGTGGAACTACGAGATGGACGGCGGTGCCGATCCCCGCGTGATGAAGACCTGCAAGAAGGTCAACAAGCTGATGCTGCAGGCCTACGACCGGGGCGAAGAGGCCTGGCGCGGCAAGATGAAGTACCGCGGCATCGTGTGGTCCTGCCCCGCCCACTATTACGCCAACTTCTCCAACTGGCTGGCCAACTGCTGGGGTGTGGACATCCTGGTGGAAATGGAGTCCCTGAACTTCACCAAGCCCCTGGAGACCGAGGACAAGGAAAAGGCCCTGATGGATCTGGCCCGTTTGTACGAGCGCATGGTCATGCGCCGTCACACCAACGGCGGCTACCGCAACGTGGTGGACGAGCTGTGGCGTCAGTGCGAGGCTTGGAACGTCGACATCATCATCATGTATCAGAACGTGGCCTGCAAGAACATGGCGACGCTGCAGGGTATTCTGGACGATCAGGCCCGCGAGCAGAAGCGCCATATGATCTGGATCGAGCACGATCTGATGGATCCCCGTACCGTGTCCCGCAAGACCATGCGCGGCAAGGTCAACGAGTACATGCGCACCGTCATGAAGGCGGAGCCTGTGGATCCCTCCCTGCTGGAGTTCGACGACGATATCTGCATGTAAGCATTTCCCATTGAATCTATCATTTAAAGGAGTAATACGACATGAAATATTTTGGCGGCTGCGACGTAGGCTCCACCTACACCAAGGCAGTAATCTTAGATGAAAACGGCAAGATCTGCGCCGATACCACCATCCGCAGCAAGATCAACTCCGAGGTCAGCGCGAAGATGGCCATGGAGGAAGTCCTGAACAAGGTGGGCCTGAAGTCCTCCGAGGAACTGACGTACCTGATCGGCACCGGCTACGGCCGCAACAAGGTGCCCTTCGCTGACGAGAACATCTCCGAGATCTCCTGCCACGCCATGGGCGTGCATGTCACCGACCCCAGCGTCAAGGCCATCATCGATATCGGCGGCCAGGACGTGAAGGGCATCAGCGTGGACACCGACGGCACCGTGAAGAACTTTGCCATGAACGATAAGTGCGCCGCCGGTACCGGCCGCTTCTACGAAGCCATGGCCCGCAGCTTTGAAATGAGCCTGCCGGAGTTCTCCAACCTGTCCCTGACGGCCAAGAACGTGATCCCCATCACCGCTCAGTGCACCGTGTTTGCCGAGTCCGAGGTCATCACCCTGGTGGGCGAAGGCAAACCCATGGACGAGATCGCCGCCGGTATCCAGATGGCGGTTGCCAAGCGCTGCTTCGTCATGAGCAAGAAGGCCGGCGCCACCGACAGCATCACCCTGACCGGCGGCTGCGCCAAGAACGCGGGCCTGAAGCAGGCCATCGAGCATGTGCTGAAGCTGAAGGTCATTGACCTGAAGACCGATCCCCAGCTGATGGGTGCCCTGGGCGCTGCCGAGTATGCCCGCCAGAAGGGTATGGCCAAGGCGTAAACACTTGTCAAATCGGAGAGATTGATGTATCATAGGAATGAGGCTGCCGCGGCGCAACTGCGGCGGCCTTTTTCCAAATCACCGTGAAGGAGCGATGTCCCATGTCCAACGAACCCCACACCCACGCCGACGGCACCACCCATACCCATGGCGACGGCCACGGCCACACCCATTCCCACGCCCACACCAAGGCGGTGCTGAACCGTCTCAGCCGGGCCCAGGGCCATCTGGACGCGGTGCGCCGCATGGTGGAGCGGGGGGAGGACTGCTCTCAGGTGCTGGTGCAGCTGTCCGCCGTGATCTCGGCGCTGAACTCCACCGGCCGCGTGATCCTGAAGGATCACATCGCCCACTGCATCGTGGACGCGGTGGAGGAGGGCGACACCGCCGCCATCGACAGTCTCAACGATGCCATAGACCGCTTCATGCGCTGACGCGGGTGTTGACAAAAGTGCTATAATAAAAATAAGAATAATAACCGAAACAAGGGAGGAAAAGCTATGATCTCTGCCATCGTATACGCGTCCAACTCCGGCTATACCGCCCAGTACGCCAAAATGCTGGGTGAGGCCACCGGCCTGCCGGTCAACGACATTTCCCAGATGCACAATCCCCAGCCGGACCAGCAGGTCATCTATCTGGGCTGGGTCATGGCCGACAAGTGCGTGGGCGCGCGGAAGGCCATGAAGTTCTTCGACGTCCGCGCCATGGTGCGGGTGGGCATGGGCCCCGGCACTAAGGCCGCCGCCGACGCGCTCCACGACCAGCTGCTGCGGGACTTCGGCAAGGAGGTGGACTGCTTTGCTCTGCAGGGCGGCTTCGATATCAAGAAGCTCCACGGCCCCTTCAAATGGATCATGCTGGTCAAGTGCAAGGACATCCTCAAGAATCTGGAGGCCAAGAAGCCCCTGAACGAGACCCAGCAGCTGACCTATGATATGGCCAAGAAGGGCGCCTCCGCCGTCAGCGCCGAGGCGCTGGCTCCCGTGGTGGACTGGTACAAGGCCCATAAGTGAGGTGCGCCATGGCCAGCATGAAAACCGCGAAAACCATCGCCAACGCGGGGGAGAAGGCCGCCAAGGCCGCCGGAAAAGTGCTGCCGGGGCTGTCTGCCTTGGGTAAGGCCCTGGCCGTCATTTACGGCACCATGACCGCCCTGACCGCCGTGGGCTGGTTCATCACCCGCGCCAACGAGAAGAAAAAGGACGGGGAATAACACAGGGACGGCCGCATGATCGTGCGGTAAACCGTTGTAGGGGCCGGCGTCCTCGACGGCCCGTCCGTATTACGATGGCATTTCTACAAACCGGCGGGGTATCGAGGACGCCGCCCCCCTACGAAATGTCATGCCGTCCGCCAATCGCATATACCCAAGGGAGGCGCTGCCGCGCCTCCCATCCCCATAGAAAGGACAAAACCATGAGCAAGATAGAATTCAAAGCCGAGTCCAAGCGTCTGCTGGACATGATGATCAACTCCATCTACACCCACAAGGAGATCTTCCTCCGTGAGATCATCTCCAACGCCTCCGATGCCATCGACAAGCTGTGCTATCTCAGCCTGACCGACGAGAAGGTGGGCCTGAAGCGGGAGGACTTCCAGATCACCCTGACCATCGACAAGGCCAACCGCACCCTGACCGTCAGCGATAACGGCATCGGCATGGACGAGAGCGACCTGGAGAACAATCTGGGCGTCATCGCCAACAGCGGCAGCCTCCAGTTCAAGGGCGAGCTGGAGGGCAAGGAGACCACCGACACCGATATCATCGGCCAGTTCGGCGTGGGCTTCTACTCCGCCTTCATGGTGGCCGACGAGATCACCGTCATCACCAAGAAGTACGGCTGCGATCAGGCGTACCGCTGGCAGTCCACCGGCGTGGACGGCTACACCATCGAGCCCTGCGAAAAGGACACCGTGGGCACCGATATCATCATGCACATCAAGCCCGACAGCGAGGAGGAGAAGGACGAGTACAGCCAGTACCTGCGGGAGTATCCCCTCTATAAGCTGGTGAAGAAGTACAGCGACTACATCCGCTTCCCCATCCGGATGCTGATGCCCCATCCCAAGCTGAAGGAGGGCTGCCCCGAGGATAAGCCGGAGTACGAGGAGGATTTCGTCTACGAGACCCTGAACTCCATGGTGCCCCTGTGGCAGCGGAAGAAGAGCGAGGTCACCAAGGAGGAGTACGACAAGTTCTATCAGGAGCGCTTCGGTGAGATGGCCCCGCCCCAGTCGGTGATCACCGCCTCGGTGGAGGGCGCGGTGACCTATAAGGCCCTGCTGTTCATCCCCTCCCGCATGCCCAACCAGTACTTTACCGAGGATTTCAAGCCCGGCCTGCAGCTGTACAGCTCCGGCGTTATGATCATGGATCACTGCGCCGACCTGCTGCCGGAGTACTTCAACTTCGTCCGGGGCGTGGTGGACTCCCCCGACCTGAGCCTGAACATCTCCCGTGAGCTTTTGCAGCATGACCGCCAGCTGAAGGTCATCGCCACCAATCTGGAGAAGAAGATCAAGGCGGAGCTGCTGTGGATGCTGAAGGACGAGCGTGAGAGCTACGAGACCATCTACCGCAGCTATGGCCGCCAGCTGAAGCTGTGCGCCCTGGACAACTACGGTGCCAACAAGGAGAAGGTGCAGGATCTGCTGCTGTTCTACTCCTCCAAGGAGAAGAAGCTGGTGACCCTGGACGAGTATGTGGACCGCATGCCGGAGAGCCAGAAGTTCATCTACTACGCCACCGGCGAGAGCGTGGACGCCATCGACCACCTGCCCCAGACGGAGCTGGTGAAGGAGCACGACTATGAGATGCTGTACTTCACCGACAACACCGACGGCTTCATCCCCGATATGTTCGGCAAGTACCGGGACAAGCCCTTCCGCAGCGTGGTGGACGGCGAGCTGGAGCTGGACGACGAGAAGAAGCCCGACGAGACCGAGCACTACAAGGAGGCCTTCACCTTCATCAAGGAGGCCCTGGGCGACAAGGTGACGGAGGTCAAGGCCAGTACCAAGCTGAAGACCCACCCTGTGTGCCTGTCCAGTGGCGAGGGCATCACCTTCGAGATGGAGAAGTACTTCACCGCCGTGCAGCCCGACCTGAACATGAAGGCCAAGCGCATCCTGGAGGTCAACGTGGATCACCCCGCGTTCCTGGCCTTCGAGACGGCCCGCATCGTGGAGCCGGAGAAGGCCAAGAAGTACGCCCAGATCCTGTACAATCAGGCTTGCCTGATCGCCGGTCTGCCCATCGACGATCCCAGCGCCTACACCGACCTGCTGTGCAGCCTGTGGAAGTAAAACAGCAAAAAAACGAACCCCTTCACGAAGGGGTTCGTTTTTTTGCTGTCTCACACCATGCGGCAGGCTTCACAGTCGTCGCAGTCGGGGAATTTGCTCTTGTCATAGGTGATGTTGTTGCGGTCATAGTAGTTCTTGACGGCGGACTTGATGGACTCCTCCGCCAGCACGCTGCAGTGCAGCTTATAGGCGGGCAGACCACCCAGGGCATCCACCACCTGCTTGTTGGTGACGGCCAGGGCCTCGTCGATGGTCTTGCCCTTGATGAGCTCGGTGGCCATAGAGCTGGAGGCGATGGCGCTGCCGCAGCCAAAGGTCTCGAACTTGGCGTCCTCGATGACGTTATCGTTGATCTTCAGGTACATCTTCATGATGTCGCCGCACTTGGCGTTGCCCACCTCGCCCACGCCGTCGGCGTTGGGGATCTCGCCCACGTTCCGGGGGTGCATGAAGTGATCCATTACCGTATCGGTATAAAGAGCCATGATATGATCCTCCTTATTCTATCTATATCGTGTCGTGTCGTTTACAGAATGAACTGACGTGCGCCGGAGAGCAGCTCCTTCCACACGGGGGACATGCCGCGAAGGTACGCCACCACCTCGGGGATGACCTGCAGCATGTAGTCCACTTCCTCCTGGGTGTTCCACTCGCACAGGCTCAGGCGCAGGGAGCCGTGGGCCACCTCGTGGGGACGGCCGATGGCCAGCAGCACATGGCTGGGATCCAGCGAGCCGCTGGTGCAGGCGCTGCCGGAGCTGGCACAGATGCCCTTGGCATCCAGCAGGAGCAGCAGGCTCTCGCCCTCGATGCCCTCAAAGCAGAAGTTCACGTTGCCGGGCAGCCGGTGCGCCAGATCGCCGTTGACGGCGGAGTGGGGGATCCTGGACAGGCCCGCGATCAGCTTGTCCCGCAGGGCGGACACCTTGGCGGCGTTCTCGTCGATGTGGTCGCAGGCCTCCTTCAGTGCGGCGGCCATGGACACGATGCCGGGGATGTTCTCGGTACCGGCACGCTTGCCACGCTCCTGGGCGCCGCCCTCGATGATGTTGGTCAGAGGGATGCCCTGACGGGCGTACAGCAGGCCCACGCCCTTGGGACCGTGGAACTTGTGGGCGGACAGGGACAGCATGTCGATGTTCTGGGCCTTCACGTCAATGTGCAGGTGGCCCGCCGCCTGGACGGCATCGGTGTGGAACAGTACGCCCTTCTCCTTGCACACGGCGCCGATCTCCGGGATGGGCATGATGGAGCCGATCTCGTTGTTGGCGTACATGATGGTCACCAGGCAGGTGTCCTCCCGGATGGCGTCAGCCACCTGCTGAGCGGTGATGGTGCCGGTGGGGCCCACATCCAGCAGCTGCACCTCGAAGCCCTCCTTCTCCAGCTTCTTCAGGGTGTGCAGGATGGCATGATGCTCGAAGGCGGTGGAGATGATGTGCTTCTTGCCTTTCCGCTCGCCGATGCGGGCGGCGGAGACAAGGGCCTGGTTGTCGGCCTCGCTGCCGCCGGAGGTGAAGGTGATCTCCCGGGGCTGGCAGCCCAGGCACTCCGCCACGGTCTCCCGGGCCTTCTGCAGGGCTTCCGCTGCCTGCTGGCCAATGGTGTGCAGGCTGGAGGGATTTCCGAAATAGGTCTCCATATAGGGCAGCATCGCGTCGATGGCTGTGCGGCTCATTTTGGTGGTGGCCGCGTTATCTGCATAGATCTGCATAGCGTTCCTCCTGAATGTGTGTATCGTGCGGGGCAGTTTTGCCCACTCGTTTTGTAGGTTAATTGGATGATAACACGATTTACCCACCTTGTCAATAGGCAATTAGAAGAAAAATGAGCCGTCCCCGAAGGGACGGCTCATAGGCGATGTTCATTACGCTTTTTGCTTTTCCGGGAACTGGATCTGGGCCAGGATCACGGCGATGAACATGATGACGCAGCCGATGTACTCCCGCACGCTCATCTGCTGGTGCAGGATGATGGCGCCCGCGATGACGGCGAACACGCTCTCCAGGCTCAGCAGGATGGTGACCACCGTGGGGTTGGAGTCCTTCTGGGCCAGGATCTGCAGCGTATAGCCCACGCCGGAGGAGAAGATGCCCACATACAGGATGGGCAGGGCGCAGCCCAGAATGGCGTTCCAGTCAGGCGCGGCGAAGATGGAGGTGGCCGCCGACACGTCGCCGGTGCCGTTCATGCCCAGGATCACGCACACCACCTTGGCGATGGTGGCCCACACCGCCGCCACGAAGAACTGCACGCAGCTGAGCTTGAGGCCGTCCACCGTGGCGGTGAAGTGGTCGATCACCAGAATGTGGATGGCGAAGCACACGGCGCACACCAGCACCAGCAGGTCGCCCGGTGCCAGCGAGAAGTCGCCCTTGATGCACAGCAGGTACAGCGCCACCACGCTGCACACCACGGCGATCCAGGTGGACAGATTTACCTTCCGCTTGAAGAACAGGCCGAACACCGGCACCAGCACCACATACAGGGCGGTGATGAAGCCCGCCTTACCGGCGTCGGTACCGGCGGCAAGACCCGCCTGCTGGAAGTTGGAGGCCACCGCCAGCGCCGTACCGCAGCAGATGCCGCCGAACCACATCTGGCGGTTGGCAGCCTTCCGCTGGATGGCGGTCAGGCTGGGCTTGTCCTTGTTGACGGCGTCAAAAATGACGATCAGCACCAGCAGCGCCGCCACCGCGATATAGGAGCGGATGGCGTTGAAGGTAAAGGTATCGATGGCGTCGGCGCACAGATCCTGGGCCACAAAGGCCGTGCCCCAAATCAGGGCCGCCAGAATGGGGAACAGCACCTGGCGTACTTGGTTGTGTTTCATGGGAAGCTTTCCTTTCTGTATGGGGAAATATGGGGTCGTAGGGGCCGGCGTCCTCGACGGCCCGCGCAAATTACGATGGTATTCCCGGTAAACGACGGGGCGTCGAGGACGCCGCCCCCTACAAACCGTTTTCGGTACTTCTTCTTGTCCTTACTCCTTCGGCGGGCCGGAGTGCCATTGGAACTTCCGCTCTGTGCCGTGGAGCAGGCGGTTGATATTCTCCCGGTGGCACCACACCACCAGCACGGAAATGACGAAGGCCAGGGCCGTATACAGCAGGTTGTGTCCGTAGAACAAAAACACGGACACCGTCAGGCTGACACCGGCGAAGATGGAGCCCAGGGACACATACTTGCTCAGCAGCCACAGCGCCGCGAACAGGCCCCATGCCACAAGGCCCACCTTCCAGCCCAGCATCCAGGCCAGCGTGCCGCCGCACAGGATGCCCTTGCCGCCCTTGAAGCCATAGAAGGCGGGGAACATATGGCCCAGCTCGCAGCCCACGCCCGCCAGCAGCAGGCCCAGCGTCCAGTCCTGCCGCAGGAAGTAGAACAGGTACCCGCCGATGAGGCCCGCCACCACGGTCTTGCCCATGTCCAGGGCGATGACGCCCAGGGCGTACTTGGCGCCGTAGGTGCGGTAGAAGTTGGTCAGGCCCGCGTTGCCGCTGCCGTGGGAGCGGACGTCATCCTTGATGATGAAGTGGGAGATGACCACCGCGCCGTTGAAGCAGCCCAGCAGATACGACACCAGCAGCGTCAGCGCCACGCAGAATACGGTGAAAATGATGCGGCTCATGCGTTGTCGTCCTCCCCCTTCTGGCGGATGGTCATGATGACGGGGGTGCCCTCCAGACCGAACACGCTGCGGATCTGGTTCTCCAGATACCGGCGATAGGAGAAGTGAAACAGCTTCTTGTCGTTGCAGAACACCACGAAGTGGGGCGGCTTGATGCCCACCTGTGTCATGTAATAGATCTTCAGGCGGCGGCCCTTGTCCGTGGGCGGCTGCACGCGGGTCTGGGCATCGGCCAGGACGCTATTCAGCATGCCGGTGGTGATGCGCATGGAGGCCTGGTCGTTGACGTAGTTGATCAGCTCGAAGAGCCGGTTCACCCGCTGGCCCGTCAGGGCGGAGATGAACACGATGGGCGCGTAGGTCATGAAGCTGAGATCCCGGCGGATATCCTCCCGCATGCGGTCCATGGTCTTGTCATCCTTCTCCACGGCGTCCCACTTGTTCACCACGATGATGCAGGCCTTGCCCGCCTCATGGGCCAGACCGGCCACCTTGGTGTCCTGCTCGGTAACGCCGTCGTTGGCGTCGATCATGATGAGGCACACGTCGCTGCGCTCGATGGCCATGGTGGCCCGCAGGACGCTGTACTTCTCGATATTGTCGTCCACCTTGGACTTTTTCCGCATACCGGCGGTGTCGATGAAGTTGTACTTGCCCTGGGCGTTCTCGAAATAGCTGTCGATGGCGTCCCGGGTGGTGCCCGCCACGTTGCTGACGATGACCCGCTGTTCACCCAGGATGCGGTTGGTCAGGCTGGACTTGCCCACGTTGGGCTTGCCGATGATGGCCACCTGGATCACGTCGGACTCGTCGTCCTCGTCCTCCTCAGGCGGGAAGTACTTCAGGCACTCGTCCAGCAGGTCTCCGGTACCGTGGCCGTGAACGGCGGACACGGCGATGGGGTCGCCCAGGCCCAGGTTGTAGAACTCATAGAAATCCGGATCCACCGTGCCGGTGGCGTCCATTTTGTTGACGGCCAGCACAATGGGCTTCTTACTGCGCTGCAGCATCCCAGCCACCTCCTGGTCGGCAGCGGTCATGCCGGTCTTGATGTCGGTGACGAACACGATCACCGTGGCGTTGTCGATGGCGATCTGGGCCTGCTCCCGCATGAAAGACAGAATCTGGTTGTCGGTGCTGGGCTCGATGCCGCCGGTGTCCACCAGGCGGAACTTGTGGCCCAGCCACTCGCTTTCGCCGTAAATGCGGTCGCGGGTGACGCCGGGGGTGTCCTCCACGATGCTCAGGCGCTTGCCGATCAGCTTATTGAACAGCATGGACTTGCCCACGTTGGGGCGGCCCACGATGGCGATCAAAGGTTTTGCCATAGTCTATCCCTCCTCATATCAGACAGCGGTGTCCAGCATGGCGTCCAGCAGGGCGCCGCCGTCGTCGTCCACGATCCGGACGGGGCTGCCCAGCTCCTGAGACAGCCTGTCCACCGTGTAATCATCCAGAAATACCGTCTCGCCGTGGCGCAGCATGTGCACCGTCAGCAGCACACGCCGCCCGGCCACACGGCCCTGCAGCTGCCGGGAGATGTCCTGCCCCGTCAGAAGGCCGGTCACGTCGATGGTGTGGCCGAAGAAATCGTTTTTCACGGCGATCACCTCCCCGTCCAGATGGGGGAAGTAGGCCTTCGCCCGGTCCACCAGCGTCTGCATGAAGGGCGCGGCGGCCACGCCGGTGGCGATGGTGAAGGGGCTGGGGGCGGCGTCCGGCTCCTCCAGCTTCATGGCGGAAAGGAACTCCTGCTCCAGCGAACGCAGCATGCCCACGCCGTTCTCAATCTGGCGGTAGCCCTCGTAATAGTCCTCCTCCGGCAGGGGCAGTCCCGCCCGCAGAAACAGCTCGTCGGCACAGAAGAACCGCCGGGTGCCGTAGCGCCGCAGATTCTCCTGTCCGAATTCCTCGGCGATGGTGATGATCTCGCGGGCACAGTCCTTTTCCACCGGCCGGAGCCTGGCAAGGCCCTTGCGGTATTTGGTAATGCCCACCGGCACCAGGGAGCAGCTGGAAAACTGCCACTCTGTCAGATCCCGCAGGGTGCGGCGCAGCTGGTCGCCGTCGTTCCAGCCGGGGCACACCACGATCTGGCCGTTCATGACGATGCCCGCCTGGCAGAAGCGCCGGATGTATTCCAGCGACCGCTCCGCCCCCTTGTTGCCCAGCAGCGTGCAATGGAGCTGGGGGTCGGTGGCGTGGACGGACACGTTGATGGGGCTGATGTGCAGGTCGATGATCCGCTGGGCCTCCCGCTCACTGAGGTTGGTCAGGGTGGTGTAGTTGCCCAGCAGGAAGCTGAGCCGCTCGTCGTCGTCCTTGATGTACAGGGACGGCCGCATGTGGGGCGGCATCTGATCCACAAAGCAGAACAGGCAGTGGTTGGCGCACTGGTGCATCTCGTCCATCAGATAGGTGGGGAAGTTCAGGCCCAGGTCGCGGCCCTCCTCCTTGCGGACGGTGACCGTCCGCTCCTGCCCGTCCTTTGCAAGCCGCAGCACCGCCACCGGATCGTAGCCATAGAACCGGTAGTCCAGCACGTCCACGATGTGGTGGCCGTTGATCTCCAGAAGCTGCTCCCCCACGGTGATCCCGGCTCTCTCCGCCGGGGAATGGGGGTCGATGGAAGTGATGACGGTACTCATAACGGCGCTCTCTCCTGTAAAACGGCATAAAGTGACATGATAACCATAATATTATAGCCATTTTCTCCCTGTAACGCAAGATAAAAAGCAAATTTTGTACCGTCTTTTGGCAGTATACCGCGGCTCATGTCAAAAGTAAAACGCATGATTTTGATGGATATCATGAATTTTTGGAAGGGAGGGAAAAAAGTAAGGAGGGAAGAAAGCTCTTCCCTCCTAACAAGGACACACGTCGATGACTTACTTGCCAGCGGCCACGGACTTGATCTCCTTGACCTGACGGCCATTGTAGGTACCGCATTCCGGGCACATTCTGTGAGGCAGATGCAGCGCACCACACTTGGGGCATGCCACCAGACCGGGAGTCGCCAGCTTCCAAACGGAGCTGCGTCTCTTATTGCGTCTTTGTTTCGATACTTTTCCCTTAGGGACTGCCATGTTGACACCTCCTTGGTCTTTTAACTGCCGTGAGCAGTAGTATAATAGTTCAGCTTCCGCTTACCGGTCCTCCAACAGCTGGGCCAGCTTGGCAAGACGCGGGTCGACCGCCTTCTTACAGCGGCAGGGCTCTACATTCAGATCCACGCCGCAGCCGGGGCACAGGCCCTTGCAGTCCGGTGAGCAGAGGTTTTTCGTGTCCATCTCAAGGATAAACGCAGTGCGAGCCACTTCGCCCAAGTCCACCTCGTCGTTGTCCAGCAGCACGATATCCTCGTCATCGTCGGACTGCCGCTCCTGGGCCAGCACGCACTGGTAGGTCACGGTCTTGTCCTTGGTGAAGGGCTTTGCGCAGCGGTCACAGACGCAGTGAAGCGTCGTACTTGCCTCCAGCGTACACAGCAGGACGCCAGCCTTGTTCCGAAGCCTGCCTTCCACAGTGACGGGCTGGGACACGGGGTAGCCGCCGCCGAACTCCAAGTCGCTCAAATCCATGGTAAACTGGACATCCTGAGCGGCGTCCGGCGTATGCAGCAGCTTGTTCACATTCAAAAGCATAGTACACCTCGCAATGACACGGATAGTATTATAACGTGAAAAACAAGGGTTGTCAAACCTTTTTTGCAATTTTTCACCATATTTTTCTGCCCTTTCCCCCACCGCAGATTCCCTTTGACATTTGTCCCGCCCTTGGGTACAATGAAGGCGTGAGGAAAGGTATCCCTCTTTACAAATCTGAATGAAGAAACTATAATGAAGATAGAATAGAACAGGTTACTTGAGGTGGTGGATTTCGTAGCAACCACACGCTCTGTGAGCCAAAAGGGACGCAGGAGAGGGCTACGCCTGCCAAGTAACCATTCTTCAAGGGCTGTCTTCGGATGGCCCCTTTCTTATGTTGAAGCCACAGGAGGTGCGCCCATGCGGGAGCTGACCATCGGAAAAAACGACGCCGGACAGCGGCTTGACCGCTTCGTGTCCAAATCTCTGCCGCTGCTGCCGCCGGCGCTGCTGCAGAAATACATCCGCCTGAAGCGCATCAAGTGCAACGGCGCGCGGGCCCAGCGGGACCAGCGGCTCCGGGAGGGCGACGTGCTGCAATTATACATCAACGACGAGTTCTTTGACAAGCCCCGCGAGGACAACATGTTCCTGACCCTCTTCAAGCCCAGCCTTACCATCGTGTATGAGGACGAGAACCTGATGCTGCTGGACAAGCGGCCGGGGCTGGTGGTCCACGCCGACGAGACGGAGAAGGTCAACACCCTCATCAACCACATCCAGGCGTACCTCTATCAGAAGCGGGAGTGGAACCCCAAGTGGGAGAACGCCTTCACCCCCGCCCTGTGCAACCGCATCGACCGCAACACCGGCGGCATCGTCATCGCCGCCAAGAACGCCGAGACGCTGCGGATCATCAACGAAAAGATCCGTGACCGGGAGATGGACAAGCGCTATCTCTGCGTCACGGTGGGCGCGCCCCAGCCGCCCAAGGGCCGGGTGGAGGTCTTTCTGGTGAAGGACGAGAAGAAGAAAGAGGTGTCCGTCCGCAAAAAGCCCGTCCCCGGCGGCAAGACCGCCGTCACCACCTACGAGACGCTGGAGTGCCGGGGCGAGCTGGCCCTGGTGGAGGTGGGGCTGGAGACCGGCCGCACCCACCAGATCCGCGCCACCTTCGCCCACATGGGCTGTCCCCTGCTGGGGGACGGCAAGTACGGCCGGGGCGACGTGAACCGCCGCTACGGCGAGACGCGGCAGGCGCTGTACTCCTATAAGCTGACCTTCGACTTCCCCACCGACGCGGGGATCCTGAACTATCTTCGGGGCCGCAGCTTCCAGGTGGAGCGGGTCCCCTTCCGGGAGAAGTATTTCGGCTGAGGCCCGCTTACGCTGCGCCGCTGCCTGAACAGATCGGATAAAACAGGGCTGCTTCCCACGGGAAGCAGCCCTGTTTTCATGTCCTTACACCAGCAGCAGGATCGCCGCCGCGACGGCGATGACCGCGCCCACGGCGCTGATGACGCCGTAGATTTTCTTGGATTCCGGATCGTGCTTTTCCTTGGACAGGTAGTAAAGACCCGCGCCCAGGATCAGCACACCGATGACGATGGCGATGATTTTGATGATCATTTGATTCTCCTCCCGTTTGCTTATTTCTTTTTCCAGTTCAGCAGAAACGCCGAGTTGGTGATGACCAGCACGGAACCGGCGTTATGTACCAGCGCGCCCACCACCGGGTTCAGCGTGCCGATGATGGCCAGGATGATGGCCGCGAAGTTCAGCGCCATGGAGAAGGTCATGTTCAGCTTGATGGTGGTCATCATCCGGTGGGACAGGGCGATCAGATGGGGCAGCTCCTTCACCTCGTCGTCCACCAGGGCGATGTCCGCCGCGTCCACGGCGATGTCGCTGCCCACGCCGCCCATGGCGATGCCCACCTCCGCCCGCTTCAGGGCCGGGGCGTCGTTGACGCCGTCGCCCATCATGCACACACTGCGGCCCTGGGCCTGATAGCCGTCGATGGCGGTCATCTTGTCCTCCGGCAGGCAGTTGGCCCGCACCTCCTGAATGTGCAGCCGCTGGGCGATGGCCCGTGCGGCATTTTCGTGGTCGCCGGTCAGCAGCACCGGCTGCACGCCCAGCGCCGTCAGGGCGTCCACCATCTCCGCGCTCTCCTGCCGGATGGTGTCGGACAGGGCAATATATCCGGCGTAGGTGCCGTCCACCGCCAGATAGGTGACGGTGCAGCCCTGGGCCAGATAGTCTCCGGCCTCCTCCGTCAGGGTCACTCCCTGCTCCCGCAGCAGCTCCGGATTGCCCGCCAGCAGGTCGCGGCCCTCCACGCGGGCGCTGACGCCGCGGCCGGGGATCATACGGAATTCCCCGGCGTCGGCCAGCGCCGCGCCGGACCTTTTGCAGCCGCGGACGATGGCCTTGCCCAGGGGATGCTCGGACATCTGCTCGGCAGAGGCCGCCAGCCGGTACAGTTCATCGTGAGAAAGCCCCTCCTGTACGCTGACGGCGGCCACCACCTCCGGGGTGCCATAGGTCAGCGTGCCGGTCTTGTCAAAGGCCACCACCTTCACCTTGGCCCACCGGTCGGCGATGCCCACGATCTTGGCCTTGCCCGCGTCGACGGACTGCACCAGGCGGATCATCCGCTGGATGGAGCTGTCCGCGCCCACACGGGTGGCCCGCATCTCGAAGGCACCGAACTGGTTCACGGTGCCGCTGGACACCTCGTCCCCGGCGGACTTGTCCACCGGCAGGGATTCGCCGGTCATGACCGCCTGGTTGATGGAGGTCTGTCCCGACAGGATCACGCCGTCCACCGGCACGCACTCACCGGGCAGCACCCGCAGGGTGTCGCCCACCTGCACCTGCTCGGCGGGGATCACGCTCTCCGCGCCGCCGCGCAGCACGCGGGCCGTCCGGGGCGTCAGGTGCACCAGCTTTTCGATGCCGGCCCGGGCCTTGGCCACCGTCAGCTCCTCCAGCAGGCCGCCCAGCTGCATGATGAAGGCCACCTCACCGGCGGCGAAGTCCTGGCCGATGCACACCGAGGCGATCAGCGCCAGGGACACCAGCACGTCCGCCTTGATGTCAAAAGCCGTCACCAGGCCGATGATGGCCTCCAGCACAATGGGCACGCCGCACAGGATGATGGCGATCCACGCCATATCAAAGGAGAAGGGGTGCCATTTCGCCAGGCTGCAGATCACCGCGATGCCGGAGATCACCAGCAGCGTCACGTCCTTTTTGATGCCGCCCCACTCCAGCAGCCCCTCCAGTTTTTCCATCAGTGCTTTCATGTTGTCTCGTCTCCTTTATACCGTACAGGGTATGGGTATAATATACCCATATAGGTATCACTTGTCAAGTGGGAAGGAGAGAAATATTTCCGCGTTTAAGGCGCCCGGTCGAAAGCGGTGCGGAAGGGAAGGGGGGCAAGGTCCCGCGCATTTTTACAAAAAAATTTTATAACCCTCTTGACACACAATACTACGTGTTGTATAGTATAACGCGAAAGGGGGCATGACATATGCTTGACCCACAGATGAAGCGGGGATTGCTGGAAGCCTGCGTGCTGTCGGCGCTGGCCAGGGGGGACTCCTATGGCTATAAGATCGTGAAGGATCTGTCCGTGTGCGTGCAGGTGTCGGAATCCACACTGTATCCCATCCTGCGGCGGCTGGAGAGCGGCGGCGCGCTGACGGTGTACAGTGTGGAGCACAACAGCCGCCTGCGGAAGTTTTATCATCTGACAGAACAGGGGCGGCAGCAGCTGGCCGCCGCTGTGGAGGATTGGAAGGAGCTGGAATCGATGTATGAATTTATCAGGGGAGGGCTGCAGCATGAGCAAGGCTGATTTTCTGCGTCTGCTGGAGCGGGCGCTGGCGCAGCTGTCGGAAGAGGAACGCCAAAAGAATCTGGAGTATTACAGCGAGCTGCTGGACGATATGATGGAGGAGGGCATGACCGAGGCGGAGGCTACCGCCAAGCTGGGCAGCCCCGGCCAGATCGCCCAGAGCATCCTGCAGGAGATGCCCTTGGGCAAGCTGGTCAGCACCCGCATGAAGCCCAAGAGCGGCTGGACGCCGCTGGCCATCGTGCTGGCGGTGGTGGGCAGCCCTGTGTGGGTGCCGCTGCTGCTGGCGGGCGTCGCCGTCGTGCTGGCGCTGTTCGTGTCCATCTGGGCGCTGGGCTTTGCGGCGATCGCCGTGGTGATCGCTCTGGCCGTGGCCGTGGTGGCCGCGCCCATTATCGCTATCCGGGCCGCGATGCTGACGCTGCCGGTGGGCCTGATGCTGCTGGGCGCGGGACTGGTGCTGCTGGGCCTGTGCGTGCTGGGCGGACTGATGGCAGTGGAGCTGTGCAGGCTGCTGTGGCAGCTGACGGTGTGGCTGGCCCATAAGATCAAGGGCCTGTTCATCCGGAAGGAGGAAAATGTATGAAGAAATCGGTAAAGATCACGCTGATCGTGGCGGCGGCGTTGGTAGGACTGGGCCTGTGCCTGTCGGCGGCGGGCTTTGCCATGGGTGGACGGTTCAGCGAATTGAAAGATCTGCATCTTGATCCCGCCACGGGGAAGTGGGAGCAGCAGTCTACACGGGAGCCGACGGAGAATCTGTATGCCGGCGGCGACTACATCTCCGACAAGACGGACATCACCATTCTGGATATCGACTGGATCACCGGCGACGTCAAGGTGCGGCTGACCAATAACGACACCATCACAGTAGAGGAAATGGTCAGCGACAACGGTTACGATGCCCATCCCATGGTGGTGACAGATGACAGCGGCATCCTGAAGATCCGCTATGCCGATAAGGCGTGGATGAACGCGATAGATCCGCCGCAGAAGGCGCTGACGGTGTACCTGCCCCGCGAGGTGGCGGAGAACCTGACGGAGGTGAGCTTCAGCAGCGTGTCCGCCGATTTCGATGTGGATCCGCTGACGGTGCGGGAGAAGTTCGCGTTCAGCAGTGTCTCCGGCGACCTGAAAACCGACGCCATCACGGCGGAGAACGTAAATGCGGAGGTAAGCACCGTGTCCGGCAAGATCGAGCTGGACGGCAGCTTCCTTCGTGTGACCGGCGAGAGCACCAGCGGCAAGATCGAAGTGAAGCTGCGCAACTGCCCCGAAAAGCTCAACATTGTCACCGTCAGCGGTGATGTGGAGCTGGAGCTGCCGGACAGCACGAATTTCTGGCTGGGCTACGATACGGTGTCCGGCGAGATAGACTGTGAGGTTCCCGTCCAGCGAGACGGCGAGCACTACTACCGTGGGCTGAGCATGGGGTGCGATATATCCATCAGCACTACCAGCGGCGATCTGAAGATCGAAAGGCTGGACTGATACGCAAAAAAGAGACCTGTGCACAGCACAGGTCTCTTTTTTATATGTCAGTTTTTGGCGCTCAGCTCCACGGCGTGGCGCAGGAAGCTGAGGGGCGGCACCGGCCCGGGCAGCTGCATGGTGAATACCATCTGGGGCGTTTTCGGTTCCCGGAGGGACAGACCGTCGCAGTCGGTCATCACCGGGGCGGTGATGGTAAAGGGGCGGGTATCGGGGCCCACCACCTCCAGTTCGTCACCGGCGGCGAACTTGTTCCGCAGACTCAGGGTAGCCAGGCCGTTTGCGTCGCAGCCGGTCACCACGGCGCAGATCTGCCAGTCCCGTATGTACCGGGCGTTGTCGTAATACTGCCCGGGCTGGCCGTAGAAAAAGCCGGTGGAGTAGTGCCGGTGGCTGACGTGCTCTACCTCGTCACGCCAGACGGGGTCAATGGGGCGGCCTGCCGCGATGTCGTCCAGCACATGGCGGTAGGCCCCGGTGACGATGGCGGCGTAGTAGCCGGACTTGGCACGGCCCTCGATCTTCAGGCAGTCCACCCCCGCGTCCATGAGGTCGTCCAGATGGTCGATCATGCACATGTCGCGGCTGCTCATAATATAGGTGCCCTTTTCATCCTCAAACACGGGGAAGTATTCGCCGGGGCGCTTTTCCTCCATCAGGGCGTACTGATAGCGGCAGGGCTGGGCGCACTGGCCCCGGTTGGCGTCCCGGCCCGTCATATAGTTGCTGAGCAGACACCGTCCCGAGTAGCTGACGCACATGGCCCCGTGACAGAAGGTCTCGATCTCCAGCTCTCTGGGCACCTTGGCCCGGATGGTGCGGATCTCGTCCAGACTCAGCTCACGGGCCAGCACCACGCGGGTGGCCCCCAGATCGTACCATGCGGCGGCGGAGGCGTAGTTGGCGATGGACTGCTGGGTGGAGATATGCCGCTGACAGTGGGGGGCGTATTTGCCCGCCAGCGTAAAGGCGCCCAGGTCGGCCACGATCAGGGCGTCCACCCCGGCGTCGTCCAGCCGCTCCAGATGGGCGGGCAGCCGCTCCACCTCACCGCTGCGGGGCATGGTGTTGACGGTGACGTGCACCTTCACGCCGTGGTCATGGGCGTATTGTACGGCCCGGGGCAGCTCCTCGTCGGTAAAGTTACCGGCGAAGGAGCGCATGCCGAAGGCGGTGCCCGCCAGGTACACCGCGTCGGCGCCGTAGGCCACGGCCATCTGCAATTTTTCCCAGTCCCCGGCAGGGGACAGCAATTCAGGCTTTTTCCGTTCCATCAGTCAGGCTGGTACATGTCGCTGTTGATAAAGGCGAGATGTTCGTTGTAGGTCTTGAAGAAGTGGTTCACGCCGTCCTTTCCGGCGGCGAAGTAGTAATACTCGGTGTCGTTGGGATAGATGGCCGCCATGATGGAGTCAAGGCCGGGGCAGCAGATGGGGCCGGCAGGCAGTCCGGGATACTTATAGGTGTTATAGGGGCTGTCCAGATTCTGGTCAAAGGCGGTCTTGTCCTTGCCCTCCAGAGACAGGGCGTAGTAGATGGTGGTATCCAGCTGCAGATAGCCGTAGGTCTCCCGGTCGGTGGTGTTCAGACGGTTATAGAGGACGGAGGCGATGTTCTTCCGCTCGGTCTCATCGCCGATACCCTCCTTCTCGATGATGGAGGCGATGGTGACGATGTCGTGCAGGGAGTAGCCGCTGGCATTGATGTCGGCCATCATGTCGTCGTCAAACTGGGCGACGAAGTTGGTCAGCATGGTGTCGATGTCGTACACGGCGGTCTTTTCCGGATCAAAGGCCTGGGTGGTGGGGAACAGGAAGCCCTCCATGCGGTTCACCTTGCCCAGCATGTCCTCCTTCAGGAAGCTGTAGCTCTGGAACTCGAAGTTGGCGCAGGCATCCTCCAGCTCCTCGCGGGTGGAGACGCCCTTCTTCACCATCTCGTCGATGATCTCGTTGACTGTCAGTCCCTCGGGGATGACCACCTCGATCCAGCCGTCCTTGTTGACCTTGTCGGCCTCATAGTCGTGCATGTTCAGGATCAGGCTGCGGTAGTCCATGTCGCTGTTCAGCTTATACTCGCCGGGGTCGATGTTCTTGCTGGCGTGGAAGAAGATGCCGCAGAACTTGAAAAAGCCCCGGTAGTTGATGAGGCCCGCGTCCTTCAGCTTCTTGGCCACGTCGCCCACGCTGTCCCCCTCGTCCACGGTGATCTTGACCTCTACGTAGTCCTTGTTCAGGGAGCACAGGTCGTTGAACAGCAGCCAGCCGATCCCGGCCAGCAGGCAGGAGCCCAGCACCACACAGGCCAGGTAGATGGCGGTGCGCTGGGAGGCGCGCTTGCTCTTTTTCTTCTTCTTTTTGGGGGCATGACCGCTGCCCGCGCTCTGGCGGCGCACCTCTTCGGCGTTATAATAGGCGGTCTCGAAATTGTTGTTCTGATCTTTGGGCATAGTCGTATATTCCTTTCTTGTGAAAGCTCGGCATTACAGCAGGTCACGAAGCTTGTCCAGCACCTCGGCATGGATCTCCTCGCGGCTGCGCATCACGCCGTCTCTGGCACAGTCGATCCTTGTCCAGCCGCAGTAGTCCGTCACAAAGGCGGCGTTTTCCCGGCAGCGGCGCAGGTAGTCCTCATCCTGCTCGTGGACGTCGGCGGTGGTGTGGGTGGCCTGCTCCCGCAGGCGCATCATCTGCTCGCTCAGCTCCGTGGGCAGATCCAGGTACAGCACCCTTGTGGGGCGGGGCAGCTCCAGCAGGTCGTACTCGAAGTGGAACAGCCAGTCCAGGAAGGGCCTGCGCTGCTCCGGCGGCAGCTTGGAGGTCTGGTGCACCGCGTTGGAGGTGGTGTACCGGTCGGCGATCAGCAGGCCGCCTTGGCGGTAGTATTCGCCCCAGTCCTGCTTGTAGGAGGCGTAGCGGTCCACCGCGTAGAAGGTGGAGGCGGCATAGGCGTTCACATCGTCGGGGTGGCTGCCGAAGGCACCGCCCAGATACAGGCGGATCAGCGCCGACGATTCCTCGCCGTACCGGGGGAAGGCCAGGCGGCGGAAGGGGATGCCCTGCTTTTCCAGGGCCTGGCACAGCAGCTCTGTCTGCGTGGCCTTGCCGGAACCGTCGGTCCCCTCAAATACGATCAGCTTTCCCATAACGCGTGTCTCCTTTGCATGGTCATACGCATATCATTATACCACCATTTTACCCGTTTGTAAAGAAAACATGATATTTCTGCCGCTGCCGTCGGAAAACAGCGCCACTTGCCAACCGGTTCGGTATGTGGTACAATACTGCGTAGTTTTGCGAACAAACAAGGAGGCGTGTGCCATGACGGAGACGGTAAAGCCCCAGCTGGCGGCCCATGACCGCTGCACCGGCTGCGGCGCCTGTGCCAGCGGCTGCCCCAAGGGCGCCATCCATATGGTGCGGGATAAGGAGGGCTTTCTCTATCCCCAGATCACCGACGGCTGCGTCAGCTGCGGGCACTGTGCCCATGTGTGTCCCGTGCTGAAGCAGCGGGAGGTGCGGGGCCAGAGCGCGGTGTTCGCCGTGTGGAACGAGGACAGCGCCGTGTGTGCCCATTCTACGGCGGGCGGCGTTTTCACGGCGCTGGCGTACTATGCCCTGGAGTGCGGCGGCGTGGTGTTCGGCGCGGCGCTGGATGAGAAGCTCCAGGTACGGCACATGGCCGTGAAGAATAAAGAGGACCTGCGGCTGCTGCGGGGTGCGAAGCCCATTCAAAGCGAGCTGGGCGAGACGTTCCAGCAGGTGCAGCTCTATCTGGAGCAGGGGCGGTTCGTGCTGTTTTCCGGCACGCCGTGCCAGGTGGACGGGCTGTACCGCTTTCTGGGTGAGCATCCGGAGAAGCTGCTGACCTGCGATTTCGCCTGCAGCGGCGTGGGTTCCCCCGGCGTGTGGGCCAGATTCGTGGAGTCCATGGTCTACGTCAAGCGCCGCCAGGCGGTGGACGTGCGGTTCTGCGACAAGCTGAAGGGGGAGAAGGATCGCCGGTTCCGGGTATGGTTCGAGGGTGGCGGCACCTTCGACGCGCCCTTGGGCAAGTGTCAGCCGGGGCGAGGCATCCTGCGGCGGCTGTTCCTGCGGCCCGCCTGCTATCACTGCGCCTATGCCAACGTGAATCGGCCCGGCGACCTGACCATGGCCCTGTTCCGCAATGCCCCCAAGGATTTCTACCCCAAGCAGCAGAAGGAGGGCATGTCCCTGCTGTTGATCAACACCGTCAAGGGCGCCCATATCTTCGACCAGCTCTCCCTGAAGCGGGAGCTTCGGACGCTGGAGGAAGCCGTGGCGGGTGACGCGGCCCTGCGCTGCGCGGCAGCCGCGCCGCCGGATCGGCAGAAGTTCTTTGAAGAGCTGGAGCGAGCGCCCTTCCGCAAGGTGTGTGACCGCTTCTTCTCCGTGCGGCCCTATCAGGCGAAGAAGAGCGGCGGACTGACGGCCCTGAAGGAGAAGCTATGGAAAAAACGCTGATGCATACCTGCTGCGCCCCCTGCTCGGTGGCCTGCATCCACCAGCTGCGCAGCGAGGGGATCGAGCCGGTGTCCTATTGGTTCAACCCCAATATCCACCCCTATCAGGAGTACAAGGCCCGGCGGGATACGCTGATGGCCTATGCGCCTACCATCAACATGGAGCTGATCGTGCAGGAGGACTACGGCCTGCGGGATTTCTGCCGGGCGGTGGCGGAGGATATTGACCACCGCTGCGGCCACTGCTATACGGTGCGGCTGGAGCAGACGGCCTGGTTCGCCGCCGAGCACGGCTTTGACAGCTTTACCTCCACGCTGTTCGTCAGCCCCTATCAGCAGCATGAGCGGATGGCGGAAATTGCCCAGGAAATGGGCGAGCGCTACGGCGTGAAGTTCCTGTACCGGGACTTCCGGCCCGGCTTCCGCGCCGGACAGCAGGAGGCCCGTGAGCTGGGCTTCTACATGCAGAAATACTGCGGCTGCGTGTTCAGCGAGGAGGAGCGCTATCTCAAGCAGATCCAGCGGGATAGGAAGGAACCGCTGAAGCACATCGGTTGAAAGGAGCTTTGCCATGAAGATTACCGTAATTGGCAGCCACCTGTGCCCGGATACCCTGTACGCACTGAACCGGCTCAGTGAGGCGAAGGCGGAGATCGATTTCAAAAATTTGTCGGCCAGCCTGTCCGACCTGAAGGTCTACCTGTCCCTGCGGCAGGAGGATCCCGCATACGCGGACATCCGGGAGAGCGGCGGCATTGGCATCCCCTGCTTCATTCTGGAGGACGGCACCGTTACCCGCGACCTGGACGCGGTATTGAAATGAGCGGAAGCCGGTCTGCCCGCGCATAGAAAAAACACCCCTGTGCTGCACCGCAGCACGGGGGTGTTTCGCAGTATAAAGGCGTTTATGCACCCCAAAACAGGGGTTATTCAGCGGCCTCAACGGCCTCGGTGCGGAAGATGAACTTCACGCCGCCGTCGCTGTTCATGGTGAAGCCCTGATAGTCGCGGGACACATCCAGCACCGCCTGCAGGCGGTCGCTCACCTGGCCCAGGTCGCCGTCCAGAGCGTCCACGATCTTCTGGATGGCCTGGTCGTTCAGCTCCTTCAGGCCGTCGCGCAGTTCACCGGAACCGTCCCGGAGCTTCTTCACGCCGCTGATCAGCTCGGGCATACTGCCGTTCAGCTTGACCGCGCCGTCCTTGGCCTCGCCCACACCGGCGGTGTAGGCCCGCAGACCGGTGTAGAAGGCGTTGTAGCTGTCCAGCTGCTGCCGCAGGGCCAGCAGCTGCTGGGCGCCCTCGCTGGCCTGGGCCGCGGCGGCGTTGATCTGGGCCCGTACCTCGTCGGAGTTCATGTTCTGCTGGATCAGCAGGGTGATCTGGGCCTCGGTGTTCTGGTCGATGATGGCCTTCGCCTCATCGGAGGCCATCTGGGCGGCCACATTCTCCGCCACGGCGGCGGTGATCTGCTGCTGCACGGCGTCGCTCTGCATCTGGTCGGCCACGGCGGCATCGATGCCCGCCTTGACCTCGCTGTCCTCCGGCAGGGCATCGTACTGCTTCTGGGTCACGCCGGAGGCCTCCAGCACACCGGCAAGCACCTTGGCCTGCACCTGGGCGGTGACGGCATCTGTCACCTGTGCGGTGACCTGCTGCTGTACAACCTGCGTGACACCGGCGCGGACGGTATCCTCCTGGGCGCGGACGGCGGCGGTGACCTTCTCAAGGGCTACCTGCTCCGCCTTGGCGATGACGCTTTCCGGGTCAAGGGAGGCGATGACGCCGTTGAGGGTGTCGGCATAGTTGGCGATGGTCAGGGTGGGGATGGTGATACCCGCCTCCTTCAGGCTCTCGTTGGCCTGGAGCTGGGTGTTGGCGGTGTCCAGCAGGGTGTTGAACACCGTCTCGGCGCCCGCGTTCAGCTGGGCGCTGTTGCTGTCCAGCGTCTGGAGACCGCTGGTCAGCTTCCCTACGCCGTCGGACAGCTCATAGGAACTGCTCAGCAGGGTGTTCAGCCCGTCATACAGCTCACCGGAGCCGTCCATCAGTTGGGTCATGGCGTCGGTCAGCTTGTCCATGTCGCCGGACAGATCGCCCAGGGCGCTGTCGTCCAGGGCGTCCTCATCGGCGTCGCTGAACACGGAGTTGGTCACCACCGTCAGCGTGGTATCCAGAGCGAAGTCCGTCACGTCTGCGCTGATCTCCACATAGGCGGGCAGCTCCAGCGTGTCGCTGTCCAGATCCAGACTCTCCTGCAGGCCGGGGAAGGCCATGCCCACCACCACGGTGTGGTCGCCGTCGTCCACCAGCTTGCCGTTGGTGACGGACACGTTGGTGAAGCGGTCGCTGTCCAGCAGCGTGCCGGTCAGGGCGGCAAAGGGGACATAGATCTTCGCAGACTTGCCGTTGATGGTCCTGGTCTCGTACTGGGTGTTGGTGTAGTCAAAGCGGATGGTCACATGGCCGCTCCTGCCTGCCAGGTCATCGGCGGAGATGGCCTGGCCGTCCAGGGTATAGGTGATGGCGGTGGTGACGGGCAGCGCCTTGTCGGTGTCGCCCTGCCAGCAGTTGTCGCCCTTCACGTTCTGGGCGTCGGTCAGGGAGGACCTGGCCTTCTGGGCGGCGTCGGCATCATCGCTGCCGTACTTCTGGCTGACGATGACCTTCTTGGCGCTGCCGTCAGTGTTGGCGATGACGTACACGGTCTCACTGCTGCCGGAGGAGGCGGTGACGGTGGCGGCGGTCTCCGTCGCGGCGGTATCAGCGGTATCGCTCTGCTGGTTATTGTTGTTGGCGGCAAAGGCGGTGACGCCTGCCAGACTGCCCATCAGGGCCACAGACAGCGCTGCGGCGATGAGCTGATTCTTCTTTTTCATAAGCTTACCTCCTGATTCTGATTGCGGGAAAGATGGGTCATGCCCTTGGTGGTCCTGCAGATGATGCCGTCGCACAAAATCAGCAGCGCGGGCAGCACCAGCAGCACCAGCACCACGCTGATGATCGCGCCACGGGCCATCAGCATGCACATGGAGCCCACGATATCAATGTTGGAGTACACGGCCACGCCGAAGGTGGCGGCGAACAGGCCCAGGCCGCTGACGATGACGGAGGGTGCGGAGGTCCGCAGGGCGGTATACACGGCGGCCTTGCGCTCATTGCCGTTCAGACGCTCGGACTTGTAGCGGGTGGTCATCAGAATGGCGTAGTCCACCGTGGCGCCCAACTGGATGGTACTGATGCAGATGGGGGCGATGAAGGGCAGGGACTGGCCGAAGTAGTGGGGCAGGCCCAGATTGATGAATACGGCCAGCTCGATGACGGCGATCAGCACGAAGGGGAGGGAGATGCTCTTTTCCACCAGGGCGATGATAACAAAAATAGCGATAATGGACACGGCGTTGACCACCTGGAAGTCGTGATCGGTGGTGTCGATCATGTCCTTCATGCAGGGGGCTTCGCCGATCAGCATGCCGGTGTCGTCATACTTCTTCAGGATGGCGTTCAGGCTGTCCAACTGGTCGCTGACGGCGTCGCTGGCCACCTTGTACTCCGAGTTGATCAGCATCAGCTCCCACTGGCCGTCGTTCAGGAGAGACCGGACGGAATCCGGCAGGATGTCCTCCGGTACCAGCGGGCCCACCACGCTCTCCAGGCTGAGAACGTATTTCACGCCGTCCACCTGCTCCATCTCGTCGATCATATCCCGCACGTCCCGTGTGGGAAGGCTGGCGTCCACCAGCAGCATGTGGGTGGAGGAGATGTCGAAGTCCTCCGCCAGCTTGGAGTTGGCGATGACGTAGTCGATGTCCTCCGGCAGGCACTGGCCCATGTCGTAATAGACCTCGTCGTTGGTCTTGTCGTAGCCGTAATAGGCCGGGGCGATCAGCAGGGCGAAGATGACGAGAAACACGGGGAAGTGCTTGCACACGCCCTTGGTAAAGCCGCCCATGTCGGGGATCAGGGACTTGTGCCGGGTCTTCTGCAGGGGCTTATCCAGCAGCAGGATCATGCTGGGCAGGATGGTGACGCAGCCGATGACGCCCAGCAGCACGCCCTTGGCCATGACGATGCCCAGGTCGCGGCCCAGAGTGAAGTTCATGAAGCACAGGGCGATGAAGCCCGCCACCGTGGTGATGGAGCTGCCCAGCACCGAGGCGAAGGTCTCGTGGATGGCCACGGCCATGGCCTCGTTGTGGTCGGTGTTCTGCTGAAGCTGCTCATTGTAGCTGTGCCACAGAAAGATGGAGTAGTCCATGGTGACGGCCAGCTGCAGCACGGCGGACAGGGCCTTGGTGATATAGGAGATCTCACCGAAGAAGTAGTTGCTGCCCAGATTGAACACGATGCACATGCCGATGCTGGCCAGAAACACGAAGGGCACCAGCCAGCCGTCCAGCAGAAGCATCATGGCGGCGCAGGCGCAGGCCACTGCCAGGGCCACATAGATGGGCTCCTCCTGCTCACACAGATCCTTCAGATCGGTGACCAACGCCGACATGCCGGAGACGAAGCACTGCTTTCCGGCGATGGCGCGGATGTCGCGGATGGCGTCCATGGTCACATCCTCGGATGTGGCCGAGTCGAAGAACACCGCCATCATGGTGGCGTTCCCCTGGTTGAAGGCGTCGTACAGCTTGTCGGGCAGCAGCTCCATGGGCACCGACAGGTCGGCCAGGGAGTCGTACCACAGCACAGTATCCACATGATCCACAGCCTCGATCTTCTCCTTCAGGGCGGCCACGTCCTTGGCGGGCATGTCCTCCACAATGATAAAGGAGAAGGCCCCCTTGCCGAAGTCCTCCTTCAGGGTGTCCTGGCCGATGACGGTGTCCATGTCGTCGGGCAGGTAGTTGAGCATATCGTAATTGATGCGGGTGTTCAGCATGCCGAACACCGAGGGGATCATCAGCGCCAGCGAGATGATCAGGATCAGCACGCGGTTCTTGACGATCACTTTTGCAGCACGCATGGGTCTTATTCGTCCTTTCCTATTTCATAGTCGTCGGTCTCGATCACGTCGGGCCGCTGGTGGTTCACGATCTTCACGGTACACAGCGCCACGCTGAGGTTCAGCACGCCGTCGCATAAAAGCGACAGGCCCATCAGGGCCGTCAGCGCCCGGACGCCGGTATCGGGCCGGAACACCAGCACCACGCCGATGACGCAGGTCAGCACCGCCAGCGCCAGCACCAGCCACCAGTCGCGGATGCCGAACCGGCGGGAGTCCGCAGCGATCTGGATCTTGAACAGGCCGTCGGCCAGTACCGGGATGCCGAACATGACGCACAGGAAGCTCATGGCGTCGCCGGGATGGCTGAGGGTCACGATGCCCAGCACCATCAGCAGCACGCCGAAGGCCAGGTCATACTGGAAGGCCAGCCGGAACAGATCCCGGGAGAAATAGCCCACCAGCTTCACCGCGCCGAACACGATCATGCCGACGCCCAGCAGCCGCCCGATCCACAGCGCCGAGGCGTCCGGCGTGAACAGCAGCGCGATGCCCAGCAGGCAGAACAGGGCGGACATGACGATGTAGCCGATCTTGGCCACCCTCATGGGTGTGACGGAACGCATTTTTCTTACCCCCTTCACAGGTGATCTTTTCAACACAGCGGAGTATAGCATTTCCCGGGAAAAGGGGAAATGGACAGAAAAAGGCCCGCTGTCCAAGATTTGGACAGCGGGCCCTGATTGCCTGCTTTTTGGGCAGAGGGGGGCGTTTGCCTAAATTCACCGGCTCTCCCGGCTGCGGCGGATGATCAGCTCCGGCACGTCACGGCTCAGCTCCAGCATCCGGTGCAGGTCGTCGTAGGCGGCGTCGGTCATGCCCCGGTCGATCCAGTCGATGCACATGCCGAAGAGCTGGCATTTCATGAAGCGGATCACGATCTGTCGGTCGCTCTCGCTGATCAGGTCGCCGGGGAAGGCGGTGGCGATATAGGCGGACACCGCGTAGTCGCACAGCCGCAGCATGCTCTGAGTGAATACATCCCGGTTCAACGAGTGGTAGATGTGCATCACCGCCCGTTTGTTCTCCAGGGCGAACTGAAACGCCATGTGGAAGCATTCGTCCAGGGACGAGATGGAGGGGTAAGCCTGAATGAGCTGCTCCGTCTGCTCGGTGATGATCTCGCCCAGCAGGGAGGGGATATCGTGAAAGTGGTAGTAGAAGGAATTGCGGTTGATGCCGCAGTCCTCCACAATGTCCCGCACGCTGATCTTGTTCAGGGGCTGCTGGTTCAGCAGCTTCAGAAAAGAGGCCTTGATCGCCTGCTTTGTAAAGTTCGCCATAGCGTCCTCCGTTTCGGTAGTATCTGGAGTATATCACAAGTTCTCCTGCTGCGCAACCTAAGAAGGCGGTAAAAAATGACAGGCCAACCGGCCTGCCATTTTTTCATGTGAAATTATTCTCTTGCCGCGGCGTTGGCGTTGGCCACGAAGGTCTCGGTCTCGATCACCGGGTCACCGCCGTTGCCGATGCGCTGCAGCAGGTTCCACCACTCGGTGCGGGCGGTGGCCCAGCCGGGGGTCAGCTGGGGATAGCTGCCGAAGAAGTCCGTCAGCTTGGCGTATTCCTGCATCACGTCGCTGCCGCTCCAGATGCCGGACAGGTTCGCGCCGTCCACAGCGGCGCGGACGGGGAAGCAGCCGGCGGCCTTCACGGCGGCGCTGGTGCCCTGGCCGTCGGCGAAGTAGCGGATCAGCAGCTTGGCAGCGTCGATCTTCTCCTGATCGCCGTTGTCAAACACGCCGAAGCCCCACACATCGCCCTCCAGGCGGCTCTCGCCGGTCTCGGAGGGGAAGGACATGAACTCGATGGTCTGGCCGTTGACGGTCTTGCCCGCCTCGTGGACAACAGGCTCCGCCCCCTCCTCGGTGGGCTCGTCCACGGTCTCGGCAGTCTGCTGGGCCAGGCTCCAGCAGAAGGACATCTTCAGGGATTCGTGATAGAAGAGGGTGGCCTCCTCCTGGCCGTTGATGGCCTCGTCAAACTCGATGCCCTTGGTGTCCCGCAGCAGGGTCAGCGCCTGCTGGATGGGCTCGGAATCCACGGTGTAGGCGGTATGGGCATCGTTGGTGAAGGTGCCGCCGTACAGATTGGTGATCAGTGCGCGGGTGCCCTGGTCGCCGTTCTGGCCGGAGCAGTACACGGCGGCCACATCCTCGCCGTACTTGTCCCGCAGGGCCTTCACCGCCTGGGTGAACTGCTCGGTGGTCCAGGTACGACTCTCCAGGTCGATGTACTGGTCGGCGCCCGCCGTCACGAAGGCGTCGTAATTGATGGCCATGCACTGGACGTTCATGGCGAAGGGATAGGCGTAGCACTTGCCGTCAGAGGTGAAGCAGACGCTCCGGCAGGTCTCGTTGACCTCCTGTTTGTCGGCGTCGTCCCACATGTCGGACAGGTCGGCCAGCATGCCCTCGGCGCCCCAAACCTTCACCAGACGATCCGGCTGGGCCAGCAGGATGTCGGGTGCCACGCCGCCGTCCACGGCGGTGCTGAGACTGTCGTCGCCGGTGGCCTCGTCCAGGCACTGCACCGTCACATGGATGTCGGGATACACCGTGTTGAACTGGGTCAGCAGGTTGTTCACCGTCGTCTCATCGGCCCAGTCGCCTATGGGATATGTCCACAGCGTCAGCTCGATGACGCTCTGCTCCTCGTCATTGGCTGCCGCGTCCTGACCGCAGGCCGTCACGGACAGCACCAGCGTCAGGGCCAGCAGGAATGTCAGCAGTTTTTTCATGTAATTTCCTCCTTATATACCTGGATTTTGCCCTAAAATGGAAACAAAACCCATCGTATGACCTTGTGTATTGTATAGAACTCGCGGCCAAATGTCAAGTCATGGCAGAAATGAGGGTGTTTAGCGCTCATTTTTCACACCCCCTTTGCGGGGAAATACTTGTACGAAAACGCCTTTTCGACTATAATAATTGCATCAACGTGATACGGCAACTGAGACCGGCAAATCGGAGATCAGGGAGGCTACTATGGATAACACATTTGATGACAGCAAAATCGAACCGGCTGCTCCCGAGTGGAAGGTCTACTTTGAGGGAAATTTCTGGGGACATCTGGGAAGAGACCGTGCCGGGACAGAGATCAGACTGGATCAGCAATTTGATTGGGCGGGGCATCACTGGGTCATCCCCGCGGTGTATTCCTGCGGCAAGGGCCTGGTGGTGGATCTCTGCATGCGCACCGAGGCGAAGGACATCCGCAGATTCATAGCAAAATGGAACCTGACTGCGGAGAATGATTCGGAGGAAAACTTTACCCAGGAACAGCAGATGCAGATAGAATTGGAGAATCCGCTTGGCCTTGATTTCAGCGCCCAGATAGAGCTGAACGGAAAGACACTGCAGTCTTTTCACGGCTGTGCGGTAGGCATCAGTCCGTGTCTGCCGGATGGCGCGGCAAATGAGAAAGTGGCGCAAGTGGCAGCCGCTCATTATGGCCTGGACGACTCCTACGGCTGGACGATTTACAGACAGTCTTACCTGTGGGCCGGAAAACGCCGCCCGGAAATAAGATCACTTTCCCTTACGATGAAGCAGCAGCCGTGCTGTGTGCCCGGCCCACATTTCAGGACACACGCTCCCGGCGATTCGTTTTCCTTTTCCCATCCGGTCAGCGGAACGGAATACACCTTGACGGTGCAGGAACTGGAGCGGCAGTCAATTCCTCAAGCGCAATTTGACTCGGATCGCTGGGCCTACCCGACGCATTTTACCGCCATGAGCTATACCCTCTCTCCTGACCCGGACGATGCTATTTCGATCTGCGATTGTGCTGCGGGCGACAGGCCTTTGGAGATCGCCCCATGCACGAACCGCTATGCGCCGCAGGCCCAAAACGATATTGCCTGTACCGTTGTGATCGGCAGCGCGGGCAGCCCGGCTGGCCCGGCTGTGACGGTATTCGGAAAGAACAAGCAGGGAAGTCTGCATGCGGTTTGCTCCGCGCTGCATTTTGAACCGGCGGCGGAGGATATCGAATGGCGCGTTGTGTTCCATGTCGTTTCATTTCCGAACGAAACGTTCCTGCTCATATAACGCTGCATACATAAGCCCCCTCATGAGGTCAGCCCTCACGAGGGGGTATTGTTATGCAGCAAGAGCGTCCCTCTCGGTGGTATAGTTTGCCTTTTGGCGGCAAACACTAGGGCAAAAAGGAGGGAGCGCACCTATGAGCGACTATGCCAACAACTGCCAGAGCAGCGAACCGGAGAACCGGGACACACCCCAGCAGCAGATCATCGAAATGGGCTCCACGGTGGTGAAGAACAAGCGGGGCACCATCCACTGCCTGACCATCATCGGCCAGGTAGAGGGCCACACCACACTGCCCCCCAACGTAAAGACCACCAAATATGAGCATGTTCTGCCGCTGCTGGCGTCGGTGGAGGAGAAGGACGACGTGGACGGCCTCTTGCTGCTGCTGAACACGGTGGGCGGCGATATCGAGGCGGGCCTGGGCATCGCGGAGCTGGTGGCGGGCATGACCAAGCCCACCGCCACGCTGGTGCTGGGCGGCGGCCACTCCATCGGCG